>RRZU011209684.1_pt1 | contig 19644 bp, 20 predicted proteins | sample 2165561 | NCBI WGS metagenome assembly RRZU01 (sample SAMN10456909, study PRJNA506462) | wastewater metagenome | isolation source: wastewater sludge | place: USA: Moscow, Idaho | reverse complement strand
TTGGAAGAAGCAATAGAAGATTACATATATTATTACAACAACAAAAGAATAAAGGAAAAATTAAAAGGATTAACTCCTGCTTCTTACAGAAGTCAATCCTTATTAGTAAGTTAAGTCTAACTTTTTGGGGTCAGTTCAATAAGTACTCTTTTTATATAAAAAAATGTAAAAATAGACAAAAATAAAAAAAGTATGTTATAATTATCTAAACAAAGTATAATGTTTTCAAATAAAAATATATAAAAGATAAAGAGGTGGCAAAAATGAAGAGTATAAAAAAAATAATACTTTTTTTAGGAGCTATTTCATTAGTAGTTTACGGAAATAGAGACATATCATTTAATTTAGGTAAAATGAGATTACCTGAAAAAATAGCCTTTAAAAATAATGAAAAAAAAGAAAATAAACCTACAGAAAAAATATCAACAAAAAAAATTGAAAAACCAGAAGTTAAACAAACGGAATCATTAGAAAAAAATAATTTGATTCAAGAAAAAACTGTAGTTGAAACACCAAAAGTGGCAGTTATATCTACAAAACCAGTAGTTTCTAAACAAACTATTGTTAAAGAAGTTACAAAACCATCATTGGTACAAAAGCCAAAACAACTAGCTAAACCAGCTCAACCAGCAAAAATAGAAAAAAAACAAGTGCAACAAAAAGTAGCACCTAAAGTTGTAGTAAAACCAAAAGCACCTGTTTCAATACCAGTTCAAGAAGTATCAAAACCGGTTATTAAAGTTGAAGCACCATCGAAAGAAAGAGCAACTTCTAGTCAGTAATTTCAACTAAACTACTAGATAGGGGGTGTTCATGTCTTTTTTATTTAAAACTCAAATAAGATGGATGTTTCATACAAATATTAAAATAAAAATTCCAGAAACTCATGATGACAGTGTCTTTGATGAGTTATTTTCTGTTATGGAAAATATAAATAAGAAATATAATTCGTATAGTGCTGATTCCTATATAGATAGAATAAATAAAAATTCAGGTAAATATGTATATGTCGATGAAACAACTGTAGATATGTTGGAGACAATAAAAAAATATTCAGATATATTTGATGGAGAATACGATATAACAATTATGCCTCTTATAAAAATATGGGGATTTTATAAAGAAGGTAATAAAAAAATACCGACTAAAAAAGATATAACTGAAGCTTTGCAATATGTAGATTATAGAAAAATAATAATAGATAAAAAATATAATAGAGTTAAAATATCTAAAAATCAAGAAATAATAACAGGATCATTTATTAAATCTTATGCCGTAGATAAAGTGATAGAAAAAATGAAATACTTAAATATTTCTGTAGCTGTAATAAATGCAGGAGGTAGTACGATATATTCTATGAATAACGATAAGATAAAGACATTAGAAATAGGAGTAGAAGATCCAGAAAATATAGAAGAAGAATTATTTGATATAGAAATATGTAACGAATCATATTCAACATCGGGTCAACAAAATACATATGTTGAAATAAACGGAGAAAAATATGGACATATATTTAGTCCAAAAACTGGATTACCAAGTAAAAATAAACAGATTGGACTTATAACGAAGAGTGCATTCTTAGGAGATATAATAACAACAGGATTATATAACCAGACACCAGAAAACTTTTATACAATATTAAAAGAAATATCAAAAGATATTAAAATAGAAGGATATTTAATGGATGAAGAGTATGTGATACACAAAACAATAGGATTTGATGAATATATAAAAAATAACAGAATTGAAGAGGTTGATTATGAATAGAATAAAGAAAAAAATGAAAATACATTCAATGAAGAAAATAACAAAACAACAAAAAATTCAAAAATTAGAAGATTCTGATTATTATTTTATAACAATGAAACAGCATATAGGACAAGTTTCACGTGAAAATGTAAAAATTGGAGAAGAAATTAAAATGTATCAAAGAATAGGTGAGTATCAAGGAATAGTATCATCTAAAATACATTCTCCGGTATCAGGAAAAGTGAGAGATCTGATTGATGTAGAACAAAAAGATGGAACAAAAGTAAAAACAGTTGTAATACAAAATGATTTTAAATATGAACAAGAAGATTTAATAAAAAGGGATAGAACTCAAATAGATAAATTCACAAAGGAAGAAATTTATAGATCAATAGAAGAAGCAGGAATTGTAGGTGCAGGTGGAGCACAGTTCCCAACACATGTAAAATATAATATAAAAAATAATACAGTTGAAACATTAATATTAAATGGTGCAGAATGTGAGCCATATTTAACATCAGATTATACAGTATTAAATGAATATACATCTGAATTTTTAGATGGATTAAAAATAGTAAAAAAAATATTAGAGCCAAAAGAAATTATTTTAGTAATAGGAAAAGAAAATAAAGAATTAGCAAAAATATTTAAACAAACAAGATGGATAAAAGTAGTTTTATTACCGACAGAATATCCTCAAAGTAGTGAAAAAAACTTAATAAAGAAAATAACAAAAAAAGAAATAAAACAAAATCAACTACCATTAGAATTAGGAGTAATCGTTAGTAATGTAAGTACAATTAAAGCAATTTATGATGCTGTAATTGAAGGAATACCACAAACAGAAAGAGTAGTTACAATATCAGGAGAATTGGCATCAAAACCTGGAAATTATTTAGTAAAAATAGGAACACCGTTAAATCATATAATAGATAAAGTAAAGCCAAAAATTAAAATTGAAAAAATAAGATTTATTTATGGTGGTCCTATGATGGGGACAGATGTTAATACATTAGCAACACCAACGACAAAAGGAACATCAGGAATATTATACATGAAAAAAGATATAGATAAAGTAGCAAGTCAAAATTGTATATCATGTGGATATTGTATGGAGGTATGCCCAATGAGATTAATGCCTATGCAATTTGACTTAAATTATAAAAATGAAAATTATAAAAAATTAGAAGAATTAAATATAAATGTATGTATAGAATGTGGAGCATGTGGTTATATATGCCCATCAAAAGTACCTTTAATGGAAAGTATAAAATTAGGAAAACAAAAATTGAAAGAAGCAGGAGGAGAATAGAATGCAAAAAAAAATATACACACCATTTATACGTGTAAATGATAGTGTAACAAAAGTTATGCTAGATGTAATAATAGCGCTATCTCCTGTTATATTAATGTCTTATTTAGCGTATGGAATAAAGCCAATATTAGTTATATCTGTAGCGATAATAAGTGCGATAGTCTCTGAATTTCTATTTTCAGCAATCTTTTTTAAAAAATATAATACAATAAAAGATTTGTCAGCTGTTGTTACAGGTATAATAATGTCATTTACATTAGGGCCGTTTACTCCATTAACAACAGTAGCATTTGGATCAATAATGGCTACAATATTTGGAAAATTAGTATTTGGGGGATTAGGGAAAAATACATTTAATCCGGCATTAGTTGGAAGAGAGTTTATGACAGTATTTTTTACAGCAATAATGACTTCAGGTACAATTTTGTATAATGAAAATTATGTAAATATAAGAGAAATAAATTTATTTAATTTTAAAAATGAAAATATTACACAATTATTAAATAAAATGTTATTTAATCCATCTGGAGCAATTGGTGAATATTCAGTATTGTTTCTAATATTAGGAGGTCTATATTTATTATTAAAAAATAGAATATCGTGGCATATTCCTGTTGCAATGATAACTGTAGTATTAATAGGAGCATCAATATTAAATTCATCAGGACTAGAAATTAATATATCATATGGTGGAATATTTTTAGGAGCTATATTTATAGCTACAGATATGCCGACAAGTCCAAATTATTGGTTTACTAAAATATATTATGGAGTCATGTTAGGAATAGCAATTGTTTTATTTTGGATATACGGAATAAAGTATGAATTTTTATCATATTCAATATTAACATTAAATGCATTTGCTAGACCAATATCTATTATATTTAGACCCAATGCATTTGGTCAAAAAATTGATTGGAAGAAGTATATATTAAGAAGATTAATAATAACAGTAATAATAATTTTAACAATAATAGTAGTTGCTCAATTACATTATTTAGGTTTAATTAAATATTTAGTTTATATTTATATATTGTATAGAACCTACAAACTAATAAAATCAAAAGAAATAAAATAAAGTACATTAGTAATGTACTTTTTTAATAAAGAAAGAGATGAAAAATGCAAAAAATATTATCGAAAATATCGAAAAACTTGTTACAAAAAGAGAATAAAATATACAGAGGGTTGATTCCTTGGGCATTATTAAAATCAGAAAATAAAAAAATAATATATGTATCAACATCAAATAGAAATATAGAAAACTATCATTACACAATTGAAAATTACATGAAAAAAGACAATATTACAGGTAAAGAAGTATTAATGTTTGAAAATATATCTCAAAAAAAAGAAGATTTAATAGGATATAACATAGAATTATTACGAACAATATCATCAACAAATGATTTTATAATGTTTTTAAATTTACAAATAGCATTAGATGCATTTTTTGAGAAAGTAAATTATTTAGATTTTAATATAAATAAATCATATAAACAATTAGAAATAATAGAATTTTTAGAAGAAAATAATTATCAAAAAAATTATATGATTGAAACAAAAGGAGAATATAGTAAAAGAGGAGATATCATTGATATCTTTCCACCAAATATATTAAATCCAATAAGATTAGAATTTTTTGATGATGAATTAGAAAGTATAAGAGAATTTGATATTGATTCACAAACATCAATAAATAAAAAAGATAAAATAAAAATATATGGAAATACATTACTAGGAAATAATTATGAATTAGTAGAATTATTGGAAGAATTAAAAAAAGAAGATATAATGATAATTGTAGAAAATGAAGAATTACTTAACTATAAATTAGAAGAATACATTTTAATTAATAGAGAAAAAGAAAATACATATAGAAAAAGATACGAAAATTTAAAATTAAAAAGTCATAATATAGAGACATTAAATTTTGCAGAAGAACAAATAGATACATTTAAAAATAAAGAAAAACTGAATAAATTATCTCAAATGAAAGAAATTCAAATATACACAAAAAATTATGAGAAGAAAAAAGAAGAATATGAAAATATTAATATAACAAAATATGAATTATTTGAAGGATTTATAGTAGAAGATACATTTGTATTAACAGATAGAGAATTAGATGGTTATATATATGAAAAAATAAAAAAAGATAATAGATCAATTAAATATAAAAAAGTTAATCAAATATTAGAAAATGATTATGTTATACATGTTCAATATGGAGTTGGAATATACAAAGGAATAGAAACAATTGATGGAAAAGACTATTTAAAGGTAAAATATGATGATGAAGATATTTTATACATAGCAGTTGAAAATTTAGATAGATTAGAAAAATATCTATCATATGGAGAAGAGCCAAAACTATATAAATTAGGAACAAGAGGATTTAAAAAGAGAAAACAAAAATTAATAGAAGATTTGGAAATATTCGCTAAAGAATTAATAAAAATACAAGCGCAAAGAGAAAATAATACAGGACATATTTATAATAAAGATACAATATGGCAAGAAGAATTTGAAGAATTATTTCCATTTGAAGAAACAGAAGATCAAAAAAAAGCAATACGAGATGTTAAAAATGATATGGAAAGTACAAAAATAATGGATCGTATAGTGTGTGGAGATGTAGGATATGGTAAAACAGAAGTGGCAATGAGAGCTGCATTTAAAGCAATTGAAAACTCTAAACAAGTTGCATTAATAGCACCAACAACTGTACTTGCAGATCAACATTATAAAAGATTTAAACAAAGATTTGAAAATTATCCAATAACAATAGAAAATTTATCAAGATTAACTGAAAATAGAACTAAAGATATATTAAAAGAATTAAAGTCAGGAACTATAGATTTAATAATAGGAACTCATAGAGTACTTAGTGAAGATGTACAATTTAATAATTTAGGTTTATTAATAATAGATGAAGAGCAAAAATTTGGAGTGAAAGCGAAAGAAACATTAAAATCTAAAAAAGATAAAATAGATGTATTAACATTAACAGCAACACCAATACCTAGAACATTAAATTTAGCATTACTAGGTATTAGAGATATATCGATAATAGATACCCCACCAACAAATAGATTGCCAATAATAACAAATACAATAGATTATAATGAAGAAGAAATAAAAATGGCAATATTAAAAGAATTATCAAGAGATGGTCAAGTATTTTATATATATAATGAAGTAGTAAATATGAAAAATAAGGTTAAAGAATTAAAAAAAATATTACCAGATTTTGTAAGAATAGACTATATACATGGAAAGTTATCACCAAAAGAAATAAAAGAAAAATTAAAGAGTTTTGAAGCTGGAGATTTTGATGTATTATTAGCATCAACAATAATAGAAAATGGGATAGATATATCAAATGCTAATACAATGATAATAGAGAAATTTGATAGATTAGGATTATCACAAGTTTACCAGTTAAGAGGAAGAGTTGGTAGAAGTGATAGACAAGGATATTGTTATTTATTAAAAAGTCATTCTACAACAAAAAAAGGAAAACAAAAAGAAGAAAGTATGACAAAGATAGAAGGAATTAAATCAGGAGGATTGCAAATATCATTAGAAGATTTAAAAATAAGAGGAGCAGGGGAAATTCTTGGAGATAAACAACATGGAACAATAGAAACATTTGGATATGATTTATATATTAAAATGTTAAATGAGGAAATTCAAAAACAAAAAGGGACATATGTAGAAAAAATAGAAAATATACAAATTTCAGTTTCATCAAGAGGAAATATACCAGAGACATATATAGAAAAAGATGAAAGATTGAATATATATAAACGATTTGCTATGTTAGAAACATTTGAAGATTTGGTATTATTGAAAAAAGAAGTAAAAGATAGATTTGGAAAAATACCCAAAGAAACAGAAATATTTATAAATTATATAGCGTTAAAAATATTTGCTCAAATATATGGAATAGTATCTATAATTGAAACAAATGAAAACTATAAACTTGATTTTGTAAAAACTATTTCACAAGAATTAATAAATATGTTATCATTTAATGAGGTAGAAAAGAAAGATGAAAAAACAGGAGATCCTTATTTTGAAGAAGAAATATTAATTTCAAAAAAGGATTTACAGAATATTATAAATGAAAAAATAATGTAAAAAAGGATAGGAGAGTGTAACAAATATATGAAAAAATACTTTATAATGTCAATTTTAGTATTAAATGCCTTAGCATGTACATCAATATCAACACCAAAATCAGCTGGAAGTTGGGACCCATATGAAAATACAAAACTTCCAAAAGAACAATCAATAAAAACTAAAACAGAAACAGAAATAAATGTACCTAGATTAGAAAATACTCAGGTAGAAACACCTAAAATAGAATCAGAAAAAGGAGGAGATGAAACAATTGTTTTCCCAAAAGAAGAGGTAATAGAAAATAAAGAAACAGTAGAACCTTCTCAAGCAATAGAAACAAAAAAAGTAACGCCGGATACACCAGTAACACCATTAAAACCAGCAACAAAACCCGCAGTAAAGCAAACAACACCATCAAAACCAGTAACAAAACCTGCAGTAAAACAAACAACACCATCAAAACCAGCAACAAAACCTGCAGTAAAGCAAACAACACCATCAAAACCAGCAACAAAACCTGTGGTAAAGCAAACAACACCAGCAAAACCAGCAACAAAACCTGTGGTAAAGCAAACAACACCATCAAAACCAGTAATAAAACAAACTGATCAAAAAAAAAAGACCAAATAGCAACTGAAACACCAGCAAAGCCAACATCAAAAGAAACATCTCAAACTGTATCACAGCAACCTAAACCTGTAGTTACATATAAGATAGATAGTACATTTGATGAAACAGATCAAAAGATAGTTGAGTTTATAGATAAAAAAGTTCAAGAAAATACAGATCAAATAAAGATAGCAACAGTGAATAACTTAAAAATATTAGATACTAGAGGAATTAGAATGACAAAAAGAGAATTTTTGGCACGTGTTTATCGAATAATATTAGAAAAAGAATTATCATCATTTGATGTAGCAGTTGCACAATTAATGAAAGAAATAAAATAGAAAAAGAGAGATATATGAGACTAGATAAATTTTTAAAAGTAACGAGAATAATAAAAAGACGAACAGTTGCAAAAGAACTTGCAGATAATGGAAATATACATGTAAATGGTGAAGAAAAAAAATCATCGTATAGTATTAAACAAGATGATATATTAGAAATTAAATATTTTAGTAAATTAATTAAAATAAAAGTTATTAAAGTACCAGAAGAAAATTTAAAGAAAGAATTTATAGAAGATTATATAGAGGTTGTGAATTAGAAATGAATATCTCAAATTGTAAGATAAATTTAGGACTTAATATATTAAATAAAAGAGAAGATGGGTATCATGAGCTAGATATGGTTATGGCACCTATCTTTTTTGGTGATGATATGCAGATAACATGTTTAGATAATGATGGAAACTTAGAATTCACTATTAAAAATAATTTAATTCCAATCGATCAATCGAACACAGTTACAAAAGCATACAATTACTATTTTGAAAATAAAATACAAAAAGAAGTAATTGTATATTTAGAAAAAAAAATACCAAGACAAGCAGGATTAGGTGGAGGAAGTTCAAATGCAGCATATTTATTAAAAGCATTAAATGAGGTATATAAATATTATTCTAATAGCGAAATGATAGGTATTGCAAAAAAAGTTGGTGCAGATGTTCCGTTTTTCTTATTTAATAAGACATCTAGGGTAAAAGGCATAGGAGAGAATGTGGAAATAATTAATAATAATATCAAAAATAAAATATTATTATTGAAACATAATAACATTGGAATAAGTACAAAAATAGCATTTTCATATTACACATCAAATACACGAGAACTAAAGTATTCCAATTTAGACAAAGTAGTTGAAGGGTTAAATAATGGTAATTTAAATTTATTAGAAAATAATATAGAAAATACATTGGAACAATTAGTTTTGTCTAATAATCAAAAGTTATTAAAATTTAAAGATGAAATGGAGCAAATATTTAATCAAAAAATATTTATGTCTGGTAGTGGAAGTACATTTTTTACATTCATTGAAAATGATAAATTAAATGAAATAAAAGAAATAAGAGAAAAACTTCTGAATAATAAAATATTTGTATATATAACTAATTTTTATCAGTCATAGACTTGATTTTTCAGAAAATCGAGGTATAATACAAAAAGATAGGTAATACCTAAAAATTAAGTACTAAAGGAGAGGTTACATGAAAATAACAGATATTAGATTAAGATTAGGAAAAGGTTCAGAAGATGGAGGGAAGCTAAAAGCGTATGTTGACGTAACATTTGAAGAATGCTTCGTTGTTCATGGATTAAAAGTTATAGAAGGACAAAATGGATTGTTTGTAGCAATGCCTTCTAGAAGAATGCCAAATGGAGAATTTAAAGATATTGCTCATCCAATAACACACGATTTAAGAAATGAACTAACAAACTCAATAATTCAAAAATTTGAACAAGAAAAAGATACTTTAGTGGCACAAGCTGCTGAGTAATATAAAAATATTATATGTGAGCTATCTCTATAGAGATAGCTCTTTTATTTTAGTAAAATTTACATAAAATTTACAAATAATTAATAATGATTTTACATAAACAATGTATTATTAAAAGTAAAGAAAAAAGTCTAGTCACAAAGGAGTAAAATGAAATTAATAGTAGGATTAGGAAATTATGGAGAAGAGTATAAACTAACAAGACATAATGTTGGTTTTATATATATAGATGAATACTTGAAAGAAAATAAATTAACAGATATAAGAAATAAATTTAAATCAGAAATAGTAGAAATACAAAAAAATGGAGAAAAGATTGTATTTCAAAAACCACTAACATATATGAATTTAAGTGGAGAAGCAATTAGTGAAATAATAAGATTTTATAAAATAGATCCTAAAACAGAATTATTTGTTATATATGATGATATGGATTTACAAATGGGAAAACTAAAAATAAGAAAAGATGGAAGTCCAGCGGGCCATAATGGGATAAAATCAATAATAAATCATGTAGGTGGAGAATTTTGTAGAATAAAATTTGGAATAGGAAAAGCAAGAACAAAAGAAGAAACAATAGGTCATGTATTAGGAAAATTTACAGAAGAAGAGAGAGAATTATTGAAAGAGAAAAGAGAAACAATATTTCATCTAATTGAAGATATAATAAATGATTATGATATACAAAAACTTATGAATAAATATAATACAAAATAATTAAAAATAAGGAGATACAATGAAAAAAATTTTAAGTGTACTCGTTTTAATATTAATATTTACAACCTCTTGTAATAAAAATAAAGTGGGAAGTAATTCTTTAAATGGTGAAATAATAATAGACGGGTCTTCAACTGTTGCACCAATAACATCAGCAGTTGCTGAGAAATTTTATAAAGAGAATAACGGAGTCAATATAGCGATTGGAATTTCTGGAACAGGTGGAGGATTTAAAAAATTTGCAACAGGTGAAATAGATATAACCAATGCATCTCGAAAAATAAAAGAAAAAGAAGTAAAAGAAGCAAAAAAACATGGAGTAGAATATATAGAAATAGAAGTAGCACTAGATGGAATAGCGTTAGTTGTAAATAATCAAAATAATTGGGTTAAAGATTTGACAGAAAAAGATTTAGAGAAAATATGGACTCATGATTCTAAAATAATGACATGGAGAGACTTAAATAAAAATTGGCCAAAAGAAAAAATACAATTATATGGACCTGATTCAGATTCAGGAACATATGACTATTTTGTTGAAGAAATTTTAGGTAAAAATGGAAATATAAGAATTGATTATTCTCCATCATCAGATGACAATCAATTGGTTCAAGGTGTTGAAGGAGATAAAGGTTCGCTAGGATTTTTTGGTTATGCATATTATATTGAACAAAAAGAAAAATTAAATGTATTATCACTAAATGGAGTAATACCAACTGATGAAACAGTAAATGGAGGTAAATATAAACCTTTATCAAGACCATTATTTATCTATATAAATAAAAAATCACTTAAAGATAAACCAGAAGTAAGAGCATTTGTAGAATATTATTTGAAAAATGCAACTGAAGCTGTTAAATTAACAGGATATGTCCCTCTTAGTGATTACTCGAAGCAATTAAAACAACTAAGTAATTAAATATAAAAGGAGAAAACTTATGCAAATAGAATTGTCACAAGAAAAACGAAAACAAATAATAAAAATAAGAGAAATGATAATTAATATTGTTTTATTATCATTTGCAGCAATTTCTATTTTTACTACATTTGCAATAATATTAAGTCTATTTACAGAGTCATTACCATTTTTTAATAATTGGCATCATGTAAAGCAATTATTTGAATTTGGACATGTATGGGATCCTAAAGGAGAAAAATATAATATATTACCTATTTTTATGGGAACGTTAATGATAGTATTATTTTCTTGTCTATTTGCCATTCCATTAGGGTTAGGAAGTGCTATTTATTTAAGTGAATATGCTAAACCTAAAACACGTAATGTATTAAAGCCAATTTTAGAAATACTAGCAGGAATACCATCAGTTGTTTATGGTTTTTTTGCACTTTTATATATAACACCATTTCTAAAATACAATATAATGTGGTTATCAAAACTATTTTTAATATTGTTAACAATTTTTGTGTTATATTTATCAATAAAATTAGTGACAAAAGCATTAGATGTAAATAGTATAAAATTTAAAATTATATTATCTATATTTGGAGTTTTATTTATAACATTATTTATATTTTTAATTATAAATTTTATTAAATTATATCAAATGACAAATTACTTAAAATTAGAAACATTTAATGTTTTAAGTGCAAGTATCGCAGTTGGAATAATGATAACACCATTAGTGGCATCAATTAGTGAAGATGCATTGAAATCAGTGCCAAAATCATTGAGAAAAGGTGCCTTTGGATTAGGTGCAACAAAATTTGAAACTGTTTGTTCAGTCGTCGTTCCAGCAGCAATTTCAGGAATAGTGTCATCATTTATATTGGCTATTTCAAGAGCTATAGGGGAAACAATGATAGTATCGATGGCAGCAGGAGCAAAACCTGTATTAAATCTAAATCCATTAGGTCAAATACAAACAATGACAGGTTATATGGTAAGTAAAAGTTTTGGAGAAGTAGTAGTAGGAACAACAGAATATCAGACAATATTTGTTGTTGGACTTATATTATTTTTTATAACGTTAATATTAAATATACTGGCTAAACAAATAATAAATATATTTAGGGAGGTATATTAATGGCAAATGTATTTAAAATGGATAATTTAAAGACAAGAAAAATAAAAGATATGTTATTTAAATATATTTTTCTAAGTTGTATAGTATTTTGTTTAATATTTTTATTTTTATTGATATTTGGTTTATTAGCTAAAGGATTAAAATATTTAAATTTAAAATTTTTATTGTCATCACCTTCATTAATATCAGCCTCAAATGCTGGATTTTATCCAGCAATAGTAGGAAGTTTGTGGATATTATTGGCGGTAGCTATAATAACAGTTCCAACAGGGGTAGGTGCAGCAATTTATTTAGAACAATATTTACATAAAAAAAGTAAGTTTTATTCATTTTTAGAAGTTAATATATCAAATTTAGCAGGAGTACCTGCAATTGTTTATGGATTATTAGGATTAACATTATTTTCAAGAATACACGGAATGAGAGGAACTGTAATAGCTGGAGCAATAACATTATCACTAATGATATTACCTGTTATAATAGTTTCATCGAGAGAATCAATAAAATCAGTTCCATCAATATTAGTAGAAGCGGCATATGGATTAGGTATGACAAAGTGGCAAATGATAAAAGCAGTAATAATACCTTATTCGGCACCAGGTATACTGACAGGAGTAATTTTATCACTATCTAGAGCATTAGGAGAGTCTGCTCCATTATTAGTCGTAGGTGCAGCTGCAATGGTTACAAAAGACCCATCAAGTTTATTATCAAGATATACAGCAATGCCTATACAAATATTTCAATGGGCAACAAATCCAAAACAAGAATTTCAAGATTTAGCAGCATCAGGAATAATAGTTTTACTAGTATTTTTATTAACATCTAATGCTATATCAATAATATTAAGAAATAAATATCAGAAGGAAAGAGGATAATAAAAAAACATTCAAACTATTTAGGAATTAATAGTTTGAATGTTGTTCCTATACCTAGATTACTATCAAATGTAATATAACCGTTATAATTTTTTAAAATTTCATTTACTATAGATAATCCCAATCCAGATCCTGCCATATTAATAGGCCTTGCTTCATTTATTCTATAAAATCTATCAAAAATTTTCTCTTTTTCATTTGAAGAAATACCTATTCCGTTATCATTAATAGATATAATATAAGAGTCAATGTTTTCACTAAACGAAATAATAATTTTAGGAAATTCATTATTATTATAGATAATTCCATTTTCTATAATATTTTTCAGAACAACTTTCATTTTATCTTTATCCATAAAAACAATTAATTCATCATTAATAAATTTTTTTTCAATAATAACATTTTTAGATTGTATTAAGAAATTTATTTCATTTGTAATTTCATCGATAAATAAATTGAAGTTAAAAAATGTTTTATTTATAATTTTAGTAGTTTCATATTTTGAATAAGTTAAAAAATCTTGAATTAGCTCTTCTAACTTATTTATATTAGAATAAATTATTTTAAAAAAAGCCTCAATATTGTCAATATTTTTATCTTTAATAAATTCATCAATAGCTATAGTATAACCTTTTATATTAGTTAAAGGTGTTTTTAATTCATGAGAAACATTAGAAATAAATGCTTTCTGAATATTTTCAAATTGCTTAGATGAAGTGATATCTCTCAAATTAAATAAAATAGAGTTTTCATAGTATATTTTATGAGATTCAAGTAAGTAAAATTTATTATTTTCTTGTATAAAAATTTCTTCTTTAAAAGCTTGTTTATTTTTTTCATTAAGAATTTGTTTTATTTTGTTTAGTAATGAATTATATTTAATCACATTGCTAATTTTAGTACTTTTAGATGGAAAACTAATTGCTGTAAATTGATTATTATGCAATACAACGTCGTCTTCTTTTATAACAAATAAAATACTATCAATGGTAGATAAAACTTCTGTTAAGCGTTCTGATTCATTTATTAGTCTATTCCGATAATCTTTATTTTTTCGTTTTATTGAAAAGACTTGATTGAAGTAGTTTATTGTAGAATCTTTTTCAATTTTATAAAAATCAATATTCAAATTAAACTTATCATTTAAAATATTCAGTGTTTCTGTTTTGATGTATTCTATAATTTTATTTTTTTTGTACATATAGTAAAAAAAGATAGCATCAATTATTGATAAAAAAACAATAATAATAACTATCTGTATAAAATTAAGATGTGTAAAAAAATTAAGTGTGAAAATAAATAAAAATTCTAATGCTAAAATAAATATTAATTGTCTTTTAATTGATATCCAACTCCTTTTATAGTTTTTATATAATTTGAAAAATCAGGTATTTTTTCTCTCAATTTTCCTATATAAACATCTATAGTTCTATCACCTAAATGGTAATTTTCATCCCAAACATTATTTAATATCTTTTCTCTACTTAGTGCAATTCCTCTATTTTTAATTAAAAAAGAAAGTAACTTGAATTCTTTATTGGATAATTCAATTTCATCTTCATTTAAAAGAACAATATGCTTATCTATATTAACTTCTATATTTTTATAATGAAGTATATTTTTAAAATCTTGTTCTGGATTATAATTAAACTTTAATGAAATTAATTTTTTTAGTCTTAAAATTAATTCACGAGGATCAAATGGTTTTCTTAAGTAGTCATCACATCCATATTCAAACCCAGTAACAACATCTTCAACTTCTGTCTTAGCAGTTAACATAAAAATAATTGGAGAATTATATTTTTCAGAATCATTTCTAATTGTTTTTAAAATTTCTAAACCATTTAATTCAGGTAGCATAATATCTAAAATGATAATATCAGGTTTTTGTTCTTTGGCTATATTCAACGCAGATTTACCATTTTGAGTAGTTAGTATAGAAAAATCTGAAAACAGTTGATCTTTTTCTATAAAAAATTGGATTAATGTGCGTATTTCTAAGTCATCTTCGACAATAAGTATGGATCTATTCTTCATTACATATCCTCCAATAAAGTAAGTTGTTTATTAAATTAATCTTCAGTAATACCATGACGAATATCAATACCGTTATATATATATATAACAATTTCTGCTAAGTTTTTAATAGTATCTCCGATTCTTTCTAAATGTTGTGATATGAAAAGTGCTTCTAGATTATCAAGATTACGTTCTTCTAAAGTTGGAGCTAATAACGATGCTTTAGTTGCTTCGATAACTTTTGTTTTAAATGCGTTAACTTCTTCATCCAATGATAATACTAAATAAGCAAAATTTAAGTCTTCTTGATAGTATGTTTTTAAAAATAAATCAAACATATTTGAAACTCTTGAATGCATTTCTATTAAATTTAATGATTTGTATGCTTCGACATTTTTAGAATGTTTAATAACTTTTAATATATTTAATGTTAAATCACTCATTCTTTCCAATTGTGCACTAAATTTAATAACTCCAATTAAAAATCTTAAATTAATTGCAAAAGGCTGAAATCTAGCTATTGTCTTTACAACTTCATCATCAATTTTTAATTCAAAATGATTAATTCTATCTTCTATAGATTTAACTTCACCATATAATGCATCATCAAAAGATCCATTTTCAATCATCAATCCTACAACATCTAATGCTCTCTTACAATCTTTCATTGTTTCTGAAACGATATCTTTAATATCGTCCATTCTATCATCTAAATTTCTCATAATTATTTAACCTTTCAAATTTTTTAGTTGTTTTTAACTAAATTTACCGTTAATATATTCTTCAGTTTTTTTGTTTGAAGGATTAGTAAATATTTTACTAGTACTATCAAATTCTTCTATTACACCTTTGTAAAAAAATGCAGTTTTATCAGAAATTCTAGCCGCTTGTTGCATATTATGTGTAACTATAACGATAGTATATTTTTCTTCAAGTTCCCTTATTAACTCTTCTACTTTTAATGTAGATAAAGGATCAAGAGCTGAAGTTGGTTCATCCATAAGTATAACACTAGGTTTAATTGCTATAGCACGAGCTATACAAAGTCTTTGTTGCTGTCCACCAGACAATCCCATAGCAGATTTATGTAGTTTATCTTTAACTTCATCCCATAATGCAACTGATTTTAAACTAGTTTCAACCATTTCCATTAGAACATTTTTATCTTTTAACCCATGTAATTTAGGGGCATAAACAATATTTTCATATATTGTTTTAGGAAATGGATTTGGTTTTTGAAATACCATTCCTACTTTTTTTCGAAGTTCTACAATGTCATATTTAGAATCAAATATATTTTGTCCGACAATTTCTATTTTACCTTCATATCTATGTGTATCAATTAGATCGTTCATTCTATTTATAGAACGTAAAAATGTTGATTTTCCACAACCTGAAGGACCAATTAAAGCAGTAACTCTATTTTTTGGAATATCAATATTAATATTATCTAATGCTTTAAAATCAGCATAATAAAAATTAAAGTTTTTAACTGAAATAGAGATCTCTTCATCGTTATTGTTTATATTTAGTTCGTTATTATTATCCATAACTCCTCCTATTTTATATTATTTATTTTAACATTAAAAATATTAAAAATCAAAAATTGATTGAATATTTATATATTTTTTTGAAATAAAAATGTTATAATCATTATAATGTAATTTAGTAAATAGAATATAAATAAATTGTAAAAAAATTGTAAATATGAAATAGTGAGGATATATTAAATGAAAATATTTAGATTGAATAAAGAAAATCAAAGGATGACAGTTAGTGAATATTTAAGAGATGTAGAAAACTACTCAGGTAGAAGCTTAAGACAAATAGATGTTTATTTAAATGGTAAAAAAATAAAAAATAGTAAAAAATTACCATCAAGTGGAAATTTAAAAGTAATTGAAAGAGATAAAGGAACAAATATAGAACCAATTTATATACCGTTAGACATATTATTTGAAGATAATGACTTGTTAATAATAAATAAACCACCATTTTTACTAACACATCCAACATTGAAAAAAGTAGATAAGACACTTGCTAATGGTATTGTCTATTATTTAAAAGCAAAATATGGTAAAGAGATAGTTCCTAGATTTTATAATAGGCTTGATATGAATACATCAGGAATAATAATAGTTACAAAAACAGCATTTGCACAGGCATATTTGCAGAATCATGGACAATTAGAAAAAAAATATTTAGCAATTGTAAATGGAATATTTACAAAAGATGAGTTAGTAGTTGAGAAACCAATATATAGAGATGGTGAAAATTTAGAACGGATAATAGATGAGAAAGGTCAATATGCAAAAACAGTATTTAGAAAAATAAAAACATATGAACATAAAAATGCATCGCTTATAGAATGTGAGTTATTTACAGGAAGAACACATCAAATAAGAGTTCATTTAAAATCAGAAGGTTTTCATATACTTGGTGATGAATTATATGGAAATGATAAAACTGTAAATAGACAGTTTTTGCATGCTTATAAAATTAAATTTGATCATCCAGTAACTAAAGAAATAATTAATATAGAAGTACCAATGTATAATGATATGGAAGAATATATAACGAATAGTTAAATAACGTTGTTTAGAGTGATTTTATACTCATATTTATCTCCTCTTGCATATGAAACAGTGTATTCTATAATTTTATTTTTTTCATATGCAATTCTTTTAATCAATAAACAAGCAGCATTTTTATTATAATTTAAATAATTTATAATAGTGCTATCGTTGACAGTTAAAGATGAAAATGATTCACTTGCTCTTTCAAAAATGACATTGTATTTATCTTTAAATATAGAGTACATAGGTTCATTATCAAGTAAATGTACATCAAAATTAGCAAATCGATAAAGAGGTAAGTATGTGTCCTCAAACATGATAGGCTCATTATCAATTAATCTTAATCTTCTAATGTGTATTATTTCACTATTACTAGGAAGTTTGAAAATCTCAACTAATTCTTTATGATTATCAATATTTATAATTTCATGGGAAATTACTTTTGACGAAGGTATTTTCCCCATTTTTTTTGCTTCTTCATAAAAACTATAAAAAGATGTTAATTCTTGCTTTATGGTTGTCGATGAAACAAATGTTCCATTTCCATGAATTCTATAAATAAGACCATCTTCTTCTAATTTTTTCAATGCTTGTCTAATTGTAGATCTACTTACTTTAAATTGTATAGATAAATCTCGTTCAGTGGGTAAAGCTGTTCCTAATGATATTTTGTTTTCTTGTATTTGTAATTTATAGAACTCGTATATTTGATAATAAAGCGGTAAATTATTTTTTTTATATTTAAAATTTATCATTATAAAGACCTCAAGTTAAATTAGATTTATTAATAAAGATTAATATTACATAGTGAATAATATCATAAAAAAAAAAAAACGTATATATATTTTTTTACTATTGACTTTTTAGATTTTCGAAGTAAACTACTAGTAGCAAATTGGTACATACCAATTGTAAAAATATTTCATTTAATTTAAAAATAAAGGAGAGGTGATTATGTATTTTGGCAAAACAGAAGAAGAATTAATTCAAAATAAGTCCTCTAATACAGCTAAGGAAATATTACAACAACCTAAATTATGGTTAGAAACAATAGAAATTATTGAAAAAAATAGAGAAGAATTAAATAACTATTTTAATAAAATAGTTTTAGATAGTGATACAAAAATAATATTTACAGGTGCAGGGACATCTGAATATGTTGGAAACATACTATCGCCATTAATAAAAGAAAATACTAATTATGATGTTGAATCAATAGCAACAACAGATATACTGAGTAACCCATTTAAATATTTAAAAAAAGATAAAAAAACATTAGTTGTATCATTTGCTAGATCAGGAGATTCACCAGAGAGTTTAGGTGTTGTTTCAATGTTGGATGACATGTTAGACAATGTAAATCATTTATTTATAACATGCAATAAACAAGGTGGATTAGCAAAAAGATCAACAGAAAAAAATAATATATTTTTGTTACTTATGCCTGAAGAATCAAATGACAAAGGTTTTGCAATGACAAGTAGTTTTAGTTGTATGTTACTATCAGGAATACTTTCTTTTATACAACAAATTGAAATCAGTGAGTTAAAGAGATTTATAGAAATATCAAATATAGAACTTAATGAAAAATATGAAGAAATAAAAAAGATAGCGGAAGAAGATCATAAAAGGATAGTAGTGTTAGGTAGTGGAATATTGAAAGGATTAGCAGAAGAGCTATCTCTAAAAATAATGGAATTAAGTGCAGGAAAAGTAGTTTCTACAAGTAATACACCATTAGGTTTTAGACATGGGCCAAAAGCCATTGTAAATA
>RRZU012595867.1_pt1 | contig 19645 bp, 11 predicted proteins | sample 2165561 | NCBI WGS metagenome assembly RRZU01 (sample SAMN10456909, study PRJNA506462) | wastewater metagenome | isolation source: wastewater sludge | place: USA: Moscow, Idaho | reverse complement strand
GATATGTTAAACCAAAAACATCCGATGTATATTTTAGCCAATAAAGTGAATTGGCAACTGTTTGAAGATTCGTTTTCGTCCCTTTATTGTTTGGACAATGGGCGTCCTGCCAAACCCATTCGATTGATGGTAGGATTATTGATATTAAAGCATTTACGCAGTATTTCAGATGAAAGTGTGGTTGAACAATGGAGCGAAAACAACTATTACCAATACTTTTGTGGTAAAAATGTGTTTCAGCCATGCGAGCCCTGTGAAGCTTCAGAGTTGGTTTATTTTCGGAATAGAATTGGAGAGAGCGGCATTGAATTGATCTTAAAGGAAAGTATTCATATTAATGGAAATGACAGAAATGATTCCTCAGCGATTATCGACACAACTGTTCAGGAAAAAATTATTACTTTTTCAACAGATAGTAAACTAAATCGAAAAATAATTGACAAGTGCAGAAAGATAGCGGAAGAAGAAAATCTTCCGTTTCGTCAAAGCTACACGCGCACGCTAAAGAGATTAAGTTTGGATCAGCGTTTCAGGAATCATCCTCGCAACAAGTGTTAAGCCAGGAAAGCGGATAGAAATGAAAAAGATTGCCGTCAGATTGGGTTCGTGAGTTGGAAAGAAATTTTCAACAATAAAATAATACGTAAACGGGCTTTATAAGGCTCGACAAAATAACGAAACATACAACTCAGATTATACATCCTTTTCCGCAAATATACACCAGTCAAACATATTAAGTAACAAGAATAATATAATGTCGTATTTGTTTGGTAATGTCAAAAAATAATTGTATATTTGTCTCATAATGAGATATATAATATTGAAAACAGAAGAAATAGAAGCATTGGAGCTGCTCTTAAAAACAAGTAGTAATAATACTATTCGAAAACGTAGTCAATGCCTTCTTTTATCACACCAAAAACGAACGATAATAGACCTTTCAGCGGTTTTTGGTGTAAGTCGCAGAACTATCGAACGGTGGTTTGATAGTTGGGTTTTAAAAGGTGTCGAATCACTCTCAATTGAATCTGGCAGAGGAGTAAAAACTCGTCTAAAAGGTTATGAGAAAGATGTTTCCGAACAAGTTGAGCTTCACAGCCGAAATCTAAAGAACGTGATTTCCTATTTCAAGGAGCAACATAATATAACGATCTGCAAAAAGACATTGCAGAATTTTTTAAAAGATGCTCAGCTATAGTTGGAAAAGAGCTCGACTATCTTTAAAACGCAAACGTAATAAGGTTGAATTTGAACTTAAACAAGAACAAATTGAAAGCCTTAAGAGGTTGGAAGATAGCGGTTATCTTGATCTTTATTTTGGAGACGAAAGTCATTTTGGACTTACACCCAATGTGCCTTACGCCTGGCAAACAAAAGAAAATCCGATATTATTATCTGCTGCAAAAGGGAAGTTTCTAAATGTTATAGGGTTGATGACCCGCAAAAATAAACTTTTCTTTGAAGTGCTTGAAACTACCTATAACACTGATAAAGTTATCAGTTATATGGATCGTTTTGTGGCACAAACGGTAAAAAAGACAGTTGTAATACTTGATAACTCTCCAATCCATAAATCAAAAAAGTTCATGGCTAAAATAGAAGAATGGAAAGAAAAAGATGTGTTGATTTTCTTTTTACCTCCATATTCACCCGAACTGAACCTAATTGAAATTCTTTGGCGTAGAATCAAGTATCAATGTATACCTTTTGATGCTTATATCTGTTTTCAGAATCTCAAAGAACGCTTGTCGAATGTGTTGGCCAATTTCGGAGAAAAATACGACATTATATTTTAGACACTACTTACATACCAATTGTCTTCATTTATACAAAAATAAATTTTTTCAGGTAAAGTTCGAATTTTAATTTCTGATCTGAAAGACGGTTGGATTGTGATGCTTACTAAGTTCCAACCAGCCAGCGGAATTTTTAGGTTTTCTATCGTTGTACTCTTCCGCTGCCATCGCCTCCCATCAGGCTTTCTACTTCCACCGCACTTACCAGGTTGAAATCTCCGTAAATGGTATGTTTCAGGCAGGATGCCGCTACTGCAAAATCCAGTGCCCGCTGGTCGTCTCCGGTGTAGGTGAGCAGTCCGTAAATAAGTCCGCCCATAAAAGAATCACCGCCTCCTACTCTATCCACAATGTGGGTAATGTCGTAGCGTCTGGATTTGAACAATTTTCCCCCGGCATAGAGTATGCCGCCCCAGGTATTGTGATTGGCATTGATAGAACCGCGCAGCGTGATGATTACCTTTTTTGCTCTGGGAAATTTAGTCATCATCTGCGTGCATACACTTTCAAATTCGGCTGCATCCACATCGCCACCTGTGTGTGCCACATCAAATCCTTCGGGCTTTATTCCGAATACTTTTTCAGCATCTTCTTCATTTCCCAGAATAATATTGCACCCTTCCACCAGAGCAGGCATCACATCAGAGGCTTTTTTCCCGTATTTCCATAGGTTTTTACGGTAATTGAGATCGGTAGAAACGGTTACTCCCAACTCATTAGCCATTTTAATGGCTTCCAGGCACGCTTCGGCAGCGCCCTGCGAGAGAGCTGGTGTTATTCCTGTCCAGTGAAACCAATCGGCATCCCTCAATACCTCTTTCCAGTCAATCATTCCGGGTTGGATGTCGGCTATGGAAGAGTTGGCACGGTCGTATACGACTTTGGATGGTCGGGCTACTGCTCCTGTTTCCAGGAAATAGATTCCCACGCGTTCACCCCCACGAATAATATTTTGTGTACCGACATTGTATTTTCGCAGGTCAGAAATGCACCATTCTGCAATGTCGTTTTCGGGAAGCCGGGTTACAAATTCGGCATTCAGGCCGTAGTTGGCCAGCGAAACAGCGACGTTGGCCTCGCCGCCGCCAAAAGTGGCATTCAGACTGTTGGACTGAATAAATCGCTGATAACCCGGAGTGGATAGCCGAAGCATAATCTCGCCAAAACTTACTACTTTTTTGTTCATCTTGTTTTCTGAAAAATTTACCTGATTACAATTGTGAGGGGTGAATGAAGTTTTTCTGAAAATTCGCTTACATACTTTACCCAGTCCTCAAAGGTTTTGAAACCGTACTTGCTCCATCCGCCTCCGGAATAATAAATGAAAGGCTCCGAAGGTCGTACAGTTTGCAATCCGAGCAGGTGATTATGTTTTTTTTCGATGTCTGTAAATGCTGTAGGTGCTGTAATGGCCTGGTAAAGAATTCCGTTGAGACTATCAGCCGGTTCGGCATGAGCTGCAAAGTTCCTGTTTTTATCAATAAATATCTCTTCATCGGGTGAGTTTCGCATTACTATACCGGCTGCAACTGGCATTTTTTCAGACTTAAATTCATATATCTGTCTGATTTTATTCAACTGACTGCCTGCATCGAGCGAAATAATGCGCGAAGAGGTCAACTGACCCGATGGACCGGCATTAAAAACACCGTAATCCAACCGGAACGTAATCCGAAGCGGCCCTTTGTCCAGAATAGTATAGTTTTCAAAATTCCTGCTAAACCAGAGTTGATTATCCACGTAAGGAGCTGCAGCTCCTGCACCCAGTGTAGGACCGACTTTGTAGAAATCCAATCCTTCGCCGTTGTCGTTGTGATAAGTGGATTTTCCCGATAGTTCATCTGCGTACCACTTATCCGCAACCAATTTATCAGTGCGTTTTGCCCATATATCAATTCCGCTGCTTATTTCGCCCGTTGCCTGCAGTGCTGGTCCGTACATTCGGTAAGCTACGCGGTCGTTCTCCCAGTTGAAATCATCTTTACGCTCAGGCACCAGTCGTCCTGCCACTTTGGGTTGAAATACGTCGGGTTTGCCTTTTTTGATGGTGTAAACGGAAGTTCCGCCTGCTTTTACTGTTGCCGGAAAAATGAGCAGTGAGTCAGATTGATTGCCGAAATTGGTTGCAATCTGATAAACTACCCCGTTGGAGGCTTGATCCAGCACAAAAATTTTTTCATCGGGTTTCAGTCTTAATGCAGAAAAAACTGCGTTTTTGCTTATTTCAACCATTTCATTTTCACGATCAATGCCGAGGCTATTCGAAACAGAAACCGACACCTGTTTGCCTGCAGAGCAGGATGCTAGAAGTACGATTGTCAGTAAAACTATCAGTGTGTTTTTCATTTTAATTACGGTTGTTTGCCAATGTAAGCCAAAATTCCTCCATCGACATAAAGTATATGACCATTTACAAAGTCAGATGCAGCCGAGGCTAGGAATACAGCAGGACCTTTTAGGTCCTTGGTAGTTCCCCAGCGAGCAGCGGGAGTTTTGGCCAGGATAAATGAATCGAAAGGATGACGTGATCCGTCAGCCTGAAGCTCACGAAGTGGTGCTGTCTGAGGTGTTTCGATGTAACCCGGTCCAAGGCCGTTGCATTGAATATTGTATTCACCGTATTCGGAGCAGATATTTTTGGTCAGCATTTTGAGTCCGCCTTTGGCAGCTGCATACGCCGATACGGTTTCACGACCGAGTTCGCTCATCATGGAGCAAATATTGATGATTTTTCCGTGGCCTTTCTTAATCATGCCCGGGATTACCGCTTTGGATACAATAAAAGGTCCATTCAGGTCAATATCTATCACCTGACGGAAATCTGCAGCACTCATTTCGTGCATCGGGATGCGCTTGATGATACCGGCATTATTCACCAGAATATCAATTATGCCTACTTCTTTTTCTATTTGTGCTACCATGACGTTGATACCTTCCTCGTCGGTCACATCAGCCACATATCCGTAGGCTTTTATTCCGGCTTCGTGGTAGGCTTTCAGCCCTTTGTCCACAAATTCTTGCTTAATGTCGTTGAAAACGATCGTTGCACCGGCTTCTGCCAGTGCTGAAGCAATAGAAAAGCCGATTCCGTAAGTAGCTCCAGTTACAAGGGCTATTTTTCCTGTTAAATCAAATGGGTTCATATTGTTAGTTTGAAGTTTTAAGTTTATAGTAATGAAATACGATAGCTATTAAGAGATGATTGAAGTCAGAAGATCGAAAAGTTGGCATTTACAACAACCTGGATAATCTCAGAAAATCATTATCTTATATCCGTTATCTTCGAGAAGTCCTGATCGCCATAGTCCAGATTTTCGCCTGCCATTCCCCAGATAAAGGTATAATTGCTTGTAGCGGCTGCAGAGTGAATTGACCATTCGGGCGAAAGGACTGCCTGGTTGTTTTGCATCCAGATGTGGCGGGTTTCATCCACTTCGCCCATAAAGTGACACACGGACTGAACTTCAGGGACTTCAAAATAGAAATAAGCTTCCATTCTGCGTGAGTGTACGTGAGCAGGCATAGTATTCCATACGCTTCCAGGAGCCAACTCGGTCATACCCATCTGCAACTGGCAGGTCGGGAGTACCTGGTTTACAATCATCTTATTAATAACCCGGTGATTGGCTGTTTCCAACGAGCCAAGTTCCACAGAAACTGCATCAGCTTTCGTCACTTTCTTATCCGGATAATTGCGATGAGCGGTTGCAGAGTTGAAATAGAATTTCGCAGGATTATTTATATCCAGACTTTCGAAATAAACTTCCCGATTGCCTGAACCCAGGTAAAGCGCTTCTTTGTAATTCAGTTCAAACTTTTGATCTCCCACTTTCACTACACCACTGCCACCCACGTTGTAAATCCCTAATTCTCTTCTCATCAAAAACACAGGCTGTTTCAGCGGATCAATGGCTTCAAGCTGCAGACTCTCATTAACAGGCATTGCACCACCTACAACCATACGGTCATACATGGAGTAAACCATGTTCACTTCATCAGACGAAAATAGTTTTTCAATCAAAAAATCCTTACGCAATCTTTTTGTGTCATAGGATTTTGCATCCTCAGGGTGTGCTGCATAACGCAGTTCGTAGTTCGTTTTCATTATCTTATATTTTTTATTCTATTGTTTTTGTATCATATTTAGATGTACATATATACCACATATCATGTATATACTCATAATCAAATTTCAAAAAAATGTGAACTTTCAATTGCCTGACTAATTAATAAATCCACACCTACAAAATTAGCAAAAAACATTCAGCCTAAATAACTGTAGATTTTCAATTTTCAATCATCTTTTATCAATTTTGTCTAATTTTGATAAAGTCAGTTAACTGATACACAAAATCTACTTATTTCACTAATTGAATCTCCCTTGACAATCCGTGCTGGCATTGCACTGCAATAATCGTTTCTGTATCATTGGTACTTATCAGTTTAACGTATTGATTTGGAACTGAAATTTTCCATTTTCCTCTCAAAGTAACTTGTACCGTTGATTTTCCGGATTCATTTTCAATCCATTTACGAGAATAAACACTTCGCTCGATTCGTTTTCCGTTCTTATCATAAACCTCATCAGAAGGACCTTCATAAAAATGCAAATCAGGGTCGCAGACACTCAGGTTAATCTTATTTCTGGCTAATTCCTCGCTCATAATCAAGCAAGCCTGATTTGTTTCGGTAATGAGCAATTCGTTGTTTTTTATTTTCCCGGCTTCAAAAAGTACATAACCGGTAGTTTTCGTACTGTTATCACAGACAATGTGAGCAGTTGAATCCTGTTGTAACACCTTATAAATTGAACTTATTGAATTCAGTGTAGCTTTGAGTTCATCTGCTGTAGGCTGAACAAGAATCATATATTCATATTTCCCATTCCCTGGATTGCCACCATGATTGATAACAGCCTTGGCAAAGTCATTTTGAGTAGGTTTGTCAGTTTCTTCGTGGAATGAATGCTGATTCATTTTGGTAAAATCAACATTCCCTTGTTTTACAAAGAAATAGTTATTTTGGCCGTCGGAAAGCACATTTTCACCGGACAAAGATTTTTTATAAGGGAAATCAGTTATCTCTTTTCCGTTCAGGTAATAAGGTTTGTTTTGTTTATCCAGATACACCTGAAACAATGTAGTATGCACTTCTTCTGGTAATGCGGACTGAACATTAGTTCCCAAAGCCACAACCCTATTATCGAAAAAGAATACCGATTTACGTACTCTAAATGAACCATTGTATTTGTCATGTTCGTGGAGTTTCATTCCAAATGCACCGTTTTTGTTTTGTATGGAAATACCTCCAGCGAATGCTTCGTCGGAAAGGAGCATTTCTTCAAAGCCTGAGAATTCATCCAGATTGCGGATTTTAGCTCTCAAATCCTGAATTGGCAAATTGGTTGCTGTAGTTCCGGGAAAATGGTTCCAGTCCCAACCTTCCTGACGAAATCCTGAGCCTTCGTTGGAAATCGGATTACCGGTAGCCAGAATTTGAATGGAACCGTAATTGAGATAGCGTCCATACATATTTTCACCCCGGTAAGTTTCAGAGCCCCACAAATACCGGCTAAATCCCATGGCTGATACCATCCAGTCCTTTCTGCGCTGTACATTAAGACAGGAATAGTTGTATGTCCAGTTTCCGTTGGGTGACTTTTCGGGTTCAAATCCTTCTTTTTCAAAATTCAGCGCACGGGTTGTTTTCTTTGGAATAAGCCGAAGATAAGCTTCCGCCATTTCCTTATCAACAGGCTTTGAGCCATCTGGAGTTCCGGCAAGTGCCAGTAATCCAAAATGTTCCGGATTAAGTTTACCTTTGCCGTCGGGATGTCGTCCGGAAAGTGAAAGAGGCCAGTTCAATAAGTTGCAGTACGTTCTCATGGCCAACAAGGCATTTTTTAAATGTTGATGACCTTCGAAAGATATTCTGAAATCTGTTCCATGCAGAAGATAAACAGCCTCAAGAGCTCCGCTGAGTCCACCAACCGCATAAGCTGGATAATTGTTGCGATGGTGAAATAAAGTTCCGTCTATTTTAAATGTGCCCTCAGTACCATCCACGTATGCATAACCATTCTCGATCCATCGGGTAAATCCCTTCATATAGCGAACCTTTTGGGGACCATTTGCTTTCATCAAAATGCTGGCCATTCGTGCAATGGAATAAGTATTGAATGCATCCACATCAATTCCTTTCTTTTCGGGTTTGGTTTTCACTTCTCCTGTTCCGGCAAACCATTCCATTGCCTGCTGAACCTGAGCCTTCAGTCCATTTTGCTGTAACGGAGTTTCCATCAGAAACATGGCCATGTAATAATCCCGCATACTGTATCCTGCGTGATGCAATGTTCCCATAGCACTTCCGGCCTGAAAACCCTGATCCATTAAATGTCTGGTAAGCAATATGAATAGTGCGGCATATTGATCTTTATCTGCCTGATTGGTTGTTTTATTGTAACTTACTGCCAAATCTAATAACAGATCATTAACATTTTTCACTCCCATCAGGTTGTCATATACAATATTATAGCGGTCAGCTCCCAGCATCTCGTAAGTTTCACCATACCGTTCAAAAAAGACTGGCACTCCTTTTAATGTTCCATCGGGATTTAAGCTGATGTTATATTCTGCAACCCGGTTCTTTAATTCAGCTAATGGAGTAACTTTTTTACCTGCCATCAATAAATCTGTAAGTCTTAACTGAATTTTATCCAGGTTTAAAAGTTCTGTAGGCGAGGAATTATTATCTAACGGTAAATCAAAATCTTTTTCCCAGGATTTTTCGAGAATCAGCCAGTGGTTGGTTGTTTTGGGATTTACGTAGGGCGCCTGAAAATCAGCAGTATGCTGCCGTATGTCCTGTAACGATGACAGAATAACGTGATCTATGTACAATGTACCATGTGCCGTATTCGGAGCCGTGAATCTTACTTCATCCATCCCTGTTACCGGTTTTCCCTGCATATCACGGTCAAAAGCAATCCAGGCACCTCGCCATCCCTGAAATTCCAGTCCATAATCGAAGAAACACTGTACTTTATTATCTTTTAAAAACTCTACCCTCATTTTTTCACCCAGAATTGGAGTCGTAGAATAAATCCAAAATACAAATGTCGAAACATAGGAGTCTGATCCGGTTTTATTCGGACGATAAGGGATTGAATCTCGTATGCTCCACTGAGCTCCCGGAATGCTCCAATTCCATTTTAAGCTCTGTTTTAGATGCTTAAAATGATCGGTGCTTAATGAAAATGTTGAGTTTTTATCGGTTCTGATAAAAGTCGGCGGTTCTTCGAAAGACAATATCCCCGGATGTGTAAATTCATTTACATCTTCTGCCTTCACTGTAAATTGTGAGGCAAGTGCGAATATTATTGACAATAATATATATTTTTTCGTAAACATCTTATACAGTAACTAATTTTGAATGTAACGTAGTTTATAAATTATGATTTATGTGTTGGAATAAATATCAACGGTTCAATTGTTGCATATACTATTTAGTTACTGAAAAAAGGTTTTGACTTCAAAGAAGCGACTCGTATCATCACTGTTTTTTTTCAGCTTTAATTTTTCTTGTTAAGGCTTCCAGGTAGTAATAGTCAGCATAATTGATCGGCACATCAATTTCGTGTCCATGCGGAATACTGCCAACAGAATGCATCAACACAAAGTTTCCGTTTGTACCCACAAGTGCCAGATAAGCGGGACTACTCAATGATTCGATGATTTTATCTGCTGTTTCTCTGAATTCAGGATGTCCGTATTCTGCAGCTTCATAGAGACCGGAAGCCATAATGGCTGCAGCAGAAGCATCACGTGGTTCATTCGGGATGTTTGGAGCCAGGAAATCCCAATATGGAATTAAATCAGCCGGAAGATTTTTGTTGTTGAATACGTAATTATAAACGTTTTTCACTAAATCTAAATAGCGTTGATCTTTTGTGTATCGGTAACAAACTGTAAATCCATAGATTGCCCATGCCTGACCCCGTGCCCATGCAGATTCGTCTGCGTACCCCTGAGCATTTTGTTTGCTGCGCACTCCTCCTTTTACTTTGTCATAATCTACTACGTGATAGCAGCTCCAGTCCTTGCGAAAATGATTTGCCAAAGTTGAATTGGCATGTGAAACGGCTATTTTGTAGAATGTGCTGTCAGCCGAAAATTCAGTAGCTTTAAAAAGTAGTTCGAGGTTCATCATATTATCAATGATCACAGGACACATCCAGCCGCGTTTTCCCTGCCAACCCTTGTCTTCATCCCATGATTGAATAATTCCGGCTGCGGGTCTGAATCGGGTTGAAAGTGATTTTGCCGCTTCGATTATTACATCTTTGTATGCTTCGTTGTTAGTCTCCCTTAATGCATTACCATAACTGCAATTAATCATAAAACCCACATCGTGATGAGATTTCAGATACTTGACACTATCCAGTGTTTCTGTATATTTTACCCCGTAATCGAGCCACTTTTTATCTTTGGTGAGATCGTACATATAAAACATAGTACCCGGGAAAAAACCACTTGTCCAATCGTCGTCCGGTACATAACTAATTACGCCGTCAACTACGGTGCGTGGATTAATAAATCTGCCTGAATCTTCTATGAGTTTTACCTGAAAGCCGATTTGTTGCTTTGCAACATCAACAGCATTAGCTACGCAGTCTGTGTGTGCAGATGATCTGTTATGTGACTTATTGCAACTGATAAGAACCAGTAGTGAGATTGTCAGGATGAAGATTAAATATTTTTTCATGATAAAAAATACAATTTTGATGTTTATAAATTATATACTTGTTATAGTTTTATTTTGAATGAAAATGTAAAGTCTGATGAATTGATTTTACAGATATAGATTGCATTGTTATTACCAACATGTTGTAGTTGTACATTTTTTTGGTTTCCAGACACTTTTGTCTGATTCAACAACTTCCCATCAATCGAATAAATTGCTATTAGTCTGTCAGAATGACTTTCATTTCTGAAATTAATTATCAAATCATTGTTTACAACATTATAGGTTATAAAATCGTCTGCCGTTGTTTTATTTACTGTCGTTCCAAATAATGCTGCATCAAAATAAACCGGTTCGCCGTCATTGAATGTTATAGAAACGTTGGTTTGCCCGTTTACAGGAGTAGTGAAGACTATTCCATCAAACGGTTTTTGCAGCTGCCATTCACCATCAAGGACAAAATCAACAACTCTGGAACTGCTTCTCCAACCAAATAAGGGATCGGAAACCGGATTTAAATCGGGACAACTTGCAGCGAAAGAGATTTTGTTGTTAGCAATATCCTGTTTTTCCAGTAACAGTACAGGTGCATTGGCACTTTTCACCCTTCCGACAGTAAGATTACCCGTTGCTCCAAAAAATGCATATGCGTTGATTTGTGCCGGCAAATACGTAATAGAATGAAGTGTTGAAGTGTGCGAATTAATTTTATAGATGGTTCCTCCATTGTTTTGCATTTGAGAAGCAAGCGTCTGCATATCATTTACGGTAGTGCCGGGCACCACTACGAACGAGTAATTTTTACCTGTCGGTTTCACCCCATGATTGAGATATGCTTTTGCTGCTGTAACAGAAGTAGTAGGTGATGCATAGTCGGATCCATCTTCTTTCGGAGTGCTTTGCGCATCAAATTTCACCACAATGTCGTTATTGCCTTTTGGAACAAAATAGCCGGTTCCGGTGGGTGTTAAAAACCAATTATCAGTAGCAGAAGTTAATGTGGTATTATACGGTTTTACAACTGAAGTTCCGTTTACAATGAACCCGCCGTTTACCCCGGTAACAATATTCTGGAACAGATTGGTAGTTGTGAGCCATGATGTGCTATATGTGCCGCTTGAGCTGATGTTGCTTCCTAAACTGATAATCATTCCGTCAAAAGCAAACATCGATTTCTTGAAAACAAGATTGGTGGGTGTAAATGCCTGACTTCCCCAGGTATCAATCTGATCAAAATCAGAGGCAAAAATTCCGCAATCTTTCCAAGCCAAAGCACCTGCAAATTTTTTGGTCTTCGTATACTGATCAAATCTTCCGGTTACTGAACGATAGGGCATTAAATCCTGCCAGCTGGTATATTGAACCACCGTAGCACCCTGAGGCATATTCCAGTCCCAACCACCACCTGTATTGTTGGTTGGTGCACCGCTGTAAGCCAATGATGAGCCTTCATACATCACTTCGAGCGTTCCGTGGCTTTGATATCGACCGAAACGATTGGCGCTGTTATATATCTCAGCTCCCCAAAAATTAGTTGTTGGAGCACGCATAGTCACGACCCAGTTGTTTTTACGATAAACGCCTGCCGGACTGTAGTTAAACTGATAGAAGCCTTCCTGATTCAACGGTGTTACGCTGTATAAATTTGACTTATAAAAATAATTATACATAGCTGCCAACTCTTCATCCATCGCTTTTCCCATACAGTCACCTCCGATACTTATCAAGTTCTGAAACAGTGCTTTTGTAAAATATAATTTTTGTCCGCCCACATATGGATTACGTCCCGCCAGCGAATTGGCAAAAAAACGGTTTTCATTGGCATCGTTGGTTGCCATTCTGTAGATGGAAACTACAGCTTTTTTTATCCTGTTGTAAGCATCCAGCGAAATACGGAACTGCGTTCCCTTCAGATAAATAATATATTCCACCCATGTCTGGTAACTGTACATATAATTATTGTAGTGAGTTCCGTGATGAAATCCTGTTCCATCCAGTTTCAGGATGTCGTCACCTCCGGTTATGTATTCGGTGTTTCGTTCAATAAATCGTTTGAAAGTTTTGATTTCACGTACTGCCACATTGTCATCAGGATAAAATATTGCATCCGCCATTATATGAGGAAGATACAAATAAACGACATCCGAATTCAGATTGGCTTTGAAGGTGCTTTCAGGATAATACATATTTCCATAGAAAGTAAACCAGCGAACCAATTTTAGCAATTCTACCTTTTGTTCAGGTGTACAGGCATTAATGGCATTTAGAATTTTAGCAGGTATATCTCTGGAAGGTGTATAATTGTTACTTGCAATGGCAAAACTGCACCCTTCAGCAATTCCCTGATCAATTAAATGGTCCAGATAATTGGAAAAACGTGCCGTAATTGTTGTATTGGTCGGATTTTTTGAATAATCAGATGCCAGCACTTCCAATCGTGTAGCAATGTTTGTCATTGAATCAAGTGTTAACAATTCAGGAAAATTTTCAATCACTTTTCCCTTAATGCTTCCATCCTGATTGCGCTGTATGTTCAGGGCATCCACATAATTTCTCGTCTGCACCAAAAGTGTCAAAGTAGGTGATGCTGGTGTACGTGCTAATGTAGTTCTCAAGGAATTCAAATCAGTCAATTCCTGCGATGTAGCTGAAACAACAGGAATATCCCGGTTGAAATTGTTGATAGTAAGGGGTTCTGTATTTCCTGCAAACCAGGTTTTATCCAGTACCCATTGGTTGCCAATCACTCTGTCTGCTGCTACAGTTGCATTAAAATCTACCTTATCAAAATAAATTTTACGGGTCCCTGAAGTTGCCGGTTTTAACGTAAACTTTACACTGACAATATCTTGCGAGCTGTTTGAATTGGAAAATTCGGTATATTTCCTGTTAAAATCTCTCCAACCCTTATAATTCAATAAATAATTTGCTTTTCTTCTCAACAGATTTAACGCACTGTAATGTTCCACAATCAATGTATCGTTTGTGGCTGCCGGTGAATATATTTGTAGGCGGCTGCCATTACTGGTGCTTGTGAGAAAACTCGCGAAAGTCACTTTCAGTGAATTATTACCGTTGGTTGTCCAACAAAGACTTTGACTACCGTCTTTGAAATGTTCGGCAGAAACAGACAACGCATCTCCGCCTGTAACTGTCCAGTCTGCAGGCACATCTGGCTCTTCAAATGAGAAGTTTTGTGCAAATGACAAAACTATTATATTCATTAAGAAGAAAAGAAAAATATATTTTTTCATTAATATCTTATATAGTAAAAACTGGTTTTCTGAACTGGTATTTATTTATTGAACTGTTACTGTGAACTGACGGGCAACCTCCGAGGATGATTTGTAATTTTCGTTTCTCCCTAAGAAAGTTACGACATAAGTTCCGGGTGTTTTAAAAGTATAGGTGTATGAATTGACATCTAATGCTATTTTTTTAATAGCCACACCCAAATCAGCAGGACGGCTGTTAACCAGTATGGGATTGGAAATCAGCCAGTCATTATTAAACAATGCACCCGATGGTGAGGATTGCATTCTCATTTCGGTAGCAATATTTGCCAGACTCCACGTTCCCGAACCACCCGTATTTTTATAAGGAGAGGTAGCAGCAAGCATATCCAACACCTGAAATCCCATCGCTGATGCTTTTATAGATGAAACAGCTCCGGAAGATTTGATTGTATTTTCAATCAATAAGCCTGTGATTATCCACGTAGGTTGAGTGCTCGTATTTTGGTCTGTTTTATATTGGAAAGCAACCGTGAGTTTCTTTCCCAAATAATCATTTAACGGTAAAGCCAAATCTACTGTGCCATTGCTTACTGTTGGCAGGTTACATAAACTTGTAATATCTGTCCACTGGTTATTAATAATTGACAGTGAATCTGCTTTTTTGTCGTTTCCGCGCAATCCTTCAAAACTTGTTGACAGAAAAACTTTTAAGGTTCCTTCAATTACGCCGTACTGTGGCTTGGCATTGAACTTTAACAGAGAAGTAATGTCTTCTGCCGGAGTTTCCAATAAATTTCTTTTGTCGTATTCATGGCCTGCTTCACCGCTGTAGAAGGTAATAAAATCAGGATTACCCGAAAAATTAAAGGTAACAGGTGTACCGGCTGTTATATTAAAAGTTGTTCCTGAAATTAACCCTGCATCTGTAGAAGCACTTACATTAAAATTTACGTTTTGCACGAGTGGGTCTTCACAGCTCCACATAACTATTGAAACAAGTAAAACGATCAGTATATTTATTTTATTTTTCATATGTAAATAATTGTTTATTAAAGTTCACCTGAAACTTGCATATCAGATTTTCATCTTCTTTGGTGAATATCAGAATTCATGCTCGTTTCATGTTTTGTTTATTTATAATGTTAGATATTATTTGCAATTTACACTTTATCGTGTTTCACCTCTGATTAATAAACTGCAAATTAAAAACTGTTAACTTTAGGATTTGTTACCATCCGGGATTATTCGATGTTATTTCCTTGTTCACAGACAGTTCCAGGCTCGGAATCGGGTAATAGTTATAGTACTCGCTTACATTATAATAATTAGCTGCATATTTGTAGTTTGCTCCCCAACCCGGTTCATTTACCATTGAACGCGTTGCCTGCATATCTTTATAAAAATCACCCCAGCGGATTAAGTCCCAGCGACGGATTCCCTCAAAACATAGTTCCATAGCCCGTTCTTTTTTAACTGCTTCTCTGAATGTGTCCTTATCTAATGCACCTGCATCGTATTTAGCAATGTTAGCCCTTTCCCTCACGGTATTCAAACATTCGTATGCCAATGCTGTAGGTGCTGAGTTTATTTCGTTTTCAGCTTCAGCAATCATCAACAATACGTCACTATATCGAAGTATAGGAAAATTAATAGAAGTATAATTTTTATTTTTTGGTAAAACCACTTCCAACTCTCTCCTATATTTAGCAGCACAGCGTGTTTTATTAGCGTTGCTCGCAGATTGAGTCATTTCTGTACAGGGCATGCCTTCAACGGTCGTTAATCCGGCAGGACGTTTTCCGTAATAATAATTTCTTCCTGTTACTTGTTTTGATCCGGTAGTTGCAAAAACGTACTCGTAAGGTGTGATATTCCAGTTTCCACGAACCGTATCGCCCTCGCTTTCATACATTGAATAGAGCTTGAGTGAAGCGTAAACAAATTTGTAACTGTAGCCCGGGTTACTCATTCCACCCTGATTCATATAGGGACTTACGGTGGAATAATCGTTTGTACTTCCGAAACCTATCACATTTCCGATACGACCTGCAGACCATTCAGGTGAATTAATTCGGTTACCGGCTTCTTCTGCTTCCCAAATACTTTCCTTTTTGCCTGTAGTATTATATTTATCCTGACACATATCAGCAAAAAGCTGACTATAAGGAGTTGCCAAATCGTGAACACCACTTTCTTTTACTTCCAATGCCCATTTTTTTGCTTCCTGAAAATATTTCTGAACATTTGCATCAGCTGGTTTATTATCCCTGAAATGTTCGCCGGCACGAAACAAATAAATACGTGCCAGAATTCCTTTGGCAGCAGATTGTGTAACGTATCCCGGATTTGTATTATTGGACGTATTCAAATCAGGTATCGCCCGTACTATTTGATTGGTAATACTGTCATATATAATTTGCTTATCAGTACGCGGAAGCGAGAGATTATTCACACTTGACGCAGAAGTCAGACGGAACGGAACATCACCCCAGCCCTGCACTAAATTGAAGTAGTAAAATGAACGCAGAAATAATGCTTCAGCTTTTACTCTTTTTCTGACAGTTTCCGAAATGGAAGTGTTTTTATCCACATTTTCCAACAAAATGTTGGCACGGCTAATGCCGTCGTATAGAATTCTCCAAAACACAGAGATATACTGGTTTGTACTGTTTGCATCTGCAGTCATTATACTTACAGGCGAATTAGCACGTTGATAGAAACTTAAATCATCCCCGCCGGCATTGTAAACCGGATAGTAATTGCCGTAAAAATATTCCTGTCCCAACGGACTATACACACCTGTAAGAAATGATTGCAATTCAGATTCGTTATTAAAATATGTTTCCGGAGTAAGTTCATGCGGTTGTTTGTCGAGAAAATCACAACTGATTACACTCAAAGCAATTATAGCTAAAAATATGATTTTATTTTTTGTTTTCATTTCGTATTAAATTTAAATTAAAGACTTACATTCAGTCCAAAATTGATAGATGCTGCTCTCGGATAAGCTGAGAAATCTAAGTTTGGTGTCAGCGCTTTATCTCTGATGGACACTTCAGGGTCATATCCGGAATAATTATCAAATGTGAGTAAATTTTGTGCAGAGACGTACAATCTTACCGAATTGAATTTAGCCTTATTAGTTATCTGTTTGGGTAATGTATATCCCAAAGAAACAGTTTTAAGCCTTATGTATGAACCATTTTCAATGAAACGGGTAGAATAAAGAAGATTGGATGGTGAATTGTTAACACACGCCATATCACTGTTTGAATTTTCCATTGTCCAGCGATCAGAGAAACTCGCAAACTGATTCAAGTCCTTACGTTTTGCAAACGATGTCTCAAACATCATGCGGTTGGCGTTGATAATGTCAGCTCCATAAGACCATTGGAAGAAAATGCTTAAATCAAGATTTTGGTATTTGAAATTATTCGTAAAACCGCCGATATGAATCGGGTCGCCTCTACCAATAAATGTTTGGTCATCACTGTTGATATTTCCGTCGTTATTCAGATCCTTGTATTTCGGGTATCCTGGTTGTGTATTATTTTCAGCAGTATATCGGGCAATACCCGGTTTTAACATATAACCTGCACCTACCTTATTAAAATCATCTAATTTGTAAGTTCCTTCATAAACGTAGCCATACATCATGCCGACAGGATAACCGACTTTGGCAATATAATTGTCGCCGCCAAAATTACGATCAACCAATTCAGCGGTAATATATGATCTTTGCCCTTCATTCAGACCAAGCAATTTGTTTTTGTTAAAGGAGATATTAAAACTGGTGTTCCAGCTAAATGTTTTATTCTTAATATTATCGGTATTAACTGTAAGCTCCAATCCCTGATTTTGAACCTTTCCAATGTTTTTCATGGCACTCCCAAAACCGGAAGAAATGGGCAATGTCGCTTTAATTAAAAGGTCAGAAGTTATTTTATTGTAATAATCGATGGTGGTGGTAATTCTTTCGTTCAGGAATGTAAGGTCTAATCCTACGTTCCATTGACCGGTTGTTTCCCATTTCAGGTTATTATTTGCCAAACTGATAGGAAAAGTACCTTTTACGATGGTATTATTATATGAGTAAACTCCATGAGTATATCCTGTAGGATCATTATATGAGCCGTTGCCTGCCTGTTCCTGCGATAATCGGGCAAATCGGGCATATTCTTCCACCCGGTTATTACCCGTAACTCCCCATCCCATACGAAGTTTCCCTGAAGATAATACCTTTGCGTATTTTTTCATAAAATTTTCTTCGGTAAAAGTCCAGCCAATTGCCGCAGATGGGAAATAACTAAAACTATTTTGCGGGCTGAGTTTGGAAGATCCATCAGCTCTGAATGAAGCAGTGAAGTAGTATTTTGATAAATAATTATAATTTATTCTTCCTAAAAACGACATGATACTCCATTCGCTTTCTCCGGAATCATTCGTATTGGGAGTACCCTGATACATTCCGGCCATTCCCAGCCATTCGTTGGGAATATTAGTCGTTTTCATTGAATAATATTTGTAATTATTCTCCTGAAGCGTGAATCCGGCCAATAGATTGACAGAATGTTTTTTATTGAATAAACGCTGATAAGTAAGAATATTCTCATTCAACCATGTATTGCTCTGTGAAGTTCCCATTGTAGCATTTACTTTGTCAATAGACAACTGAGAGCCATATCGTGTATTTGAATTATTGAAAACTTCCAGTTTTCGCATATCAGTTGTATAGCCACCTGAAACTTTAAGTTTTAAACCCTTTATAAATTCATATTCGGCAAATCCGTTAAACTGTATGTAAGCAATGTTGTTTTTCCGGTATTCGTTATTTAATGACAAATAGGGATTAAAACGATAATCGATGGAAGTATCTACGTTCGAATCTATTCCATTATTTAAAAGCGTATTCAAAGGAATTCCCGCTTGTGTGACAGGACGATAACCCCAAACGCTATAAAAGAGGTTATTCATACCACTGGAGGATGATTGAGATGGAGAATTTCCGGACTGTATGGAATTGGAATAGTTTACATTTAAATTAATGCGTAGCTTATTTCTTCTTATATCTGTTCCAAGTTTTCCCTGCAATCTGTTATAATTTGAAGCTATGACAATACTGTCCTGGTCATAATAAGAAAATGATGCATTGTATCTGTTTTCCGCGCTCCCTCCGGTGAGTGTAAGACTATGATTTTGTTGTTTAGCATCGTGAAAAATCATATCCTGCCAATCGTATTGAGGTACGTTAGCATAGTCAGCCAATGAATAAGTTTTTCCATCCACGGTTTTAAAATAACCGCTATTGCTCATTTCTGTAGCATTCCAGACTTCCGACTGCAACCTTACAAATTCAAAAGCATTCATTAACGGTATTGTACGGGTGATTCTTTGCACTCCGAAACTTCCATCGTAATTAATGCTTAATTGTCCGCTTTTCCCTTTTTTGGTAGTAATAATAACAACTCCATTGGCTCCGCGTGCTCCGTAAATAGCTGTAGCAGATGCATCTTTTAAGATATCAATGGATTCAATATCGTTGGGATTAATGGACGAACCTGCTTTTGGGTCTTCTACCGGGAATCCATCAATCACATACAATGGTGAGTTGTCCTGTGTAACTGAATTTTTACCGCGAATCACAATATTCATATTGCTCCCCGGTGTTCCTTCTGATGAGGATACATTTACACCTGCTACACGTCCTGCTAACGCTTGATCAAAAGAGGGAACAGGCGCTTTAAGCATATCCTGAACGTTGGCTTTGGCTACAGAGCCCGTCAAGTCTTTTCGTTTAATATCCTGATATCCAACCACAACTACTTCATTCAGAAGTTTCAAGTCTTCAATTAATGTGATGGAAATCGTTTT
>RRZU010985011.1_pt1 | contig 19658 bp, 17 predicted proteins | sample 2165561 | NCBI WGS metagenome assembly RRZU01 (sample SAMN10456909, study PRJNA506462) | wastewater metagenome | isolation source: wastewater sludge | place: USA: Moscow, Idaho | reverse complement strand
GTTTATTACATCACGAAGACGCTGTGTACCTGCCTCTGGTGCAAATGTAAGACTGCTTTTTTTGACATCCTGCACCTTACTCATAACATCAAGTGAAAATGCATCAATACGAAGAGACGGCAAAGAAATATTGATTTTTCGCTTGCTGCATTCTTCAATTAAGAAATTGACAAGCTCCGGCAGCTTTGAGTAGTCACTAGAGCTTAATGAGCTTAATGAAATCTCATCATAACCGGTACTATGAAGCATTGTAACTGCAAGCTGCTTCAGACGCTCTACATCACGCTCACGCACAGGACGGTAAACCATACCAGCCTGGCAGAAACGACAGCCTCTGATACAGCCTCGCTGAATCTCTAACACAACACGATCCTGCACAGCACGAATATGAGGCACAAGCGGTCTTTCCGGATAGACTGCACCTGTCATATCGAGTACAATTTCCTTGCGTACTGTTTTTGGCACATCATCGTAGATTGGTGTCATTGCATCAATAGTTCCATCTTCCTTGTAGGTGACATCATATAAAGAAGGTACATATATGCCAGGAATTTTAGCTGCCTCATGTAAAAAGTCTTCCCTTGAGCCGCCTTCTGCGCGCCACTTTTTATAAAGATCAAGAAGTGCACGATACTGAGTCTCACCCTCTCCCATATAGAAAAGGTCAAAGAATGGAGCAATTGGTTCTGGATTATAAGTACATGGTCCTCCTCCAATTACAAACGGATCATTAATATCACGGTCAGCGCTTCTAAGTGCAATACCACTTAAATCCAAAATCTGCAGGATATTTGTGTAGCACATCTCATATTGAAGTGTGATTCCAAGAAAATCAAAACTCTTTACCGGTTCCTGCGATTCTACTGCAAACAGCTTTATGTCTTGTTCTCTCATCATTTTATCAAGATCAATCCATGGAGAATACACGCGATCACAATATGTATCCTCAAAACGGTTAAACATATCATATAGAATCTGGATTCCAAGATGAGACATACCAATCTCGTAAACATCCGGAAAACACATACAGAAGGATACCTCTGCCTTTGATTTATCCTTATTTGCCGCATTTACCTCATTTCCAAGATAACGGGCTGGCTGCTCTACCTTCATTAAAAGCTCATCGGACAGAGCCATCTTTACTGACGGCCTGCTAAATTGCTTTGTTATCATTCAAAATTCCTCACTTTAATCTTTTTGCTTTTCAGTAGTTCTTGTTTCTGAATATAGATTTCTGAATATCAGATTTCTTTAACTGCATACTTTTCAACAATTTTCTTTAAAATCTCAACACACAGTTCCATCTGCTCAATACATGCATATTCAAAGCGGCCATGATAATTAGCGCCTCCTGTGCAGAGGTTCGGACATGGAAGTCCCATAAAGGATAATCTTGCACCATCTGTACCACCACGGATCGGAACACTCTTAGCATTTAATCCAAGCTCTCTCATAGCTTCCTTTGCATACTCAACCAAATGCATATGAGGAAGAATCATTTCCTTCATGTTCTGATAAGAACCGGTACGCACCACCTTAAAAGATCCCTCTCCATATTTAAAATTCAGATACTCCGAAGCCTTATCAATCTCAGCTAACTTCTGGTTAAGCTTTCCAGCGTCATGATCACGTACAATGTAATGCATTGTTGTATGATCTGAATCGCCTTCGATACCGCCAAGATGATGAAAACCCTCATAGCCATCTGTATATTCCGGATTATCAAATACTGTCAGCATCTGCTCAAATTCCATTGCCATGCGGATGGCATTTTTCATTTTGCCCTTTGCGCTGCCTGGATGGATGCCATATCCCTGCACTTCAACACGCAGATTTGCAGCATTGAAGTTTTCATATTCAATTTCACCGACAGAACCGCCATCTACTGTATAAGCAAAGTCAGCACCAAAGCCCGGCACGTCAAAATATTCAACACCATTTCCCACTTCCTCATCTGGTGTAAATGCGATGCAGATATCACCGTGCTTTACTTCCGGATGTGCCAAAAAGAATGCTGCCATTGTCATGATTTCTGCAACACCGGCCTTGTCATCTGCGCCAAGAAGTGTTGTTCCATCTGTAGTAATAAGACTCTTTCCTTTTAATTCGGCAAGTGCCGGGAACTCATTTGGTCCCATAGAAAAGCCACTTTCACCAAGTTTGATTACACCGCCGTCATAATTTTGTATTATCTGCGGCTTAATATCTTTTCCGCTTAATGCAGGTGAAGTATCCATATGGGCGATAAAACCGATTGCCGGAACCTTCTTATCTAAGTTAGACGGAATCTTTGCATACACATAGCAGTGATCGCTAAGACGTACATCAGAAGCTCCAATCTCCTCAAGCTCTTTTTTTAATACCTTTGCCAAGTCAAACTGCTTTTGTGTGCTCGGCACTTCACTGCTTTCATCCTTTGACTGTGTATCGTAGGAAACATAGCAAAGCAAACGCTTTACTACTTCAGAATTCATAACATTTGTTGTTTCAGACATTTTGTTACCTCCACTATTTAATATTATCTTTCAGTATTATACCTGTTTTTTGTCTGGAGAGCAACCAATATTATTTTGGAACTGCTGATAAAAGGGATCGCTTGAAAAAAACGTATTTGTCTGAGTTATATTTTCTTTAGATAATCCTTCACAGTCAAAAAAAATAGAAAGCGATGGGAGTGTATTAGAAACTGTATTGTCTATGCAGTGATTTAAAAACTGTTCTGTCTTTTGTTTTGTCCAGCCAATGCCGCGCTGAATTGGATAGGGATTAATTTTCCATAAAATATAGGTAGAGCAGGCAAGTGCCAAAAACCAAAGTATCGTTGTGACTATTTTCTCTTTTTTCCTTGGATGAAAGCTTCTATACATTTCTAAAATCCTTTCTTATTTTCTGGCCTATTCTATGCATCAGCCAGTTTTCTTTATTACAGCATTTTATCGTTTACATATTACTTGTGACAATGACGCTGCAAGCAAGCTGCTCATCGTATCTAATTCTTCATCAAGGTTTTTAGGCATCACAAAGAGACTCCCAAGCTCTGGCGCAAACACTTCTGATATAAGCTGATAATATTCCTCTTTATCAAGCATCGCAATACTTCCAAGAATCGTTTCATTATAGCCTATCTGCTTTAAAGAATCCATTGCATCAGATACAATTGCTGCGGCACTTACAACTGTTGGAATCCCAATGGCAATCACAGGAATCTTCATATTTTCCTTAGTTATGCCCTTTCTTGCATTTCCGACACCAGATCCTGGACGAATACCTGTATCGGTAAGCTGAACTGTTGTACCTAACCGAAATGCACTTCTTGCTGCAAGCGCATCAATAGTTATGATGCAGTCTGGAGAAGTTTGTTGTACAATGCCCTGTATGATTTCACAGCTTTCCATTCCAGTCTGCGCAAATACACCGGGAACGATCATTGAAGTATATGAAGCCATTCCTGACTGAGCCATTTTCTCAATTGTTAATGGTCCGAGTGCATCTGCTGTCATATTGGCATTTCCAAGACCAACAATCAAAAAAGAATGAGCCGATGACGGAAGCAGCCCATTTATATAGGATGCAAGAAGATTTGTATCAGGAAGCTTTGTTCCAGAAAGATTTTTATCGGAATGTTCATCAGAATGTTCTTTATCTGCAGACTCAAGTGTCATGTAATTTCCTATGGGCCGCCCCATGCGTTTTGCTCCATCTGCCGTTTGGATTTGTATTTTTGTGACACGGATACCTTTGCCATCTTCTTTGTATTGTTCCAGTACAACGCCTGGAATCTCACCTTGCCTGCCACTGCATTCTTCCTGAATTTCAACAGCGAGATCAGTATACATCATTGTTTTGTTGTCTTTTACATTGAGCATTATATTTTCACCTTTCTTAGTTAAAATGGTTCATGAAAGTATTCAAAGTTTTACATGTAAAACTTTATTAGAAACTCCTACTTGTTTTACATGTAAAACTTTTTTGTATTTTTTGCATTTTTTTTGAAAATATGTATTGACAGATCAATGTTTTTAGGCTATGATACCACTTGTGTTGAAACGGTGTTTTCGAGTGATACACAGTATCGTTTTCAAACTATAAAAAGATTAAAAAACAAGAAATTTTGGAGGTGCCCCATGGCAAATATTAAGTCCGCAAAGAAGAGAGTTTTAGTTAGTCAGGCAAAGGCAGATAGAAACAAGTCTGCTCGTTCTAAGGTAAAGACCTACATCAAGAAGGTAGAGAGCGCTGTTGCTGCAGGTGATAAGGCTGCTGCTCAGGCTGCAGTTGTTGAGGCTGAGTCCGTAATGAGAAAGGCTGCATCCAAGGGTGTTTATCATGATAACACTGTATCCAGAAAGATCAGCCGTATGAACAAGGCTGTTAACGCTATGAACTAATTTGTGTCTTGTACACATAAAAAGCTGTCTGCTTCATGCAGGCAGCTTTTTTTAGTCAGGCATGATATTCACGATTTGCAATTGATAATAAAACCATCTCAACAGCAATCCTTTCATTCATATTTCCTCTTTTTACAGCTTCTTCAAGCTCAACACAGCGCTCAACACAGCGTATCAGCTGATCAATGGTGAATTGTCTTGCCTGTCCAAGCAATTTGTTAACTACAAATGAACGAACCTTTAAAGCAGCTGCAATTTGATCCTTATTCTGACGTCCGACTTCCATCTCCTTTACACATAAAAGTTGGTTCATCTGACGTGCAATCAAAAATAAAATACGCATTCCCGGCTCTTTCAATGCTAATAGATCAGCATATAACTCAAGAGCATACTGTGTCTTTCCCTCTGCTACGGCCTGTGTCATATCAAAGATTCTATTTTCAATCTGTTCCGTACAGACAAAATCAACATCTTCTTTTGTGATGCCTTCTTTTCCCATACAAAAAGAAGCCAATTTTTCCATCTCATTTCTGATGTTTTCCATGTCATCACCTGTTTTTTCAAGAAACGAATCAAGTGCAGACTGTGTGATTTTTAACCCATAACGCCCAAATCCCTTTAAAATCCACTGTGTACGCTGCTGCATTGAAGGATGCGTCATCTCTGCGCAATAGCCACATTCCTTTACAGCCTTATACATTCTGCTTCGCTTATCTACCTCCTGCTCAACAAAAAGGACATGGCAGCTATCCGGAATTGTTTTAACAAGATTACTCCACTGCTCATCACTGCTTTTAAATAACCCTGTATCCTCTAGCAGAACCAAACGTCTGTCTGCAAAAAACGGCATTGTCATTACCGCATTTTCCACCTCTTGTACAGGCAGACCTTTCCCGGTATATTGATTCAAATTCATCGTATCATCGCCGATGATTGCTTTTTTTAACTGATTCTTATACATCTGAACCAGATATCGTTCCTCACCATATAAAAGATATACGCGCTCAAACTGATTGGCACGAATATCTTGTCTGAGTTTTTCCATAAAGACTCCTATTAATGTTTTGTATGATACCAGATTGCTACGTGCTTTGCACTCTCGCAATCTTCAAAAACATTCGTAATCCGCTCATTTTTCTTCAAAAATGGCTACTTACTCATGTTTTTGGCGAGTCAAGAGATCAAAAATCCTCTTGCAAGCAAGCTTGCATCGGATTTCTGACCTTTTGACCCTGGTATCTTTGTATTATTGTATCATTCTTTTTGCCGTCAATCAAGCAAATGGTGTTTACTTTACATCGTCAAGGAATTATAATCTCTTTGTGATAGTAAAGAAAAATATAAGGAGATTTACCTAATGCAATCATCAATGCCTAAAATTTTATTGATCGGCAGTACATGTGTCGATGTAATCATTGAAATTGATCATCTACCCAAAACAGCAGAGGATATTCAGCCAAAGCGCCAGACACTCGCACTTGGCGGCTGTGCCTATAACGCAGCTAATATTGTACGTCAGTCAGGTGTCCCGTATATGTTTGTGACACCTATTGGAACTGGTGTATATGGCGATTATATAAGAAAGTCGTTTCAGGCACGTAAACTTCCTATTCATGTGAATGTAGATGCAGAAAATGGCTGCTGCTACTGTCTTGTCGACGAAAACGGAGAACGTACATTTTTATCGGTGCATGGTGCAGAATATACCTTTAATCATGAGTGGATGGAAAATATTGACATTTCACAGATTTCTATGATCTATGTATGCGGCCTTGAAGTCGAGGAGCCAACAGGTGACGATCTAATTTCATGGCTTGAACAGCACCGCGGTCCGCAGATCTTCTTTGCACCAGGTCCTCGTATTCGACAGATCGGTGAAAAGAAAATGAAGCGCCTATATAATCTAAATCCTATTCTTCATATAAACGATGAGGAAGCATTCGAGCTAAGCAGCTTAACGGTCTCTGATTTTAAATGTGGAGTAGATGAATTTAGCGCTGTATCTCTTTTAGAGGCGGCAAAGATTCTTCAAAATGCAACATCTAATACTGTAATTATCACAAAAGGTAAGGATGGCTCCTGCTGTCTGGAGGCAGGAAAAGATAATTTAACAGAGGTTGATGGCATAAAGACAACTGTTGCAGATACAATTGGTGCCGGAGACAGTCATATTGGTCAGATCATGGCCAGCCGCGCAAATGGCTGCTCTTGGGCAGAGGCACTCTCACAGGCGAATAAGGTTTCTGCCCATGTTGTTGCTAAAAATGGTGCCGGACTGACAGACAGCGAATATCAAGACTGCTTTGCCAGATAAGTTTCCACTTCTACACGATAACCGTCAGTTTGTATTATGATTGCACCGCAGTCTTTTGTAATCAAAACTGACGGTATTTTTGCCTCTTCTAAGCGTTTTAAAAGCTGTTTCCCAGGATGACCATACCTATTATTTTCACTGCAGGAAATCACGGCAAGCTGCGGTGTTATTTGCTGCAGAAATGTTTTAGTTGTTGAATAATCAGAGCCGTGATGTGCAACTTTTAAGACAGTTACCGGCTTTAAGCTGACAAGCTCATCCTCACAGTCACCTGGAAGATCTCCCGTAAAAAGCATAGAAAAGTCATGATAATTAAGGCGCCACACTAGTGATGATTCATTTGTGTCATCTGATTTTTCGTTTTTTGACGGCCACAGCACTTCAAAAGACAAATCTGGCAGCGTTTTTAATGAAAAAACATCTCCTTTTGAAATCCACTTAACGGGAATCTGCTTCTTTTTTGCTGCTGTTAACAGCTGTTCAAACTGCTTTTTTGATGACTGGCTCTGCGGCAGCATAAGCGTTCCTATCCGATCTGCGTCATTTTCAATCAATCCTATGATCCCATTAATATGATCACTGTCGGCATGCGATACAAAAACATAGTCAATCCGGCGAATGCCTTGTGAGTTTAAAAAAGGTTCTAATACATACGTATCAAGCATAGATTTGCTCGTGCTTCCGCCATCTGAAAGAATTGTCGTATGATCAGGAAGCATTAAAAAAATACCATCTCCCTGACCTACATCAAGCACAGTAATTTCCAATTTGTTTGTGTGATCTGCATGTAAAAAAACGCAGCCGAATATATAGCAACCTATGGCAAGAAAAACAGCAGCAATCTGACAGCGGCGTCTGTTTTTTTTACTTTTTTCCTTATCATCATCTGTCTGTTTTCTTTTTTGCTTCTCATATATAAGCCTAGTTCCAATGCCTATTGTGAATAACAGTGTAACATATAATACAATTCGCCATAAAGCTGGTCTTCCAGTATACTGTGCTGATTCTGGAAAGCTTTTTGAAAGTTTGCAAAGCACAGTGTAAAAATAAATGACAAGATGGCCTGCCTTTAAGCATACAGCACCAAAAGCCGGTGCAAATAAAGAAAGTACAAGTGCCACGGCCGGTGATACAAGTAAAATACCAGCAAAAGGTATGACAAGCTGATTAAGTAAAATTGCATAAAGAGGATATTGGTAATAATGATATAACAGCACAGGAAGCATTGCAATAGAAAGTCCCATAACACTGCAGAAGCGGTTAATCCTTACAGTTGTTTTATCAGAAGAAGGCATTAAAATTTTTTTAAAAATATCTCCAACAAGGCTTATTCCAAGCACTGCGCCAAATGAAAGCTGCATAGAGGCCTGAAAAATGGCAAGAGGCTGAAAAATAAGAAGGCAAAGGGCTGCTGCTGCCGCTGCCGTCGGCATATCATAAATACGGCCTTTTTGTCGCCCGATCATTAAAATAAGATACATGACACAAGCACGAATCGTCGAGACTGCATTTCCAGTAAAGGCAGAATAAAAAAGAACAATAATGCTTCCAGCCATACCGGAAATGGCAAATGATCCTGTTAATTTCATAAGCAAACCGCATGCAGCTAGTCCAACTACTGATATGTGAAGTCCTGATACCGAAAGGATATGAGCTATTCCCTGATCTTTAAAAAGTTCTTTCTGTTCTTTGTCTAATTCGCTTTTGTCGCCCAAAAGCACGGCACAGTAAATGCCATAATCAGCAATATTTCCTTCTAAAAGCCGTGAGAGTCTCATCTTTATGGCATCTTTTAGCTGCCACAGACACTCAGCAATGGGATCATATCGGCTACCTTTTTGTGTCCACGTCTTACCACTAAGGCAAAAATCATACCCTAAGTTATGATAATAACTTCTTGAATCAAATTCGCCAGGATTTGAAGCCTGTGAAAATAATGATAATTTCCCATAAACAGAAATTTTACTTCCGGCAAGAGGACGCTTTTGGTTGGAATGTGCCGAGACAGGAATCTGCACAATAACACCCTCCCCTGCTGCCTTTTTATTAATAGAGGCATTTTTTAAGTAAATCCAAAGCTTCGATTTTTCCTCTACCTTTGTCACGTTGCCTTCGACAAGCACGTCATCCAATGTATTTTCTTTTGAGTACTGCATTGATAAAAGTGTATCATAAATATGACTATGTGCATTTGCGCTAAAACAGCAGACTGCCCCTGTAAAAAAAGAAAAAGCGCAGATACACAAAAAGAAAGGCATTTTTTTGAAAAAGACATTTTTGTATACAATTTGTATCAGCATAAAAATAAGCGCCAGCATCAAAATGCCGGCGCTTAAAATAATTGATATTGTAAGGCTCTTTATACAAAGAAGTTCTCCTGCAAGAAAAAAAACTACAAGAACAAGGAGTGGTCGTTTCAATAGTTTAAATTCCTTTCTAGTGGACTGCTCAGTGATATATCGCGAAATACGATATTGCTGTCGCCGTCCACCATGATCTGAACACGCTGGACATCTGGCAGCTCCGTCAATGAATTTACAATCGAATATACAATCAAATTGCCATCAATAGAAAGCGCATCAGTCAGAAATGACGAATCAAAATTGACATAACAAATTTTGTCTTTAACGCTTATACTGATCACCTGCAGATTAGCAGGCAGTGTTCGAAAATATTCATCTTCAAAAGGTCCCTGAATCAGGCGGTTGATTACATCTTTTTCAATGGAATAGGAACTCTCATATACAACATTTTGAATCTTTTTTACAAGAGCATCCCCTTTTTCATTTGCATAGTATAAAGTAAGTGTGGTCTTTTTTTGACTGCTAAGTCCGTTTTCTATAATATCCACATAATCAGAAGCTGTCTGAGCACCAAGAGGTGCAAAGGAACTATTTGTAAGTGGCTTTTCGTCTACAAAAAATGTTACCGACTCCACACCTTCAACCTGACAGAAGGTTCGTACTATACCTGCCCTAAATAACAGCTCTGACACAGTGTCCATATTTTGATAGGAACTGTCAAAATAAAGCCCAAGGCTGCTGTTTTCCACTGAAAAACGCACAAGCTTTAAATCAGACGGAATAAGACTTATACGTGCTTTTTCAGTATCACTTTTAATCAGCTTTGCCCACAGTTCATTTATAACTGTTTCCTGATCGGTACCTGTCGGCTTATAATAATAGGAGCTAATGCCATTTTCTGACAGAGCCCTATAGTAAATACGGATTCCATCTGTTGATACAGTTTTTTTATCGCATCCAGCTGCCATACATAAAAGCAAAAGAAAAAGCACCAGATTTAATTTTTTCTTCATATTCTGTTTCCTTTCCATTTACTTAATTTACTCAATATATTTGAGCGGTATTCTAACAAGAAAGGTTGTTCCCTCTCCTGGTGTACTGTTTAGCTTAATACCACCATGGTGCAGCTGCACTACATTTTTTGTGATAGCAAGACCAAGACCTGTTCCGCCAGTCTCACGTGAACGAGCCTTGTCTACGCGATAAAAACGCTCATAAATTCTTGTTTGCGCATCCTTTGGAATACCCACACCTGAATCAGATACCTTAATATAAAAATATTTATGATCAGCATTCACAGATACTCGTACCCATCCGCCGTCATTGTTGTACTTTACACCATTTTCCACAAGATTTGTAACAGCAAGACTAAGCTTCGTCTCATCAACATCTGCCGTTACAGGACGAAAGCTTTCGAAAATGATTTCAATTGAACGCGTCTTTGCGATTGGACGCACGCGCTTTAAAATCTGTTCGACAAGATTATTAATATTAACTTGGCTGATATTAAGCTCAGTTGCATTTTTATCCATACGAACAAGTGTAAGCAAATCATTGATAATTTTTGTTTCTCTGTCAATTTCGTCTGAAATATCCTGCATAAACTCGCGATAAATATCAACAGGCACATTGTCACCTGAGATCAACGAATCAGCTAACACACGCATTGATGTGATAGGTGTTTTTAATTCATGAGAGACATTAGAAACAAATTCCTGTCTCGACTGGTCAATTGAACGCAGACGCTCCAATACCTGATTAAATGTATTAATGATCTCTTTTGTTTCATTATAGCCGCCTTCTGTCGAAAATGTAACATCGAGGTTTCCATCAAGCACCTGATTGAGTGTCGTTACAAGATTTTTCCACGGTGTTGAACTGGTCCAAGCAAAAATAAAGCTAAGTGCAAACAAAATCATAGAGCCTGTGATTTCAATCAAAAGGACCTGTCGATTCATGGAATTTATCATTTTGGCAATCCAAGCACCAGACGAGCTAAGAAGCAGCACTCCTGTAATACTATCATCACCATCTGTGAGCATCGTTCTTGTCCGAAGCGGCACAGCCAGCTCCAGATACTCTGTCTTTTGTGAATAATGTTCATACGGACGACTGCTGAATGTATCAATAATCTGCTCAGAAATGCAGTATTTATTTTGCGTTACACCGTATGTATCAAATAAAATACGGTAAGAGCTGTCTACAAGAAGAAGACGTCCACCGCAGTATTCCGCAAGGAAATTTAATTCCCGTGTCATCTCATCATCTACTGCTTCCGCCAGAGAATTTCCGCTCATTTGTCCTGCTACAGTCTGACATGTATAACGCAGCTCCGAAAGCTTCTGATCAATAATGGAACTTCGATAGGAACGCTTAATCATCTCAGAGCCTGCAAGAAGCGGAAGCAATCCCATAATCATGAGAAGAAAAAATATACGAAAGCGAAAGCTTCCCCAGAAAAAATTATGATCCCGTTTTGCTATCATGCCTTATAGTAATATCCCACTCCCCATTTTGTAAATACATATTTCGGTTCACTTGGATTACGCTCAATCTTCTCACGCAGCCTTCTGATATGTACATCAACAGTACGCACATCACCAGGATATTCATATCCCCAAACAAGGTTTAACAGTTCTTCACGGCTGTAGACCTTATTTGGATTAAGCACTAGAATTTTAAGAAGATCAAATTCTCTTGAAGTTACATTGATCTCACTGCCTAAAATAAACAGGCGGCGGCCCTGAACATCAAGACGCAGATCACCAGTGACAATATCTGTACTGTTTTCCGGTGGCTGCGGCGGATGAATCATAGTATTGCTGCTTCTTCGCATAATGGCTTTGATGCGTGCTTTAACTTCAAGAATATTAAATGGCTTTGTAACATAATCATCTGCACCATATTCAAGACCAAGGATCTTATCCATATCGTCTCCCTTTGCTGTCAGCATAATAATAGGCATATTGGAAAACTCACGGATTGCCTGACACACCTGAAAACCATCAAGCTTAGGCAGCATTACGTCAAGAAGAACCACATCGTATTCTGTGTTTCTTGCCATCTCGACTGCCTGCTCTCCGTCATAGGCGCAGTCTACTTCCATTTGATCCTGAAGCAGACTGAACCGGATGCCCTTTACTATAATCTTTTCATCGTCTACCACTAATATCTTTGCCACCTTCGAGCCACTCCTGTTCTGTCTTACCTAAAAAACTGTAATCATGCCTTTGATTTTCTCAAAGGCTGCTTCTTTTATCCCCGGTACATTTTTAATTTCCTCAATAGAAGAAAACGGACCATTGCTGTTTCGATATGTCACAATTGCCGCGGCTTTAACCTGACCAATCCCAGGAAGCTGCATCAGCTCAGATTCAGATGCCTGATTTATATTAAGTAAGCCATCCGATGATGCAGAGGGAACTGCTGCTGCAGATGATATGACATTTTGTGTCTCGTTTTCAATCTGGTCGATTGATTCTGAAATATTTGGAATATAAATCTGTTCCGAATCTGCAAGAATCCGGGCGAGATTTACTGCCTCTGCCTGAGCATTTGCAGTCAGTCCACCTGCTTCTTCTACTGCCTGATAAAGACGTGATCCTGCCTGCAGTACATAGACACCAGGCTTACAAACTTCACCGCACAGATAAACAGCAATCGTCTCGACTGCTGCTTGTGTTGTTTCATGCAAACTGGATTCGGACACCTGACTTGTCTGTGCTTCTTCCTGAAAAAATTGCGTATCCTCTTTGGAATCGTCCATCTTTTGTATCTGTGTTGTCTGATAAAAGACAAGCTTTTCTTCTTTTTTTGTGCATGCCAAGATTTCAGACACAAAAAACAGAAAAAGAAAAAACAGCATCCACTGATGTGTCTTTTTCATCCTATCCCGCCTTTCGGCAGGCATACTGCTGCACCGATACTATCATTCTACAAAAATATGCGTCAGTATGCAAGGGGCTTTTGCAATTTTCTGAAAAACTTTCGTTTTCTTATTTTAAGCCTTCTCCCATCGAAACAACACGATCCCCGCAATGGCAATCAAAAGTCCAAGGATTTTTCTCCATGAAAATGATGCCTGACTGCTGCCAAACAAGCCAAACAGCTCTATCAGATATGCAACTGCTACCTGCGAAGTTACAATAATAATGACAGCCTGAGCGGGGCCTAGTGATCCCATACTCTGAACAACTGTTATCGTAATAAAGGCTCCCAAAATACCGCCAGTAAGAAGATACCATGGACGAACTTCTGTAAGAAGTGCCACATTTTCACTTCCTGTACAAAGCCACGCAATAACGCACACGAAAAATGCTGTTAACTGGACAAAGCCTGTGGATACCCACAGGCTTGTTTGCTTTGTCACTTCTGTATTAAATACCCCCTGAATACTCATCAGTGCCCCTGAAATAAGAGCAAGAATGATACCCCACATAATACCTCACTTTCCATCGGATACACTTTCTAATTGATTTTGCTGCTTAATAAGAGTGTATCCGAGAAAGGAACAATCATGCATTTACTGGAGACATTTTTTTAATTTTGCAATCATCTCATCAACATGCTTTTTTTCAATGACAAGCGGCGGAACAAAACGAATTACGTTTCCTGATGCAGAAATAATAATTAAGCCCTCTTTTTGAGCCTTTTTGATCACATCACCTACAGGAATTGTAAGCTCAATTCCCTGCATAAGTCCAATGCCACGATGATCCTTAATACAGTCAAATTCAGTTGTTAACTGCTCTAATTGCTCATACAAATATGCACCCACTTCTTTTACATGCGCAGTCAGGTTCAATTCTTCAAACTGATCCATAACTGCATTAGCAGCAGCACACACAAGTGGATTTCCGCCATAAGTAGAACCGTGATCGCCAGGTACAAGTGCTGCACATTCTTCACGGCATAAAAATGCACCGATTGGAAGGCCATTTCCAAGAGCCTTTGCTACACAGACAACATCTGGCAAGATATCATAGCTCTGATAACAGAACATATTTCCAGTACGTCCCATTCCACACTGGATTTCATCGCAGACAAGTAAAATATCATGTTCATCGCAGAGGGCACGAAGTCCCTGCATAAATTCCTTTGATGCCGGGTAAATTCCGCCTTCTCCCTGAAGTGCCTCTAAGATAATACCGCAGGTACGGTCTGTAATCAGTGATTTTACACTTTCAAGGTTATTATACTCAGCAAAACGAACACCACCAATAAGCGGCTTGAATGGTGCCTGATAAGCATCATTTCCTGTTACTGAAAGAGCTCCCATACTTCTTCCATGGAATGAATGCTTCATGGCAATAATTTCATGATCTGTGCGTCCATCTTTATTATAGGCATATTTACGAACAAGCTTGATAGCTCCTTCAATTGCCTCAGTTCCACTATTGGTAAAGAATACACGGTTCATTCCTGTCAGCTGTGTGATTTTTTTTGCTGCCTTGGCTGCTGGCTCATTGTAAAACAGATTAGAGGTATGTACAAGCTTATCAACCTGCTCTTTAACTGCCGTTTTGTATGCGTCATTGCTGTAGCCTAGTGCAAATACAGCAATTCCTGCTGCAAAGTCAAGATATTTTTTCTGATCAGTATCATACAGATAAACATCCTCGCCATGATCAAGAACGATCGGAAAGCGATTGTAGGTATGAAGCAGACTGCTTTCTGCTGTCTGAATAATTGTCTGTGTTTCCATAATTAAAGTGCCTTTCTGTGAAATAAATTACTTTTCGTCAGGTGTGTAAAAATGGTCATCGCCTGCCTTTAAAATAGCGGTACCAATGCCCTTATTTGTAAAGATCTCAAGAAGCAGGCAATGAGCAATTCGACCATCCATGATATGAACTCTTGATACACCATTTAAGACAGCATCAAGACAATTTTGAAGTTTTGGCAGCATACCGCCTCCAATATTGCCGCTGTTTAACAACTCTTCCATATGATCAGTTGTCAGCTCAGAGATTAACGTATCTTTATCCTTTGGATCTGCATAAACACCTTCAACATCTGTTAAAAATGCAAGCTTTTCAGCTTTAACGGCACGTGCAATTGCACAAGCTGCATCATCTGCATTGATGTTATAGCTTTGACAGTTATCATCAAATCCGATTGGGCAAATGATCGGCAAAAAGTCTTTTTCAAGAAGATCAAATAAAATCTTTGGATTTACTTCTTTAATATCACCTACAAAACCGATATCCTGTCCATTAGACAGCTTCTTATCACAGCGAAGCAGCTGACCATCCTTGCCAGAGATACCGACAGCCTTTACTCCAAGCTCATTTACCATAGAGACAAGACTTTTATTAACCTTATTCAATACCATCTCTGCAATTTCCATCGTATCAGCATCGGTTACGCGAAGTCCATTTACAAAGCGCGGCTCCATGCCCACTTTAGATACCCAACGGCTGATTTCTTTGCCTCCTCCATGCACAATGATAGGTTTAAAACCAACCAGCTTTAACAAAACAACATCTTTAATGACGTTTCGCTTTAACTCCTCATCTGCCATTGCGCTTCCGCCATACTTTACGACAATAATCTTTCTGTTGAATCTCTGTATATAAGGCAGTGCCTCAATCAAGGTAGCGGCCTTTTCCATAATTTTGCTGTCTAATTCCATTTTGTGTTCTCCTCTTTTTTATGGGTAGTCGTTGTTACAAGCTTTTTATCAGCTGCGGTAATCGCCGTTGATCTTTACATATTCATAGGTTAGATCACAGCCAAATGCTGTTGCTGTCTCATTTCCCTCTTTAATATCCATTTTTGCAATTACTTCTTCCTCAGAAAGAATCTTTGTTGCAGTTTCCTCACTGTAATCTGTTGCAATTCCGTTTTCTACGATTTTAATAGTACCAGCCTTGCTCTCTAACCAGATATCAACCACTTCAGGATCAAACTGTGCACCTGAGTAGCCCATTGCGCAGAGGATACGTCCCCAGTTTGCATCATGACCAAATACAGCTGCTTTTGTCAGACTAGAACATACAACAGACTTTGCGATTGTTCGTGCCTGATTTTTGTCCTTTGCGCCAATTACAGTTGCCTCAAACAGACATGTACAGCCCTCTCCGTCTCCGGCAATTTTCTTTGACAGCTCAAGCATAATAAAATGAAGGGCCTCACAGAAAGTCTTGTAGTCTTCACCTTCCTTTGTGATTGGTGTATTTTCTGCCTGTCCATTTGCCATTACAAGTACAGTATCATTTGTAGAAGTATCACCGTCAACAGAAATCATATTGAAGGTATCAACTACATCTTCACTTAATGCTTTTTGAAGCAGCTCATGAGAAATTGCCGCATCTGTTGTTACAAAACAAAGCATAGTGCACATATTAGGATGAATCATGCCTGAGCCCTTGCACATACCTGCAACTGTAACCTGCTTACCGTCTAATTCCAATGTGCATGCAACCTCTTTGCTCTTAGTATCAGTTGTCATAATTGCCTCTGCTGCAAGCTTGGCATCTTCTCTGCTACTTCCAAGTACCTTAGAAAGAGCTGTTACACCAGACTTAATCTTATCAATAGGAAGCTGTTTGCCAATTACGCCTGTTGATGCGACAAGAACTGCAGTTTTAGGAATGTTTAAAGCTGCTGCCGCCTCTGCTGCTGTATCTGCACAATAGCCAAGCCCCTCTGCGCCTGTACATGCATTTGCAATACCACTGTTTACAACGACTGCCTGTACATAAGGAGATGTTGTTACAATTTCCTTATCCCACTTGACGGGTGCTGCTTTTACAAGATTTGTGGTAAATACACCAGCTGCTGCACATGGTGTGCTGCTGAAAACCATTGCCATATCTTTTTTTGTCTGATTCTTAATGCCGGCATTTAATCCTGATGCCAAAAAACCTTTTGGAGCTGTTACGCCTCCATTTATCTTTGTAATTGCCATTTTTGTATCCTTTCTTTGATTTTGTAATTTCTATGCCAAGTATAACACACTTTGAGGTCAAATCAAGTATAATCCACTATTTTACTTTACTATGATAAAATAGTCATGTGCTATAATTTTATACACAGTAATTGAATATATACACTGTATTATCGGCTAATATTCAGTATTATACGCATATATTTGCATTTATGCAAGTGCTTTTTTGATTTTTTTTGTTTTTCCTATTGCATTTCAAAAAGTAATGTTGTATAGTGGTGTACAGAAAACAAACAACGCATATCGTTTTGATATGGTTTTCAACAAAAAGTGAAAAAAACAGAGGAGATACTATTATGAAAGAAAAAGTTGTTTTAGCATATTCTGGCGGTCTTGATACTACTGCTGTTATTCCGTGGCTGAAGGAAAATTATGATTATGATGTTGTATGCTGCTGTGTTAATGTAGGACAGGGCAACGAGATTGATGGTCTGCAGGAACGTGCAAAGCTCTCTGGCGCTGAGAAGCTTTATATTTTAGATGTAGTAGATGAGTTTTGCGATGAGTATGTTGCTCCATGTGTTCAGGCAAACGCTACATATGAGAATGAATATCTGTTAGGTACTTCTATGGCACGTCCGCTTATTGCAAAGAAGCTTGTTGAGATTGCAAGAAAAGAAGGAGCTGTTGCTGTATGTCATGGTGCTACAGGAAAGGGAAATGATCAGGTTCGTTTTGAGCTGGCATTTAAGGCACTTGCTCCTGATTTAAAGATCATCGCTCCTTGGAGATGTAATGAAACCTGGAATATGAAATCACGTGAAGATGAGATTGAATACTGCAAGAAGCATGGCATTAATCTTCCATTCTCCTCTGTTGATAACAGCTATAGCCGTGACCGCAATCTGTGGCACATCAGCCATGAAGGTCTGGAGTTAGAGGATCCGTCTCAGGCACCAAATTATGATCATCTGCTTGTTCTTGGCGTATCTCCTGATAAAGCACCAGATGTTGCTACTGAGATTTCTATTTCTTTTGAGAAGGGTATTCCGGTTGCATTAAACGGAAAAGAAATGAAGTATTCTGAAATCGTTACTGAATTAAATAAGATTGGTGGTGCAAACGGAATAGGAATCGTTGATATCGTTGAAAACCGTGTTGTTGGTATGAAATCTCGTGGTGTTTATGAAACACCTGGCGGAACTATCCTTATGGCAGCTCATAAGCAGCTTGAGGAGCTGATTCTTGACCGTGATTCCATGGCATTCAAGAAGACTGTTGACAACCGTTTTGCAGATATTGTTTACGAGGGCAAGTGGTTTACACCTTTATGTGATTCTCTTCGCGCTTACATAAAGGCGAGCCAGGAATATGTAACTGGTACTGCTAATCTTAAGCTGTATAAGGGCAATATCATTAAGCAGGGAACTACTTCTCCATACAGCCTGTACAATGAAAGCATTGCTTCCTTTGCTACTGGAGATATGTATGATCATCATGACGCAGAGGGCTTCATTAACCTGTTCGGTCTTTCCTTAAAGGTTCGCGCAATGAAGCTGGCAGAGGCTGAGAAGAAGAAATAATTATTATGTCACTGCTTCAATATGTAAAAGACATTATTTATAAAGCAAAGGGCTTTGATAACGTAAGGATTCCACAGGCATATGACAGCTTTGGAATCCTTATGCCGGAAGCTTCATCAAGTGTACAGGGCATTCGCCCATTTCCACTTCCAGAGGATGAGCATTTATTTGCTCTCCTCTGGAATATTCATGATGGTCATTTATTGTCAGCTACAATTCTTCCGACACCTTACCCATTTTGTTATGAAAGAAGTTTCCTGTCTGGAACACGCACACAGCTGCACTCTCACGAATATCTTGAATTTTTCTATGTTTTGGAAGGCGAATATCACCAGAAGATTCTGGAAACAGAATATATTTTTCATCCTGGTGAATTTTGTCTGATTGATAAAAATTGTCTGCATCAGGAAATTTTAGATGAAAATGAGTGCACGATTGTATTCTTTGGTATTACAAATGCAATGTTTACAAGTATCAGTGATAATCATACCGCACCAGAAGATATTGCATCATTTCTTCATATGGCACTATTGGAGCAAAAAGCATTACAGCAGTTTTTAACCTTCCGACCGCGTGAAACACATGTAATTCAAGATATGGAAGATACGCTGCGTTCTGTATTATATGAGCTGTCACGTCATGACATTGCAACACCGATTATTTGCAGCGGACTTATGACACGCGTTTTTCAGATGTTGGGTTCCCAATATGAATTTTCACTTTCTAAAAAGCAGCGCCAACGTATGAATGTCATTCTTTTTAATCAGCTTACTGATTTCATAAAGCTTCACTTAAATCATATCTCAATTCAGATGCTGACACAGGAATTTCATTTTTATGAAGATTATTTTAATCGTCTTTTGAAGGTTCAAACAGGAATGACATATATCGAGTATTTGCAGATGCTTCGTTTAGAACGTGCAGAGTTGCTGCTTACCGAGACAAATAATACTATTGAACAGATTGCTGAAGAGGTCGGATATCATAACAAGGGATATTTTTACCGTATATTCATAGAGCGAAACAATTGTACGCCGGCTCAATATAGAAAAAAGAGACAGGAAAGACTATAATACTTCCCTGTCTCTTTTTATTTGATTTATAATCGTAATTATTCAGAGCCGCACCTCGATTCCACTACGCTTCATCTCGTTGTGGCTTCTCGCCATATGAAATTGC
>RRZU010789175.1_pt1 | contig 19669 bp, 18 predicted proteins | sample 2165561 | NCBI WGS metagenome assembly RRZU01 (sample SAMN10456909, study PRJNA506462) | wastewater metagenome | isolation source: wastewater sludge | place: USA: Moscow, Idaho | reverse complement strand
GAGGAGGACAACGATGACAGGCAGGATTCCGTGACATCCGCAGTAGGCCACGACCTATTGGCGTGATCTCTTACTGAACGAGCAGCCGACTCGACGCGAAGGGTGGGGGTTTGGATCACACCGATCCGAACCCCCACCCTTCCATTGCAAGCACTGCTGCTACTGCGCGCGCTCCATGATGAGCTCACGCACGCGGGCGGCGTCCGCCTTGCCCCGGGTGGCCTTCATGACCGCACCCACGATGGCTCCGGCGGCCTGCACCTTGCCCGCTCGGATCTTGTCCAGCACATCCGGGTTGGCAGCGAGAGCTTCCTCGACGGCTGTCACGAGGGCGCCGTCGTCCGACACAATCTCGAGTCCACGCGCGGCAACGACCTCGGTGGGCGTTCCCTCCCCGGCCAGCACACCTTCGAGGGCCTGACGGGCCAGCTTGTCATTCAGCTTTCCACTCTGTACGAGGGAATCGAGCTCAGCGACCTGAGCCGGGCTGACGGGCGCGTCCTCCAACTCCAGCTCGGCCTCCTTGGCAAAACGGGCGATGTCGCCCATCCACCACTTGCGGGCGCCAGCCGGAGTTGCCCCGGCCCGGACCGTCTCCTCGACCACGTCAATGGCACCGGCGTTGATGAGATCGCGCAGCTCCTCATCCGAGAGGCTCCACTCCACCTTGACACGACGACGACGAGCGGCCGGCAGCTCCGGCAGCGACTCCCGCAGCTCCTCCACCCATTCGCGCGACGGCGAAACCGGCACCAGATCCGGCTCGGGGAAGTAGCGGTAGTCCTCGGAATCCGACTTCACGCGGCCCGACGAGGTGGAACCATCCTCCTCGTGGTAGTGGCGGGTCTCCTGCACGATCGTTCCGCCCGCCGCGAGAATGGCGGCCTGGCGGCGGATCTCGTAGCGCACGGAGTTCTCGATGCCACGGAACGAATTGACGTTCTTGGTCTCGGTGCGGGCTCCGAAGGGCGCCTCCGGGTTCTCCCGCAGCGAGACGTTGACGTCCGCGCGCACGTTGCCGCGCTCCATACGAGCCTCCGAAACGCCGAGAGCGCGGAAGATGTCGCGCAGCGAGCGCACATAGGAAGCGGCGACTTCGGGGGCGTTCCGTCCGATGCCCGTCGCCGGATGGGAGACGATCTCCACCAGTGGGACACCCGCACGGTTGTAATCGACCAGCGAGAACTTGGCACCCTGGATGCGGCCGTTGCCGCCCACGTGGGTGTTCTTGCCGGCGTCCTCCTCCATGTGGGCACGCTCGATCGGGAACCGGTACACGCTTCCGTCCGGCAGGTCCAGATCGAGGTGGCCCTCGTAGGCGATGGGCTCGTCCGATTGCGAGGTCTGGAAGGCCTTCGTCAGATCCGGGTAGAAGTAGTTCTTGCGGGCGAAGCGGCAGGTCTGCGCAATGGAGCAGTTGAGGGCCACGCCAATCTTGATGGCGTACTCAACGGCCTTGGCGTTGACCACCGGCAGCGAGCCGGGCAGGCCGAGGGACACCGGAGTCACGAACGTGTTCGGGTCCCCGCCGAAGGCGTTGGGGGCGCCGTCGAACATCTTGGTCCTGGTGCCAAGTTCCACGTGCACTTCGAGTCCGATCACCGGATCGAAGCGCGTGACGGCCTCATCGAAATCCATCAGTTCATCCATCAGAGCGTCTCCTCCCACGTGGCGGCGGGGCAGGTGTTGGCGATGGGTTCACCAAGTCCCGCCTCAAGTGCTCCAGCAATTCGATACATCGTGGCATCCCCGTGCGCCGGCGCCAAGATCTGGAAACCGACCGGAAGGCCATCCTCCCGGGCCAGCCCCGAGGGCAGCGACAGGGCCGGAACGCCGGCGAGATTGGCCGGAATGGTGGCGACGTCGTTGAGGTACATGGCCATCGGGTCATCGATCTTGTCCCCGAACGTGAAGGCCGTGGTGGGCGCGGTGGGCGAAACCAGCACGTCGCACTGCTCGAAGGCAGCGGTGAAGTCACGCTGCACCAGCGTGCGCACCTTCTGGGCGCTGCCGTAATAGGCATCGTAGAACCCGGCGCTGAGCACAAAGGTGCCCAGGATGATGCGCCGCTTGACCTCGTCTCCAAAACCGGCGCCGCGGGTGGCGGCCATGACCGTCTCCGCGGTGACCGGGCCCTCGGTGGGCTCCACGCGGATGCCATAGCGCATGCCGTCGAAGCGCGCCAGATTCGAGGAGACCTCTGCGGGCATGATGAGGTAATAGGCGCCCAGCGCGTATTCGAAGGAGGGGCAGGAAACCTCGACCACTTCGGCACCCAGTCCCTTGAGGACCTCGACCGCGTTGTTGAAGGAGGAAAGCACTCCTTGCTGGTAACCCTCGCCCTGCAGCTGCTTGACGACGCCGACCTTCACTCCCTCCAGCGGCCTGCCCGCGGCCTCGGCAACGATCTGCTCGAAGGCCGGGACCGGCTCGCCCAGAGATGTGGAGTCGAGGGGGTCGTAACCGCCGATGACCTCCTGCAGCGCGGCGGCGTCCGCCACCGTACGGCTCACGGGACCGATCTGGTCGAGCGAGGAGGCCATGGCGATGAGGCCGTAGCGCGAGACCGCACCGTAGGTGGGCTTGACCCCCACGGTTCCCGTCACGGCACCCGGCTGACGAATGGAACCTCCGGTGTCCGAACCCAACGCGAGCGGCACCATGAAGGCGCCCACCGCCGCGGCCGAACCGCCACCGGAACCGCCCGGTATGCGCTCGGTGTCCCACGGGTTGAGCGTGGGGCCGAAGGCCGAGTGCTCGGTGGACGAACCCATCGCGAACTCGTCCATGTTCGTCTTGCCGATGATCGGCATGCCCGCCGCATTGAGCTTGGCCACCACGGTGGCGTCATAGGGAGGCAACCATCCCTGAAGAATCTTCGAGGCACAGGTGGTGGGCTTGCCGCGCGAGACCATGTTGTCCTTGATGGCAATCGGAATGCCGGCCAGACGAGGCAGGGTCTCACCGGTGGCGCGACGTGCGTCGATGTCACGAGCGGTCGCCAAGGCGCCGTCGTCGTCGATGAAAAGGAAGGCGTTGATCCTCGGATTCAGGGCGTGGATGCGATCCAGGCATGCCTGCGTCAGTTCGACCGACGTGATCTCGCCCGCAGCCAGCAGGTCCGCCAGCTCCAGCGCGCTCTTCGTGAGAAGTTCGTTCATCATTCCTCCCCCAGAATCTGCGGGACCAGGAACTTTCCGCCCTCGCAGGCGGGGGCCGAGGCGAGCACCTCGTCGCGATCAAGGGTGGGTACGACCACGTCCTCGCGCATGACATTGGTGAGCGGAATAGGATGGCTGGTTGCCGGAACGTCCGGGGTTGCAACCTCGGACACCTTGGCGACGGCCTCGGCAATGACACCCAGTTCACCTGCCAGCCGCTCAACCTCCCCGGGTGTGAGAGCAATTCGTGCGAGACCCGCCAAGCGCGCGACCTCGTCTACAGAGAATGACGACATGCCCTTGATTCTACGTTGTTTGAGATTGCAAGGATGTGTCCGGCCGTGATGAGAGCGTCACGGGGCGCAGTACCCGCTGCGGCCCGACTCCCGAATCGTTGTGAGGACGAACCGAACGGTAGGGTAATGGCATGGTGCGACTTTCTCTTCCTTCCCGGCGGCAGGTCATTTCCGCCGCACGGTGGGCCGCCGTGGCAACTGTTGGAATCCAAGCCGCTGCCGTAGCCTCCGTCACCGCCGTGGACTCCATGCGCAAGCGCCGCCGCCCCCAGTCCGGCATCTTTCCGCATCTGCCGCCCCAGGAGGTGACCGTTGGAAACAACGAATTCCAGGTCTTCACCTACGGGCGCGAGCTCTATGACGTCATGCTCGCGGACATCCGCTCCGCCCGGGACACCATCTACTTCGAGAGCTTCATCGTCAAGGCCGATGCAACCGGCGACGAGTTCCGCAACGCACTCATGGCGGCAGCCCGGCGCGGCGTGGAGGTCTACGTCATTCTGGACACGTGGGGCAACTTGAACTCCGATCCCCGCTTCCGGCACCTGCCCAAGATGCCACATCTGAACTTCATCAACTTTCCGCTGGTGCGCACCGGCATCTTCACAGGCCGCGAGCGCGACAAGGGCCGCGATCACCGAAAGATCATGGTGGTGGACGGCGAGATCGGCTACGTTGGCGGATACAACGTGGGCACGCTCTACGCCCACCACTGGCGCGACACCCACCTGCGCGTGGTGGGAGGGGCCGCCCACCTGCTGGAGCTGTCCTTCATCTCGATGTGGAACAGCTATCGCAAGCAGAACTCGCCCCGCCTGGACATGGCGCCCGCCCACGATTGGGACTCCTCCATCCGGGTCCTGGAGAACGCCCCCTCCAAGAACATCTATCCCATCCGCGCGCTGTACATCGAGGTGCTCCACCGTGCCTCGCAGCGGGCGTGGATCACCATGGGCTACTTCATCCCGGACGAGACCATGCTCCACGCACTCATCTCCGCTGCCCGGCGCGGCGTGGATGTCCGCATCCTCATTCCGGAGTACTCCAATCACATCTACGCCGATTGGGTGGCGCGTTCGCACTACGATGACCTGCTGCGCAATGGCGTCAAGATCTTCCTCTACGAGGAGGCGATGGTGCACGCCAAGACGATGACGGTGGACGGAGCGTGGTCCACCGTGGGCACCGCGAACATCGATCGGCTGTCCCTGCGTGGAAACTTCGAGATCAACATGGAGATCTACGCCGAATCCTTCGCCGAGGCGATGGAGCGAATCTTCGAGGTGGATCTGGCAAACTCCCACGAGCTGACCCAGCAGATGTGGGACAGGCGCGCCGCGATTGCGCGGGTGTTGGAGCGGGTACTGCGCCCGCTCGCACCGCTCCTGTGAGGTTCAGCTTTCCGCCCGGGAGGCACGTGCTTGCGGCTCCCTGTCCCTGCGGATACGGTGAGAAAGCGGTTCGGCCGCCGTCAAGGCGGTGGGCCGCATCCTGGACCGACCGAATGAAGGAGATATGGCGTGGGATTCCTCAGCGATGAGCTCTTGGAGACGATTCACGGGCGTGCAGCCCACTACGACGCGGAGAATGCTTTCCCCTACGAGGATCTCGACGACCTGCGCGCCGCAGGATATCTCGCCGCCTTCGTTCCCCGCGAGTTCGGTGGAGCGGGACTGACGCTGGAGGAGATCGCGGCCGAACAGACGCGCTTGGCCAAGGCCGCGCCGGGCACCGCGCTGGGCATCAACATGCATCACATCATCGTGGGTCTCGGACGCCATCTGGTGCGCAGCGGCAATCCGCGGGGCGAGATCATCCTGCGCGAAGCCGCCGCGGGCGAGCTGTTCGGCTTCGGCATCTCCGAGCCCGGCAACGATCTGGTGCTCTTCGGCTCAATCTCGCGGGCCGAACCCGATGGCGAGGGCGGCTATTCCTTCACCGGCATCAAGATCTTCAACTCGTTGGCCCCGGCCTGGACCCGCCTGCTCACGTTCGGCCGTGACGACTCCGGCGACGACGGCCCGCACTCCGTTTTCGCGGTCCTGATTCGCGACGACGGCGGCTTCGAGCTCAAGGACGATTGGGACACGTTGGGCATGCGCGCCACGCAGTCCCAGACTCTCATGTTGCAGGGCGCCCATGCTCCGAAGGAGCGCATCCTGACGCGGTGCGAGCCGGGGCCATCGAAGGACCCGGTGGTCTTCGGCATCTTTGCCCATTTCGAGATCCTGCTGGCCGCCACGTATGCGGGCGTGGGCGAACGGGCGGTCGAGGTCGCCGTCGATCACGTCAAGACGCGCAAATCGGTGAAGAATCAGACGGTCTACGCCAACGATCCCGACATTCGCTGGCGCATCGCCACGGCGGCGCTCGAGATGAACGCAGTCGGGCCCCAGATCCGCGAGCTGGCGCGGGATGTGGAGGGCGGCGTGGACCGCGGCCCCATCTGGATGCCGCAGCTCTCAGCCGTCAAGAACGCCGCTTCCGAAGCCTCCCTGCGAGCCGTCGAGCAGGCAGTGCGCGCGTGCGGGGGTTCGTCCTACTTCAACCGCTCGGAGCTCTCGCGGCTCTATCGCGACGTGGTGGCGGGACTGTTCCAGCCCTCCGATCAGGAGTCGCTGCACGGCGCGTGGGCAAATGCGATGCTCGGTCCGGTGACGGTCACCGATTGAGTGGGGGGCGACGAGCAGAACGGGCAGTACCCGCCCCTGTGCTCGCCGCGGCTCACCTACCGACTCACGCACCGACCACCATGGCCAATTCCCATGCTCACACTCACACCCATGCCCACACCCATGCCCATGCCCACACCGATGCCCACACCCATGCCCACACCCATGCCCACACCCATGCCCATGCCCGAATAGCTCAGCATTGCGGATATAGGTCAGCGTTGCGTCACTGACGCAAGACTGAGGTATATCCGTAACCCTCAACTATTCGGGAGAGACGGGCGCTCGCACACCGGACAGACGCGCGCTCGAGGCAAATGCTCACACAGCGCCGGGAACGGCTCCCGCGGCTCGTTCTCGCCGCCTGCTGATCCGGGAGGCGAGAACAAGCCCGAGCAGTGCACCGCCCACATCAATGAGGACATCACGCCAGCTGCCTGAGCGCTCGGCCACGAAAAGCTGATGCGTCTCGTCCGATATGGCGTACAGAGCGGAGATTCCCCACGCCCCCGCGAGTGCCCCGCGCCGAGTGAAATCGGCTCGCAAGGCATGGAAGGAAAGCACGGCGAGCACCGCGTAGACCGTGGCGTGGGCCGCCTTCCGCACGATCAGACTCAGAAGATCGAAGGTTCCGGGGACCCCCAAGCTCTGCAGCCATCGCACGATCGCTGCGCTGCGCCCACCCGAGGTGTCACCCACCTCGCCCGAGAACCGGAAAATGACGAACATCCACGCCACAACAAGCGCGTAGCGCCACCACCGCTTCACAGTGCTTCGGTCCCCGGAAGGTGCCCCGTGCGCAGCAGATCGTTGAACTGTTCCACGTCAAGAATTGGTACTCCCAGATCCGCGGCCTTGGTGGCTTTGGAACCGGCGTTGTCGCCGGCGACCACGGCGGTTGTCTTCTTGGACACCGATCCCGCCGCCTTCCCGCCGTGCAGCACGATCGCCTCCTTGACGCTGTCTCGCGTGTAACCTTCGAGTGAGCCGGTTGCCACGATGGTCATTCCCGCCAAGGTCTGCGGCAGCTCCGGGGCGGCCTCGTCCTCGAAAACCACTCCCGCGACATCCCACTTCTCAATGACCTCTCGGTGCCAATCCACCTCGAACCACTGCGAGAAGGACTGCGCGATGATGCTCCCCACTCCCTCGATCTCAGCCAGCTCCTCCACTGATGCGGAACGCAGAGCATCGAGTGAGGGAATGCGAGACGCGAGCGCACGCGCCGCCGTCGGCCCGACGTGACGAATGGAAAGCGCAACCAGCTTGCGCCACAATTCCTTGGACCTGGCCTTCTCCAGCTCGTCGACAATCTTGGTGATCGCCTTGCCCGGCTGGGACGGGTTCACGAGCTCGGGATCTCCGGCGCGCGGATACTTCCATCTGGGCTTGGTCCACGCGGCGCGCACGCGGCGGTAATCGCCCGTCAGTTCGCCCTTGACCCGGACCTCCTGCCAGATCCAGACGTCGCGGACGTCCTCCACCTGCAGGGCGAACAACCCGGCCTCGGTTTCCAACAGCGGCTTCTGGGATGCGGGAATTCCCAGCTCGCGCTGAACCTGCTCGGGGATGATCTCCTCGTAGTGGAGGATTGCGCCGTCCTCATCCACAATGGCAAGCTCGACGAGCTGCTCGTGCGTCAGAGAGATCCTGCGGTCGCGTCCGGTCGCTGGATCCTCAATGATCAGGGCGTGCTCTGTCGCGAGCGCCATGAGCGCGGAACCACGCGCAGCCTCAGGATCGGTCAGCCACAAGGCCGTGACGTCCCCCAGCGCCTCGATGTCCAACGCGCCACGCGAGCCGATGTGGCTGACGCGCTCTGTGAGCTGGGCCGGGCAGGACCGGGTGTTGGGGCAGCGCAGGTCCACGTCCCCCTCCTTGGCCGGGGCTATCGGAGTGCCGCACGAGGGGCAGGCCTCCGGCATGGTCCACTCGCGCTCGGAGCCGTCGCGCAGCGCGAGCACCGGCCCCACCACTTCGGGAATGACATCGCCCGCCTTGCGTAGGATCACGATGTCTCCGATGAGCACACCCTTGCGCGCCACCTCCGTGGGATTGTGCAGCGTGGCCTGCCCGACCGTGGATCCTGCCACAAGCACCGGTTCCATCACTGCGAACGGAGTCACCCTGCCGGTTCGCCCCACCTGGGTGCGGCTGTCGAGCAGCCGCGTCTCCACCTCCTCCGGCGGATACTTGTAGGCAACGGCCCAGCGCGGGACACGCGAAGTGTAACCGAGACGCGCCTGCAGCCCACGATCGTTGACCTTGAACACGGCACCATCGATGCCATGGACGAGTTCGTAGCGGTCCTCGCCGTGACGTGCAATGAAGGCCTCGACACCCTCCCAGGAGTCCACGAGTTCGGTGTACGGCGAGATGGGGATCCCCCACGCTTCGAACGCCTCGTAGACGCCCTCCTGGGTGTCGAGCTTCTTCGCGGTCACTTCCGGAACGTCCTGCAACGAGCCAATTCCGTGGGCGATGAAGGAGAGTGGCCGCGCCGCGGTGGATCGAGCATCCTTCTGCCGCAGCGATCCGGCAGCGGCGTTGCGCGGGTTGGCGTACTCCTTCTGCCCGCCCGCCTTGAGCCCGGCATTGAACTCGGCGAACTCCTTGAGCGGGAAGAAGACCTCTCCGCGCACTTCCATCACCGAGGGCCATCCCTCACCGGCCAACTGCTCCGGGATTACCCCGATGGTACGAGCGTTGGCAGTGACGTTCTCACCCGTGACGCCGTCTCCGCGGGTGGCGGCAACCGTCAGAGCGCCATTCTCGTAGCGCAGATTGAGCGCAAGGCCATCGATCTTCGTCTCGGCCGTGACCTCGAATCCTCCCGGCAATTCCGCGCGCACTCCGTTGTACCAGACCTGTAGCTCCTCCAAAGAGAACACGTCCTGCAAGGAGTACAGCTGCTCCAGATGAGTCACGGTGGCGAAACCAGTGGTCTCAGCCGGTGCTCCCACCGCCTTCGTGGGAGAGTTCGCCACTGCGAGATCCGGATATGCGGCCTCGATGGCACGCAGCTCATGAATGAGCCGGTCATAGTGTTCATCGGTGATCTTCGGGGCGTCTCCCGAGTGGTATGCCTCCTGCGCTTCGATCAGGAGTGGAGTGATCTCGCTCCATCGATCGGTTGCCTCAACGAGGGTCGCCGGAAGGTCTGCCTGCCCCGGGATCGCAGCCCCGGGCTCGTGATCACGGAAGTCCGCCTGTTCGTTGTTCACCGCCCCATTGTCCCCCAGCAGCCCGGGCGATGTCATTTTCCTTCCACCCGGGCCCACGGTTGCGATCACGCCGCGGTGTGGCGAGCCACGGCCCACGGCGCGCGCTGGACACTGGCTGTCACTGCATGTGCAAGCGGCGGGACCATGACGTGGGCACGCCGCAACGCTCGGGGCCCACCATGGGGATGTCTTGCTGGGCCTCTCGCCGGAGGGCCCTACACCCGTGTCCACCGAACAAGGCCATCCATCGATCCGGACCACGTCACGCCGCTTCACCCGGGCGCGGGCACACGGCAAGGTACGCGGCAGGGCACGGGCAGGGCACAATGGACTTGCCGTGTTCGCCGCCATAGGCTGGCAGCATGTGTGGACGCTATGCCTCGTACACGTCACCAACCGGCATTCAGCTGGCCTTTGACCTCGACTCGCTCGGTCCGGAGTGTGAATCGCTGCCGCCGTCGTGGAACGTCGCTCCCACGCAGGACATCCCGATCATCGTGGAGCGGATGGATCCGCATGGGTCGAAGAACCGTTCCGACCGCCCAGCGCCTGACGGCGGCATCAACGGGCATGGCAACCCGGCGGTAGCCGCCGAGCCCCAACAACCCTCGGGAAGCGGTGTCGAGACCCGCGACCATTCCAGCAACGGCACACATGCCCATGGCCACGCGCCCGGCAACACCGCGATTCGCGATTCTGGCTCCGCGGTGCGGGAGCTTCACGTGGCTCGCTGGGGGCTCGTTCCGCCGTGGTCGAAGGACCCCTCCAAAGGCCCGCAGATGATCAATGCCCGCATCGAGACCCTGCCGGAGAAGCGCACGTTTGCACCGGCTCTGGCGAAGCGGCGCTGCATCATACCCGCCGATGGATACTTCGAGTGGCAGGCCAAGGCAACCGGAAAGATCCCGCACTACATTCATTCGACCAACGGCGAACTCCTCGCATTCGCCGGTTTGTACGGGTGGTGGAAGAAGCCGGACAGCACTTGGTTGCTGACCGCCACGATCATCACCCGGGCAGCCGAAGGGGAACTGGCCAAGATCCACGACCGCACGCCCGTGGTCCTCGAACGCTTCGAATTCTCGTCATGGCTCGATCCCGGGCAGGACGATCCGTACGCAGCCCTCGCGGTGATCGACCGCCCCAACCGGGAGTTGCATGCCGAAGCCGTTGGCAAGGCCGTGGGGAACGTCCGCAACAATGGCCCCGAGAACATCATCCCTGTCACCGACCAGCTGCCCGATTGACGGTTTGATCGATAACCTGATTGACGCCTCACTCGGGTTGAACACGCTCCGAGCCACACGCCCCGCGTTCACGAGCTCAAAATCCACACAATCCGGCATGATTCTCGCGTCAATGAGGCAGAGCCGCGGCCGTTCCATTTCTTGATGGCGGTGAGATCGCACCATCTGACTTAATAGTCAGACAATGAGCTCTCACCGCCGCGAAAAATCCGAACACTCGGACGGCTCCCCAATCCCACCCCCGGGGAACCCCACACGCCACCCAAACGCACTCGAAAACCGGTCCCAGCCCTCGGGCGCCCTTCTCGCAGCCCACATTCCGCATCCGCCCGAGCCATCTCCGCGAACCCCACGCCGCTCCCTGAACCCCAGGCCGCTCCGCCATCCCTCCAACCGCAACACAACGCATCGCGGCAGCGGCAGCGGAGGCTGCTGCTGCACCTCAGGTCCGTCGGAAGTCCTACCGCGCATCCGACCACGGTCCCACCCGCCGGGCAGTGCAGCCACTCGGCGCACCTTAACCTAGAGACATGGCATCACGATGGCGGAACTTCTACACCTTCAGGGGCATCAGCCCCTTCGATCTGGTGCTTGCCCTCGGCGTTGCCTACCTCTACTTCGGAAACTTCTACTTTCACAACCTGCCGTTCCACCAACTGTCCTTCTCGCACGATTCAATACTGCCGTTCCCGGAGCGAACCCTCACGGTGGTGGCAATCATCGCCGGGATGCTCTATTCAATTCCCACAGCATTTCGCCGCACCCGCCCCGAGTTGAGCGCGGCCCTCGTGTTTCTTGGAGCACTGCTGCGAATCCTGGTCGCACCGTGGGAAACGATTCCGCCGGACTTCATCATTCTCTTCGCGCTCTACGCGGTGACGGCCTACGGCGCCCCATGGGCCCATCGCACGGCTCTGGCCTCGGCATTCATCGGGGCGTTCTTCGTGTCTCGAATCTACGGAACCTTTGATTTCGCCTGGCGGTTCGGCTTTCCGGACACCTACTGGAACGACGTGATCGCCAATTTCACGCTCTCCGTGCTCGTGGTCGTCATCGTTTACACGGTGGCGCTCTTGCGCCGCAATCAGATCCAACGGGTCACCCAGATGATCGAGGAGGCCGAAGTGGCGCGTGCAAGAGCCGAGCAGGAGGCGGAGCTGGCGGTTCTGGAGGAACGCAGCCGCATCGCCCGCGAAATGCACGACGTTGTAGCCCACACACTGTCCGTGGTCATCGCCCAGGCGGACGGCGGCCAGTACGCGGCGGCAAAGAATCCGGAAGCCGCGATCAAGGCGCTGGAAACCATTGCCGGCATGGGCCGCGGCGCCTTGAAGGATATTCGTTCGATCATCGGAGTGCTGCGCTCGAGCGAACCGGAACAATTGCCGCTACTTCCTCAGCCAGTGGCGGAGGATCTCGATTCACTCATTCAGCAAGTGCGCGACTCGGGTACGAACATCTCGCTCACCCGCCTGGGGACACCAAGGCACCTGCCCACCGGCGTGGGCACGGCGATCTATCGCATCTGTCAGGAGGCGATCACGAACACTCTCAAACACGCCGGCTCGGATGCCCATATTTCCGTGATTGTGCAGTGGCTCGAATCCGAGATTGTGCTTCAGGTCGACGACGACGGCGTGGGACCCGGCTCCCACGACGGCAAGGGGCACGGGATCATCGGTATGAATGAGAGAGCCTCCGCATTCGGAGGCAGCGTCTACACCGGCGCGATTCAGGGTGGCGGGTTCAGGGTCATCGCCTCCATCCCTCTGGAGGAAAGCAGTCTTCAGGGAATATGGCATGATCATTGAAAATGACCTATGAGGAATGGGCAGTGAACAGCGTGGAAGAAAATCAGAAGATCCGTGTGGGGCTGGTGGACGACCAGAACTTGGTACGAACCGGATTTGCGATGGTGATCGACTCCCAGCCGGACATGGAGGTCGTGGTTGAGGCCAGCAACGGAAAGCTCGCAACGGAGCGGCTCTGCGTGGTTCCAACGGATGTGGTCCTCATGGACATTCGCATGCCGATCATGGATGGGCTCGAAGCTACTCGCCTCATCACCGAGCAGACATACGCCCACGGCACCAACACCAAGATCATCATCCTCACGACATTCGAGGAGGACCAGTACATTCTGGGAGCGGTGCAGGCAGGGGCATCCGGCTTCCTCGTCAAGGACGCTCCCCCGGCCCAGATGCTCGAAGCGATCAGGACGGTTCACCGGGGCGACGCCGTGATTGCGCCCTCCTCGACCCGGAGGCTGGTGGAACACCTCGCGCGCGAGGCTGCGCAACTACGCGCCACAGATCCCTCAATCATCGAGAACCTCACCGATCGCGAGCGCGAGGTGCTGGTACACGTGGCCCACGGCGAGTCCAATCAGGAGATTGCGGGGGCGCTCTTCGTCGCCGAGGCCACGATCAAGACCCACATTGGGCGAATCTTCTCCAAGTTGGGAGCCCGAGACAGGGTCCAGGCCGTGGTACTCGCCTACGAGAGCGGATTGGTTCGCCCGGGCGGGCACTGAGACTCGACCGCACACATGCTCATCAGGCACCCGAGGGGTGCACGAAAACCCACACGTCGCGGCCAACACCCGTTGCGGCGGTATCGAGCCTCATATGACGCACCAATCAACCTCCTGAACAGCACGAATACGGGTTCACCCGGGAGCTGATCCCATGTCTCTCCCGCTGTGAAGTGCTTGCGGGCAGGGAAAAGATCACGTTTTTATCTCTTTACCTGTTGCGGAAAACCTGCGAATCTTGATTACGGTTCAAGTAACACCAAGCAACCCCTGATTTTCAAAGTATTGAGGTTGTGGGTCTAAGGAGTACATCACATGGATTGGCGTCACCGGGCAGCGTGTCTCACCGAAGATCCCGAGCTGTTTTTCCCCATTGGGAACTCCGGTCCGGCCATAGCCCAGATCGAGCAGGCCAAGCGAGTTTGCAATCGCTGCGAAGTTTCTGATGTCTGTCTGAAGTGGGCTTTGGAGACTGGTCAGGACGCAGGCGTCTGGGGTGGGCTCTCCGAGGAAGAGCGCCGTTCGCTCAAGCGCCGAACGGCACGGGCTCGCCGCTCCAACGTTGGCTGACAGGCAACTCTGGTAAGCGGGAGGGCAGCGATCACATGGTCGCTGCCCTCCCGCTTTTGTTGCCCACACCATCGCCTGCCACGGCTCTCAGGCGTCAATCTCCATGTCGAGGTGCACGCACGTGCCGCCTTCGCGGCTCTCGAGCCACTCGATCGAACCGTGCAGCTCCCCAGCCACCATGGTCTGCACGATCTTGGTTCCCAAACCGGAACCGGGGCGTTTGCCATCGAGCCCGGCGCCGTCGTCGGCGACTTCGACGACCAGGTGGTTCCCCTCGCGGTTGGCGGTGACTTCGATGTGACCACCGTGAGCCACGCCGTGTTCAACCGCATTGGTCACCAGCTCGTTGAGAACCACCGCCAGCGCTGTTGTCTGATTGGCCCCAATCTCCCCGAACTGTCCCGACATGTTGGACGTGACGGTGGCCCCCGTGGTGGCGATGTCCGAGGACATTCGCAGCAGCGGACCGAACACCTCGTTGAAGTTGACTCGTTCGTTGATGGTCTGGGAGAGAGTCTGGTGCACGAGTGCAATCGTTGCCACGCGGCGCTGCGCGGTCTCCAGAGACTGCCGAGTGAGCTCGTCCCGGGCTCGGCGCGCCTGCATGCGCAGCAGCGCCGAGACGGTCTGCAGGTTGTTCTTCACGCGATGGTTGATTTCGCGAATTGTGGCGTCCTTCGTCAGGAGCTCCTGTTCGCGGTGGCGCAGTTCCGTGATGTCGCGGCACATGATGATTGCACCCAAGCGCTCACCGCGGTCGCGCAGCGGAACCGCGCGCATCGAGAGAATGACGCCGTGCGTCTCCAGCTCGGTCAGCCACGGTGCCCGTCCCATGACGACGACGGCGAGAGATTCGTCCACGTTCGAATGATCCTCGATGGCGTCGGTGACGAGCTCCGCCAGCACGTGGCCGCGCAGCGTACCCAACACTCCGAGACGATGAAAATTCGAGACCGCGTTGGGGCTGGCGTACAGGATCGTGCCGTCTTCATCGATCTGTACAAAGCCGTCCGTCAGCCGCGGCGTTCCGTGCCGGACGCCCGTTGGGGTGTTCTCGAAGGGGAACTCCCCGGTTGTCACCATGTGCGCCAGAGTTCCCGCGATCTGCTCGTAGTTCTCGTGAACCTGGGTCGGAACCACGTCCGGTTCGTAGGCCGTCACCACACTCAGGACGGCAATGATCCGGCCATCGGCTCGCACCGGGCGCAAAGTGGAGTATCGCCCCTCGAAATCGACTTCACGCCGCAACCCATCCTTCAGGACATCCGAGGCCAACTCGCCGATCCGAGCAACGACGGTCTTGTTGACGATGTCGTCGTCGAAAAGAGTTGCGGCCGTGGCAGGGCGGCAGTGCGCAGCGATGGTCAATCCGCTCTCATCACGCGGCACGATCAACAGGAGATCGGCGAAGGCGACATCTGCGAGAGTTTGCCAGTCACCAACCAGTTGATGGAGCCATTCTCGATCCGCCGGAGACAGGCCGGAACAGCGAGCGAGGATGTTTGTCAGAGTTGGCACCCAACTAGAGTACGACTAATCGGGCACAATGGGTGTATGCGTATTACACGAACAATCACTCTGGATGCCCCCATCGATCGCATCGTCGCAGCTCTTCTCTCCGAGGAGCTCGCGGCCAAGCGCATGGAACTGCTGGGAGTGACCGATTATCAACACAAGGCGGACGGAGACGTCGCCGTCACACAGGCCAATGTCCCCGCCGAACAACTGCCCAGCAAGGCGCGCAGCTTCGCCAAGAACGGAGTCAATGCCACCGTCACGGCGAAGGCCTCCGGCAACGTCGTGGACTACAAGCTTGATGCCCACGGGCTGCCCGTCTCCCTGAACTGGAGCATCACTCTTGAGGAAGGATCCCCGACCGCTGCCGAGATCGTGGGCGAGCTCAAGGTCAAGGTGCCGATCGTGGGCGCCCGCGTGGAGAAGGCGGCGGAGGGCCGCGTGGATCGTCTGCTCGCGAAGGAAGCCGAAGCCATCGCGGACGTCATCGCGAACCAGCAATAATCGGGACTCCACAGAACCACCGCTCTCAATCATGGGGCCCCAGCCAACGGCCGGGGCCCTTTTCGCGCCCCGTGTCACCAGAGCCAATCCACTCTTCACCTTGAGCGAAGTGCACTCAACTTTTGTTGCGCACGTATGGCTCATGGCCATAGATTGTTACCAGAGATCGGGGAGACGCCCCGTGGAATCAATGGGAAGCGATGAAAATGGCAATGAACACCTACGATCCGTTCCGTGAGATCGAGCGCATGATGTCCGGAACTCTCCGGACCCCGGGGTCCAACGCGATGCCGATGGACCTTTTCCGCAACGGTGACGATTTCGTTGCTCGAATCGATTTGCCCGGTGTGAATCCGGAGTCGATTGACATCGACATCGACGAGCGCACCCTGACTGTTCGTGCCGAGCGCACCGCGCAGAACGACGAGGGCATCAAGTGGCTCTCCCGCGAGCGCCCAACGGGCACCTTCGCTCGTCAACTGACGCTGGGTTACGGACTGGCCGTTGATCGCATTGAGGCGGACTACGCCGACGGCGTTTTGACCCTCACCATGCCGGTCAGCGAAGAATCCAAGCCGCGCAAGATTCAGGTCGCCCACAAGGACGAGGCCGCTGTCATCGAGCAGTGACGCCATCCGCGTGGCATTGCGCCTCGCGCGTTCGCCCGCTCCGGCACGATCGGGGCGGGCGAACGCGCACCCAATTGGTACTGGTGGGCCCGCAGCCGCACGGTTGGGCACCCGGCTGAGCGCCGGCCCCCAGCCGGCACCCTCTGAACTACACTGAACCCCATGGCAGTCAACCGGGCTTACGAAGATCTTCTCGCCGACATCCTGGACAACGGCACACGCAAGGGCGACCGCACCGGTACGGGAACTCTCTCCGTTTTCGGCCGCCAGATCCGCTACGATCTTGCCGCCGGATTTCCTCGTATCACCACGAAGTTCGTGCCGATGAAGGCGGTCAAGGGCGAACTTCTGTGGTTCCTGCAGGGATCCACCAACATCGGATGGCTGACGGAGCACGGGATCTCCATCTGGGACGAGTGGGCGGACGAAAGCGGCGAGCTCGGCCCGATCTACGGGTACCAGTGGCGCAGCTGGCCCACGCCGGATGGCTCGCACATCGATCAGATCGCCAAGGTCATCGATCAGCTCCGCACCACACCGGATTCGCGCCGCATCATCGTCTCCGCGTGGAACGTGGCCGAACTGGACCAGATGGCACTTGAACCCTGCCACGCCCTCTTTCAGTTCTACGTGGCCGATGGAAAGCTCTCCTGCCAGCTCTATCAGCGCTCAGCGGACATGCTTCTGGGCGTCCCCTTCAACATCTCCTCCTACGCTCTGCTCACCCACATGGTGGCCCAGCAAGTGGGGCTGGACGTCGGTGAGTTCATCTGGACCGGTGGGGACTGCCACATCTACCTCAACCACGTGGACCAGGTCCGCGAGCAACTCTCGCGCGAGCCGTATCCGTTCCCCATCCTCAAGCTGAACCGAGCCCCCTCGATCTTCGAGTACCAGATGGAGGACATTGATGCCTCCGAAGGGTATCGCCACCACCCCGCGATTCAGGCACCCATTTCTGTCTGATCGACGACGGCGAACCGCCCACCTCCTGTTCCGACCCCCACGATGCGGATGGTCCTTCGGGCGGGTACGACGTGCCGAAGGAGGGCCGAGCTGGGGATGTTCAGACAGGGTTGTCTCCAATCTGCGACAACTTTGAGACACGGACGCCACCACACAATTCTGGAATCCCTCTATTCTGGATTCCATGAACAAGAGACTCACACACCTCGCACCTGCTTCGCTCGCCGCAGCACTGTTCCTCACCGGATGCTCCACCTCCACCGGAGGTGAGGCATCTGACCCCACGGACTCAACGCCCGCGGCAACTGCTGTGACTCCGTCGTCGACAACAAGTGGCAGCGACCAAGCGACCGCTGCACCCGCGCCGTCCGCCGCCGGACCCGCGGTATCGGGCTACGCCTACGGCGAGATTCCACCGATCCCGCTGTTCACGCTGCCCGATCTTGGCCTGCTCGCCTCCGCGATGGATGGCTTCACTGTTGAGTTCCAGGAGCTGGTGGGCGACTACCCGGGGCTGACGATCGCCCCGGCGCGCTGCGATGACATGGGCACCGTCACCGCCAATCAGGGCTCGATCCTGCTCTATGGCGACGGCTCCGGAAACTACACGGGCGCCGATGGGTCCATCATCAACTTTGGCGACGGCTCCGGAAACTACACCATCAACGGCGTCAGTGTGGTGAACTTCGGGGACGGCTCCGGCAACTACACGGATGGAACCACGTCCATCGTGAACTTCGGGGATGGCTCCGGCAACTATACGCGGGGCGACGAGTCGATTGTGAACTTCGGGGATGGCTCAGGCAACTACACCAACGACTCCGTCTCCATCGTGAACTTCGGGGATGGCTCCGGCAACTACACGGACGACAACCTGTCCATCATCAACGATGGAGACGGCACAGGAACGGTCAATGGAACCCAGACCAAGATGGAGCCGATGGACAAGGTCCCGACTCTGGGGAAGTTCCCTCCCATGGGAGCGCTGGAGCCCATTGAATCGTGCGGCACCACCATCACCCTGGAATCGGGCGTGCTCTTCGACCCGGACGAATACGTCATCCGCCCCGATGCCACGACAACTCTCGACTCGCTCGCCAAGGCCCTGACCGACTCCGGCGTGCAGAACGCCGTGGTGGAGGGACACACGGACAGCGTGCGCGATCACGACTGGAATCAGACCCTCTCGGAGAACCGCGCAAGCGCCGTGGCCGACGCCCTGCGCCAGCGCGGCGTGTCGAGCACTCTGGAGACGGCCGGCTACGGGGAGACCCGTCCGGTGGCGTCGAATGACAGCGACGCCGGACGTCAGGAGAACCGCCGCGTGGAGATCTTCATTCCTGCCTTCTGATCGCGGCCTTCGCATGATGGGAGCGGACCTTCGGGTTCGCTCCCATTGCGCATGGGTACCATGAAGCAAGAGGTTGCGCCGATGGGTTCGGCCGTCCGTGGAGATGGAGGCAGGCATGCTCGGGATGATTTGGGCGCAGGGGCATGACCGCGCGATTGGGCGCGGCGGAGGGATGGCATGGGACGTGCCCGAGGACTTCGCCTTCTTCAAGCGCATGACTCTGGGACGCCCAGTCATCATGGGGCGGCGCACATGGGACAGCCTCGGCAAGAAATACCAGCCGTTGCCGAATCGGCGGAACATCGTGGTGACCCGGAATTCGAGATTCGTGGCCCCGGGAGCCGAGGTGGTGGCGAGCCTGGGGGAGGCCATCGCCCTCGCAGAGTCGCCTGCCGGCGCGGGGCCCGGGATTCTTGTGGAGGCGGGGCCGGTGACTCCCGTGAACGTGGAGCCGGAATCCCAGACTTCAGGGGATTCAGCGGACGGCTTGGTGTGGATCATGGGCGGGGCCCAGATCTATCAGGCCGCGCTGCCCTTGGCCTCGGTGTTGTCCGTGACCGATCTCGACCTTGAGGTCCCGGACGCGGACGCCCACGCACCCAACTTCGCATTTCCTCCGGGTGAAGGCGACGAGTGGCTGCTTCGGGAGGCCAGCCCGGACAGGGGCTGGCACACGTCGGTTTCCGGCGTCCGTTACCGCTTCAGTCTCTACGTGCGGGAGGGTGCAGCGGTCCCGGATTCCATGTCGCTCGCCATATGAGGCGGTGGTTTCCGATTCATTCGACATTGGGAACCACGACGTTCGCCGAGTGAGTCCCCGTGTGCGAAGCCGGCCGATGAAGCCACCGGGCGGTCCCCCACGTGGGGCCACCGGGCTGACCGCCGGACCCTCCATCAAGCCCGCCACCGCGCCGGGCCGACGTGGTCGTGGACGTCACTACCTTCGATGCCACCTCCGGACTCGCCACCGCGCCGGGCGAGGCCACGCTACTTGAGCAGTT
>RRZU011594564.1_pt1 | contig 19679 bp, 20 predicted proteins | sample 2165561 | NCBI WGS metagenome assembly RRZU01 (sample SAMN10456909, study PRJNA506462) | wastewater metagenome | isolation source: wastewater sludge | place: USA: Moscow, Idaho | reverse complement strand
TTAGACTCACATTTTCATTTACCAATGTATTTCATCAAAGCCGCTAAAATAAGCGCTCTGTAAAAATACAAAAATTCCGATGGCCCTTTTTACTCAGACCAACGGGATTCTTCCTATACTTTAGTTTTGGGCATACCAAAAAACAAGCAGTCTAAACAGAGAAAGAAAGAAAAAGAAGGTAATTGGTTGGTAATAAGCAATCATTGGCATTGACTGTCTTCCGTTGCCGATTGGCTGAAATGCAGTTTTGAGAGGATTACGGCAGACATTCCGTTTCTTAATCGTTACCCATTTGAGGCGGAGCAAAACACGGCAATTCAATGTCGTTAGTTGGCCTGCAATAACGCTGCCTGTCTGATGTTTACATTGTTCAAGTAACTCACAAAGAAAGTAATTTTACCAACTTAAAATGTGAGTGTTATGAGCATGGAATTGAAAGTATCGTTCTACATCAAAAGAGAACGAAAAGAAGAAGAAACAATCATTGGCGAAAACCTTGTTTTCCCGATTGTCGGGAAAATCATTATCGGTAAGACTATCGCCCAATTCAGTACAAAACTGAAAGTAGAAGAACGCCTGTGGCATGTCAAATCTGGACGGGCAATGGGTAAAAGCCATATAGCTGTCAGCCTGAACCGTGAGATTAATAAAATTAATCTCAGTATCCACACACATTACAAGGATATTTTAAAGCGTACCGGAAAAGTTGCCGCCGTTGAAGTAAAAAACGCTTTTCAGGGTATCGCATCCGTACAAAAGACCCTGCTTGTACTTTTCGAGGAAGCGATGCAGGATTTCCATGCAAGAATAGGCATTGACCGTGCAGAAGGCACATACGTACAACACAAAGTGCTTTACAGACAACTCAAACAATTTCTTCGTGAAAAATATAATGTAGAAGATATTCCTCTCGGCGAACTCAATTTGTCTTTCATCGAAACCTTAGATTTTTACTTCCGTGTTAATCGACTATTAAAACCGAGGACGGTCAAAGCGAGAATTATCATGCTGAATAAAATTATCCGGTTGGCTTTGTATCGCAAGTTAATCACTCACAATCCGTTCGAAGGATACACGTTCGAAAAAATAGAACTTCGGGATAGGTCTCTGAGTGCTGACGAACTTAACCTTTTAATGGTTACCCCCCTTGAATCCTCCACACAAAGTTTTATACGAGACATGTTCATCTTTTCAACGTTCACAGGATTGTCTTACGCAGACTTAAAGAAACTTTCGTTGAAGCATATTATTACGGAAGACGATGGAGGATGTTGGATTTCAACAAGCCGTCAAAAAACAAAAACGGAGTTCGACGTAAAATTACTAAATCTCCCTTCTCAAATCATGGAAAGATATAAAGGACTCGCACCTGATGGGAAAGTCTTCCCACCGATGAGTCTTGATAGAATAAATCAAGGTCTGAAATTGGTAGCAAAGCATTGCGGAATCAACAGAGCTATAAGTTTCCACATGAGTAGATACACATTTGCCAGCCGTATTTGCTTATCGCAAGGTGTACCCATCGAAACAGTCAGCCGCATGATGGGACACCTGAATATTCGAACCACTCAACACTATGCACACCTTGACGATGAGAAAGTCGACAACGACATGAAACGGTTGTCCGCAAGGATTACTGACAAATTCGATTACAAGGGATAAGAAAAAATATAAACTTTCAAAAACGAAACCATCATGCAAAATAATAGAAGCACATTCAGCATTCTGTTCTATCTCAACACGAGTAAAGCAAAAAAGTCAGGTAAATGCCCGATAGTCGGGCGGATTACAGTAGATGGCAAAAGCAAAGCGTTTGCCACAGGACTGGACATTTTACCAGAATATTGGGATGTTAAAGCGGGATTGGCAATCGGGAAGTCCGAAGAAATAAAATCCATTAACAGTCAAATTGAAAAATATCGAACCGATATTACCGGATATTATAAGATTTTAGTAAATGACAACGGCTATGTTACTGCCGAAACTTTAAAGAATGCCTTATTGGGTAGTCTTGAACAAAACACCCTGATGCAGGAATTTGCTTTGTTGGTCGAAGAAAAACGACAGGCAGTGGGTATATTGATTGCCCTGCACACCTACAAAAACCATTGCAACGCTTACCGACATCTAAAAGAATTTATGCAAGAAAAATATGGGGTTACGGATGTTCCATTTGCCCGGATAGATTTTTCGTTCGTGGAAGCATACATCTACTACTTGAAAATCAATTTACGGTTGCTTCCGAGAACTGTTAAGCAAACCGTAGCTCCATTTCGCAAAGTAGTAAAACGAGCATTCAATAAAGGAATGATACAACAAGACCCATTCTTCGATTACCGACCAGAAAGACCAGCCGTCAAGCGACGGTGGCTTTTAATGGATGAATTGGAGCGGTTGATGAATGTACAAATGGAACGAGATACAGCAAATTTCATCAAGGATATGTTTCTTTTTTCGACCTTTACCGGACTTGCTTACACGGATTTGAAGAATTTACGACATGAAGACATAAGGACAGTAAAAGATGGAAATTTATGTATTATTTTGGATAGACAGAAAACCGGAACGGCTTCTTATATTCCGTTATTAGACATTCCCAAACAAATTATGGAAAAATACCGGAATACAGAGTTTGCAGGAACAGATGGAAAGGTATTCAAGATACGAACAATAGAAAATGCAAATATTCAATTGAAAAAAATCGCTAAAGCTGCCGGAATTGACAAGCGGCTGACCCATCACATGAGCCGTCACTGCTTTGCCACTCAAATTTGCCTGTCACAGGGTGTTCCGATAGAAACGCTCAGCCGAATGATGGGACATCGGGATATAACAACCACTCAAATTTATGCTAAAATAACACGGGCGAAAATCAAGGAGGATATGACGAACCTTGCAGAACGGATTGAAGGAAAATATACATTGGTATAGGATAGGTTATTCTAATTATATATTTCACACACATTATCAATATAGATGTAATTTATTTTGAAATAGAAACTGAGCAGCCTTAATTATTTTTCGGCTACAAAACGTCTCAGCGGTTTAGATATATATTGCAGTCAGATTTTTACCATCTCTCCCTGTATTTTTTTGGTTGACCAAATAAATCATTTGAATAATTGCTTAATCTTATTTTTTGCCTATCTTTGTCCAACTATGCGGCAGTAATAATATATAAATACAAATTAGAATTCCTCACAGTGTTCCAAATACACTCTGAGGCTGTATTTCCATAATGCTATTCTCATAAGCATCTTATATATTATTACGAAATCAAATGAATATTATTAATATTGGGATTCTTGCACATATTGATGCAGGGAAAACTTCCATAACTGAAAACTTGCTTTTCTTCAGTGGAGCTACAGAAGAATGCGGAAGTGTGGATGACGGTAATACAATTACCGATTCTATGGATATTGAAAAACGTAGAGGAATCACAGTTAAAGCTTCTACTACATCTGTTATTTGGGATAACACGAAAATCAATATCATTGATACTCCCGGACACATGGATTTTATAGCAGAAGTTGAGCGCACTTTTAGAATGCTTGATGGAGCGATACTTGTTATATCTGCAAAAGAAGGGATACAAGCACAAACAAAGTTGCTATTTAACACACTACAACGGCTACAAATCCCTACAATCATATTTATAAATAAGGTTGACCGAGTAGGTGTAAACATTGATAAACTATATTCAGATATAAAAATAATCTTATCTGAAAATATTTTTGTAATGCAATCCATTACAAACGGATTGTTATGTCCTATTTGTTCCGAAACAATAATAAACGAGGAGCATAAAGAAGTCGTTTGGAATAATGATGATTATATATTAGAGCAATATCTGAAAGATACAAAATTAACAGAGAGTGATTACTGGAAGGCGATAGTTAATCTTACAAGAACAGGAAAATCATTCCCTGTTTTTCATGGCTCAGCAATGTACAATATTGGCATCAAAGAGTTATTAGATGCAATTGTCACTTTTATAAAGCCTCCTATTAGTACAGTGAAAAAGTTATCTGCCTATGTTTATAAAATAGAATATAACAAGAAAGAATATAAGCGAGCTTTTCTGAAAATTATAAGCGGAAGTCTAAAAATCAGGAGCCTTGTCGAAATCAATAATTCAGGCACAGCAACCAAGATTAAAAATCTGAAAACACTCTATCAAGGAAAAGAAATTGAAATTGATGAAGTATTTGAGAATGATGTTGCTATTATAGACAATGCAAAAGAATTTCAGATTGGAGATTTTTTAGGCGTTGAATCAATATTAATTCAAGAATTACTTATTGATGCTCCCGCTCTTAAAGCTTCTATACAACCGTGCAATGCGGAAGAGAGAAGCAGGCTAATAACAGCAATGAATATATTATTTATTGAAGACCCCTCGTTATCTTTTTCTATTAATTCATATAGTAATGAATTAGAAGTCTCCCTATATGGACTTACTCAAAAAGAAATTATTCTGACATTGCTAAAAGAACGTTTTTCTATAAAAGCCTATTTCGGGGAGGTAAAAACAATTTATAAGGAGCGTCCTAAAAAGAAAGTTGAAAAGACTATTCATATTGAAGTTGCCCCCAATCCCTATTGGGCTTCTATAGGCTTAACTATCGAACCACTACCAATAGGTACAGGACTGTTGATAGAGAGCAATATCTCTTTAGGCTATTTGAATCATTCTTTTCAGAGAGCTGTTTTTGATGGAATTCAGAAGGCTTGCCAATCAGGGCTGTATGGATGGGAAGTAACTGATTTGAAAGTAACTTTTAGTTATGCCATTTATTATAGTCCAGTTAGTACTCCTGCTGATTTCAGGCAATTAACCCCTTATGTATTTCGACTTGCTTTGCAACAGTCCGAAGTAGAAATTCTTGAGCCGATGCTCCGATTTAAACTTCAAATACCACAATCGACAAGTTCTAAGGCTATTACAGATATGCAAAAGATGATGGCCGAAATTGAAAATATAAGTTCCAATAACGATTGGACTATTATTGAAGGAAGAATTCCCTTAAACTTAAGCAAAGAATATTCGACAGAGGTTAGCTCATATACTCAAGGCTTGGGTGTATTTATAACAAAACCTTGTGGATATCAAATAGATAATAATAAATACATCAATACCGATAATATTAATTTAAAAGAAAAAGATAAACTTTTATTCATGTTCGAGAAATCGCTGTAAAAACAGGAAAATATCATAACTGTCAAAAAGCATAAAACAGGACTTTGGTCTGACATCAATATTCACTTAAAATTTTATGCTTATGAATGATTTTTTACACATGAGGTTTTTCAGTCTGTTAGCTGAAATCTCGCAAGAAGTTACAAACGAAAAAATGCAAAATGCCTATGCACAGTTTATCGTACATATGGAAACTGTAAGCAACTCCGATGATAAGCAAATTATCTTTCGGATGCTGAATTTTACTCGTATTGAGTTGGCATTTATAGAATCCCTTTATCGGTACGAGCAGGAAAAAAAATGCGCTTAAAAAAGCATATTGTAAAAAAGCGATTCTATACATTGAATCGGAAATTGATTTGCTGAAATTCGCATCCCTCCAAGTAAATCAACTATCTAACACTAACATTAAACCCGGCAAATCAAATGTGTATTTCATCCCTAAGCCGAAAGGCTTGGGGATTGACAGCATGGGAGAGATTGCCATTTCATTTGATTTATCCAACGAGTTTTTTGATGAAGAAGGCAACCCTGCCTCTTTGATGCAGATTTCCAAAGCCTTGGAAAATGCATTCAATTTTACTTTCGGAGATATTTATAAGACCAAAGCCAGAATATTTATACGCAAGTCGTATAATCTGACTAAAGCATTGGATTATTTGAAAAATCTTATCGTCCGTGAAAATCGAAATAAGAAGATGAAAAAAGATGAGTTTGTAAATGCTTGATATACGAGTGATTACAAACTGATTTTAGGGGAGTACATAGGTATTCCCCTTTTTTGGCTTCATTCGTTTGCTGTATTTTGCATTGTCAATGCATTGAGAAAAATAGTATTAATCTCAAAAAAACGAAGCAAAATTATGTATATAGACAATGAAAATTTCGACAAGTGGATGGAACGCCTGTCCAAGAAATTGAGCGATATTGGCAAAGATTTGAAATCGCTAATCAATACCAATGAGGTGTTCGATAAGGACGAAAAATTATTAGATAATCAAGACTTGTGTTTTATGCTCAAATGTAGCAAGCGCACCCTTCAACGACACCGAAGCAACGGAGTATTACCCTTCTTACGATATGGACAGAAAATCTACTACCGAGCCGATGATGTTCGGTCATTCGTAAAGGAACATTGTGATTATCGGATTTATCAGAAGTTTGAAAAGGAAAATCCACCTGAAGAGCAATCCGAAGCAGAATAAGTAAGTGTATTGTCCCGAAATTCAACGATAATAATGCCTGCAACTATCTGCTTTGTGCAGGTCTTCAATGTCGCAGAATTTAGCAAGAGGGAACTGGACAAGTCCTGTTCTCCTCTTGCCCCTTCGGGGGTAAAGCCTTTGGCTTTAATGGTTTGCTTTCGCAAACTGTAATTACACCTGTAATAATCAATTTTATCTTATTACTTATTATTAGTCGATTAATAAAATAATTTTCCATGAAAAAGTAATTACCCATGCAAAATAATAACAGGAAAACCATATTTACCACCATTTCCATCGACAGGGAAACGGCAAGTATGGTCGATAAAATCACTAAACGCTATTCGCTGAAAAAGAGCGAAATTGTGAAATTGACTTTTAACTATATTGACAAGGCGAGTATCAATCCCGCCGAAGCTCCCGAATCGGTAAAATCGGAACTATCCAAAATCAACAAACGGCAAGATGATATTATCCGCTTCATCCGACATTACGAGGAAGAACAACTAAACCCGATGATACGGGCAACCAATTCAATTGCCGTCCGCTTCGATAGTATTGCCAAGACAATGGAAACGCTTATTATTTCCCTATTGGAAAAGAATCTGAATACGTATAATGCCGTGCTGCAAAGAATCAGCGACCAATTCGGCAAACACGCTGATATAATCAATAATCAGGGTAAACAGATAAATACCATGCGCCAATTACAGGAGAAGGAAAGCGCAAAACTTTTGAAGTTGATTAGTCTTTATGCGGATTTGGCGACCTGTGGCGTGATGGACGGTAAGCGGAAAGATAATTTGAAAACAGAAATTTACAATCTGATAAATTCCGAGTAAGCCATGAACATAGATTTCCCGCCACCATCCAACGGCGTATATAACAATGCAGGCAGTAGCCGACAATTATGCAATTATTTGGAACACGAGGATATGCAACGGATGGAGCAGGGAATCCATCCCGGAGGCTTTTTTAACCTGACGGATGAAAATCTGTATAAATCCCAAGTAATTAAAGAGATTGACGGGAATATCGGTCAACTCCTGAAAACCGATGCCAAGTTTTATACTATCCATGTAAGCCCATCGGAGAGCGAACTCAAAGCAATGGGAGCAACGGAACAGGAGCAAGCCGAAGCCATGAAACGCTATATCCGAGAAATGTTCATACCTGAATACGCTAAGAACTTCAACAAAGGATTATCAGCCGAAGACATTAAGTTTTACGGCAAAATCCATTTTAACCGTGACCGTTCCGATAACAAACTGAATATGCACTGCCATTTGATTGTGAGCCGTAAAGACCAATCAAACAAAATCAAAATAAGTCCGCTAACCAACCACCGCAATACCAAGAAAGGCGTAATTACAGGCGGTTTTGACCGTACAGCATTATTTGAAAATGTAGAGAAAGGTTTTGATAAACTATTTGGCTACCATCGGCAACTATCCGAAACGTTCGAGTACTGCAACACCATGAAAAATGGCAGCATGTCGGATAAATTAAAAATACAAGAAACAGAAATCGTTTTTGCTGGCGAAGAGAAAAATAATCCTGCATATCAGCAGGCAGATATACAGGTAAGCAAACGGGAATCAATGACTGACGACAATACTTCAATACGACAGCAAGTCAGTACGTCAGTGAATCAGTCAACCAATAATTCAGTAAGTCAATCAAATATTTCTGATGGCGTATCTTCTTTATTTTCTATACTTCCATCGGCTACGGATGTTAATCCAACCGAAGAACAACAGCAGCCGAAGCCCAAGAAAAAGAAGAAACGAAAACCGGGATTAAGGCAATAAAAATTCAAAAGTTAATATCCAAAAGTTATTTTCCGTGCAATTGGTTATTTCTTGAGAACAACTTTTGTCAGTGTAATGGCGACATCAAAGCCGCGACAACAAAACTAAAAAATGAAATCCTTTGTACGCTCAAAACAAATTGTTAAATTTGCAACTAAGTTAATAAGGAGTTCGTAGAATAGCATAAATTTTAGATATCAGCAATATGTCAAAAGAACTGGAAATAATTGTACAGCAAGACCATATTGAATCTTTAACACGGTCAAATGGTATTAATGCTATTTCAGAATTAATATGGAATTCTCTTGATGCTGATGCTAACGAAATAAGAATTAATTTTAATAAAAATGTACTTGGAAAATATGAATACATTTCAGTGGAAGATGATGGAGAAGGATTGTCTTACCAATTAGCAGAAAATGTATTTCAAAAACTTGGTGGTTCAGATAAGAAAATGAACAATACGAGTCCTGGAGGTCGGGCGTATCATGGAAAGGAAGGAAAAGGAAGGTATAAGGCTTTAGCACTCGGAGATTTGGTACATTTTGATAGTTATCAACTTCAAAATGGTGCATCAAACCATTTTACAGTTACAATCGACAAGAATAATCTCAGAAATCCAAAATTAACCGATATTCAGTCATTAAATGAATCAAAGAAGGGGTTTAAGGTCACGATAAGTAATGTCATTGATAAAGTAGCAAATGAAATTTTTATCAAAGAAAATTTCAAGGAATTAGAAGAAAGGTTTTCTCTTTATTATTTAAGCTATCCTTATTTTCGGATATATATCAACAACAAGAAATTAGACTTTGATAATCTAATTAAAAACCAACATTCAGAAACTGTTAGGGAGGAAATAAACGGGGCTACATATAAGTTTGAAATAAAAATCATTGAATGGTCTTTTGAAAATAAAAAGAAAACATACCTGTGTAATGATAAGGGAATCCCATTTCTCGAAACAACACTTGGAATTCGTTCAAGTTTACCAATTTCAACTTTTATTCAGTCAATATATATCGAAACTCTACACAGGCAAAACGAACTTAATTTGGCTGAAGCCAACCCTGATTTAGTAAAAGTTATCGAACAAAGCAAAAGGATAGCAAGAGAATATGTACGAAAGCGGTTGCACTTCTATTCAAAAGAATTTATCAATGACCTTAAAACGGCTAATTTATACCCATACTACGAAGAGCCTAAGGAGAATGTAGAAATTGCTAAAAGGCAGGTTTTTGATATTGTAGCCCTCCAAATAAATGAATTTCTTCCATCATTTAGCGAACAAGATAATACAAGTAAGAAATTAACATTATCCTTAGTTAAGGAGGCACTCGAGACCAATACTGCAAGTTTACATAGAATCTTAACAGAAGTAATTGGACTCCCTGACGAAAAGAAAGAAGAACTGGCTGAATTATTGGAAAAAACTTCTTTAGAAAATATGATTGATACTATGCGTTTAGTTACGGATAGACTTGACTTTCTAAATGGTTTAGAATTACTAATATACGACCCAGAACATTCAAAAAAGGTAAAAGAAAGGAAGCATCTACATAAAATAATAGTGAACGAAACATGGGTTTTTGGCGATGATTATACTTATGGCGCAGATGACTTAACGTTAAAAAATGTGCTAAAACAATATTTAGAACATTTAGGACGAGATGATTTTGAGGAAACCGTTAATTCTGAGGATAATTCAGAATTGGAAACAATTCCTGATGTGTGCCTATGGAAACAATATAATTTAGGAAAGGCAGATTATTATGAAAATTTAGTTGTAGAGTTGAAGAGACCAACAAAAGATGCAGGGTTTGCAGAAATGACGCAAATTCAATCATATGCAAATAAAGTTAGTAATGATGCTCGATTTCCAAAAGAAAAAACGAAATGGACATTTATTCTATTAGTGCGGAATATAAAAGATGAATTAACTGCAACTGTAGAGCAGCAACATCGAAGATATGGACATATACAAGAATCAGAACATGTGAATGTATTTATTTTACGATGGAGTGATATAATCCAGCCAGCTAGAGCCAAATATAAGTACATAAAAGATAAATTAAATCTAAATCTTCAAACAAACGAAGATGGACTTTCTTTGTTGAGAGAAAAGTATAAGCAATATCTGCCAGATGAATTCTAAAATGTAAACCGCCCTTTTCGGAACGCCTTACAATAGGTTGAAAATCCTCAGATATTGAACCGAAAGCCATATAATCTCAATCCCAAATTCGTTGAACTTGATGGGTTTAGAAAAAACTTAAACTAACGTTCCTATTTTACATCTGAAAAACAAAGGTACATTTCAAAAATAAAACGTCAAGGCTAAAATGAATTTTGGTAGAAATCTTCCTTTCTCGTACCTCGAAAGAGTATTTCTACCAAAAGCCTTGCCTTATGTATTTCCTTCATGAGAGGGGTGTTTATCAGTTATAAAAAGGGGGGAATATAGACTTGGGTTGGCTGATTATATATTCTATCTTTCATATAAATACAAAATTAAAAAAAGTATTGATATAAAAATATTCCTGCAATAAATGTGTTTGTTATTTTCGTTCGTTAGCTATGCCAAATGGAATATGAACTAATGGGATATTCTTTACTGCATTTGCATCCAAATGCACCATTTGGTCATCAAAATACAAATGAGGCTTCATCACTTCTAATATCCTTGATTTATCGATACCACCAAGTAGGAACATTTCGTCAACTTCTACTCCCCATTTATTTAACGTATTAATGGCTCTTTCATGGGAAGGTGCATTTCGAGCTGTCACTATTGCCGTTTTGAGAATCCTTTTATAATTTTTATCTTTTTGCCTATTTATTGTTTCTAACTTCTGAAAAAAAGATAATTTCGTAAAAAAATCAGCTAATGGACCGGCTCCTAATTCTTCAGAACTATGTACCTTCTCGTATTCGTGATACTCTTCAATTCCCCTTTCTTTATAAATTCTTTCTGCTTCATCATTAGCGACAACACCATCAAAGTCAAATGCAACTCGTAATTCAAAAGTTTCATCGTCATGAACATTTGTTTGCAAAATCCTTCCTGCAGGAAGATTGGCTTCAATAGCCTCTTTAACGTCCATCTCTTTTGTTGCCAAGAATAGTGATATGTTGAATGCTGGTATATAATTTATTGCAGATCCCCCAGACATAAAGGCAGCTCTTGTTATGTTGAGATTATATTGTCTTATAGAATTAAAAACACGTACACCGGTCTCAGGACTATTTCTTGATAATAATACAACTTCAATAGGCTGCTCCTCTGTATATATATCATTTATACGAAGGAATCGTTTTATAAAAGGATAAGCTACGCCAGTTTCTAAAATATCAGTTTTGTGTTCTAACTGATATTTTCGATATGCATCTAATCCTTTTTTTTCAAATATTTCATCTTCTTTTCTTAAATCAAATAAGGCATTAGATGAGATTCCAACGACAAGTTTCTTTTCTATTGGATAAGGCATTTTATTTATAATTTGAATTAAGCATTTACGAGTTTGTACAGAAAATCACACAAGGCATCCCCTGGGTTATCTATTTCAGAATTAATTGTTTGAATCCCCCATTTTTTTACGACTTCTTCTTGAATAGGATTGCACTTAGAAGAGAACAAATATGATTGGGGCTTAACGAATCCACCTCCATAATTATCCCACAAATTGGATAGTTTATAGAACAAGTGTCTTATATTAATATCTTGTAGGCTATATCCTATAAAAAGGGCAGATTTTCCTAATACATCAGACCTTAACTTAATGTCTAAAGGAGTTTCAAATTGGAGTCTTTGATAGTAGCTGGTTTCGCTAAGAACAATCGAATCATCGTCAGAAAAATCCCCATGGAGTTTTATTACCTCTCTCTGGTTTGGATGAGATTCAGAAATATCACTAACTTTAATAATCTTATTATAGGTTACCTTATGAAAGTCATAAGCCTTTTCTATCCAATTATCATAGTTTGTTGTGTACACTATAGGAAAATTTCCTTTGCTAATATATTCATGAATTTCAGACTTTGCTACATCAATTCTAGGATCATGCCATTCTCTATCCATCCAACTTCTTAGGCTTCCAATATTCCCTTTTTTTATTTTATAATATTCTGCTAAAGCTAAATAATTGCCATATGTATTAAATATGTCAGGGTCATAGCCGAGCTCCCCTGCTAACTGTTCTATTAATTTACCCCATGTTGGTAACCCCAAGTTTGCAGAGACGCCAGCTCCAACAAACAATAAAATTTTACCTTTTTTGTAATCATCAATTAATTGTGCATTCATGGTAATAAGAATTTTTTAAAATTTTCTAAGGCTTGTTTTCTCATTGAAATATCATTTTTTGCTAGTCCCATTTCAGCAAAAGTTTGACTGTGTCCCAAGGGACAAAAGACACAATCCCACTGAAAATCACGACTTCCTTTAGGAATATTTACAATGTTACCATTAACTTCTCCTTCAAAATAATAAATCTGTTTCCCATCGCAATATCCAATAATTGTTTTTGCCAAAACTGTTGTATCTGGCAAATTACCAACAAGTTCAGAGAATTTATCAGCTTCAAGACTATCCCAAAAAATCTGAGTTAATCCCGCAGGAAATCCATTCAGATATTTTATATACAAACCTGTATGTTCAACAAATAAAGGTCGTCCAATTAAGCTAAAAGCCTTCATCAATTTGTCTTTTACGAGGCTTTTAACATCTAATGTTTGTAACTCTTCTATTTTTCTATTGAATGGAATAATGTCAATTCCACTTCCAAGCATAATCTCTTTTGTCTCATCAATTTTAAATTGATTTCTGCTAACAAATCTTATTTCCATAATTATTTGAATGAATATTTTATTTGTTTTGAGTACATGTTTTCAAGAATATCAAACCTCTTTGTTTCCCTATAAAAATCGAAATAATCATCCGACAAACTGGTCATATGGATGCCTGGGTTATCTGAACATAACACAAAAGGTACATTATTTTTGATGAATATTTTTACGGGATGTGCTTCTGTAGTTTTGACGGCTCCGGTTCGTCTATTGCTTATTGGACAGACTTCAATGCAAATATTTTTCTTTTCTAATAACTCCATTGTTCTCTCACAACTACCAGCGATAGTCCCATGTCCAATTCTGTCAGCTCCAAATGAATAGATGGCTTCATGAATATTGCTTAATTTACCCGTTTCCCCTGCATGTATAGTTATCTTGAACCCAAAGTTGTCTTTTGCTAATTTGAACATCTTTCCTAAAATTTTTGGTATTGGATATTCTTCATTACCTGCTAGGTCTAACCCTACAATATCCCTTGGTCTTCCTATCGAAATATATGCCGCAAGTAGAGTGGTCAAATGCACAAGACTATATTCACTTCGAGGGATTGTAATTATTAGTCTAAATTCGATGCCCCATTTTCCTGCGGCTAACCTTAGTTCATGAATCAATAATTCCATCGATTCTTCTAAGCTCTTTTTTTGAAGTAAAGATAAGTATATTATACTACTTCTTATTTCCACATATTTAATGTTATTAGTAGATAAGTTCGCAAATCCACTATCTATTAATTTGGATAGATTATTCTGTTTTTTCGGAATTAATCTTAAAACATCCCATGGTTTCAAATAACTAACAAGGGATCTCTTAGCATTTAAAACATTTAAATCTTGCTCTATATTAAAATCACTTGGAATAAAAGTATCCTCATCAATTAAAACAGACCTTATCGTACCTGTGTTAAATAAGCCATTTAAATGAAGGTGTAAGTCCATTTTCTCTAATTTCTGACATTTTAACTGAAAATCATCCATACGATTTTTTCTGTAAAAATAACTATAAAAAGATAGCTAACAAAATGTTTGTACTTGTTTTTCAGCAAGTTGCCTGAAGTTATTTATTCTTGTAATTATTTCACATTATTATAAAATTTGATTATTGACAGTTTTACTTGGCTTAGCGTTCCTTTCTCGTACCTCGAAAGTGTATTTACACCAAAAGCCTTGCATTATTTATTTTCTTCATGAGAGGGGTGTTTATCAGTTATAAAAAGGAAAAAATATATGTTTCGGAATCTCTAATAAGAGCCACCTACCGCCAACCGTATCCATTACCTGACACATTACCAACTTGCATACAAATACTGCTTTCCTTTGCTGAAAATCATTGCAATGAGGACAATTCATGTATAACAATTTAAACAGTATTGATATGGAAGTAATAGCAATCGAGTGCAGAACGTTCGACCTGATAAAATGCAGATTCGAATCGTTTGCCAAGCAAGTGAAACAATGGTGCGAGAGTGACCAATCGAGTGAAGAATGGTTGGATAATCAGGGTGTTTGTACCCTCCTAAACATCTCGAAACGGACATTACAGTATTATCGGAATAACGGTAAACTCTCTTTCTCACAGGTAAACAACAAATGCTACTATAAAAAAGCAGTCGTTGAGAAAATGCTCAAAGATTCCCTAACCTCAAAACAGAATAAGTCATGAAAGAAGATATATTTTTTGATTTGACGGTTCTATCCGGCAATTGGGAAAGTATCAACCTCAATCCAACAGTCATTATCTACCGGGATGGCGACCGCTATTTATTGAGCGTCATCCACATTTGCGAAACGAGCCAACAGGCGAAGCCTGCCACTTACGAGATACAGACCGATGAAGATGGGTATTACATATCCTACAACCTGAAAACAGTCCGTATCTACTATGATATGAAACAAGATGTATTAACCCTTTCCACAATGGGCGACTATTTGCGGAGCTAAAAATCAAATGAATATGGAAATATTAGATAAAAAATCGGAAGGTATTGTATCCCTGTTCCAAACATTGGACGAGATACAGGATGCTATCGGTAAGGCTTTGAAAAGGAGAACGCCACACCTGAACGGAGAAAAGTACCTATCCAACAAGGATGTAAGTAAGTTGCTCAACATGAGTACACGTACCCTTCAGGATTGGCGGGATAATGGAATACTCCCATACGTGCAGATTTCGGGTAAAATCCTGTACCGGCAGTCTGACATCCTGAAACTATTGGAAGACCACTACGAAAAATCGTGGCGAGAGGAGTAGAACTAACACAAGAAAAGCGAGTTTTTAAAGCTCGCTTTTCTTATTCAGGGAAATGGTCTTATCTTACCCAAATTTTGCCTCTACGTGCTGCATATCCCTTAAAATAGAACTATCCAACACCTTAGCATAATGTTGTGTCATTTTCGTACTGGAATGTCCGAGCATTTTAGCAACGTTTTCCATCGAAACACCATTGGCTAAAAAAACCACCGAAGCCGCAGTGTGGCGGGCGACATGTGTCGTCAGCTTCTTGGTAATCCCGCACAAATCAGCCAATTCCTTCAAATAAGCGTTCATCTTTTGATTGCTCATTACAGGCAGTAATACATTCCGTTTCAGGCATTCGGGATGGTCTTTATATTTGCAGAGAATTGTTTTTGCAGGGCTAATAAGTGGGATATTACACATATTCCCTGTTTTCTGCCGGGGCTTGCGAATCCACAGTGTGCCGTTAATGTCATTAATCAAATGGGATAGGCTTAATTGTTTGACATCCACGAAAGCCAACCCGCTAAACGAGCAGAATAGAAATATATCCCGGACGACTTCAAGCCGTTTAATGGTAAATTCCTTGTTCATAATCCGTTCCAATTCTTCTTGACTTAGAAAATCAACCTCGACTTCTTCGTGTTTGAACTGGATACCCATAAACGGGTCTTTCTTTATCCATTCATTGGCTTGGGCGATACGGATAATCTTTTTCAGGTTCTTCAAATGCTTCAATGCCGAATTGTGTTGCATGTTCCGTTCCGTTTTCAGGTAAAACTCAAAATCCTGAATTAATATGCGAGTAATTTCCTTCAATAGAATATCATCCTTTTTCGTTGTCTTTTTGATAAAGGCTTTCAGGGTGTTCAGTGAAGTATCGAATTTTTCAACAGTTGATTCTGAAAAATCTTTTCCAATCAACGCTCGGCATCGCTTGTTGTGTTCGGTATAGACTTCGACCAATGTTTTTTGCGATTCATCCCGTCCATATAATTTATCTCTGATGGCATCCACAGTAATGCGCACGCCGTCTATTTCCAATTCCCGGTGTATTTGCAGAACCTTCGCCCGCATCGTATCTATATAGCGGTTTAGTTCTTTTCCGACCTTGCCTGTAGAGGTACAGCATTCCCGTGTTTGATTCCAACTGTCAACGGCGACACTTCTTTTAATGGAAATATCAACAGCTTTGCAGTTAACAGTAATGCGCATGCAAATAGGCGCTTCTCCGTTACTCAACATCTTGTGTTTTCTAAGCAGAAAATTTAGATTGAATGTACTTTTCTTGTTTGCTCCCATAATAAACTCCTTTCTAACGTTACAAAATTAATGATTAGAGTTCACTTTTAAGCTATGTAAAAATCTGAAAAACAACGAATAAGCATCTAATTTATGGGACTTATTTCGGGATTTTGGAAGTCCCACGTTTTACCCTTTTTTGAATGCTTTTTTATGGTATTTTTTGCCGGGGAGTAAAAAAGAAAAAGTCCTGTATTCGACTGAATATCAGGACTTTTCTTTGATTTTCTAAATCTATTGGCGGTATGGACGGGACTCGAACCCGCGACCCCCTGCGTGACAGGCAGGTATTCTAACCAGCTGAACTACCACACCGTAATTGTTTTGGAGCGTTGTTCCCGTTTGGGATTGCAAATATAGAGACATTTTTTAAAACAGCAAAAAAAATCTTCAATTTTTGCGATTATTTTTTTCTAAAAAATGAGAAATGGACATTACCATACTTTTTCTCCTTGAAAAACAACTCATTAGCAGAAAAGTCAAAAGAGGCTGGGTGTTCCAAAATTAAGACCCCTTCTTCCTTTAAAACCGAAGACTGCATTACCTTTTGTGGGATTAAGTCCAACCCTTCCAACTCATATGGAGGATCGGCAAAAACGATATCGTATTGAAGCTTGCAAATCTGTAAAAAATCGAACACATTTTGTCGCACCACGAATAGATCTTTGAATCCAAATTCGGCAGCAGTACGCTTAATAAAATTGTAGTGAAGCGAGTTCATCTCAACAGAGGTGATGTTTTTGCAACCTCTCGATGCAAATTCAAAACTTATACTACCAGTCCCCGAGAATAGATCCAAAACAGATATCTCCTCAAAATCATACTCGTTTTGTAGAATATTAAAAAGACCCTCCTTGGCAAAATCCGTTGTTGGACGCGCTTTGTAATTCAATGGTGGCTGTATCAGCTTTCCCCTCTTTTCTCCTCCAATTATTCTCATGATTCAAAAGCTAAATGAGAATACTTCATTTCAATATCACTATCACCAATTGGTGTCTGACGATTTCTAAAGAATCTAACCTTTGGAAAGTACTTTGTAAGATCGGCTAGGTCATTTGTAGAAAAATTGCCCGCTGCATATATTGTAGTCATCTCCGTGTTGAAATGGACAGACTTCAGTGCCAAAAATATGAAGTAAAGTGCAGAGTTAAAATGGAGTGCAGGATAACTATTGCACAACATCAGCCTATCGCCTTCATATATTACAACATGTACCAAACCTTTGAAATACTGAACATATATCTTGTTATGATCTTCAAATGTCTTAAGATATTTTACAGGAAAATAGACAGAAGGCAACAGCTTAAAGTCAGGCTGAACTGCTTTAATGCAATTAATCAGCGTACTGTCGGCAGCAAAGACTATTGCAAGCCCCTCCTCTTCACACCTAACATAATCTACCTCCTCTAAATCTTCTAGATCATGTAATTTTTTTAAATAAAGATGAGCACTGCCCTCCTTAAAATCAGACAGTGGAACCAGCGCATATTTTTCGGTATTAATTATCAGCGAAACCGATTTAAAAGAAGATGACAAAATAGGAAGAGAGTCAACCAAAGAGGCAGTATTCCTTACGAAAGACTCATAGTCCTGCCTGTTGCAGACAAATTCAGACTTATATAGATGCAAACATTTTTTGTTCACATCATTTACAACAGAAAAAGAAAATCCATTCAAATCAGCTTGAATGGATAATCTGTATTCTCTTGTCTTCTCCAGCTCGAGCTGCTTACTGACAATTATAGGCATGACTTATTCCCAGTTACCTGCGTTATTGTTTGGAGAATCTACGCTACCTACTTTAAGACCTTCATACTTATTCATCGCATTTCTATCAGCCTTAAGATTTACAATAAGTTGTCTATTTAAGCCTTGAAGAAGAATATCATATGGTGCATAAGCTTCGAAAAGAGGAACATCAACTCCAGATACTTTTTTAACAATAGCTGACATCATCATCTTTTGCTTTCCACTGAAAGGAATATAAGCAATAGAGTCGATAACTAAACCAGCCTGTATCTCTTTTTTCAATAGAGTATCTTTTACGGCAATCTTAATACTATCGCGGAACACTCTCTTTTGAGCAACTGCTAAAGAGTCGTCCATTGAACCAATCTGACGAATAACGGTAATTCTATCGTTATTGTAGAAGTTGATTAGTGTATCCATACCACCTGTAAATTTACCATACTTAGTCTTATAAGCAACCTGAAGTGTACGAATAACTTTAAGTCTTTCGATACATACACCCTCTCTGAATTTTTTCTGTTTTTCAAAGATAACTGGTTCTTGAACACTTGAATAGATTAGATAGCCTAACACCACAATGATAATAGGCATAACAACAAACATGAAGATCTTTTTCATCGGTTATTATCTGATTTGTATTAATTCAACAATATATCTACAAAAGTAAAATAAATATTTAGACCCCGCAATATATTTTTTTATTTTTGTAGTTACAAATCTAATCAAAAAACGCAAACTGTGAAGTATTCCAATTCAGAAAATACAGACATTCTTAAAGATAAGATATTATCGTCACATAATGCTGTTCTTATTACACATACGAATCCCGATGGTGATGCTATTGGATCACTTACAGCAATGTACCGTTACTTTACTTTAAAAGGAAAGGTTGCTCAAGCAATAACGCCAAACATTCACCCCGAGTATCTTGACTTTTTGAATCCTGAAAAGACGATTCTTCCGTACACACAAAATTCCGACAAGGTAGCAAGACTTATCAAAGAGTCTGACCTAATTATTTGTCTAGATTTTAATCAATTAAAGAGGACAGAGGGGCTACAAAAGTTGATTGAATCGTCAAATGCATATAAAGTGCTGATCGATCATCACCCGTCTCCCGAAACCGAAGCATTCGATGTAATCTTTTCCGAAATTGAGAGGTCATCAACATGCGAACTATTGTACAGCATTTTATTAAAAATGGAGAATAGTGAATCTTTCATAAATTCCCAATTAAAGCTAGATATTGCTGAGTCTTTATATACTGGACTTATGACTGACACTAATAATTATGCCAATTCTGTAAGACCAGCAACTTTACGTATGGCT
>RRZU011587639.1_pt1 | contig 19679 bp, 19 predicted proteins | sample 2165561 | NCBI WGS metagenome assembly RRZU01 (sample SAMN10456909, study PRJNA506462) | wastewater metagenome | isolation source: wastewater sludge | place: USA: Moscow, Idaho | reverse complement strand
GCTGCTCAGCGCCGACGCCTGGAGCGCCTTCGAGGAAGAAGGCGTGCTCAACCCCGAGACCGGCCGGCGCTACCGCCGCGAGATCCTGGAGGCGGGCGGCGCGCGCGACGCGATCGACAACTTCAAGGCCTTCCGCGGCCGTGAGCCGAAGATCGACGCGCTGCTGCGTCATCAGGGCATGGCATGAAGGCGGCGCGCCACCTGACGATGGTGCTGGCGGCGGGCGCGGCGCTGCTGGCCGGCTGCGCCTCGGCGCCGACGGCACCGCTGCCGACCGTGCCCACGGTCGACCTGGCGCGCTACGCCGGCGCCTGGTACGAGGTCGCCTCGCTGCCGAACCGCTTCCAGAAGCAGTGCGTCGCCGACACCCAGGCGCGCTACCGCCCGGTCGGCGACGACATCGAGGTGCGCAACCGCTGCCGCACTGCCGACGGCACGGTCGAGGACATCACCGGCATCGCCAAGGTGGTGCCGGGCAGCGGCAACGCCAGGCTGCGGGTGAGCTTCTTCCGGCCTTTTTACGGCGACTACTGGATCCTGGCCTTCGGGCCGGACCAGCGCTGGGTGCTGGTGGGCGAGCCGAAGCGCCAGTTCGGCTGGGTGCTGTCGCGCACGCCGCAGCTGCCGCCCTCCGAGCTCGACGCCGCGCTGGCGCGCGCCGAGGCGCTGGGCTACGACCGCCGCGCCTTCAAGACCACGCCGCAGACGCAGCCGCTGGACTGAGCGAGCACGCGAGCGACCGGCCGCGCGGCCGACCGGCTCAGGCCGCGTGCCGGCCGGTGCGGCCGGCGACCACCTGCTCGCAGACCTTCAGCGTCTCGACCGCCACGTCGTCCCAGGTGCGGCTCATCGCCGCGGCGATGCCGGCGTGGTCCCAGTCGCGGTCGAGCGCGTCGCGCAGCGCCTTCGTCAGCGCGCCGGCGTCGCGCGGCGGGATCAGGATGCCGTTGCGCTCGTGCAGGATCTCGCGGGTGCCGCCGACATCGGTGGCCACCACCGGGCGGCCGCAGGCCACGCCCTCGACGACCACGTTCGGATAGCCCTCCGACCAGCTCGGCAGCGTCAGCACATCGGCGGCGTTGATCCATTCGGCGACCTGCTCCGGTGCCTGGCCACCGGGCAGATGCACCCGCTCGGTCAGGCCGGTCGAGCGCACCAGCGCCATCAGCTCGGCCTTCATCACGCCGTCGCCCACCAGCGCCAGCGTGACCTTCGGATCGTCCTTGGCCAGCGTCTGGAAGGCGGTGATCAGCTCGCGCATGCCCTTGGCCTCGACGAAGCGGCCGACGTACACGATCATCTTCTCGTCCGGCTTCACGCCCCACTTCGCGCGCAGCGCGGCCTGGTCGAGCGGCTTGAACACCGCGGTGTTGAAGCCGTTGATGATGGTGTGGACCCGGTCGGCGGGCGCGCCGAACTCGCGGATCGCGTACTGGCGCATTGCCTCGCTCACCGTCAGCAGCGCGTCGACGCCGTCGATGGTGCGCCGCGTCATCTTCTCGTTGACGCCCGAGCGCACATGGATGTCCGAGCCCAGCGCGCCCACCACGCAGGGCACGCCCAGCGCACGCGCGGTGCGCAGCGCGGCGAAGCCGTCCGGATAGACCCAGTAGGCCAGCACCAGATCGGGCTTGAAGCGGCGCACCCGCGGCGTGAGCGACCAGCTGGCGATGTGGCCGTTCCAGCCGCGGCTGATCACCGGCAGCCCCATGTAGTCGAAGGTCTCGACATCGCAGCCGTCGAGCTGGTAGTCGGGGCCGACCGAGCCGTAGATGAAGCTGCGCGGACGCAGGCCCGGCACCTTCGGGTACTGCATCGTCTGCAGGAAGGTCTTGACGGTGGCCAGCCGACCGAGCGAGCGGGCGGTCTCGTGGATGTAGCGGCCCCGCGTCTGGTCGTGCGGGACGGGCAGCATGGGCGTGACGAGGGCGATGCGCATCGGAGAACAGCGATAAGGTGAAAAAAGAAGGCGACCGGAGCGGCCGCCCGGGATTGTCGGTGCAAACCCGCGCCCGCCGGTGAGCATCCGATGAGGCCAGGCCCGACCAGGCCGGCACTGTCTCAGCGGCGCAGCACCGGACTGTCCAGCACCAGGTCGGCGGCAGCCAGCCGCAGCGCCTTCGGGTCGAGCCCGGCCAGCGCCGGGCCGGCCGCCTCCAGCGGTCCGACCACCAGGGTGCGCAGTGCCGCAGCCGGCCAGTGGCGCTGCACGAACTGCTGCACATCCGCGCCCTCGACCCCGGCGATGCCGGCGGCAAAGCCGTGCAGCTCGCCCAGGCCGATGCCCTGGGCCCAGAGTTCGCCCAGCCGCGCGTTCAGGCCCTCGTCGGTATCGAGCCGGCGTGCCAGCGAGCCGATCAGCGCGGCGCGCCGGGCCGCCAGCTCCTCGGGCGTCGGCGGCTCGCGCCCGGGCGAGAGCACCCGCTCGCGCATCAGCTGCACGACTTCGGCGGCATGGCGCGGCGCGGTGCGCGCCTGGGCGATGAACAGGCCGCCGGCACGCTGCTGCTCGATGCGTGCATCGGCGCCGTAGGACAGGCCGCGGCGGATGCGCACCGCCTGGTTGAGCCGCGCCGAGTAGCCGCCGCCGACCACGGTGGCCGCCATCTGGCCGGCGCGCCGGTCCGGCGCGTCGAGCGCGACATGCGGCGCGCAGACCAGCACCGCGGTCTGCGCAGCACGCGGCAGATCGATCAGCAGCGTGGCCGGCAGCAGCGGCTGCGGCGGCGCGCTGGGCATCTCGTGCGGCATCGGCGCGTCGGCGATGCGCCAGCCGGCGAACATCGGCCGCAGCAGCGCACGCGCCTCGGCCAGGTCGATGTCGCCGGTCAGCACCACCGCGACCCGGTCGGGGCGGAACCAGCGCCGGTGCATCGTCAGCAGATCCTCGCGGCGCACCGCCGAGAGGCTCTCGGGCGTGGGCACCGCGCCGTGCAGGCTGCGGCCCCAGACGGTGCGCCGCGCCACCAGCGCTGCCAGCAGCGCCGGATCCTGCAGCCGCAGGCCCAGACCATCGAGCGCCTGGGCCCGCACCTGCTGCAGCTCGGCCGGCGGCAGCAGCGGCCGGCGCAGCAGGTCGACCAGCAGCGCCAGTGCCTGCGGCAGCAGCGGCGTCATCACCGTCATCTCCAGCCAGATCTGGCTGTCCTGCACGCCGGTGCCGATCGATCCGCCCAGCGCTTCGGCCTGGCGCGCCAGCGTCGCGCCGTCGACCGGCCGGCCCTGGCGCATCGCGCCGCGCGCGAGCATCTGCGACAGCAGCAGCGCGCAGCCGCTGCGCCCGGGCGGATCGGCCGCGCTGCCGCAGCGCACCCGCAGCGCGACGCTGACCAGCGGCAGATCGCGCCGCCCGGCCACGATCAGCGTCGGGCCGACCTCGCCGAGCAGTTCCTGCTCGACCTCCGGCACATGCACCGGCACCGGCTCGCCCGGCGGCGGCAGCAGCGACGAGGCCGGCTCGGCCAGGCTCGACGCCGGCAGGCTCTCGCGCCCGGCCTGCACCGTGGTCGCACAACCCACCAGTCCGGCCAGGCCCAGCGGCATCACCAGACCCTGGCCGCCCAGCCGCGCGCAGCGCGCCAGCCAGGCGCGGCGGTCGGCACGCGCGGGCCCGAGTCCGTCACCGTGATCGTTCGCCATCAGCGCCGCCCCCGCTGGATGTAGTGCAGCGTCACCCTGGGCTGCATCAGCAGCTGCTCGCGCAGCAGCCGGCGCACCTCGTCGGCCTGCACCGTGGCCAGGCGCTGCAGCTGCAGGTCCGCCGCCGCCGCATCGCCAGAGAGCATCTCGGCCCAGCCGGCGGCCAGCGCGCGGCCCTCGGCGGTCTGGCGGGCCGACAGCGCCTCGGTCGGCAGCCGGGTGCGGGCCTTGTCGATCTCGGCGGCCGGCAGCGGGCCGGTCGCCAGCCGGTGGATCTCGCGCGAGAGCGCCTCCTCCAGCCGCACCAGCCGCGGATCCAGGCGCGGCTCGGCGCCCTGGACCGACGGACCGGCGGCGATCGCCCAGGCATTGAGCATGCCGGCATCGGCCAGCAGATCGGCGCTGAAGCCGGCGCCCTGGGCCAGACGGTCGCGCTCGACCAGCGCCGCCACCAGCCGAGAGGAATCGCCATCGCCGAGCAGCGCCGCCACCAGGCGCCAGACCGGCGCATCCGGATGGCGCGCCGGCGGCCCTGACCACATCAGCGCCACCGCCGGCGCCGGCACCTGCGCGGCGGTCAGCACCAGGCGCTGGTCGATCTGGCGCGGCGGCTCGACCACCGTGACCCGCGGCACCGGCGTGCCGGGCGCACGCAGCGGCCCGAAATGGCGCTCCACCAGCGCCGGCAGCCGCTCGAGCTCGAAATCGCCGGCCACGATCAGCACCGCGTTGTCCGGCCGGTAGTAGCTGCGGTGAAAGCGCTGCACATCCTCGAGCGTGGCCGCGTCCAGGTCGTCGATGCGGCCGATGACCGGGCGCCGGTAGGGATGGACCTGCCAGAAGGCCGGCGCCATGCCGTGGAACAGCGGGCCGTAGGGATCGTCGAGCACCCGCTGGCCGAACTCGGCCTGCACCACCGCACGTTCGCTGCGCAGGTTGTCGGCATCGACCTGCAGGCCGCCCATGCGCTCGGCCTCGGCCCACAGCAGCCGCTCCAGATGCGCCGAGGGCACCAGGTTCAGATAGGCGGTGGTGTCCTCGGCGGTGAAGGCGTTGTTGTGGCCGCCGACATCCTCGGTGAGGCGGTCGAAGGCCTCGTCGGGCAGATGCCGGGTGCGCTTGAACATCATGTGCTCGAACAGATGCGCAAAGCCCGACCGGCCCGGCGGATCGTCCTTGCCGCCGACCCGGTACCAGAGCTGCACCGCCACCACGCCGGCGCCGGGGCGGCGCTCGTCGGGCAGGGCCAGCACCTGCAGCCCGTTGGCCAGCGTCCAGCGCCGCGGCTGCAGGCGCGGCAGCGCGGGCAGCGCCGGGTGCAGCGCGTCGCCGGCACGCGCCGGACCTCGCGGCAGCGCCAGCAGCGCCGGTCCGGCCAGCAGCGCCGCTGCCAGCCGCCGTCGCACGCGACTGTGTTCACCGCGGTCCGAGGCCGCGCTCCCGATGCTGCAATCCACCGTGTCCTGCCGTGTGCGGCTCCTGCGGTCCGCCGGTTGTCTCCCGGAGCGGAAGACTACACCGTGCCCGCACTCAGATCGGTGTCAGGTCGGTGTCGCCACGCTGGTGGAAGCGCAGCGCGTTGCGCCCTTCCCGCTTGGCCTGATACATCGCGGTATCGGCACGACGCATCAGCGTGGCCTCGTCCTCGCCGTCCTCGGGAAAGACCGCGATGCCGATGCTGAAGGACACATGCAGTTCCGGCAGCGCACCGAGCCGGTAGGGCCGGGACACCTCGGACAGGATGTGGCGGGCCACCCGCTCGGCATCCAGCGCCGCCTCGATCTGGGGCAGCAGCACCACGAACTCATCGCCGCCGAGACGGCACACCGTGTCGCTGGTGCGCACCGCGCTCCGGACCCGCTGCGCCACCGCCTTGAGCAGCTCGTCGCCGGCATCATGGCCGTGGCGATCGTTGATCTGCTTGAAATGGTCCAGGTCCATGAACATCAGCGCCAGCGGCTGATGCTGGCGGCGGGCAAGCCGCAGGGCCTGCTGCAGCCGGTCCTGCAGCAGCAGCCGGTTCGGCAGCCCGGTCAGCGCATCATGGTGGGCACGATGCGCCAGCGTGCGCGCCAGATCATGCGCGGCGGTCATGTCCTGCAGGGTCAGCACCACGCCGTCGAAGCCCTGGCCGTCAGGGGCCGGCATCGGCAGCACGATCTCGCGCACCACCCGCCAGGAGGCGTCGCGGCGCACCAGCCGGCAGGAGGTCGGCTCGGGCCGGGTGCGCTGGGCCAGGCAGAGCGCGACCGGATCGGGCGGCGCCGGCTCGTCGTCGGCGACGCCGCGGCGCACCAGCCAGCCCGCCCAGTCGCGGCCGCGGGCCTCCTCCAGGGTCCAGCCGGTCATCGCGACCGCGGCCGGATTGAGGCTGCGCAGCCGCCCCCGCGCATCGATGCCGATCACCGCATCGCCGATGCATTCCAGCATCGCCGCGGTGCGCTGGTGCTCGGCGGCGAGCTGCTCGGCCAGACGCTTGCGGGTGACATCCTCCAGCACCGCCAGCGACCGCAGGAAGCGTCCCTGCGCATCGCGCTCGCTGGTGGCCGACAGCAGCACATCGACCGGCCGGCCGTCGCGGGCCAGCATGCGGTACTCGACATCGCGGCACTCGCCGGTGCGCAGGAACTGCGGCAGCACCTGCTCGATGGCACGCCGGCGCGAATCGGCATCCAGGAAATCGGTCGAAGGCCGGCCGATGACATCGCGCTCGTCGTAGCCCAGCCGCTCCAGCCAGAGCCGGCTGACCGCCAGCATCCGGCCGTCCGGCCCGATGGAATGCATCATCGCCGGGGTGCGCTCGTACAGCTGACGGTAGCGCTCGCGCTGCGCCTCGAGCGCGAGCCGGCGCTCGCGCGACGCCCCGACCGCCGCCGACAGCAGCAGCTCCGGCAGCAGCATCACCACCAGCGACAGGTGCAGCAGCACCTCCTGCCAGCGCGCGGTCGTCGGCGGCTCGGCCACCAGGCCGGTGGCCACCATCGCGCCGAAGACCAGCGTGACCCCGAGCACCAGCAGCTGCAGGCGCAGGAAATCCAGCAGCACCGCGCCGATCATCAGCGGCAGCGCGATGTAGACAAACGGGTGGACCAGATGCAGCAGCGCCAGCACCGTCACGCCGGCCCCGGCAAGCATCAGCACCAGGGTGTCGGCATTGCTTCGGTGCCGGTCGGGGCGCTCGGGGGCAGGGCTCGGCCACGGCTGCGCCAGCGCCGCCAGCAGCAGCGGCAGCAGCACCAGCGAGCCGATCACGCCGCCGAGCGCCTGGTTCAGCCAGATCATCGTCACCGGCATGGCAGGCAGTGCGGCCGAGGTGAGCATCAGCAGCGGCAGCGACAGGCTGGCCGACAGCAGCGCCGGCAGCAGCACCGCCACCAGCCCGACCTGCGCCAGCACCGCCGGACTGCTGCCGATCTGCTGGCGCTGCGCCACACCCTGCAGCATCCAGGCGCCAGCCGCGGTGGCCATCAGGTGACCCGGCATCCAGGCCAGCATCAGGTCAGGCCGCCCGCCCAGCAGGCCGGCCGCCAGGGTGCCGCCCATCAGGCCGGCCAGCACCGCCACCCGTGCCGCAGGACGGCAGCACAGCAGCAGCACCATGCCGAAGGCATCGGTGAACCAGATCGCGATCTGGCTGCCGGGCTGGCGCTCGAGCAGCAGCGTCAGCGACACCAGCAGCAGCGCACCGAGCAGCGCCAGCGCCGGCGCGCGCCAGAAGGCCGCGTCCAGACGGTCGCGCAGGACATCCTCCAGACTGGGGCCGGACGGCTGGCGCTGCAGCTCCGGGCCCAGGGTATCGGTCGGGTTCATGCCGAAGCGGCCGGACGACTGCGCCGACGCCAGCCGATCCAGCCCGCCAGACCGACGGCCAGCAGCAGCAGCACCGCGCCCAGCCGCTCGGTCCACAGCCGCAGCCCCGAGCGCGCCGGCGCATGCGTCTGCACCGACCAGCGCGCCAGCAGCGCCTGGCGCCGGTCGGCCGGAATGCGCCTCAGCGCCTCCTCGAGGGCCTCGCCGATGTCGGGCCGGTCACGGCGCCAGGCAAAGCTCAGCGCGTACTCGAAGCCGATCGGCTCGCCGACCACGAAGCCGGACAGGCCATGCTCGCGCGCGATGAAGTGCACGCTGGCGACATCGACCACCAGCGCATCGACCTCGCCGCGCAGCATCCGGCGCAGACCCTCCAGGTCGCTGTCGACCGGCTGCCAGCGCACCCGGGCATGGTGCTGGCGCACATGCGCCTCGACCGCATAGCCGCGGCCGACCGCCACCGCACGCCCCTCGAACGCCTCCAGCCCGCTCGGCGCGGTGCGCGCGACCAGCACTGCCGGCACCCGCACATAGGGTCGGGAGAAGGAAAGGTACTGCGCCCGCTCCGGCGTCGGCCGCAGCGAGGACAGCAGCTCGACCTCGCCACGGCGCACCGCGGCCAGCTGCTCGGTCAGCGGGCGCGGCGGCAGCATCTGCAGCGGCAGATCGGCGTGGCGCTGCATCTCGTCGAGCAGATCGATCGACAGGCCGCGCACCCGGCCCTGGCGGTCCTGGTAGACAAACGGTCCGTAGTCGATCTCCGGCGCGAAGCGCCAGACCGTCTGGGCCTGCGGCAGCCCGGGCTGCATCAGCGCCAGCAACAGTCCCGCCAGCGGCACCATCAGCTTGGGCTTGAACGGCACGACATCCCCCTGCAGGCGAGCAGCGCCCGGCTGGAGCCGGATCATGGTCTCTCGCAGTTTGATTCTCGGCGCGAAACCGCGGCGCGTGCAAGCTGGCTCCCCCGGGGGAGCGGGGCTTCAGCGCCGGCCGCGCCGGGCCGGAGCGCGCCGCTCGGGCCAGTCCGCAGGCACCGGGGGCACCGCGGCGTCTGCGCCCGCTGCGCCGGGTGCTGCGTCGGCATCCGCCTCGTCGCCGGCCTTCAGCGCCAGCGCACGCGCATAGAGCTCGCCCTTGGGCGCCCCGGTGGCGCGCACCGCCAGCGCCACCGCCTGCTTGAGCGGCAGCTCCTCGAGCAGCACCTTCAGCAGCTGATCGGCCGAGGCGGCCGCCGCGCTGCCGGCCTCCTCCGCCTCGGGCGCCGGTCGGGCGTGCAGCACCAGCACGAACTCGCCGCGGCGGTGGTCGTCGCTGGCGGCCAGCCAGGCGGGAAAGGCCTCGGCCGCGAGCGTGTGGATGGACTCGAACTGCTTGGTCAGCTCGCGGCAGACGGTCAGGCGCCGCTCGGGCATCGTCTGCGCCAGCGCGGCGGCCAGCGCCTCGATGCGGTGCGGCGCCTCGAAGATCACGCAGGTGCCGGCGTCCTCGGCCAGCCGGCGCAGGTCGCGCTCGCGTGCGGTGGCCTTCGGCGAGACGAAGCCGGCAAAGCGGAAGCCCTGCCCCGCGATGTCGCCGGCCGCGCTCAGCGCCGTCACCACGCTGCTGGGACCGGGCAGCGGAATCACCCGGAAGCCCGCCTCGCGCACCGCCGCCACCAGCCGCGCGCCGGGGTCGGAGATCGCCGGCGTGCCGGCGTCGCTGACATAGGCCACGCGCTCGCCGCTCGCCAGGCGCTCGATCACCCGTGGCGCGGCCGCTTCCTCGTTGTGCTCGTGCAGCGCGATCAGCGGCTTGCCCAGGCCCAGGCGCTGCAGCAGCCCGGCGCTGACGCGGGTGTCCTCGCAGGCCACCGCGTCGACCAGCGCCAGCACATGGACCGCGCGCAGGCTGAGGTCGGCGATGTTGCCGATCGGCGTGGCCACGACATACAGTGAGGCGGCCGGATGCTGCTGCTGGCCGGCGGCCAGCGCCGCGGCCTGGACGATCGAGGAGGAGACGGACATGTCGAGAGTCACGGACGGAAACGCCGGAGGCGCCACAAGGATCGGGATCGGATCGGCCGCGGAGGACCGGGCCCTGCAGCACCTGCAGCGCCACGGGCTGGTGCTGGTGCAGCGCAATTATCGAGTGGCCGCGGGCCCGTCGGCACGCGGCGGCGAGATCGACCTGATCCTGCGCGCGCCCGACCGCGAGCGCACGCTGGTCTTCGTCGAGGTGCGCAGCCGCGGCCGCGACGACCATGGTGGGGCCGCAGCCAGCATCACGCACGCCAAGCGCCGGCGCATCATCCTGGCCGCGCGCCACTACCTGCAGCGGCTGCGGGGCGAGTGGCCACCCTGCCGCTTCGATGTGGTGGCGATCGACGGCGAACAGCTCGAATGGCTGGTGGCGGCCTTCGACGCCGGCTGAAGCGCGCTGAAATCCGCCCGAAACGGAGCCGCCTTCGCGCTGGCATATCATCGCCGCCATGCTCGAGCAACGCATCCAACAACAGTTCTTCGACAGCGCCGACGTCAAGTACGCCGCCGCCGAAGCCCTCACCCGGCCGGTCTGCGACGCGGCCCAGATCCTGCTGAACTGCATCACCTCCGGCGGCAAGGTGCTGGCCTGCGGCAACGGCGGCTCGGCCGGCGACGCCCAGCATTTCGCCGCCGAGCTGGTCGGCCGCTTCGAGCGCGAGCGCCCGGGCCTGCCGGCGATCTCGCTGGCCACCGACACCTCCATCCTCACTGCGGTCGGCAACGACTACGGCTACCAGCAGGTCTTCTCGAAGCAGGTCCAGGCGCTGGGCCAGCCCGGCGACGTGCTGCTGGCCATCAGCACCAGCGGCAACTCCGGCAATGTCATCGCCGCGATCGAGGCCGCGCACGAGAAGGACATGGCGGTCATCGCGCTGACCGGCAAGGGCGGCGGGCGCATCGGCGCGATGCTCTCGGACCGGGACATGCACATCTGCGTGCCGCATGACCGCACCGCACGCATCCAGGAAGTGCACCTGCTGGTCATCCACTGCCTGTGCGACGCCATCGACGTGTCGCTGCTGGGCGAAGAATGAGTCCCCTGAGCCCCCACGAAAGGACCGGGAAGATGAAGAGAACATCCCTGCACCGCGCGGTGCTGCTGTCTGCACTGCTGGCCACGCTGCTGTCGGGCTGCGCGCCGATGCTGGTCGGCGGCGCCGCCGTCGGCGGCGCGATGGTGGCCACCGACCGCCGCAGCGCCGGCATCCAGCTCGAGGACGAAGGCCTGGAGCTGAAGGTGCGCCAGCGCATCCGCACCATCGCCGGCGAGCGCTCGCATGTCAGCATCAACAGCTACAACCGCCAGGTGCTGCTGACCGGCGAGGTCTTCAACGAGGCCGACAAGGCCGCCATCGAGCAGGCCGCCTCGAAGATCGACGGCGTGCGTTCGGTGGTCAACGATCTGGCGGTGATGTGGCCGAGCTCGACCAGCGAGCGCTCGCGCGATCTGGTGCTGGCCGGCAAGGTCAAGGCCACGCTGATCGACGCGGCCGGGCTGTCGGCGCGCGCCTTCCACATCACCGTCGAGCGCGGCGCGGTCTACCTGATGGGCCGGGTCACCGAGGAAGAGGCGCAGCGCGCCATCGACCTGACCCGCAGCGTCTCCGGCGTGACCAAGGTGGTGCGTCTGGTCGAGATCCTGACGCCGGAGCAGCTGGCCAACCTCAAGGTCCGCTGAGCGCGAGCGCGCCGGCTCAGCGCAGCCGGCGGATCAGGCTGGAGGTGTCCTGGCGGCCACCGCCCAGCGCCTGCACCTCGGCATAGAACTGGTCGACCAGCGCGGTCACCGGCAGGCGCGAGCCGTTGCGGCGCGCCTCCTCCAGCACCAGGCCGAGGTCCTTGCGCATCCAGTCGACCGCGAAGCCGAAGTCGAACCGGCCGTCCACCATCGTCGTGCCGCGGTTGTCGAGCTGCCAGCTCTGCGCCGCGCCCTTGCCGATGACCTCGAGCACCTGCTTCATGTCGAGCCCGGCGTTCTGGCCGAAGGCGATCGCCTCCGACAGGCCCTGCACCAGACCGGCGATGCAGATCTGGTTGACCATCTTCGCGAGCTGGCCGGCGCCGCTGTCGCCCAGGCGCGTGACCGCACGCGAGAAGGCCAGCGCGACCGGGCGCATCGTCTCGAAGGCCTCGGGCGTGCCGCCGCACATCACCGTCAGCACGCCGTTGACCGCGCCCGCCTGACCGCCGGACACGGGGGCGTCGACGAAGTCGCAGCCCCGCGCGCGCGCCAGCAGCGCCAGCTCGCGCGCCACGTCGGCCGAGGCGGTGGTGTGATCCACCAGCAGGCCGCCCGGCTTCAGGCCGGCCAGCGCCCCATCCTCGCCCAGCACCACCGAGCGCAGGTCATCGTCGTTGCCGACGCAGATGAAGACGATGTCGGCCTGCTCGGCCGCCTGGCGCGGCGTGGACGCGCTGGCCACCGTCAGGCCGGCATGGGCCTCGACCCATTCGGCGGCCTTCGCGGCAGTGCGGTTGTAGACGGTGACCGAGTGGCCGGCACGGGCGAGGTGGCCGGCCATCGGCCCGCCCATCACGCCCAGGCCCAGGAAGGCGACGCGGCGGGGTTCGATCGGATCGTGGCTGCGGGTCATGGAGACAGGCTCGAAAGTGGCAACGGCCGCCATCCTACGCCCGCGAGGTGCGCGGCAGCGGCGCGCGCAGCGGGTGCGCCCCGATCGGATCATCGACCTTCCAGCCCTCCGATGCGCGCGCCTCCAGCGGCAGCGGCTCGCCGGCCTTGCGCACGCTGCGCAGCTTGATCTCCAGCCGCAGGTCCCCCAGCGAGTCGGCATGGCGCAGCGCGTCCTCCTCGCTGATGAAATGACCCTCGTAGAGGTCGAACAGCGCCTGGTCGAAGGTCTGCATGCCGTTCTCGCGGCTGCGCTTCATGATCTCCTTGATCGCCGAAACCTCGCCGCGGAAGATCAGGTCGGAAATGTGCGGCCCGTTGATCAGCACCTCGACCGCGGCGATGCGGCCGCTGCCGTCCTGGCGCGGCACCAGGCGCTGCGAGATCATCGCGCGCAGGTTCAGCGACAGGTCCATCAGGAGCTGGTCGCGCCGCTCCTCGGGGAAGAAGTTGACGATGCGGTCCAGCGCCTGGTTGGCGTTGTTGGCGTGCAGCGTGGCCATGCACAGATGGCCGGTCTCGGCGAAGGCGACCGCATGCTGCATCGTCTCGCGGTCGCGGATCTCGCCCATCAGGATCACGTCGGGCGCCTGGCGCAGGGTGTTCTTCAGCGCCGCCTCCCAGCTCAGCGTGTCGATGCCGACCTCGCGCTGGGTCACGATCGAGTTCTTGTGCGGATGCACGAACTCGACCGGATCCTCGATGGTGACGATGTGGTCGTAGGCGCTGGCATTGCGGTGATCGATCATCGCCGCCAGCGAGGTCGACTTGCCCGAGCCGGTCGCGCCGACCATGATGATCAGCCCGCGCTTGGTCATCGTCAGATCCTTCAGGATCGTCGGCAGGCCGAGCGCGTCGATGCTGGGCAGATCCTTCGGGATGGTGCGCAGCACCATGCCGGTCTGGCCCTGCTGCACGAAGACATTGACCCGGAAGCGGCCGATGTCCTTCGGCGAGATCGCGAAGTTGCACTCCTTGGTGCGCTCGAACTCCGCGAGCTGCTTGTCGTTCATGATGGTGCGGGCCAGCGCCATGGTGTGCTGGCCCGACAGCGCCTGCGGCGACACCCGCACCACCTTGCCGTCGACCTTGATCGCCGGTGGACAGTCGCAGGTCAGGAACAGGTCCGAGCCGCCGCGCGAGACCAGCATCGACAGCATCTGGTTGATGAACTTGGAGGCCTGATCGCGTTCCATGGTGAATCGATGATGTCGGTTGATGTCAGGGAATGTCCGCCGAACCCGGGCGGGCGGACTCAGCCGGGAAAGTTCTCCGGCGAGCGCGCCTTGCTGCGCGCCTCGGCCGCGCTGATCAGGCCGCGACGCAGCAGATCGGCCAGGCACTGGTCGAGCGTCTGCATGCCCTGGGCCTGGCCGGTCTGGATGATCGAATACATCTGCGCCACCTTGGCCTCGCGGATCAGGTTGCGGATGGCCGGCGTGCCCAGCATGATCTCGTGCGCCGCCACCCGGCCGTTGCCCTCGCGGTTCTTGCACAGCGTCTGCGAGATCACCGCCACCAGCGACTCCGACAGCATCGCCCGGACCATGTCCTTGTCGCCGGCATCGAACACGTCGATGATCCGGTCGATGGTCTTGGCCGCGCTGGAGGTGTGCAGCGTGCCGAAGACCAGGTGGCCGGTCTCGGCCGCGGTCAGCGCCAGCTGGATGGTCTCCTTGTCGCGCATTTCGCCCACCAGGATCGCGTCCGGATCCTCGCGCAGCGCGCCGCGCAGCGCGCTGGTGAAGCTCTGGGTGTGGCTGTGGACCTCGCGCTGGTTGACCAGGCTTTTCTTCGACTCGTGCACGAACTCGATCGGATCCTCGATCGTCAGGATGTGGCCCTGCTCGGTCTCGTTGAGGTGATTGATCATCGCCGCCAGCGTGGTCGACTTGCCCGAGCCGGTCGGGCCGGTCACCAGCACCAGGCCGCGCGGCTTGAGCGCCAGATCGGCGAAGACCTTCGGCGCCTTCAGCTCCTCGAGCGTCAGGATCTTGCTCGGAATGGCCCGGAAGACCGCGCCCATGCCGCGGTTCTGGCGGAAGGCATTGACCCGGAAGCGCGACAGCCCGCCGAACTCGAAGGAGAAGTCGCAGTCTTGGTGCTCCTCGAAGACCTTCTTCTGCGCATCGTTCATGACCGAATGCACCATCTCGTGCACCTTCGCATCGGGCAGCGGATCGACATTCAGGCGGCGCACATTGCCATGCACACGGATCAGCGGTGCCATGCCGGCCGACAGATGCAGGTCGGACGCCTTGTTGCGGACCGCGAATTTCAGCAGCTCGGTGATCTCCATGTGATATCCATGTCTGGGTACGGGACTGCCCCGGAAAATACGAAAAACCGCAAGCCGACGATTATGACGACCCTTGATGACTCGATCCAAGTTGTACACCAGCGCCTCGAGGCGGCACGCATCCGCGCCGAACGTGCGCAAGGATCCGTGCGATTGCTGGCGGTCAGCAAGACCCGCACCGACGACGAGGTGCGCGCAGCGCATGCGGCCGGGCTGCGGGCCTTCGGCGAGAACTATGTCCAGGAGGGCCTGGACAAGATCGCCGCGCTGGCCGATCTGCGCAACGACCTCGAGTGGCACCTGATCGGACCGCTGCAGTCGAACAAGACCCGCGCGGTGGCCGAAGGCTTCGACTGGGTGCATTCGGTCGACCGGCTGAAGACCGCCGAGCGGCTGTCGGCGCAGCGCCCCGAGGGGCTGGCGCCGCTGCAGGTCTGCCTGCAGGTCAACATCAGCGCCGAGGACAGCAAGAGCGGCGTCGACCCGGCCGAGGTGCCGGCGCTGGCGCGCGCGGTGGCGGCGCTGCCGCGGCTGCGCCTGCGCGGCCTGATGGCGATTCCCGCGCCGGCCGAGGGCCTGCAGGCGCAGCGCGAGCCGCACCGCGCGCTGCGCGAGCTGCTCGAGCGGCTGCGCGCCGAGGGCCTGGCGCTCGACACGCTGTCGATGGGCATGAGCGACGACCTCGAGGCGGCCGTTCTCGAAGGCGCGACGATCGTGCGCATCGGCACCGCGATCTTCGGCCACCGCGCGCCGAAGGCCGCCGGCTGACGCGCCTGATCCAGATCAGCCCCGCGGGCCGCGCCAGCCGCGGCGACACGGCGACGGTCTTGAAAGCCGGCGCCGCCATCCCATCTGCCAGAGCAGGAAAGACACGGACGACGGGCCCCGGCCCGCGCCGATCCACCGCACCACGGAGGTTGCTTCCATGCTCTACAGAAGCCTGTTCCCGCGCGACCTGTTCGCCGAGTTCGACCGCCTGCAGCGCGAGCTCCAGGCCGGCGCCGACACGCCCGCCACCATCCGCGGCAGCGGCCGCGGCGGCTACCCCGCACTGAACGTCGGCACCACGCCGTCCAGCGTCGAGGTCTGGGCCTTCGCGCCCGGCCTCGAGCCCGCCTCGATCGAGGTCCAGCTGGAACGCGGCGTGCTGACGCTGGCCGGCGAGCGCGCCCCGACCCGCCCGTCCGCCGACGACAAGGCCACCCAGCATCTGGCCGAGCGCTTTTCCGGCCGCTTCCGCCGCGTCGTCAGCCTGCCCGACGACATCGACCCGGACGCGGTCGAGGCGCGCTACCGCGACGGCGTGCTGCAGGTCAGCGTGCGCCGCCGCCAGGCCGCGCAGGCCCGCCGCATCGAGGTCCAGTGAGTTCCGGCAAGTACCGGTGGTGAACACCGACACGATCGCTGACAGGAGTTGCACGATGAACACGCCGAACCGTTCCCAGAGCGCCGCACCGACACCGACCGGCGGCACCGACCCGACCCGCCCGGATCCGGCCATCGTCCCGCCGGTCGACGTCATCGAGGATGCCAGCGGCATCACGCTGTACGCCGACCTGCCGGGCGTGCCGCGCGAGGCGCTGCACCTGCGCGTCGACGGCGACCAGCTCTCGATCGAGGGCGAGGCCCGGGTGATCGCGCCGGCCGGGCTGGAGATCAGCCATGCCGAGGTCGCGCTGCCGCGCTACCGGCGCACCTTCACGCTCAGCCGCGAGCTCGACAGCGGCCGCATCGCGGCCGAGATGAGCCACGGGGTGCTGCGCGTGCGCATTCCGCGGGCCTCGCACGCGCAGCCGCGCCGCATCGAGGTCCAGGTGCAGTGAGCCCGCAGGGCCGGCCGCGGCCGGCCCGACCCCTCCCGTTTTCCTCCACCCGCTTGATCAGGAGCAGCGCATGAAGATCGACGACATCCGCGAGAACCTCGGCCAGTTCTGGGGTTCGTTCTCCGAGGGCTGGGACCGGCTGCGCCACACCGCCGCCGGTGCGCTGACCCGCTTCCGCCCGGGCGAGCAGACCCAGCTGCCCGAGCGCCACGAGATCGACGATCCGCTGCATTTCCCGGCGCAGTCCTGGGCGATGCTCGGCGGCGACGTGTTCGAGGACGAGCAGCGCCTGGTGGTGCGCATCGAGGCGCCGGGCATGCGCAAGGAGGACTTCTCGATCGAGATCGGCGGCGACACGCTGCAGGTGCGCGGCGAGAAGCGCTTCGAGCGCGAATCCACCGAGGGCCGCTGGCGCGTGCTGCAGTGCGCCTACGGCAGCTTCCAGCGCTCGGTGCCGCTGCCCGCGCCGGTGCGCGGCGAGGAGGCGAGCGCCAGCTACCGCGACGGCGTGCTGCGCATCGACCTGCCCAAGCGCGAGCCCGGCCGCCCGGGCAGCGTGCACGTCAAGGTCGACTGAGCGACGGCGCGACGGCCGCCGGCGCGGCCGTCCGGGCCTGCGGACCCGTCGGGCCCGCGGGCAGCGCCAGCATCGCCGCCGTGGCGATCTGCACCGACGACGACGGCGCGGCGGTCGCGCCGGAGGCCGGCTGCGTCCCGCTGACCCGCCCCAGATCGCCCGGACAGGGCTGGCCCTGGAAGACGAAGCCGCTTGCGCTGTCGCTGCGGCACTTGTAGACGCCCGCGGGCAGCTGGGCCAGCGCCGGCGCAGCCGCACCGGCCAGGCCCAGCAGCAGCGCGACCGCACCCGACCGGGCGCGCAGGGGCAGACAGTGGATCGTGAAGGTTCCCGAGGGCATGGCAGAGTCCAGGAATCGTTTCAAGAGACGTTTTTCGAGATTCAACCCTCCGGACGGATGATTTCGGCCCCCACACCCCTCGAACGAGGGGGTGGATCCCGGCCGATCCCGGCCAAGCCCGGTCGGATGCCGCGGCCTGCGCTCAGAGCTTGATCGCCGCGGTGTTCTTGACCTCTTCCATCACCACATAGGTGCGCGTCTCGCGCACGCCGGGCAGCGCCCAGATCACCGAGCCGATGAACTCGCGGTAGGCGGCCATGTCGGCCACCCGGGTCTTGAGCAGGTAGTCGAAGCCGCCGGCCACCAGGTGGCACTCCAGGATCTCGGGGCGCACCTGCACCGCGGCGCGGAAGGTGTCCATCACGTCCTGCACCGTGCGGTCGAGCAGCACCTCGACGAAGACCATCAGCCCGGCGTCGAGCTTGACCGGGTCGAGCCGAGCCTCGTAGCCGAGGATGAAGCCTTCGCGGGTGAGGCGGCGCACCCGCTCCAGCACCGCGGTCGGCGACAGATGCACCGCCTCGGCCAGCTTCAGGTTGGAGAGGCGCCCGTCGGCCTGCAGCAGCGCGAGGATGCGACGGTCGATCTTGTCCAGATCGGAGGAGCTGCGGTCAGTGGCCATGCCGGACATTATCCGGTCTTCCCCCCCGATTTTGGCGAGTTATTCGACATCGTGGCGAATACGCTGGAGACCTTTCCAACGCCGCCGAGACCGCCGCCATGAACGCCCTGACCGACCTCCCCGCCCCGGCCGCGCTGGCCGCCACCTTCTCCGACCGCCTGCCGGCGCCGGTGCGCGACGAGTCGCAGCAGGTCGCGCGGCTGCTGGCCGAGCTGCACGGCCGGCTCGACTGGGCGGCGGTCATCGCGCTGGGCACGCCGTGGGTGGACGCGGTGCGCCGGCACCCGGCGCCGTTCTGGGCGATGGAGTCGCTGCTGCGCGAATACCCGATCTCCAGCGCCGAAGGTCTGGCGCTGATGCGCCTGGCCGAGGCGCTGCTGCGCGTGCCCGACACCGAGACCGCGCTGGCCCTGACCGCCGACCAGCTCGGCCGCGCCGACTTCGCAGCGCACACCCACGACGGCCAGGACCACGCGCTGATGAGCCACCTGGCGGCGCAGGCCATCGAGCTGTCGAAGAAGATGCTGCCCGGCGACGAAGCCACCGGCCAGCGCGCCGGCCTGCTGCAGCGCCTGGGCGCCAAGACGGTGGTGGCGGCCACGGTGCGCGCCATCCAGCTGCTGGGCCGCCAGTTCGTGCTCGGCCAGAACATCGGCGAGGCGCTGGACCGCGCCGCGGCCAACCACCGCGAGCACCGCCTGCTGCGCCACAGCTTCGACATGCTGGGCGAAGGCGCACGCACCGACGCGGACGCGCAGCGCTACGCCGGGTCGTATGCCGACGCGATCCGCGCCATCGCCGCGCGCGGCCGCCCCGGCCGCCCGGAGGACGGCGACGGCATCTCGATCAAGCTCTCGGCGATCGACCCGCGCTACGAGGCAGCCCAGTTCGCCACCGTGCAGCGCCGGATGATGCCGCGCCTGCTCGCGCTGGTGGACGCCGCGGCCAGCGCCAACCTGAACCTCACCATCGACGCCGAGGAGACCGAGCGGCTGGAGCTGTCGCTGGCGGTGCTCGACGCCGCCGCGGCGCATGTGGCGCAGCGCTTTCCCACCTGGCGCGGCCTGGGCCTGGCGGTGCAGGCCTACCAGACCCGCGCGCCGGAGATGGTCGAGGCGGTCATCGAGATCGCGCGCCGCCACGGCCTGCGGCTGATGGTGCGCCTGGTCAAGGGCGCCTACTGGGACGGCGAGATCAAGCGCGCGCAGGAAATGGGCCTGTCGGGCTATCCGGTCTGGACCGACAAGCGCCACACCGACCTGAGCTATCTGGCCTGCGCGCAGCGCCTGCTGGCTGCCGCCGAGATCTACCCGCAGTTCGCCACCCACAACGCCGGCACCATCGCCGCGATCCTGGAGATGGCGCGTGCGGCCGGGCGCGTCGGCGCCGATCCGGGCTTCGAGCTGCAGCGCCTGCACGGCATGGGCGAGGGCATCCACCGCGAGGTGCTCAAGCGCGCGGACGCGCCGCCGCTGCGCATCTACGCGCCGGTGGGCGAGCACCGCGACCTGCTGGCCTATCTGGTGCGCCGGCTGCTGGAGAACGGCGCCAATTCCTCCTTCGTGCACCAGCTGGCCGACGAGGCGGTGTCGATCCCGGCGCTGCTGGCCTCGCCGCTGCGCGCCGCCGCCCCGTCGACGCTGCCGCTGCCGCGCCGGCTCTACGGCGAGTCGCGCGTCAACGCGCTGGGCGTCGATCCGGGGGTCGAGCGCGAGCGCCTGCCGCTGCTGACCCGCCTGGCGGTGCCGATGCCCGCGGCGCCGACCGACGACAGCGCCGCCTCGGCCGCGCTGGCGATGGAAGCGCTGCACCGCGCCCAGCCGGCCTGGAACGCGGTGCCTTTGAGCGAGCGCTGCGCCGTGCTGCGCCGCGCCGCCGACCTGATGGAGCGCCAGATGACCGAGCTGGTGGCGCTG
>RRZU012995944.1_pt1 | contig 19690 bp, 20 predicted proteins | sample 2165561 | NCBI WGS metagenome assembly RRZU01 (sample SAMN10456909, study PRJNA506462) | wastewater metagenome | isolation source: wastewater sludge | place: USA: Moscow, Idaho | reverse complement strand
TCAGTTATTATTTGATTTTTTGAAAAAAAAGTATTTTGTAATAACAATATTTAGTCAAACAAATATCATAAAACCTCAAATTAAGTACGAAATCAAAGCAGGATTATAAATTATTATTATTCAAAAAATAACAAGTATTGTTCCTAAATATGACATATTTTTAATATTATAAATTAAATTATTTTTATATCAGCTCATAAAGCTTGTAATTTTTCAACAAATTTTTCATATCATCTTAATATATATTCAACTTGAGTAACTTTTGTAGTTCAAGTCGCTAACATTCAAGCAATAACCATCGCTGCTCACGCTCTTAAATCCCAAGATGTTACTTCCGCTGCTTTTAAATCCATTTTTCAAAAAATTAACGCTTCGTGTGGATTTAAAACTGCTGTATGTCATCACATTTTATCAAGTTCTACTAAGAAATTTAATCTTCATTCAAATAAAACTTCATGAATTTTTGAAGTTCAATTTGCTTGTGTCATTAAAACTGCAAATGGAGATTGAACATCTGTTGGAAATCATGGGAAAATATTTGTTTGAATATCAACAGCTTTTAAATTATTACATCTATAAACTCTTGCTGTATCATTTCAAAGATTTTCTACTTTAACTCAAGCATCTTTTAATTTTTGAATAAATGCATACAAATCATCAAATCTAGCATTTTTAATATCAATATAATCTTTAGATAATAACGCTCAAATTATCATAAACGTTCAAGATTCAATATAATCTGAAACTATATCAAATTCATAATCAGCTGTTAATTTTTCAACTCAAGTAACTATAATTACGTGGTTATATCTAATTTTTATATCTGCTCAAGCTTTTCTTAAAAAATCAACTAAATTCATAACATGTGGCTCAATAGCTGACATTTAAATAGTTGTAGTTCAAGGTCTTAAAACATTTGCTACAATCAAATTTTCAGTTGAAGTAACTCAAAATCAAGCATTTATTACAACATCTCAGCTTAAAGCTTTTCAAGTAATTTTAATTTCTTTTTCACTAGTTAAATAATCATATCAAATTGCTTTTAATCAATTCAAATGAGCATCAATTGGTCTTTTTCAAATTGAACATCATCCAGGAAATGGAATTGAAATATTTCAAAAATGATGTAAAAGTGGTGATAAAAGCAAAATACTTGCTCTTATTTTTTTAATCATATCTGCATTTAAATTTGTTATATCTAAATTAGATGTATCTAAATTTAAAGTATTTCAATCAAAATCATAAGTCGCTCAAATAGTTGAAATGATTTCTAAAAAAGTTAATACATCTCAAATTTTTGGCAAATTGTTTAATTTCAATTTTCATCTTACTAATAAACTAGCTGCTAAAATAGGCAATGCTGCATTTTTAGAACCGCTTATTGTTACTTCTCAAGTTAAGTTTTTAGACTCTTTTACTTCAAACATTTTTTTATAGTTAGTGTTAAATTTTATAAATAATATTTATTTATTAATATTTTTCAAAGATTTATTGCAAAAAATATTTTTTTTATTATATTAAAAGCATATTTAAAACTTTTTTATTATACTTTTTAATTATATTTTATGTTTTATTTTGATAGCAAAGATTTTGAATCAAATCTATGACAGAATAATATTATATCAAAAAAAATAGAAATTGATACAGATTTAGATTGTTTTATTATAATAGACTGCTTAAATCCAAAAATTATTACTCCTATTTTAAATAAAATAGTTGATTTTATTATTGATAATGTTAATTCTAAAGACACTTATAACAAATTTTTAGTTACTTTAGAAAGTATTAACTTTTTTATTAAAACATTAAAAAACAAAGATGAAAATCTTGAAAAATTAAATGTTTTAATTTGAATTTTAGAAAAAAATAACTTTCATTTTTCAAAAATTTGAGACGCTAGTGTTTGATTAATTAACTCTAAAAATGAATTTTTAGAAATCAGCGATAGAAATACTAAAGATTTAGTTTTTGACTATATATCTAGCTGAAAAATTTCAAAATGAGATAAAATTATTTTTTCAAATTCAAATTATTTTTTACATTTAACAGAAAATGATTTATTTGAAATTTCAAAATTTGATGATTTAGAAGCTATATTATCAAATATTATTGATATTTTAAAAGATGAAAAGGTAGAAAATAATTCTAAAATTCAAGCAATAAAATACGAAAATAAAGAATATTATAAAGAAAAAAATCCATATTTAGAAAAAACAAAAGATATTTTTTATAAAGCTATGGATAATAATTTTTCAAAACAAATATTGGCTTATTACAATATTTTAAAAGAAAAATTAGAAAAAAAGTCAAAATTAGTAAAAAATTTATTATTTGTATCATGAATTATAATTTCGAGTTTCTTATTATTTTCAGTAATTTCTTCTATAGTTTGAAACACTATTCAAACCTCAAAAAATGAAGAATATAAAACAAATTTAATACAAGCAAGAACTTATTTAAGAGTTGCAAATGAAAATATTACAAATCCTGATGCATTTGAATTAAACATAAAAAAAGCTGAAGAACTTGTAGCTAAAGTAAAAGAACAAAAATTATATTTAACAGATGTAGATAGTATTTTAGATGATATTTCAATAATAAAAAAACAATTTAATTGAATAGAAGTTTTTGATAATTCAACAAATAATTTAGTATTTAGATGAAAATTTAAAGATTGAATTAAAATACTAGAAAACAATAAAAAATTGTACGTACTAACTAAAAATTCAATTTATTGACCAATAATTTCATGACAAGAAATAAAAAATAATATCTTTTCTCAAATGCAAATTGATGATGAATTTTTAGATTGAAACACTGTTTGAGATAATATTATTATTGTTACAAAAAAATCTAGAGTTATAAAATTTAATAAAAGTTGAATTTTTAGCTACGTAAATGTATTATGACAAGATACTTGGGAAGGTTCAAATTTGGTTGATTCATATAATTTAAACATTTATATGACAAACAAAGAATGAAATCAAATATACAAACACTCTCCTTCTTGAGATGATTATATGGTTTGAACTCCTTATTTAAATCCTGAAGATTCTAAAAATATTTGAAAAATTTTAGCAATTTGAGTTGACGGATGAATCTATATTTTGAAAAAAGATTTAAGTTTATTAAAATTTTTCTCTTGACCTAAATATACTCTAAAAAGTATTGTTTTAAATAAACTACCAAAAAGTTACACTTTAGAAGAATGATCTAATCCAAAAATTGTTACTTGATTCAATTTAAACTATGTTTATATGTATCTAAATAATAAAATCTGGATTTTCCAACCAAATACTAAAAATTATGCTGATGTAAAAAGTTTAAATTATATATGACAAATTGAATGAAAAAATGAAAAAATTAAATCATTTTACATTCCAAGAGACTGAGAAATCAATCTTTTAAGCGAAAGTTGAATATATAAAATAAATTTTGAAATAAAAGACGAAAAATTAATAATTAGATAAAAAAAGAAAGAATTTTTAAAAAATTCTTTCTTTTTTTATGTTCTAAATGTATTTTTTTCAATAAATTCATAAACTTCTTGTTGAAGTTTATCATCAATAATCATATTTAAACTAACTGATTCTACATCTTCATCTTCATGAAAAGCCTCAAACATTTTTGTTAATTTTAAAGCTTTATCAAACTCTGTTACTTCTGCTGTTGTATTTGGAATAAAATCAATTTTATCAGTTATAAATTCATAATTTTTTGATTTAAAGAAATTTTTTACATTTTCAAAATCTTCAACTGAAGTAATAATTCTAGCAATGTTTTCTTCAAAAGAAAAATCTTCTACATCAGTTTCAAAAACTAAATTTTCAATTTCATCTTTATTAAATTTTTCTAAATCAATTTCTATTAATCATTTTTTATCAAAAATAAAACCAACACTTCCCGGTTCTCACATATTTCATCCGTATTTTGTAAAAATATGTCTCATATTTCAAGCAGTTCTATTTTTATTATCAGTTAGTGTAGAAACCATCACAGCTACTCACCCAACTCAATATCATTCATAAACTATATTTAAAATTTGAACTCAATCTTTATCTTCTCAAGTTCATTTTTTTATTGCTCTTTCAATATTTTCATTTGGAACATTATCAGCTTTTGCTTTTTCTATAGCATCAAATAATGCTGGATTTAAATTAGCATCTCATCATTTTTGAGCAGCTAGCGATATTAGTTTTGCATGAAGTGAAAAAATTTTTTGTTTTGCAGCGTTTGATGCATTTTTCTTTTTTTCTACAACTGGACCTCTTCCCATAATTATATATTTATTATTAAAATAATAGTACTTTAAATACTATACTATTGCTTATAATATACAATTTTTTTTTATTTTCAAACGTATTTATAAAATAACTAAAAATATTAAAAAAAAGATATTTATAACATCATCAAAGAAAATTTAAAAAAGTTTTGATAATTTTAAATTTTTGTATAAAATCTCATAGCTTATATTTTATATAATATTTTAAAACTCACATAAACATATGGAAAAATTAGTATTAAAAAGTGAAAAAAGAGATGCAGTAGAATGTGTTAGAACTCTTAGAGCATCAAAAGTTGTACCAGCTGTTGTATATGGTAAAAATCAAGAATCAACAAGTGTTAAAGTTGACAATTCTTCTTTATTAAGAGTATTCCGTGTTGCTGGAACTACAAATACAATATCTTTAGAATTAGATGGTAAAAATATTGATGTTATTGTTAAAGATTTCCAAAGACATCCTGTTACTAATGATTTTATGCATGTTGATTTTTATGCTGCATAATTTTTAAACACTTTTAAATAAGTGTTTTTTTATTATAAAAAAATAAGAAAGTTTAAAAACTTTCTTATTTTTGTTGTAAAAATTCTCTATTCATTAAAACATAGTTTATTCAATTTTGATAAATATCAGTTCATAAATATCTTATAAGACCTCAACTTAAACTATCATCTACTGGCACAATAAAACTTCAAGATCAATATTTATCAGTAATATTTATTTTATATTTAATAAATGATCAGCTATAACTTGATGGATAAGTTATAAAAAATCAATAATCTTTTGTTGCAAAATCAAAATATTTTGCACTTGATAAAATTGTTTTAAAAGTATTATCATTTTGTAAATATCAACTAAAACTTCAAGTAAAACTTAAATTAGTTACACTATTTGCTCAAGTTAAAACTCTTAATTGTTTTGTTGTATTGTAATAATTTTTATCAAATTCAACTATTTTCAAAATACCTCAAGATGATGTTATATCAAAATTAATTGCTCAACTTGAAATTAATCATACTTTTTTATTAAACGATGATGAGTTATTTAAATTATCATTTATAATTTTTCTAATATCATCATTTATATAAAAAATACTTTTAGATTCTGATTTTCAAACATAACCACTAATTTGTCTTCTTGCAATACTATCGTCATAATAAACTCAAGTTAAATATGAAAAATTAACTGCTCAAGATCAAAAAGTTCAAGTCATACTTAAATTTGTTCAACTTAAAGTAAATCAACTTAAATCCAATGTTCAAGATGAAAAATTTGAAAAATTACTATCATAATAAATTTTTAATGATTTTGATAAAATCACTCCTGAACAATATATTTCACTTCATGATAAATATTTATTTGTTGATCAACTTCACAAAAAACTTCAAGAAAAATAATAATTCACACTAGTTGGACATTTTAAAATATCTTTATAAGTTCAATTTGTTAAATTATTTTGTTTATGGAAATCAAAAAACAAAGATGATTTTTGTAGTAAATTATCATTTCAAGTAGTTTGAATATAATTATTTTCTAACGACTTAGAAAAAAATAATTGCTTATTTACAACTATAACTCAAATAGATATAGTAAACATTATTACAATAAAAACATAAACTATACTAAATCCTTTATTATTTATATTCATTTTTAAAAATTAAAATTTAATTTTATAATTTCCCTAAAATCTATTTGTAAATTTTGTTTTAATTCTCAAATAAAATTTGGTTTTAAATCAGGAATAATACTTAAATTTGCTTCATAAATACTTCAAGTATTATATGAATTTATAATAAAATCATTAATTATTAGATTTTTATATATTTTTCAATCATTAAACTTTAAATCATATATTGATCATGTATTTGTTAATATCGAGTTTAATACTCAAGTTCAAAATTTAAAATATCATAAGTTAGAAAATTTATATATTGTTTTATCGTTATTTAATTTATAATCATATCATAATTCATTATCGTCAAAAACTCACAACAAAATTCATCATTTTGAGTTATACAAAACAGCTGTATCATATTTATTTGTAGTTTTTAATAATAATCCGGTAGAATATGAAAGTGAATAGCTATCAAATAAAAAATCTTTTACATCTTGATAAGTATTAATTTGCATTTGATTTTTTTTGAAATCTTCAGAAATTCAAACTATCGTATATGATAATCAAATTATTATTATTATCATTACAAATATTGAAATAGTAAGTTCTATTAAACTAAATCATCCTATATTTTTATTCATAAATATAATTATTTTTAAAAATTTTATTCATTATATATATATTTTAAAATAATAAAATTTTATTTTTTTATAAAAAGTATTATTATTAAAAAAATATTTTCTAATTAAATATATGAAAACATCAAAAAAATGAGAAACTTTAGTTACTGTAATGGTTTCAATCGCAATAATTGTAATATCTTTTATTAGTATTTACAGAATAATTCAATCAGATAAAAGTTTTGAATACAACTATTCAAAATCAAATAATATCTGAATATTAGAAAGAAATGCAAATTTTATTATAAAAAAACTAGATTTATCAAAAATAAATGTTTGAGAAGATTTTTATATTTATAAAACTTGAGCTTTAATAAATGTATTCACTTGAACAACATTTAAAAATTATCAATATATAGATAATCTATGAAATAATATTGATATAACAAAAAATCAACTAATATATTCAAGAATCTGTACTTTATACAATTATAGCAGTGATAGTAAATATATAAAATGTAAAATAAAAGAAATATTAAAAAAATAAATTGATTTTTTATAAAAAATACTATAATTAATAAAGCTTTATTAATAACAAAAAATTATGCAAATAAAAATATATTGAACAAATCCAGATACAAATAATTTATTAGAAAAAGTTAATTTTTCTATAGATGAACTTGGTTTACAAGATTTCATACAAGCTGAAATTACAACTGATGAAAATTTAAAAAATGAATTAAAAATTTCAAAAGAACCAGCTTTAATAATTATTGAAGAATCTATTGATTTTAAAGATATGATTTTTGAATGAATCGTTCCTGAAGTTGATGAATTAAAATCAATGTTTGTTAGTATTATTTGAGGTTGAGAATGAGCATGAGGATGATGTTCTAGCTGAGGATGTGGAAGTGGATGTAGTTGTTAAAAATAAAACAATAAAAAAAATAGAAATTAAATTTCTATTTTTTTTATTGTCAAACTTCAGTTTGAGTTTCAGTTGTAGTTCAAGTTTGAGTAGTAGTTGGATCAACTTCTTTAATTATTGTAAAATTATTTTCATACAATAATTTATTTTCAGCTCCATAATATTCTATTTTATAGATATTAACTCAATCTTTTAAATTTCCAAAATCTTTATTAGCAAAATATGACCAATAACTTCAGTATGCTGGAAATTTTTGTAATTTAAATCAATTTATAACAATTTTTTCAACCGTTCTAGCTGGAACTGTTCCCTCAATTCTAATTATATTTTCTTTAGTAGTATAAGGATTTAACTTTGGCGATATAATTTGATAAAGTGGTGAACTAGATATTGGATAATTTTGAACTTGTGCTAAATCAGTTTTTGTAGATCAAGCTGATGCTCATACTCATTGTGAATAATAAACTGTAAAAATTCATTTATTCAATAATTTTGATTCAGAATCATATACTTTATAAACGATATCATTTACTTTTGAAGTAAATCTAAAGTTTTTTAAACTAAATTTTTTATTAACAGTATCAATATCTGCTTGTTGTCAATTTATTTCAATTGTACTTACATTGTCTGCTAACACATTTCATTCAATATCAATAGTATCAGTTCCTATTTCAGCTTCATCATATAAATTATCAAACGAAACATAACTTGATCAATCAGATTTATAAACTTCTCAACTTGATGTTAAACTTCAAGATAAAGTATTTCCAGATAATGTTAAATCTCCACTTCATGATAATGAATCTGTTTGACTTAAATAAAAACTTCAATTATTTTTAATAAACCATTCATCATTTTTTATATAATCATCAATTTGTTCTTTTGTAGTAGAAATATCAGTTTTTGAATTTCAAGATTCTCTCATTATTACAATTTTTTCTCATTTTTGTAAAGTTGCTTGACTTTCAGCTAAATTTTTAACATCTACAACTCAAGAAACTACATATATAGTTGAAGCAACTTCATTTTGTGATAATGAGTAAACACTTCAAGCTTTTGAAGAAATTTTAGCATATCTCATATCTATAGATAAATCAGCTTTTCAATCAACCCATAAATTTGAAGAATACAAAGTAAATTTGCTTGGCTCATTGTATTTTAATTCTCAAAGTCTATCTAATGTCATTTTTCATCATTCTTTTGGTAAAGTAATAGATATTGTACCATTTGATGATTGAATTTTTTCTGTTTGGTAAACTTTATTTATTTCTGAAGATATATCTACTTTATTTCATTTTGTGTAAGTAATTGATCATTTAGAATCAGCATCTCATAAAGAAACTGTTAAAAATGTATTATCTCAAACTGGATTTTTATTTTCAGTTGGACTAGAAAAAAAATAATTTAATGCTAATAATGATATTATTGCAATTATCACAATAGGAGCTAAATAATCCTTAAATGTTTTTGAAACTCTATTATTATTTCATCTTCTATTCATATTTATTTAGGTTAATGTTATAAGAAGGTTTTGGTATATTTATAAAAATTTTAGAAATATTTTCAAGTGTTTTTTTGTTTTCTTTTAAATAATTTTTATCTTCAACTATAATATATTCTTCTAATATTTTTATAATATTTTTAAAAGTAAATTTTCTAAAATCTTTTTTTAATATATTTTTTAAATTATTTGAAGAATAGTCTATATTTGAAATACTATATCATCAATCAACCAAAAAACTTTTCAAATTAAAAAACTTATCAAATTCTACATCGTAAACAACTCCTAAATTTTTTAATTCTTTATTTTTCACTTGTTTTCAAATTATATCATAATAATTTGATTTTATTTCATTATTTGTTTTTGTTATTATAATTTTTTTGTTTAATATAAAATCATCTTCAAAAATAAAAAAATCATAATTTAAAAATGATTTTTTATAAATAAATCAAACTAATTTTTGATTATTTAAATCCAAAATTATTCAACTTATTATTCATATTTTTTGTTTATTAACATCAAAAACACTTTCTCATTTATATTTTTTACAAAATGATATCATATGAATTATATTAAAATACCTTTACATTATATACATTTCGTAATTAAAACAAATATTTTTTACATAACATATTTATAGAAAAAGTCAAGAACTTTTAAATTGAATTTAAAAAATTATTTATATAATCACTCGTGCCAATTATTATTATATTTTAATTCATAATAATTATAAAAATATGAAAAAATTATTAGTGTCTGTTGCTTTATTAGCAATGTTAAGTTTAGCTTCTTGTAATAAACCAGCTGATGAAGCTGTTGAAGTATCTACTGGTACTGAAGTTTCTACTGAAGAAGTATCTTCTGGTGCTGAAACTGTTGAAGTTTCTACTGGTACTGAAGTTGCTACTGGAACTGAAACTGTAGTTGCTACTGGAACAGAAGTTCAATAATAACAAAAATGACTTTAAAAGTCATTTTTTTATTTTGTCAATAATCAAAAAATTGCTTAAATAATTTAAAAGATATAATAACAAATGCCAATTATTATTATATTTTATTTCATAATAATTTAACAAAATGAAAAAATTACTAGTATCTGTTGCTTTATTAGCAATGTTAAGTTTAGCTTCTTGTGGTAAAGCTTCTGAAACTCCTGCTGAAGTTCCTGCTGATGCATCTGGTTCAGTTGAAGCTCCTGTTTCTTCAGAAGTTCCTGCTGAAACTCCAGTTGATGCTCCTGCTGCTCAATAATAGCAAAAAATAAAAACACATTTTATGTGTTTTTATTTTTTATTCATATAAGACTCTAAAATCAAGTAAGCTGACATAGAGTCTTTTTTTTGTAACATTTCGTTTTTTGATAAATTCATTGAAGATAATATATTATAAGACTCAAAAGTAGTAAATCTTTCGTCAATAGTATCAAAAACCATTTTTGGAAAAGTTTTTTTTAGACTTTCTATAAATTTTAACGTTTTATCTAATTGTTTATTATCAACTCAATACAAATCATAAGGTAGTCAAACAACTATTTTCTCAATTTCTTTTTCTTTTATAATTTTTTTTAATTCTCAAACTAACTTAAATCTTTCAACATAAGGTAGCGTAAAAATTATTTCTCAAAAGTTATAAGCAAGTCCAGATCTTTTATCTCATAAATCGATAGCAAGTATTTTCATTATTCAACAGTTATTGTTATTTTAGCCATACTTTCTGGAGAAAGTTTTATATAAATATCTCTTGATCATAATTTTTTTAAATGTCCATCTGGTCACATATCAATATGTTTTTTTTCTAATTTTATTTTAAAATCTTTAAAAATTCTATCAATTATTTCTTTTTCTCAAATTGATCAAAATATTTTTCAAGTATCTTGAGTTTTCGCTTTAAAAACTAATTTTTTAAGATTTAATTCTTCTACAACTTTATGTTTATTTTCTACAAGATTTCTTCTTTGAGCTTCTTGTTTTTTTGTTTGGTCATTTAATTTTTTTTCTTCATCTGGAGTTAATCTTTTTGCTAAATTTTTAGGAATTAAAAAATTTCTAGCATAAGCATCTGCAACTTCTTTTACTTCTCAAACATGTCAAACATTTGGAACTAATTTTAAAAATAATACTTTCATAATTTTTTCATTAATAATTAAAATATATATTATTTTAAACTAAAAATAAGATAAATCAATAAAAAAATAAAAGACTTAAAAGTCTTTTATCATTCAATTTCTATTAAAGAAATAGTATAACCTAATAATTGTGATGCTAAGTTGATATTTATACCATTTTTTCAAATAGCTTTTGCTCTTTCTGAAGGTAAAATATAAACTTTAGCTTCTTGAGTTTCTTCATTTACATCAACTTTTAAAACACTAGCTGGAGTCATAGATTTTGCAATCATTTCAGCAATATTTCAATTATTTGTAATAATATCTACTTTTTCTCCTGATAATTCTTCCATAACTGATTTAACTCTAATTCATTTTGGTCAAATTAATGTTCAAGCTGGATCAATTTCTTCAAAAGTTGAAGAAACAAGTAATTTAGTTTTTACTCATGGATATCTAACAACATTTTCAATTGTAATAGTTCCGTCATTTAATTCTGGAACATATAAAGCAAATAATGCTGGAACTATTCATTTATTTTTTCTTGATAATGTAACTTTTGGTCCTAGTTTTTCATCATTTGAAACTTCTGATACATAAACACAAAATCTAGCTTCTGGAGCATAAGTATCTCTTGAAACTTGTTCTGATTTAGGTAATACAACTTGATTACCATTATAATCTAAAACAACTTTTCCTGATTCAGTCATTATAACTTTCATACTTAGAGCTTCTCAAGCTTTATCTTTAAATAATTCGTAAATTTTTTGTTTTTCACTATCCCCTATTTTTTGGATAATAACTTGTCTAGCAGCTTGTGATGCAATTCTTCAAAATGTATCGTCATCATCATCATTCATTAATTCATCAGTAACATCTATTTCAATAGTATCACCTTCTTGAAATCATTCAGCATCTTCTCAAAGTTCTTCAAAACTTATTTCAATAGATGGATTTGTAACTTCTTTAACTAAAGTTTTTTCTAAAGTAACTTCTAATTTTCAAGCATCTAAATCTAATTTTACAACTACATTTTCATCTTTTGTTCAATAATCTTTTTTGTAAGCTGTTTTTATAGCAGCTTCGATTATTTCAATTAAATTTTCTTTAGGAATTTTTTTCTCATTTGCAATAAAATTTACTGCAGCCTCAATTTTTTTAATATCTATCATAATAAAAATAATTATTAATTTAAATAAAACGAGAATTTGTTACCAAATCCTCGTTTTTCTTAATAGTATTATATTGATTTAAAAATAAAATCAATATTTAATTGTTAATTTTTTTGCTAAATAAAAAATTTACAAGTTTATTTTCATGTTTCAAAATTGAATTTTATTTTAAAAACATTATTTATTTAGCAAAAGTTATTATATTTTTTTTCTTAAAAATGCTGGAACATCCAAATCATCTTGTGGTTGAACTTGTTCTCTTTGTTGTTGAGGAATTGAAGTTGGTTTTGGCATTTCTCAAACTGGTTTTCTACCAAAAGCAGACATTTTTGAAGCAACTGATGGTTGAGATGAGAAATTTTTATTTGATTCTTCATCAAATCAAGTTGCAACAACTGTAATTTTTAATTCTCAAGTATAATCATTATTAATAGTAGCACCAAATATAATATTTGCATCTCTATCAACTGATTCAGTTATAATTTTTGCAGCTTCATCAACTTCAAACATACTTAAATCAGTTCATCAAGTTATATTAAATAATACTCATTTAGCTCAAGCAATTGAAAGCTCTAATAATGGAGAGTCAATAGCACTTCTAGCAGCTTCAACAGCTCTATTTTCACCTGATCAATAACCAATTCACATTAAAGCTGATCAAGCATTTTTCATTACTGATCTAACGTCAGCAAAGTCAACATTTATTAAACCTGGTTGAGTAATTAAATCAGAAACTCATTGAACTCATTCTCTTAAAACTTCATCAACAATTGAAAAAGCATCTAATAATGGAGTTTTTTTATCAATAATAGTTAAAATTCTATCATTTGGGATTGTGATTAAAGTATCAACTTTTTCTTTTAATAATTCGTAAGCATCTAATGCTTTTGTAGATCTAGATTGTCCTTCAAATGAAAATGGTTTAGTTACAACTCAAATTGTTAAAGCTCATAGAGATTTTGCAATTTCAGCAACTACTGGAGCAGCTCAAGAACCTGTACCTCCTCAAAGACCACAAGTAATAAATACCATATCAGCTCATTCTAATGCAGCTTTAATTTCTTCAGATGATTCTTCTGCAGCTTTTTTTCACATATCAGGATTTGCTCAAGCTCAAAGACCTCAAGTTGTAGCTCTACCAATATTTATTTTTTTCTCAGAAATTGAATTATATAAAGCTTGTGCATCAGTATTAATAGCAATAAAATCAACTCCATCTAAACTAGCTTCAATCATTCTATTTACAGCATTGTTTCAACCTCCTCATACTCAAACTACTTTAATATTTGCAACAGGAGAAATATAACTTCCTACTCTAATTTCTTCTGGTCCAGAAGAAATATTTCAAGATAAAATTCTTTTTAATTTATCATCTCTTTTCATCATAATTTTATAATTAACAATTAATATTTAAATTTTATTTTTATTTACGGTAAAAGTTTTTTTAATACTTTTATTATAGATCCAAACATAGAAGAAATCATAGGCATAATATTTAAAGATATTTTTGCTCTCGCATCTCTATATTTATTTGCTAAAATTATAGTTCACAATACTCCAGAAAATGAAGGATCACTTATTGAAGTTCAAGCTACAGAATCATTACCAAATGGAATTCATACTATAACTGGTAATCTCAAAACTTCTTTTGATAATTCAACAAATCATTTCATTTTTACTCAACCTCAAACCAAAACAGCTCATTCTGGTAACATACCATCTCTTCAAATTTTTCTTAATTCTTCTCTAACAAAATATAATATTTCTTCATATCTTGCTTGAATAATTTTTGATAAATATAAGCTAGAAACTGTTGAATCTTCTGTTTTTGATAATTTAGATAAATCAATTTCAAAATCCTTGTAATTTTCAACTTGTTCAAGTCAAAGTTGACCAAATTCTATTTTTAATTTTTCAGCAACGTCAATTGAAGTTCTTACTCATAACGCAACATCATTTGTAACATTATCTCATCAAATAGGAATAATACATGAATGTTTTAAAGATCATTCTTCATAAACTGTAATTCAAGTTGTTGATGATCAAATATCAATACATACAACTCATAATTCTTTTTGTCTTTTAGTTAAAATTCATTCTGGCGCTGAAATTAAATTTGGGAAAATATCATAAACTACTATTCAAACATCTTCAACTGATTTTTTGATATTATTTAAAATATTAGAATTTATTGAAAAAATATTAGCTTTTACTTCTAATTTTCTAGCTGACATTCAAACTGGACTTTTAATTCATTCTTCTAAATCAACTACAAATCAATCTGGTATAACTTTTAATATTTCTCTATTTGGTAATTCTACTCAATTTTTAGCCATATCTAAAACTCTTTCAACATCTCAAATTGTGATTTCATCTCAAGAAACAGCTATTATTCATCTATTATTAATTACTTCTAAAGATGAAGAATTAAATGATAAAAATGCTCATGAAACTTGTTCTCATGCCATTCTTTCAGCTTCTTCTAAAGATTTGTCTAAGTTTGATTTAAACTCTTCCATATCTAAAATATTTCATTTTCTTATTGCATTAGAATCACAAATTCAAACTCATAATATATTTAATTGCGTCTTATCTTCTCAATCAAAATGTCCTATTAAAGTTCTTATTTTTGAACTTCAAATATCTATACATGCTATTGTATTATCAATACTCATTTTCTGTTTTTATTAAAATAATGTTCTATAATTGTGTACATTTTTTTTGCTTTAAATTAAACAAAAAAGCATTAAAAACCTATGTTTTTGGTGGTTTTCGTTAGGTAAATTATATTTATAAGTAAATACAATTTCAATTTTGTTTAAAAATTAATGTTAAAAACTTAAAAATATGGTTTTAAATTAAAAAATTTACATTAAAATAATAATGATTATAATTAAAAAAATTAAAAACTAGTTAAGAAAGTTAACAAATTTTTGCAATATATATTTTTATATGATAAAATAAGAAAAGTAAACTAACAAAAAATAAAATATGAGAGGAAAAAAGAATTTTTTTGAAATTGCTATAAATATAATTATTACAACTATAATATGTTCTAACATATTGTTTTTATATATAGCAAAACAAAATAATATAGATTTAAATAATTTGTGATTACACTATATTTTAGGGATTTTATTAATTGAATCTCTATTTATCATATATTTAATCAAAAAAAATTATTCATATCCACTTGATGAATTAAATGAAGTCATCAGAAGTTTTATGAGTTGAAATTCTAAATGAAAAGACATTAAAATAAAAAATAATTACTTAAATCCAAAAATTAGATTTACAATGATATTTTTTGATTTTATTTTAAATTCAATCAAAAACATAAAAGATGAATTTATGTCTTGAAAAGCTATAAAATCAGAAGTTCAACTAGCAACAGAATTACAAGAAAAATTACTTCATAAAAAACTAGAAGTAATTCCTTCTTTAGAAGTTGTTGCAAAATCTCGTCCAGCATGAGAAATTGGTTGAGATAGTTACGATGTAATTAAAGAAAATAATAATTTTTATATTTATGTATGAGATGCCACAGGACACTGAGTTTGAGCATGATTTGTAATGGTTATGGTAAATGCTTTAATTTCAGGTTTTGCAAAAATATTTAAATCTTGATCTCAAATACTTGGTTATACAAACGAAATATTAAAACCTCGTATAAAATCAAATATTTTAATGACTCTACTTATGATTCGTTGGGATGAAGCTGAAAAAAGATTGTTTATGACTTGAGCATGACATGAATATTTGATAATTTATAAACATTCTTTAAATAAATGTTTTTTAGTAAAATCTGGTTGAATGGCTTTATGAATGACTAAAAACATACATAAAATTTTAAAAGAACAAGAAATAAAATTTGAACAAAATGATATACTAGTGCTTTATACAGATTGAATTACTGAAAGCATAAACCAAAACAAAAAAGATTGAAATGAAGAAATGTTTTGAGAAAAAAGAATTGTAAATGCGATTGAAACTGCTCCAAATTTAGCATGACAATGATTTAAATCTGCAACATCTGTCTTTAATAATATAACTATTGAATTATCTAAATTTATGTGATATAAACACAGACAATATGATGATATAACATTAGTTGTAATACATTATAAATGAGAACAAACCATAAAAAATGATTTTTCTAAAGATATAGATAAAGACTTTATAACAGAATGGTATTGGTAAAATACAAAAGATATTAAAATTTTAATATCTTTTTTTGTTTTTATTTTGTATTTTTAAATTTTTAAATAAAATACTTTAAAAGAATTTAAATTTATAATTTTGTAAAATGAGTCAAAACGAAAAATTAAAAATTTTAGTTACACAAAGATACTCTTGAGATACTTTTTGATATGAAGAATTATTAAATAAAACAAAAAAAGAATTACAAGAATCTTCAAAAAAAGAAGTTGAAAAACCTACTGATTCAAAACAAGAAAATAAAATGCTTATTCAAGCTGAAAAAGAATATAAAGAAGCTTTGGCTTATGTAAAAGATATGATTTCGCCAGCTTTCATGAAAATAATGCCTGATAAATTAAAAATAAACAATGTTTTTGTAAAAACTTTTTTTGTTTATGCTTATCCTAATTTTTTAGAATGAAATTGGCTATCTCCTATTATAAATTGGGATACTAAATTTGATATGAGTTTATTTGTTTATCTATTTGATAGTGCTTTTATTCAAAAATATTTGAAAAAAAGACTAACTCAACTTTACTCAGAAAGAAGTATTAATGCTGAAAAATGATTATTAAATGATCCTTGAATTAATGCTCAAATACAAGATGTTGAAGAATTAAGAGAAAAATTAACTAGAGGACAAGAAAAATATTTCCATTTTGGATTATACATAACTTTATATGCTGAAAGCGAAGAAAAATTAAATAAAATCTGAAAAGATGTCGAAACAATTTTAGCCGGAAGAAATGTTTTACAAAAACAAGCATTTTTAAGAGCTGAACAATGATTTATTTCAACTTGACCATTTGCTCGTGATGAATTAAGTGTTTATAGAAATATTTCTACTTGATGATTATCTACAACTTTCCCTTTTTCAAGCTCAACTTTAAGTCATGATGATTGAATTTTGTATTGAGTAAATACACATAATAATTCATTGATTTTATATGATAGATTTAAATCTGAAAATGCAAATATGTGTGTTTTTGCAAAATCTTGAGGGTGAAAATCATTTGCTGTTAAACTAGAAATTTTGAGATCTTTGATGATGTGAATTGATGTAATTGTTGTTGATCCTGAAAACGAATATAAAGCTTTAGTTGATACTGTTTGAGGAAGTTATTTAGATGTTTCACTAAATTCTAGAGAAAGAATTAATCCTTTTGATTTACCTTTAGCTTTAAAAGATAAAGACATAAGACCTTGAGATTTACTTAGAGAAGCAATTATAAATTTACTAGGTTTGATGAATTTAATGCTTTGAAAAATCACTTCTATTGAAGAAAGTATTATGGAAAAAGCTATTATCACAACTTATAATTTAAAATGAATTACTTTAGAAGATGATGATATAACTTGAAAAGAAATTCCTACAATGATGGATTTATACAGCGTTTTAGAAACTATGGATTGAGCTAGAGATTTATGTTCTAGACTTGAAAAATATACAACTTGAATATTTTCATGATTATTTTCACAATCTACAAATATAAGTTTAAAAGAATGATTACAAGTATTTTCAGTTAGAGATTTAGATGATATTTTAAGACCAACAGCGATGTATATTATTTTAAGTCATATTTGGAATAAAGTAAGAAGTTCAAATAAAAAAAGACTTTTAGTAATTGATGAAGCTTGGAATATAATGCAACATGATGACTCAGCTAAATTTTTATTTTGACTTGTAAAAAGAGCCAGAAAATATAATTTATGAGTTACTACAATTACTCAAGATGTGGAAGATTTTATTTGATCAAGTTACTGAAAACCAATAGTTACAAACTCTTCAATTCAATTATTGTTAAAGCAATCTCCTGCTTCGATTGATGCATTACAAAATATTTTCAAAATTACTGAACAAGAAAAATACATACTTTTAAATTCAGCAGTTTGACAATGACTTTTCTTTGCATGAGCAGAACATGTTTGAATACAAGTTATCGCTAGTTATTACGAAGAACAAGTTGTTACAACAAATCCAAATAGATAAAATCGCTAAAAATATTGATTTTATAATATTTTATGGTATCTTTTACTAGTTATTTTTTAAAAATATTTATGAGAAAAATTTGTATATTTATTTTTATTTTTTCTTTTTTTGTAAAAAGTTATGCTTATCAAGAGTATATTCAAAAAGAAATTTGATGAAAAAGCGTTAATTTAATAAAGGTTATTTTAGATTGAAAACATAAAATAGTTACTTCATTATCTCAAGATTGAGATACTTTAGATAACTTAATAAAAAAAGAAAATTGAATTTCATGAGTAAATTGAAGTTATTTTTGTCCAGCTGATTACAAAGTTTGTAATTGAATAAATTTCACAGATAGAGCTAGAATTTATAATAATACTTTATACTCAAAATGGTGAACAGATTTTTGATCAAGTTGAATGTTTTGATTTTGAAGCGATTGAACACCTATTTTTGTTTTAAAAAATGATTGATACAGTCCTTGAATAAATAAAAAAGTAAATACAAATAAAATTAGTGAAATAAGTTATTGATTAGCAAATTATCCTGTTTTAGTTTTAAATTGAGAAAATATAGTTTCACAAAGTGATGATATATTAGATACAAAAATGAAAACTATTTGAACAAAATCATTTATTTGTTCACAAAGTGATAATAAAACTATTTATATGTGAATGATTCAAAATACGACTGTAAAAGAAATGGCGTCTTATATTAAAGAAAATTTATGATGTTATAACGCTATAAATTTAGATTCTTGATGATCATTATGAATGACTTACAACAATGAAAAAATTAAAGTTCCTTGAAGAAAAATAATGGATGCATTTGTTGTTGTAGAAGTAAAAAATGAAATTTGAACTACTACTTTAAATAATAATTTAGAGTCAAGCAACTCTCAAAAAACAAATTCTCAAATTAAATACGAATTATTATTAAAAAAATATTCTGGAAAAATAGATATTTTAGCCAAAGAAGATATTAATAAAGTGATAATTTTAAAAAATAAATTAAAAAATATTAGAGTTAAATTAAATACTAAATCAAAAAATTACAAATTAATATATGATTTAGAAAAATACTGCGACAAAAAAATAGCAAATCTTTAAAGATTTGCTATTTTTTTGTTTCATATTTTAAAACTTTTAAAAATGTTGTAATTATTCAATCTGTTTTTGATTTTAAATCATTATTAAAATTTCAATTTATAAAAAGTGATGAATCTAAACTTGATTTATTTTTTAATCAATTATATAAAGCAGAATGAATTTTTAAATCAACCATTGGATAATAAT
>RRZU012737349.1_pt1 | contig 19690 bp, 18 predicted proteins | sample 2165561 | NCBI WGS metagenome assembly RRZU01 (sample SAMN10456909, study PRJNA506462) | wastewater metagenome | isolation source: wastewater sludge | place: USA: Moscow, Idaho | reverse complement strand
TTCTTGTAGCCTTAAGAGCGCCAGAGCTTGAATTTTGCAGGCTTAAGCTGCACGCGGCTTAGTTGGCAGAGGTTTGCCAGCTTTGCAGCATTTTGGTGAGTTGCTGCTGAATTTGCGGCGTTACCTTGTCTTCAATTTGCTTGGACCATTGCAAGAGCAAAAAGGGCAATTGCTGCTGGAGCTCTTGTCGCACGGCTTGGCGCAGGGTCTGTTGCAGTTGCGCCTGCCAGTCTGGTGGCAGCATTGGCTGCTGTACTTTTGCGGCAGGTGCGGGCAGCTTTTCTTCCGCGCGGGTAGCGCCTAGCGGAGAAACGTGCTCAATGTGCGTTGGCGGGTTGTCGAGCTCGTCGAGTTCGTCCAAATCGTCCAGGTTCAGGTCTAGCATGGAGTCTGGAGCGTCGCGTGTTTCCAGATAGGAAAGGTCCTCGATTTTTGTTGGTGTCTCACTGTCCGAAATGGCTTCGGTTAATGTGGGGACAAAACGAGGGGGAATTGTAGTATTTGACATATGACACCCTTTGGCAGGAAATATTGGCAAAACAGAAGAGATTCAAGCTATTTTATCTTTTCAATTTATCACCTTGGTATTGTGCTATGTAAATGTGGCATTTGGCGTGTTATGTATTTTAATAAGTATTTTTTATATGACAAATACATAGACAAAATGCGGTTGTGTGCGGCTGCGTGCAGTTATGTGGCTGTTTGCAGGCCGTGGCGCGTAATGGTGTAGCCGCGTTCGCTGTAGTAAAGCAAGCGGCTTTGGGCGCTGTCGTGCTCGGCTTGGCTTGCGCCAACGAGTTCAATCAAGCGCTGGTATTGCTCAAAGCCTGCACAGGGCTGCTCGGCTAGATTGACGAGCAGATGGGGGCGCAGGCATGGCAAAGGGCTGCTGCTGAGCCAGACGCGGGCGCATTGCATGAGGTGCTGTTGCTGTTGTTGGTGCTGCTGGTTGGCAGGGGCTGGCTGCTGTAGCCAGCAGTGCCCAATAAAGTCTTCGGCCGAGAACTGCCACAGCATGCTGTTGAGCGCGGCAAGCTGCTCTGTCTGGCCTGTTACTACGATGGATGGCGTTGTGCCAAGGGCTTTGCGTAGCAGGCGGCAAGTGTAGAGCAGCTTGTCGGGTGCGTTGAGGTAGTGAAAGTCTATCTGCGTCACGGGTGGGTTTACAGCAAGTTGTGGCAGTGGTTTGCTTGGTTGGCGTTTATTTGGCGCTTGGTTGGCGTTTTGTTGCAGCTTTGGTTACAGCCTTGGTTGCGCGTGCTGGCGCGGCTTTTGGGGCTTTGGCAGCATCAGCAGTGGGGGCTGGTTTTGATGGCGTTGCCTCAAATGCCTGCGGTGCTTTGGCTTGTTGGGCTACAAATTGCAGCAGCAGGGGCACGGGGCGGCCTGTGGCGCCTTTGGCTGCACCTTCGTTCCAGGCAACGCCTGCAATGTCAAGATGCGCCCAGGGGTATTTTTTGGTAAAGCGTTGCAGGAATTTGGCCGCTGAAATGGCGCCTGCTGTGCGTGCGCCAATGTTGGCTACGTCGGCAAAGTTGGAGTGCAGGCTTTTGCCGTAAGCGTCATCCATGGGCATGCGCCAGCATAGGTCGTGCGAGTTGTTGGCGGCAAGCTCCAAGGCTTGGGCGAGTGGGTCGTTGCAGCTAAACAGGCCTGCGCGTGTGCTGCCCAGAGCCATGACGCAGTTGCCTGTGAGGGTGGCTATGTCGATGACGGCCAGGGGTTTGAAGCGCTCGGCGTAGGTGAGTGCATCACACAGTACCAGGCGGCCTTCAGCGTCGGTGTTGAGCACTTCAATGGTTTGCCCGCTCATGCTGGTAACTACGTCGCCAGGTTTGGTGGCGCGGCCGTTGGGCATGTTTTCGCAGGCGGGGATGAGGCCGATAACGTCTATGGCGGGGCGTAGCAGGCGCAGTGACTCAAACAAACCCAGCACGCTGGCGGCACCGCACATGTCGAATTTCATCTCGTCCATGCCTGCACCAGGCTTGATGGAGATGCCGCCGCTGTCGAAGGTGATGCCTTTGCCGACAAAGACCAAGGGCTGCTGCTTTTTGCTGCCAGCGCCTTTGTATTGCAGGACGATAAAGCGCAGTGGCTCATCGCTGCCTTGTGCTACAGATAAGAATGCGCCCATGCCGAGTTTTTCTACCTTGGCGCGGTCAAGTACGTCGCAGGTGAAGGCTTTTTTGTCGCTGCCTGCGTTGCCTTGCTTGGCGATGTGTTTGGCTGCATCGGCCAGTTTGCTTGGGGTGGTAAAGTTGGCAGGGCGGTTGCCCCATTCACGCGCTAGCGCCATGCCGCCTATCAGGGCTTGGCCGTAGTCGAATGCGGCGCGGCAGGCAGCTGCTTGCGGCATGCTCCAGATGACTTTTTGCAGACCCGCTTTGGCGCTGGGTTTGGTGTGGGTGTAGGTGTAGCAGGCGTTGTTGGCTGCTTGCATGGCTGCGTGCAATTGCTCGGGCGTGGGCTGCTGCGCAAAGCAGATGGCAAGCGTGGTGCAGTCTTTGCAGTGGGCTTTGATGTGCTTTTCCAGTGCGGCTTGCAGGGTGTTTGTTTGGCTTGCGTCTACCCCTAGCAGCAAGGCACGCGGGGCTGCCCAGCCTTTATCCTGATACAGTGCCAGTGCGCTGTCTTTTTTGGCGCTGAAGTGCCCCGCTTGCATGGCTTGCGCTATGGTTGCCTGCACGCCTTTGCTGCTTGTTTCGGGCGGGCTTGCTTGTGTTTGAAGTAGTACGATGAGCAAGTCGGCTTGTTGCTTGGCAGATGTGAGGAGATTGTCGGTAGTCAAAGTGAAATTCATGATAATGTCGTGCCCTTGATTAAAAAGCTGTTGCCAAGCAACGAAAGAGTAATGATATTCCATACTTCCATCCGCCGCGAGTTAATGCGCAGTTTTAGTGCCGCCTTGTTTGTGCTCGTGGGCATCATGGTGACGATGATGCTGATTCGCACTTTGGGTTTTGCCAACCGCGGTCTGGTGAGCCCTTCAGAGGTGTCGCTGGTGCTGGGTTATACGGTGCTGGCGTATTTTCCAACGCTTTTGACTTTGAGCTTGTTTGTTAGCATGGTCTATTGCCTCTCGCGCATGTACCGCGACAGCGAGATGGCAGTGTGGTTTGCAAGCGGGCAGGGTTTGTTGCATTTTTTAAAGCCTTTGCTGAGTTTTGCTTGGCCGATTGTGCTGTTGATTAGCGTGCTTTCGCTGGCTGGCTGGCCGTGGGCGAATACGCAAATTGTGGAGTTGCGCAACAGGTTTCAAACGCGCGGGGATATTGAACGCATTGCGCCTGGCAGGTTTCAGGAGTCGAGCGACGGCAAGCGTGTTTTCTATATCAACAGCAATGAAGACGGGCGCGTTGGCGGCAAGTTGTTTGCTTTTGCGCGCCAGCCCCATAGCGATGTGGTGGTGACAGCGCGTGATGGCCGCCTTGAAAACCGCGAAACGGGGCGCTTTGCGGTGCTTTTTGACGGGCAAAGCGCCGAGATGATGGACGACCATACGGTGCATGTGGGACGTTTTAAAGAGTATGGCATTCGCGTTGGCAACCACATCAAGCAGCCCAGTGAGGTGCAAAATGTGCTTGAGGCTGCGCCGCATACGGTTTCTACATGGCAACTATTGGGGCTGGCTGAAAACAGGTTTCGCGCCGAGCTGGGCTGGCGGCTGGGTATGGCGCTGGCAGGCTTGAATTTTGTGCTGATAGCGCTGGCTGCGGCCAATATCAATCCGCGCTCGGGGCGCAGTGGCAGCCTGATTTTTGCCATGTTGAGCTTTGCCGCGTATTACAACCTGATTAATGTGGGGCAAAGTTGGGTGATTGCGGGGCGCATGGGCTTGCCTGCCATGCTCTTGCTGCTGCATGGCGGGGTGTTTTCGCTGGCGTTGCTGTGGGTGTATAAGCGCCATCGCAACTGGTCGCTGCTTGGCTTGCTGAGAGGTAAAAAACGTTTGCCGCATGTGGCAGCAGGGGGGCTTTGATGCGTACGGTGCAACGCTATATCCACGGGCAGATTTACAAGGCAGTGCTGTTTGTCTGCGTGGGTTTTTTGGGTTTGTTTTCTTTTTTTGATGTGATTAGCGAGCTGACATTTACCAGCCGCACGCCTATACCGTATGGCATGAAAAATGCGTTGGTGCATACTTTATTGCTGATGCCAGGGCATACCTATGAGCTACTGCCCATTGCATTGCTGATTGGTGCTATTTTTGTGATGGCTGGTTTGGCGCAAAGTTCGGAATTTACTATTTTGCGCACGGGCGGCTTGGGGCCTGGGCAGGCATTGCGTAGCTTGTTGTGGCTTGGGGCGTTGTTTACGGTATTGACTTTCGTCACGGGTGACTATATTGCGCCGCGCACGGAGAAGCTGGCACAGTTTTATAAGGCGCAGTTTGAGGGCAATATCACAGCAGGGCGCACTGGGGCGTGGATTAAGGAAAACGTGGATGGCATTGACCGCATCGTCAATATCGGGCAGCTTACAGCCGAAGGCCAAATGCGCGATTTGCGTATTTTTGATTTTGACCAGCAGGGCGCTTTAGCGCAGATGCGCAAAGCCGAGACAGGCGAGTTTGCAGACAATGGCTGGCGACTCGGCAATGTGAGCAGCACTATTACGCAGGCGGCAAGTAGCATGCAGACAGAAAGCAGCACGCAGGAAGCAAGCACTACGCAAGCAGCAAACAAGCAGCAGCAAGGTGGCAGTCAGCAGCAGGTGGTGCGGCAATTGCTGGGCGAGCAAGAGCTGAAAACGGGTATCAAGCAAACCATGGTTGCAGCAGCGTTGCTCAACCCCAATCGCATGTCTACTTACGAGTTGTACCGCTACATCAGCCATCTGAAGGCCAATAACCAGTCGGCGCAAAGCTACGAAGTGCAGTTTTGGCGCAAGTTGTTTTATCCCTTGAGCTGCTTGGTCATGGTAATGCTAGCGCTGCCTTTTGCGTACCTGCACTTCAGGTCGGGCAATATCACAACGGTGGTGTTTATTGGCGTGGTCGTGGGGGTTAGCTTTTTCTTGCTCAACAACCTGTTTGGCTATATCGCCAATTTGCGTGAATGGCTGCCGTGGGTGAGCGCTGCTGTGCCTAGCTTGATTTATATGGCGTTATCGCTATTTGCTTTTCGCTGGCTGGTGCGTTATCGCTAGGCTGGTGCTTTCGTGCCAAGCAGTCTTGTCGTAGCAAGCCCGTATGGGTGCTGCTTTGGGTTAGGGCTATTTTTGATTGCGCAGAAACACCCGCTGTACCAGCTCTGCAACGTGCGCTTGCTCGCTGGCGTTGGCATTGTGCAGTTGCACCAGTGCGCCGTGCAATAGCTTGTTGCTTAGGCGCTGCGTGAGTTGCTCGAGCACTTCGTCTGTATTGGCGCCTCGTGCAATGTGTTTGCGGGCGCGGGCGATTTCGGCTTGCCGCCACTGGCTGGCTTGCTGCTGTATTTGCTGGATAAGAGGCACTACGCCAGTGGCAGGGTCGCGCTGGTGCAGCCAGTGCATAAAGTGGTGCACGCCTTGCTCAACAATGGCCTCGGCTTGCGCAACAGCGGCTTGGCGCTGGGCATGCCCAGTTTGCACGACATGGGCCAAGTCATCAACGGTGTAGAGATGCACATCGGGCAGGGCTTGCACTTCAGGCTCTATATCGCGCGGCACAGCCAAATCAACCATGAAGATGGGGCGGTAGTGGCGTTTTTTAAGCGCACGCTCAACCGCGCCCAGCCCGATGATGGGCAAGGTGCTGGCGGTGCAGCTCACAACAGCGTCAAACTCATGCAGGCGCTCTGGGATGCTGGCAAGCGGCATAACGCTGCCCGCGCACCGTGCGGCCAGTGCTTCGCCGCGCTGCATGGTGCGGTTGGCTATTGTGATTTGCAGCGGGTTTTGGGCAGCAAAGTGGGTGGCTGCCAGCTCAACCATTTCGCCTGCACCAATAAACAAGATGCGGATGGGTTTTAAATCACCATTGAAAACCTGCTTTGCCAGACGCACTGCGGCAGCGGCCATGCTGATGCTGTGCAGGCCAATGGCAGTGCTGTTGCGCACTTGCTTGGCTACGGCAAAGCTGCGCTGAAACATCTGGTTGAGGGTGCGCCCCAAGCTACCTGCTTGCTGCGCGGCGCGTGCGGCGTGCTTCATCTGCCCCAGGATTTGCGGCTCACCCAGCACCATAGAATCTAGCCCGCTGGCTACGCGAAAGGCGTGGCGGGCAGCAGTATCATCTTGCAAAACGTAGGTGTATGAGCGCAGTGTTTTTGCGGGCACACCACCAGCTTGCGCGAGCCAATGCAGCGTGTGGTCGATTTCTACACGGCTGCCAGCGCAGTACACTTCAGTGCGGTTGCACGTAGAAACAATGGCGGCTTCGGGCTGGTGCGGTATGTTTTGGCGCAGGCCGTGCAAAGCTGGAGCCATGTGCTCTAGCGCAAAGGCAAAGCGCCCCCGTATATCGAGTGGGGCAGAATGGTGGTTAAGGCCAAGGGCCCAGACAGACATAGGCGGGATTATAAAATCTGCAAAAAAAGAAGGGGTTAGTGTAATCGTATGGAGCAACTTGTCGGGTTTATCAACCATTTCATGAATTTGCTTTTGCCTGCATTTTGGCTAGCCAGCTTGATGGTGCTGGTGCATAGGCTGCTTTTCAGGCGGCAAGCCATTGCCATGCGCTGGCAGCGGCAATGGCTGTGGCTGTTTGCCAGCGGCGCGGCTGTATTGTTAGCGGGCTTGCTGTTGCAGCAGCGCGATGGCAAGATGCTGACCTACACTGCACTGGCGCTGGTAGTGGGGGCAATGCAAACATGGCTGCTGCGGCGCGGGCATGCCAAAAGCAAATAATTCTTGGCAATTGCGCCCATGCCGCTGTATTGCATTGCGTTGCGGCGTGAATTTGCAAGGTGCGCGGTAGAATCAAGACATCTTTTGCCGCCTGCTTGTCTGGCAGTGCTGGCGTTGCACGGTTTTATTAACTTTTGAGGGCTTATCAATGGCACTTGTATCTATGCGCGAGCTGCTCGACCACGCAGCAGAAAACGGCTACGGCATTCCAGCTTTTAACGTCAATAACCTTGAGCAAGTGCAGGCGGTAATGTCTGCGGCTGACGAGGTGGGTGCTCCTGTTATCTTGCAGGCTAGCGCAGGCGCACGCAAATATGCGGGTGAAAAATTCATCAAGCACCTGATTGAAGCAGCAGTAGAAACCTGGCCGCATATTCCGCTGGTGATGCACCAAGACCACGGTGCTTCGCCCGCCGTATGCCAGGGCGCGATTGACTTGGGCTTTGGCTCGGTGATGATGGATGGCTCGCTGATGGAAGATGCCAAAACACCATCGAGCTTTGAGTACAACATCGAAGTCACCCGCAAAGTTGTTGAAATGGCGCACAAGGTAGGCGTAACGGTGGAAGGCGAGCTGGGCGTGCTGGGCAGCCTTGAAACTGGCGAAGCTGGCGAAGAAGACGGCGTAGGTGCCGAAGGTAAGCTGGAAATGAGCCAGATGCTGACCGACCCCGAAGAAGCCGCCCAATTCGTTAAAGCCACACAGCTTGATGCGCTTGCCATTGCCATTGGTACCAGCCACGGGGCGTATAAATTCACCCGCAAGCCTACAGGCGATATTTTGGCCATCAGCCGCGTTAAAGAAATCCACGCCCGCATACCCAACACCCATTTGGTGATGCACGGCTCATCCAGCGTGCCGCAAGAGCTGCTGGCCATTATTCGTCAGTACGGCGGGCAGATGAAAGAGACTTATGGCGTGCCTGTGGAAGAAATCCAGCAAGCCATTAAATACGGGGTGCGCAAAGTCAATATCGACACCGATATCCGCTTGGCCATGACGGGCGCAGTACGCAAGTTTATGCACGAAAATCCCGAAAAATTCGATGCCCGCGAGTGGCTCAAACCCGCCCGCGAAGCCGCCAAAGCACTGTGCAAGCAGCGTTATCTGGAGTTTGGCTGCGAAGGCCAAGGCGCCAAAATCAAAGGCATACCGCTTTCTGATATGGCGCAAAAATACGCTAAAGGCGAGCTCAACCAGATGGTTAAATAAGCTGTTATTTTTGTTTCCAGATGCAAAAGCCGTCCCAAATCGGGCGGCTTTTTTCTTTTTGCCAGACTTAAACGTCCACACTGGCGCATGATGCAGCTAAGATAGCTGCTTATTACCTACCGTGACAGACGGCGCACGCCTCAGATTTGCTTTGCGCACTTTGCATGCTTCGTGCGCTTTATGCGCGTTGCGCCAGTTCTTTTTTTCAGGAATAGTATGAACACACCATCGCCACAAACGCCTTCTCACACAGCGGATGAGGCTGCCGCACACGCTTTGCACAAGCCCTTATCCAAAGGCATATATGTATTGCCCAACCTGTTTACGCTGGCCTCTTTGTTTGGCGGCTTTTACGCTATTGTGATGGCGATGAATGGCCGCTTCGAGCTGGCAACAGTCGGCATTTTTTGCTCAATGGTGCTCGATAGCCTTGATGGGCGCGTAGCACGGCTAACGCACACACAAAGCGCCTTTGGCGAGCAGATGGACTCGCTATCAGACATGGTTAGCTTTGGCGCTGCGCCTGCGCTGGTGGCCTATGAATGGGCATTGCGCCCTTTGGGGCGCTGGGGCTGGATTGCGGCATTTGTCTATTGCGCGTGCGCGGCATTGCGCCTGGCGCGGTTTAACGTCAATACAGGGGTGGTAGACAAGCGTTACTTTCAAGGCTTGCCCTCTCCTGCCGCTGCGGCACTGGTAGCGGGCTTTATCTGGCTCACCTTTGAGATGATTACAGGGCACTATGCTGTGCCTGGCTTTGCCAGCATCATTGGGCTATTTGCAACGCTGCCATTGCAGCGCACCGATTTGTCATGGGTTATGTTTGGCATCACCTTGTTTGCTGGCTTAACGATGGTTACCAACATTCCCTACTACAGCTTTAAAGACTTTCGCGGCAAGCGCACCGTGCCTTTTACGCTGCTGGTCTTGGTAGTGCTGGTGATTGCCTTGATTAATATCGAGCCGCCTACCGTTATGTTTGGCTTTTTTGTCTGCTACGGGCTTAGTGGCTACATCATCTACGTTTGGCGCAAAACCAAAGGTGAGCATGTCAGCATCGTCAGCACCTCAATTACCGAGCCTGATGAGCACGATTTGCACCATTGATTCTTGCGCTTTTGCTTGAGACTTTGACTGCACGCAGTCCTGGAAAAACCAGTAACAAAGACTAAAAAAAGACCATTAAAAGCCTCAAGAAGGGATAAGCGCAAGAGCAAAACCAAACCCAAACCAAGCCCACAAAACCACAGGGCGCAGGAACAATACCGAGAGGTATTGTTCCTGCGCCCTGCGTGTTTTTATTGTCTTGACTTATCTTGTTTTAGCGAGCGTGAAAAAAGCCTGAAGCACAAAAAATGCCAGATGGCTATGGGTAGCCAATCTGGCATGGGCACAAAGGGCGATTGTACGGCTTGCAGCTTTATGGCGCTGAAGCTGGTTTTTTGCCCTCGGCGGGTTTGCTGCTTGCGCCCGATTTTTCTTGCTTGGAGTCTTTGCCTTTTTCTGTGGCAGCGGCTTCTTCGGCTTTGTCTTTATCGTCTGCCTTGCGTACGGTTTGCGTTTTGCTGGCAGCAACGGGCAAGCCTTTGAGCTGGTTGAGCGCCTGAATCAGGGGAAAGTCTTTCTCGCTTCCAAACTCGGGCAACCTCAAGGACTTGGGGTTGGCCTTGGATTCGGCATCGAGTTTTTTCAGAGCCTCTTCGCGTTGCTTTTCGCGTTCGGGGTCGGCTGGTTTTTCTGAGCCTTGGCCGTTGCTGATATGGTGCTCCAAGTCAGACTCGCGTTCACGCAAAGCGGCATAGATATTGCCTTTTTCGCTTTCATCAACCATCACATCGGGCACGATACCTGTTGCCTGAATGGATTTGCCGCTGGGGGTGTAATAGCGTGCGGTGGTGATTTTCAGGCCTGTTTCTGGCCCCAGAGCACGTACCGATTGCACCGAGCCCTTGCCAAAAGTCTGGCTACCCATGATGGTGGCGCGTTTGTAGTCTTGCAGAGCACCCGCAACAATTTCACTAGCCGAGGCAGAGCCTTCATTGACCAGCACAACCAGTGGCACTTTTTTAAGGGCTTGGGGCAGGTTTTGCAGCGCATCTTTGCCTAGCCAAGATTGGCGGTAGTCTTGCGGTATGGCTTTGTATACCGTGTTGCTGTCGTTGAGCTGCCCTTTGGTTGAAACAACATCAACGCCTTCGGGCAAGAATGCAGCAGAAATAGCCACAGCCGCATTGAGCAGGCCGCCTGGGTCGTTGCGCAGGTCAAGCACGATGCCTTTGATTTCGGGGTTTTCTTGATACAGGGCATTGACTTTGGCGACAAAGTCTTCAACCGTGCGCTCTTGAAACTGGCTGATGCGCACCCATGCGTAGCCTGGCTCTACCATTTTCGAGCGCACCGAGCGCGTAATGATTTCGGCACGGGTGATGGTGACGGGGAAGGTGCGGCTTTCGTCTTTGCGGTAGATGGTGAGTGTGACTTTGGTGTTGGCAGTGCCGCGCATGCGCTTGACTGCGTCATTCACCGTCATGCCGCGCACGGCCTTGTCGTCAATGCGCATAATCAAGTCGCCAGCTTTCAGCCCGGCCTTATCAGCGGGTGAGCCTTCAATGGGCGAGACAATGCGTATCAGCCCGTCTTCTTGCGAAATCTCTATGCCAAGCCCTACAAATTTGCCTGTGGTTTCTTCTTTGAATTCTTTGAAGGCTTTTTTGTCGTAATACTGCGAATGCGGATCTAGCCCCGAAACCATGCCAGCTATGGCATCGCTGATGAGTTTTTTATCATCAGTCGGTTCAACATAGCTGCTTTTTATCATGCCGTAAACAGCGGCAAATTGCTGCAACTGATCAAGCGGCAGCGGGTCGTTTACGCCGCGTGCAACTGTTTGCACAGAAACCGTTGTTAATGCACCAGCCAGCACGCCAACCGAAATCCAGCCAGCAGCTTTTAGCTTTGAGCCCATAAAAAAACCTCTCCCATCGTGCTGCCTCATAGCCGCCGCCTTGTGGCAGGCTGCTTGTAGCGCGTTTATACAGTTTGAACGAATAGCATGCACTATACACGGCAGAGCGTTGCCAGACGGTGCTGGCAAGGTGTAAATACGCTGCCTGGCTGCGGTTTTGCGCGATATTATTGTTTGCCTTGGTTGGCAACGGCTTGGGCAGCAGCTTCAATGGCGGCTGCGTCGCCCAGATAGTAGTGGCGGGTAGGGCGCAGTGCCGCATCAAGCTCGTAGACCAGCGGGATGCCGTTGGGGATGTTAAGCCCAACAATGTTTGTGTCAGAGACTTGATCCAGGTACTTGATGAGTGCCCGCAAAGAGTTGCCATGCGCCACAATCAACACGCGCTTGCCTGCCGTAATGGCTGGCGCAACAGATTCTTGCCAAAACGGCATAACGCGTTTGATGGTGTCTTTGAGGCACTCGGTTAGAGGCACATCAGTGGGCTCAAGCGCGGCGTAGCGTCTGTCAGAGCGCTCGCTGCGTGGGTCGTCGGCGGTGAGTGCGGGCGGTGGTGTGTCGTAGCTGCGGCGCCATACCAGCACTTGTTCGCTGCCGTACTGCTGCACTGTCTCGCTTTTGTTAAGCCCCTGCAAAGCACCGTAGTGGCGCTCGTTGAGCCGCCAGGTAGATTCAACGGGCAACCATGGGCAATCCATGGCATCGAGTCCGTGCCACAGGGTGTGGATGGCGCGCTTGAGCACGCTGGTGTATGCCTGATCGAAAACAAAACCGTTTTCTGCCAGCAGCTTGCCAGCTTGTTTGGCTTGCGCTACGCCTGTATCAGTAAGAGGCACATCGGCCCAGCCAGTAAAGCGGTTTTCAAGGTTCCAGGTCGATTCGCCGTGGCGAATCAGTACAAGTTTGTGCATGGATAAGGTTCTTTGCTAGAAAAAAATGGCAAACGTGAATGCTTATTCTAGAATACTGGATTCAGTCTGCTTTAAAGCAGGAAAGGATTATTGTGGATTTTTTGATTACAAACTGGTATTTGTTCCTGATGGCGGCGCTTTCTGGCGCGTTTTTGTTCTTCCCCAAATTGATGGGTGACAACAGCGGCAATGGCATGGAGCTGGGCGAGGCAATACTCAAAATGAACCGTGAAAAAGGCGTTTTGATTGATGTGCGCGAGCCTGATGAGTATGCAAAAGTGTATGTGGCGCAGTCGAAAAATATTCCGATGGGGCAAATTGCGGAAAAGCTGCCAGGCAGCGTCAAGAATAAGGCGTTGCCCGTATTGTTTATTTGCGCGAGTGGAGCGCGCACGGGCAAGGCCGTCAAAATCGCCAAGCAGCTAGGCTATGAAAATGCATACTCCGTTGCTGGTGGCATGCGCTCTTGGGTAGAGGCCAATATGCCCGTTGTTACAGCAGCGCAAAACGAGAAAAAGCAGGGCTAATCATGCAAACTGTAACTATCTACACTACTGCGGTTTGTCCTTACTGCGTGCGCGCCAAGCAGCTTTTGCAAAAACGTGGGGTAACCCAATTGCACGAAGTGCGCGTTGATAAAAACCCAGCCGAAAAAGCGCTCATGATGGAGCGCACGGGGCGCCGTACTGTGCCGCAGATTTACATCGGAGACAAGCACATTGGCGGCTGCGACGATTTGATGGCATTAGACCAAGCTGGCGACTTGCTGCCTTTGCTTAACGCATAAGATGCGGTATCTGCACCAGATGCGTGGCGCATTTGAAAAATAAAGACGTTTTCCCCTGTCATAATTCACAACTTCCCTTTTTTAAGAAAGCAGGCAATCATGGCTGAAGCAGTAACACAAGAACAGGTTTTCAATATCCAGCGCGTATACCTCAAAGAGGCTTCGCTTGAGCAACCCAATTCTCCAGGCATTTTTCTGGAGCAAGAAGCGCCATCCGTGGATATTCAGTTGGCAGTAGAGGCAGGCCAAGTGGCTGAAGGCATTTTTGAAGTTGCCGTAACAGCTACAGTTCACACCAAAGTCAAAGAGCACACCTTGTTTTTGATTGAGGTTAAACAAGCAGGTATTTTTGAAGCGCGTGGTATGCGTGATGACCAGATGTCACCTGTGTTGGGTGTGGTTTGCCCGCAAATCGTGTACCCCTACCTGCGCGGCAACGTTGCCGACATGATTCAGCGTGCAGGCTTCCCGCCAGTGCATTTGGGCGAAATCAACTTCCAAGCCATGCACGAGCAACGCATGCAAGAAGCAGCCAATGCAGCCAATGGCACTAAAGAAGAAGCCAAAGACGCTGACAAAGAAGATAAAAAAGATACGGTGCAATAAAACCGCTTTTCGTAGCAGCGCAGGCGTTTGTTTGCGCTGGCATATTACAAGACAGGATTTGTTCGCATGAAAATAGCCGTTCTCGGCGCAGGCGCTTGGGGTACAGGCATGGCTTTGCAATTGGCGCAGCGCCACACGGTGCTGCTCTGGTCGCGCGAAGCCGATGTTGCCCAAGCCATGCAGCAAACGCGCTACAACCAGCGTTACTTGCCTGATTTGCACTTGCCTGAAAATATTCAGGTTTATGCAGGCACAGCAAAAACAGCAGATGTAGCCGCTTGCGATTTGGTGATGGTGACGTGCCCAGTCGTTGGCTTGCGCGAGCAGCTTGCGCTACTGCATGACCTGCAAAAGCCGCTGGTATGGCTGTGCAAAGGTTTTGAAGAATCGCAAGACGGATTGTCTGCAGGGCTGCTGCCGCATGAAGTTATGGCGCAGGTTGCGCCTGATTTGCGAGCTGGCGTGCTTAGTGGCCCGAGCTTTGCGCAAGAAGTAGCGCGCAGCCAACCTACGGCGCTAGTCGTTGCCAGCCCATATGAGGAAGTGTGCAGCACAGTAGTGCAGGCCGTACACAACGAAACTTTGCGCGTTTACAGTAGTAGCGACATCATAGGTGTTGAGGTAGGCGGCGCAGTTAAAAATGTGCTGGCTATAGCCGCAGGCGTGCTTGATGGCATGTCGCAGCAAGCCGCAAGTGGCGCAACAGGCGCAATACTGGCAACTGTTCCCGGGTTGAATGCACGTGCAGCTTTGCTAACGCGTGGCTTGGCCGAGATGACGCGTTTTGGTCTGGCGCTAGGTGCTGAAGCGGCTACTTTCATGGGTTTGAGTGGCATGGGTGATTTGGTGCTGACAGCAACGGGTGATTTAAGCCGCAACCGTAAAGTAGGCTTGCTGCTCGCGCAGGGGCTTACGGCTCAGCAAGCTGTTGCTACACTGGGTCATGTGGCCGAAGGTGTATATTGCGCCAGAACCGTTTTGGCACGCGCTACTGCATTGCAGGTAGATATGCCAATTACCCGCTGCGTGGTGAGTTTGCTTGATGGCAAAATCAGCGCCAAAGAAGCCGCCAAGCTGCTAATGGGGCGGCAGGCGCGCGTTGAGTTTGATTTGTAATTGCGCTGCAGCAGAACTGCTTTGGCAGGCTGCCTGTATTATTTTTTTTCTGTACACGGCTGCGAGCTGCATCGCAGCGCAGTTGTTTGCAACTGTAATTTGCAACTGTACTTTTTTGCTTGCATAAATATGTTTTCTACGCTTCAGGAATACAGCGCATCCATACTGCAAGGTGCTTGGCTTACGCTCGAAGTGGCTCTGGCATCGCTGCTGCTGTCTGTGCTCATCGGCTTGGCGGGTGCAGCTATGCGCTTGTCTGGCAACCGTGTCATATCGTTGCTTGCGCAGTGGTACTCGTCTGTCGTGCGCGGAGTGCCCGAGCTGATTTGGATGCTGATGATTTACTACAGCATGCAAATGCTGCTCAACGAAGTCACTGACTACTTTCAAATGGAAATGATTGAAATCAGCCCTTTGATGGCAGGTATTTTGACGCTGTCTTTCATTTATGGTGCCTACTTTACCGAAACCTTTCGTGGTGCCATGCTGGCAGTGCCTTACGGGCAGATTGAGGCAGCCAATGCGTATGGCATGAGCCCCATGCTGGTATTGCGCCGCATCACCTTTCCGCTGATGATGCGTTTTGCCTTGCCTGGTATTCGCAACAACTGGCTGGTGCTGACCAAAGCTACCGCGCTGGTTTCTATCATCGGGCTTGATGATATGACGCGTCTGGCGCAGCAGGCTGGCAGCAGCACGCATATGCCATTTCTTTTCAATATGTTTTCGGCACTGCTGTTCTTGTGTATCACAATGGTATCGCTGCTGGTATTTCGCCAGCTCGACGCCTATTACCAGCGCGGCTTCAAAATGACGGTGAGCTCCCATGAGTGAAGACTCTACCCTATTGCTTTTTGTGCAGACACTTTGGGCATGTATTCAGGCATTGCCTACAACTTTGCTGCTTACAGGCTTATCGATACTGATTGGGCTAGCCATAGCCATACCACTCGCTGTAGTGCACCATCGCCACACCACCCTCAAGGCGCGGCTGGTGCAAGGCTTTATCTATTTCTTTACTGGCACTCCGTTGCTGGTGCAGATTTACATCATCTACTACGGCCTGCCCAGCTTTGACTGGGTTGCCGACTTGATGCAGCAACCAGGTTTTGGCTTCCTCAAAGATGGTTTTATTTGGGCGCTGATGGCGCTTACGCTCAATACGGCGGCGTATTCCACCGTGATTTTTTCAGGCTCCATCAGGAATACGGATGCTGGCGAAGTTGAAGCTGCACGCGCTTATGGCATGTGGCCGCGCCAGGCCATGTGGCGCATCATCCTGCCTTCAAGCTTGCGCCGCGCCTTGCCAGCGTATAGCAACGAGGTCATCATGATTATGCACGCCACCTCTTTGGCATCAACCGTAACGGTGTCAGAAATGACCAATGCAGCCAGCTTGATTGTCAGCAGCAGCTACCGCCCATTTGTGGCTTACAGCGCGGCGGCAGTTATGTATTTGCTGCTTACATTGATACTGGTTGGCGGCTTCAAGTTGCTTGAGAAACGCTTTATGGCGCACTTGGGGCCGCGCAGCCAATAACTTTACTGATTGAATCACCATGCAAAAACGCACCATTGCGCTGCCATGCGCCATTCCAGGTACCGAAACCACCGTCACCGCATTTTGCTATGGCCCGCAAGATGCCCAGCGCCACATTTACCTCCAAGGCAGCTTGCATGCCGACGAAATGCCGGGCTCGCTAGTTGCCTACCACCTGTGCCAGCGCCTGGATAAACTCGAAGCACAAGGCGCATTACAAGCACGCATCACCGTAGTGCCCCTGTGCAACACAGCAGGCTTGCGCCAAAGCGTGCTTTTCTCTGGGGTAGGGCGGTTCGACATGGCCATTGGCCAAAACTACAACCGCCTGCGCACTGTGCCGTTTTATGAGCGCGTGCTAGCCCGATTGCAGCAAAATCCGCAGGCTTTGGGGCAAGACGCACAGGCCAACCGCACTACCATTCGCGCCGCCATGCGTGCTGAAGCACAAGCCTGGCAGCCCACCAACGCCATTGAAGCCCTGCACAGCGTGCTTTTGCAACTGGCCTGCGATGCCGACGTGGTGCTTGATATGCACTGTGATAACGATGCCGTGCTGCACATGTACACCATGCCGCAACTCTGGCCGCATTTGGAGCCGCTGGCTTGCTGGCTGCAATCGCACTGCCAGATGCTCAGCGAAGACTCCAACTCCGACTCTTTTGACGAAATCTTCTCTACGCCCTGGCTCAAGCTGCAGCGGGAATTCCCCCACGCCAACATTCCGCTGGCCTGCCATTCGGCAACCATCGAGTTTCGTGGCGAACGCGACCTTTCGCATGGGCTGGCAGCACAAGATGCCGATGCACTGCTGCAATACCTGCACCATCAAGGCGACGTGCGCCTGCCGCAAGCAGACATCAAACCCATGCCCGCACTCATTCGCCAGCCACATCCGCTCTCGGGGCTGACCTATGTCAAAGCGCCCATGTCAGGTATCGTCGTTTACCATGCCAAGGTAGGCACGTGGATTAAAAAAGGCGACTTGCTGGCAGACGTGATTGACCCCATAGCGCAAAAAGCAGTACCCGTGCACAGCCCGATAGATGGCTTTTTGTACGCTACCGCCGATTTGCGCTTTGTGCGCCCCGAGCACAAGCTTGTATCCATATCTGGCGCACAAGACACTGGCAACACAGGGCTTTCGCCTTAAGCCGCGCCCAGCCTCCGCCCATTCGTTAGCACATTTTTTTTGCTTAATCCAGCAGACACACGCCCCATGAACAAACTCGTTGTTGAAAACATCCACAAAACCTACGGCAGCCATGAAGTGCTCAAAGACGTATCGCTCTCGGCCAAAGCGGGCGACGTAGTAGCCATCATTGGTTCGAGCGGCTCGGGCAAATCCACCTTTTTGCGCTGCATCAACTTTCTGGAAAAGCCCAACAGCGGCACCGTCACCCTCAACGGCCAGACGTTGAGCGTAATTCCGCAGCCCAACGGCCGCGAACCCAAAGTCAGCGACAGCAAACTGCTACAACAGTTCCGCACCAAGCTCTCGATGGTGTTCCAGCACTTCAACCTCTGGTCGCATATGTCGGTCATGCACAACGTGATGGAAGCGCCCCTGCACGTTTTGGGCGTAAGCAAAGAAGAAGCCCGCCAGCGTGCTGAAAACTACCTCACCAAAGTAGGCTTGACAGCAGCCGAATACGACAAATACCCATCTCAACTCTCAGGCGGCCAGCAGCAGCGCGTAGCCATTGCCCGCGCACTGGCTATGGAGCCTGAAGTCATGCTGTTTGACGAACCCACCTCGGCGCTCGATCCCGAGCTGGTGGGCGGCGTACTGCGCGTCATGCAGCAACTCGCCGAAGAAGGCCGCACCATGCTCATCGTCACCCACGAAATGGGCTTTGCCCGCAACATTGCCAGCCACGTTATGTTCTTGCACCAAGGGCTGGTAGAAGAGCAGGGCTGCCCCAAAGACGTCTTTGAAAACCCCCAAAGCCAGCGCCTGCAACAGTTTTTGTCGGGCAGCTTGAAATAATCAGGCGTTTGGCCGTAGCCTTTAGCCTGTTTTTATGCATGCGAATCGCCCGATGGAGTAGGGGCATCTGCCAGCAGCGCCAGCATCCCCGCCTCATCCAGCACAGCCACACCCAGCTCTTGGGCTTTGTCTAGTTTGCTGCCTGCTTCGCTACCAGCAACCACATAGTGTGTTTTCTTGCTCACGCTGCCTGCAACCTTAGCACCAGCGGCTTCGAGCATGGCTTTGGCGTGCTCGCGGCTTAGGGTGGGCAGTGTGCCTGTGAGGACTACGGTTTTGCCAGCCAAAGGCAGGGCTGCGGCGTTGGCGCTGTTGTGGGCTTGGCTGCTTTCTTCCCAGTGCAGGCCAACGGCGCGTAGTTGCGCTACCACTTCGCGGTTGTGTGGTTCGGCAAAAAAATGCTGGATGCTGTGCGCCACTACGGGGCCAACATCGGGTACTTGCAGCAAGCTGGCTTCGTCAGCCGCCATGATGGCATCCAGATTGCCAAAGTACCGCGCCAGGTCTTTGGCGGTGGCTTCGCCCACATGGCGTATGCCCAAGCCATATACAAAACGTGCCAGTGTGGTGGATTTGCTCTTTTCCAGCCCTTGTAGCAGGTTTTGGGCTGATTTTTCTGCCATGCGTTCCAGCCCTGCCAGCGTGTTGATGTCAAGCTGGTACAGGTCGGGCCGGGTGCGGATGAGTTGGCCGCCTACCAGTTGGTCTACCAGTTTTTCGCCCAGATTTTCTATATGCAGTGCGCGACGCTGGGCAAAGTGCAGTATGGCTTGCTTGCGCTGGGCGCTGCAATACAGACCAGCAGTGCAGCGGGTATCGACTTCGCCTTCTTCGCGCTCTACCGCGCTGCCGCAAACGGGGCAAGCCTGTGGCGCGGTGTAGGGCTGGGTGTTGGGTGGGCGGTGTTCAAGCACGACTGATACCACCTCGGGAATAACGTCACCCGCGCGGCGCACAATCACGGTATCGCCCACGCGCACGTCTTTGCGGCGTGCTTCTTCTTCGTTGTGCAAGGTGGCGTTGGTAACAGTTACGCCGCCCACAAATACGGGTGCGAGCTTGGCTACTGGTGTGAGTTTTCCCGTGCGCCCGACTTGCACATCAATAGCCTGCACGGTGGTGGTTTGCTCTTGCGCGGGGTATTTGTGCGCCACTGCCCACTTGGGCTCGCGGCTGACAAAGCCCAATTGCTGTTGCAGTGCAAGCGCATTGACTTTGTAAACCACGCCATCAATGTCAAAAGGCAGATTGTCACGCAAAGCGCCTATGCGCTGGTGAAATGCCACCAGTTCGTCTGCGCCCTGCGCGGTGGTGCGGTGGCTGCATACGGGCAGACCCAAAGCGGCTAGCGCATCCATGGTGGCCCTGTGGGTGGTGGGCATGTCTGCCCAGTCTTGCACTTCGCCCAGGCCGTAGGCAAAAAAGCTCAAAGGGCGTTGTGCGGCAATGGCCGGGTCAAGTTGGCGCAGTGCGCCAGCGGCGGCGTTGCGCGGATTGACAAAGGTTTTTTCGTTTTTCTGCCCTTGGGCGATTTTTTCGCGCTGGCGCTCGTTGAGGGCTTCAAAATCGTCGCGGCGCATATACACTTCGCCGCGCACCTCAAGCACGGCGGGTGGTGTGGCGCTGTGCAGGCGCAGCGGCACTTGCCCGATGGTGCGGATGTTTTGCGTCACATCTTCGCCCGTTTCGCCATCGCCCCGCGTGGCAGCTTGCAGCAGTTGGCCATTGACA
>RRZU010329481.1_pt1 | contig 19696 bp, 21 predicted proteins | sample 2165561 | NCBI WGS metagenome assembly RRZU01 (sample SAMN10456909, study PRJNA506462) | wastewater metagenome | isolation source: wastewater sludge | place: USA: Moscow, Idaho | reverse complement strand
GTGCTGCATCGGGTAGGTGTTCCAGCTGACCGGGTGGCCGGCTGCGGCGACGAGGTCGTGGGCGGCGCGGCCGAGCTGGACCGGGACGACTGGGTCCATGCTGCCGTGGCCGGCGAAAACCGGGGTGTTGCCGTTGGCGGCGAGCAGGGCCGGTTCGAGCAGTTCCGGGGCCGGGATATAGGTCGACAATGCGACGATGCCGGCCAGTCTTTCCGGATGAGTCAAACCGGCGGTATAGGCAATTGCGCCGCCCTGGGAGAAGCCTGCAAGGATGATCTTGCTGCACGGGATGCCGCGCTCGTTCTCGCGCTGGATCAGTTCGCGCACAGCTTCGACCGAGCGCACGATGCCGTGCGTATCGGGAGCGTGGTTGATCTGTTCGAAATGCGCGATGTCGTACCAGCCGCGCATCACGTAGCCGTTGTTGCAGGTAATCGGGATTGCCGGTGCGTGCGGGAAAACGAATCGCACCGGGAGTTCCGCAGGCAGGCAAAGTTCCGGAACGACCGGCACGAAGTCGCTGCCGTCGGCGCCGAGACCATGCAGCCAGATCACGCTGGCGACCGGGTTTTCGCCGGTGCGGATTTCAATCGCTTCGAGCATCATGCTTCGTCCTCGGCTTTGATGTTTACGCCGGGGATGGGCGGCTCGGGAATGCATTCCTTCAAGAGCTGGAACAGCTCGCGGAAATTTTTCGGCGGTTTTTGCTGCTCGCGTTCCTTCTGCGCATTGCGGACCAGCTGGCGCAGGCGCTGGACCTCGACTTGCGGGTAGTCGGCAACAAATGCTTCGATGGCTTTGGGATCGGTCAGCAGCTTTTCGCGCAGGCGCTCAAGCTGGTGCAGCCAACCGCTGTGGCGGTCGGAAACGCCGGCGATCTTGTCGAGCAGTTCCTGGATCGGCGCCGGATCGACATGGCGCATCAGTTTGCCGATCAATTGTTTCTGCCGGCTGACTGCGCCGTGCGCAGTCAGGCGTTTGGCTTCAATCAGGGCGTCGTACAGACGCTCCGGCAGGTTCAGCGTGGCGAGCAGCTTTTTATCGAGCGGGATCAGCTTTTCGCCGAGCTCTTGCAGCGCCACCATGTCGCGTTTCATCTCGGATTTGCTGACGTAAATGATTTCGTCGTCGTCTTCGTACCACTCTTGGCTCATGGCTGCGTGTCGCTGGATAAAACCGGTATGATACCGCAACCCCACAACGGATCATCAACGTGTCTGAATTCAGTTTCCAGGAAACCGGCTTGCGCGATCTGGCCGCGCAGGTTGTAGAAATCGCGCGCCAGCAGGGCGCAACGGCGTGCGAGGCCGATATTTCCGAGAGCGTCGGCAAGAATATTTCAGTGCGGCTTGCCGAGGTCGAGACGATCGAATACAACCGCGACAAGGGCGTCGGCGTTACGGTCTATCTGGGTCAGCGCAAGGGGCATGCGAGTACGTCGGATTTCTCTCCGCAAGCCTTGCAGGATACGGTACGCGCCGCGTTGGCGATTGCTCGCCACACGGCCGAGGACGAATACGCGGGATTGCCGGATCCCGGGCTGCTGGCGACTGAGGTTCCCGATCTCGACCTGTACCACCCGTGCGCGATGAGCGTCGAGGAGGCGATCGCGGTCGCGACCGAATGTGAAGCGGCTGGCATGACGGTCGATCCGCGCATCACAAACTCCGAAGGTGCAGGCGTTTATCTGAGTTCGAGCCGTTTTGCGTTCGCGAATTCCCTCGGCTTTATCGGCAGCGACACGCTGAGCCGGCACAGCCTTTCTGCGACGCTGATCGCCGAGGACGAGAGTGGCATGCAGCGCGACTACTGGCACGATTCCGCCCGGTGCTGGAACGACATGCAGTCGGCGGCCGAGATCGGTCGCAAAGCTGGCGAGCGTACGGTGCGGCGGCTCGGCGCGCGCCGCGTGAAAACCGGCGAATATCCGGTGCTGTTTGAAGCGCCAGTCGCTTCGAGCCTGATCGGTCACTGGGTCGGCGCAGTCAGCGGCGGCAGCCTGTACCGCAAGGCGAGTTTCCTGACCGACAGTCTCGGTCAGCAGGTGTTCGCGCCGTGCGTCTCGATCGCTGAGGATCCGTTCGTGCTGCGCGGCCTGGGCAGCAGCAGTTTCGATGCCGAGGGCGTGGCCGTCAGCGCGCGCGAAATCGTGCAGGCCGGTGTCCAGCAGGGTTATTTCCTGTCGAGCTACAGCGCGCGCAAGCTCGGCATGCGCTCGACCGGCAACGCCGGCGGCCCGCACAACCTGATCGTCGCGCCGACGGCAACGCTTGCCCAGTTGCTTGCCGAACTCGGGACAGGTCTTTTTGTTACCGAAATGATGGGCCATGGCGTGAATCAGATCACTGGTGATTATTCGCGCGGCGCGGCGGGCTTCTGGGTCGAAAACGGCGTGATCCAGTACCCGGTCGAGGAAATCACGGTTGCTGGCAATCTGCGCGACATGTATCGCGACATCGTCGGCATCGGTGACGATGCACGCAAGTCTTCGAGCCGCCGGGTTGGCTCGATCCTGATCCGCAAGATGACGGTGGCTGGCGAGTGAGTTTGGTGGTTATTGCGCGTAAGTTATTGATTTATATAAACTTTTTATGATTGGATCGATCGTGCCCGCCTATTGGGACGAGGCTTGCGCGACATTGGCCGATGTCGATCCGGTCATGGCCGGGCTGGTTGCGCGTTATCCCGGGATGAGCCTGACCAGCAAGGGCGATGCGTTTTATACGCTGGCGCGCTCGATCGTTGGGCAGCAGATCTCGGTCAAGGCGGCCGATTCGGTGTGGTCGCGGCTGGAGTCATCACTTGAGCAGATCGAAAGTGCGCGTGTGCTGGCGGCTGGAACGCAAGTTCTGCGCGGCTGCGGTCTTTCCACGCGCAAGGTCGAATACCTGAGCGATCTGGCGCGCCATCAACAAGCAGGCCGGCTTGATCCACAGGTCTGGCATGACTGGGATGACGAGGCAGTCATTACCGAGCTGTGCTCGATCCGCGGTATCGGTCGCTGGACCGCCGAGATGTTCCTGATTTTTCATTTGCTGCGCCCGGATGTGCTGCCGCTTGATGACATCGGTTTACAGAGAGCGATCGCTGACCATTACCACGCCGGCGAGCGCCAGCCGCGCAAGGTGCTGCGGGAGTTGGCGGAAATCTGGCGACCGTGGCGCAGTGTCGCAACTTGGTACTTGTGGCGCAGCCTTGATCCGGTGCTGGTCGAGTATTGAATTCAGTAATTCAAACTTCCGGGCGCGTGTTTGTAAGTTATTGATTTTAATTGTGTTTTTGTTTTTATGATTGGCCGGAAGGGGCGCGGCGCTGGCAAAGCTCCGCGCCCAGGCTTTTTACAGCACTTCCGCGGCGTAGTCGGCCAGACGCGAACGCTCACCGCGTGTCAGCGTGATATGGCCAGAGTGATCCCAGCCCTTGAAGCGATCGACGACATAGGTCAGACCCGATGAGCCTTCCGTCAGGTACGGCGTGTCGATCTGCGCGATGTTGCCCAGGCAGACGACCTTGGTGCCTGGGCCAGCCCGCGTGATCAGGGTTTTCATCTGTTTTGGCGTCAGGTTTTGCGCTTCGTCGATAATCAGCAGCTTGTTCAGGAAAGTGCGGCCGCGCATGAAATTCAGCGACTTGACCTTGATCCGGCTGCGGATCAGGTCACGCGTTGCAGCGCGGCCCCAGTCGCCCGCTTCGTTGTCAGTCTGGTTCAGCACATCAAGATTGTCCTCGAGCGCGCCCATCCACGGCTGCATTTTTTCTTCCTCGGTTCCGGGCAAAAAGCCGATATCCTCGCCGACAGGAACGGTCACGCGGGTCATGATGATTTCGCTGTAGAGCTTGGTTTCCAGCGTCTGGGTCAACCCGGCTGCCAGGGTCAGCAGCGTCTTGCCGGTGCCAGCCTGACCCAGCAGGGAAACGAAATCGATTTCCGGGTTCATCAGCAAATTAAGCGCGAAATTCTGCTCGCGGTTGCGTGCCATGATTCCCCAGACCGCATTTTTATGGTGCGAATAGTCCTTGAGACTTTCCAGTTTGGCGCTCTTGCCCTGCATGGCGATCACGCGCGCCATGAACGGTTGTTCGCCTGCCTGGAAGATCAGCTGGTTCGGGTAGAGATCGCCGCAATCTGGCCCGTTCAGTTGCCAGTAATTGTGTCCTGATTCCTGCCAGGATTTCAGATCGGCGCCGTTGCGTTCCCAGAAGTCCTGATCGACTTCGCGCATGCCGGTGTAGAGCAGATCGGTGTCTTCAAGCACCTTGTCGTTGAAGTAGTCTTCAGCGGACATCCCGAGCGCACGCGCCTTGATGCGCATGTTGATGTCTTTGGAAACCAGAATCACCTGGCGCTTCGGTTGCAGTTGCTGCAAATGGTGCAACACGCCGAGGATCTGGTTGTCTGCCTTGCCCATCGGCAGTTGCGACGGCAACGAGCTGGTGGTGGTTTCGGTTTGCAGGAACAGCCGACCGGTCGCCTGTCCCTGGCTGGCCTCAGTGAGCGGAACGCCTTCCTGCAGCGAGTGCTCCTTGCCGGAAATCAGTTCCTCCATGAAGCGGCTGGCCTGGCGCGCGTTGCGGGCGACTTCGGACATGCCTTTCTTGTTGCTGTCGAGTTCCTCGAGCGTGACCATCGGCACGAAGATATCGTGCTCGTCGAAACGGTAAAGCGAGGTTGGATCATGCATCAGGACATTGGTGTCGAGCACGAACAGCTTGGTGATGCCGTCGATTTTGCGTTTGCGTGCGGTCATGATCTTCTCCTTTTTGAACGGATCGGTTTTACCTAGCCGAGCGTTTTGACGAACTCCAGAACTTCCTCGACGTGGTTCGGCACCTTGACGCCGCGCCATTCGCGCGCGATCAAGCCGTTGCAGTCGATCACGAACGTGCTGCGCTCAATGCCTTTGACTTCTTTGCCATACATTTTTTTGTTTTTGATAACATCGAATGCGCGACAGGCGATTTCATCCTGATCGGAAACCAGCTCGAACGGATAGGACTGTTTGCACTTGAAGCCCTCATGCGATTTAACGCTGTCGCGCGAGATGCCGAAAACCTGGCAGCCGGCGGTGAGAAAATCAGCGTGGCGGTCGCGGAAATCGCTACCTTCAGTCGTGCAACCGGGTGTGTTGTCCTTCGGGTAGAAATACAGCACAAAGGCTTGGCCGCGCAGTATCTCGGTGTCGAAGGTCTTGTCACCGGTCATTGGCAGTTGCAGGGCAGGGCAGGTCGGATGAGTCATCGGGTATCTCCTGATTTGATTCTGGTTGATGGATCACGACTGGGCAAGGAAGCTTGATTGCCAAGGCCAGTATTCACGGCCGGGCCGGCACGGCTAGAATGTCCCTGTCGATAACCAGCATGGTGCCGAAAACAATGAGTATCAAGAGCGACAAGTGGATTCGCCGGATGGCGCAGCAACACAGCATGATCGACCCGTTCGTCCCCGGACAGGTCAAGATCGTCGACGGGCAGCGCATCGTTTCCTATGGCACATCGAGTTATGGCTATGACATCCGCTGCGCCGATGAATTCAAGGTATTCACGAACCTGAACAGCACGATCGTCGACCCAAAAAACTTTGACGAAAACAGCTTCGTTGACGTATCCGGCAAGGGTTACTGCATCATTCCGCCGAATTCGTTCGCGCTGGCCAGGACAGTCGAGTATTTCCGGATTCCACGCAATGTGCTGACCGTCTGCCTTGGCAAGTCGACTTATGCGCGCTGTGGAATCATCGTCAATGTCACGCCGTTCGAGCCGGAATGGGAAGGCTATGTGACGCTGGAATTCAGCAACACGACTCCGCTGCCAGCCAAGATTTACGCGAACGAGGGCGTTGCCCAAGTGCTGTTCTTCGAGGCCGATGCCGACGATGTTTGCGAAACCTCATATCGTGACCGCGGCGGCAAGTATCAGGGGCAGGTCGGCGTAACGCTGCCCAAGACCTGAGTGGCCAACATTTTACCTGTTTACTATATATAAATTTATATATTATTATTGAAGCTCATAGAAACAAGGAGCAGGGTATGACTGCAAGCTACAAGGAACTGGCCGGCGAGCTCGGCGGCAAGCTCAAGGAACTCAGCCGGGAAATCCCGGAAACCATGCAGGGGTTTTCCCAGATGTCGAAGGCCACACATACCGACGGCGCGCTAAGTGCGAAGTACAAGGAACTGATGGCAATGGCGATTGGCATCGCAGCCCGTTGCCCGGGCTGTCTGGCTTTCCATGCGCAGGCCTGCGTCAAGATGGGCGTCACTCGAGCGGAATTCGAGGAAATGCTGCAGGTCACGGCGTATATGGGCGGCGGACCGTCGCTGATGTATGCGGCCGAAGCGCTGCGGGCCTTTGAGGAATTTGGCGGTGAAAAAGCCGCCTGATTTCCGGTGACCGGAATCATCACGGCGCGGCAGGGACCGCGCCGTTTTGCTGCGCCGAAATGACCAGCTTTGGTAGAATGCCTGTCTTTCCCAACCGGCACCTGCAGGAACACCATGCTTACCGTCTACAACACGCTCGCCCGCGAAAAACAGGAATTCCGCCCGATCGAACCGGGCAAGGTGCGGATGTACGTCTGCGGCATGACGGTGTATGACCTGTGCCACGTCGGTCATGCGCGCATGTTGTCGTCGTTCGACGTCGTTTATCGCTGGCTGAAGGCTTCAGGCTTCGACGTCAGTTATGTACGCAACATCACCGACATCGACGACAAGATCATCAAGCGTGCGGCCGAGAATAACGAGCCGATCGACGCGCTGACCGAGCGAACAATCCGCTACATGCACGAGGATTGCGCGGCGCTGAACCTGCTGCCGCCGACGGTCGAGCCGCGCGCCACCCGGCATATCGACGACATGCTGGCGCTGATCGGCCAGTTGATCGAAAAAGGACGCGCCTATCCGGCCGCCAACGGCGATGTCTATTACGCGGTGCATGCGTTTCCGGGTTACGGCAAACTCTCGGGCAAGTCGCTCGAAGACCTGCGTGCCGGCGAGCGTGTCGCGGTTGACGGGTTCAAGCGCGATCCGCTCGATTTCGTGCTGTGGAAGGCGGCAAAGCCGGGCGAACCGTACTGGGATTCGCCATGGGGCAAAGGCCGGCCGGGTTGGCACATTGAGTGCTCGGCGATGAGTTGCCATCATCTCGGCGAACACTTCGACATCCACGGCGGCGGCGCGGACTTGCAGTTTCCGCATCACGAAAACGAAATCGCCCAGTCCGAAGGCGCGCATGACCATGCCTACGTGAACTACTGGATGCACAATGGCTTCGTGCAGATCGACGGCGAGAAGATGTCGAAATCGCTCGGCAATTTCTTCACGATCCGCGATGTGCTCAAGCATTTCGACGGCGAAGTCGTGCGCTTTTTGATCGTTCGCGCACATTACCGCAGCCCGATCAACTTTGCCGATACGCTGCTCGAGGATGCGCGCCAGGGGCTGATCCGGCTTTATACCGCCTTGAAGGGAATCGACTTGCCGCAGGCGGGTGCGATCGACTGGGTCCAGCCTCATGCTGCGCGCTTCAAGTCGGCCATGGACGACGATTTCAATACGCCGGAGGCTGTTGCCGCGCTGTTTGATCTGGCTGGAGAAGTGAACCGCAGCCGCGATCCGCAAGCAGCGTTGCTTCTGAGTCAGCTTGGCGGGATTCTGGGTCTGCTTGGCCGGAATCCGGTCGAATTCCTGCAGAGCGGCACGTCGGTTGCCGAAGACGACCTGAGTGCCGAAGCAATCGACGCGCTGATCGCTGCGCGCAAAGCCGCGCGAGCAGCAAAGGATTTCGCTGAATCCGATCGCATCCGTGCCGAGCTTGATGCGGCGGGTATTCTGCTCGAAGATGGCGCGCAGGGAACGACATGGCGCCGAAAGTAATCTGACTTTATTCTTTCAAACGGCTGCTGATGCGGCCGTTTTTTGTGGGGAGTATTGCAAGCTGAGCTATACTTCGCCTGATTTATTTCGACAGACAGGCAAGATGGCAGAACTTGGCAACGGGCGTTTCCGGCTGGAACGCAACCTCGGGCAGGGCGCGCAGGGGACGGTATACCTCGCGTACGATACGCGGCTCGATCGCAAGGTCGCGATCAAGCTGTTGCGCCCGGAACAGGCTCCGAAAAGCCTCGATGAAGCGCGTCTTGTCAGCAAGCTGCAGCATCCGAACGTGGTCGCATTGTATGACGCGTTTGTCGAAAGCCGTCGTGTCGGACTGGTTTTCGAGTATGTCGACGGTGAAACGCTGGCGGATCTGCTCAAGCGCGAAGGTGCGCTGACTCCGGTGCGGGCGGTCGAGCTGATGCTCGAGGTGCTCGATGGCCTTGCCAGCGCGCATGCCCAGGGAATCATCCACCGCGACATCAAGCCACAGAACATCATGCTTGATCGCAGCGGGCGGGCGCGCATCATGGATTTCGGCGTCGCGACGCAATCCGGTGAAACCGGAATGAGCGGCACAGTCGGCTATATGGCGCCGGAAATGCTCAAGAATCTGCCGGTGGATGCGCAGGCCGATGTGTTTGCCGCCGGCATGGTGCTCTACCAGATGCTTGCCGGCCGGTTGCCGGTCGATGGCGGATCGGTTTTTGCGACCTTGAACCGCATCGCCAACGAGGCGATCGCTCCGCCGTCCTCGATCAAGCCCGGGATCGACGAGAAGCTTGACCATCTGGTGATGGCGGCATTATCCGCGAACCCGCAACAACGTTATCGCGACGCGGCAAGCATGCGCGATTCGCTGGCGCAGTGGCTGGAAGCGGGCAGGGACGCTGGCGCGGATACGGATGGCGGTCGCCATAGCACGCTCAGCTTTCTGCTGCGCCGCATGAGTCACTGTGCGGATTTCCCCGCGCTGTCGCAGACGATCAGTGCGGTTAACCGGATCAACGATGCCGATTCGGAGCGGCTGCAGAGTCTGTCGGAAGTGATCTTGCAGGATATTTCGCTGACCAATAAACTGCTGCGTATCGTCAATTCCGCGACTTATGGCCAGTTCGGCGGCGCGATCAGCACGGTTTCGCGTGCAATCGTGATTCTCGGTTTTGACAATATCCGCAACCTGGCAGTCACCTTGCTGCTGTTCGAGCACATGCATAACAAGCAGCAGGCCGAGAGTTTGCGCGAGGCCTCGCTCAAGAGCTTTTTCGGTGGTTTGCTTGCCAGTACGCTGGGCAAAAAAAGTGGCTGGCGCGATGTCGAGGAAGCTCAGATCTGCGGCATGTTCCACCATCTGGGCAAACTGCTGACGCTGTATTATTTCCATCAGGAGAGTCAGCAAATCGCGATGCGGGTCGAACAGACCGGCGAAGATGAAACCGTCGTGGCGCAAGCGGTGCTCGGCATCGGCTACCGCGAACTGGCAATCGGCGTCTGCGACAGCTGGAATTTCCCTGAACGCATTATCGGCGGTCTGCGAGAAATGCCGGCGGGCCCGATCAAGAAGCCACAGACCCAGATCGAGCGCCTGCGCTTGTTCGCCAATCTGTCCAGCGAATTGCTGCCGGTGATCGAACTTGCCCCTGCCGAGGCGGAAAAGCATCTGGCAAACGTACTGGCGCGTTATGACAACGCGGTCAGTTGGTCCGCGAGCGCATGCCGCGATTATTTGCAGGAAGCGGCCGATCAATACATGCACTATCTGTCGGTGCTCGGCGTGACCCAGCGCGGCAGCGCGTTCTGTAAAAAGCTGCGTCGCTCGGCTGGCCAGGCCGCGGAACCTGCACCCGAATCGGGTTCATTCGAGGAAGCGTTACATGCCGCGGAAGTGACTGCCGAGGATTCCGCGCCGCTCGATTCGGCGGCGATCCTGTCCGCCGGCGTGCAGGACATCACCAATACGCTGGTCGGCAACTACAGCCTCAATGATTTGCTGCGCATGACGCTTGAGACGATGTACCGCGGAATTGGCTTCGAGCGCGTGTTGTTCTGCACGCGCGACCTGAAGCGGCCGCAGATGGTCGCCCGCTTTGGCTTCGGTCCGGACATCCAGAAGGTGATTGCCAACTTCCGCTTCGATACCCAGGCAACTGGCGACGTTTTCCAGCTTGCGCTCGCGCGCAATGCCGATATTCTGATCGAGGATATCGATGCGGACGCGATCCAGTCGCGCATCCCGTCCTGGTACCGCGCGGCTGTGCCGGCCAAAACCTTTATCGTCTTTCCGGTCGTACTCGACAAGAAGGCGATAGGCCTGTTTTATGGCGATCGCAGTAGTGCCGGCCTGCTGAAAATTCCGCCTGGACAGCTGAACCTGCTCAAGACGCTGCGCAACCAAGCCATTCTTGCGATCAGGCAAAAGCAATTCGGCGCTTAGTTGAAAAAATTCATAATAATCAATATTTTATTGTTTTATTTTCATGTGGTTTGATAAGGTGGTGCCGCGCAGCGGAAAGCATGGTGCTTTGCACAATACTTTCTTGACAATGTTGAAAGCCTGGTCAAGAATGACTTGTGTTGCAATGCGGAATTCCACAGGAGAACCATGAAATGACTACGCCCCAACAGCAGTTTGCCGAACTCAGTCAGGCCAGCCTGGAAAAGACCCTGCGCCTGACTAATATTGCGATCTCCGGCGCCGAACGTCTGTTCAATCTACAACTTGAAATCGCCCGTGACCTGCTTGCTGAAAATGCCGCGACCGCCAAGGCGCTGGCCTGCGTGAAGAATCCGCAGGATCTGCTCGAACTGCAAAAGACGCTGTCCCAGCCGTCCGTGACCAAGACCCTGAGTGTGGCGCGCAACGTGTACGAAACCGCCAATGCCACGCAGAACGAACTGAATGTGCTGATCCAGGAACAGCTTGCCGATTTCAACAAGAACCTGCTCGCAGCGCTCGATACGACGGTAGTCCAGGTTCCGGCCAGTTCTGCTGCGGTTTCCGTGATCAGGAGTGCGGTCGAGGGCGCGACCAGTGCTTACGATACCGTTGCCAAAACGACCCAACGCATCGCTAGCGAACTTGCCGATGCCACGGTCGCCGTTGTCGAGTCGACGGCCAAGTCGGCTTCCGCGAAGGCTTCCAACCGCAAAACGACCTGATCGATTTCCCGCCCCAAAAAAGCCGTTCATCCTAAAAGGGGAACGGCTTTTGTTGTTTTGGCGAATACCGGCCCGGCGACTGCCGGAATAATGGCTACTCGCCGATCAGGCGCATCTTGAAGTTTTTGCCCTTGATGTTGCCGCGACTGAGTTTGCGTAGCGCCTGCTGCGCGATTTCCTGCCTCAGTCCGACATAAGTGTGGAACTCGAACACGCTGATCTTGCCGACGTCGCTGGCGGCAAAACCGGCATCCTTGGTCAGTGCGCCGAGCAGATCGCCGGGACGCAGCTTGTCCTTTTTGCCGCCGGCGATGTTCAGCGTAACCATCGGCGGCAGCAGCGGCGCATCGCTGGCTGGCGTCAGCTCGGCCAGATCAAACCAGTTGACTTTGCCGCCCTGATATTCCTCGATGAACTTGACCCATTTCTTTTCGTTCGGCGCAGCAAGGCTTAATGCGAGGCCCTTTTCCGCGCCGCGCCCGGTTCGGCCGATGCGGTGCACATGAACTTCGGTATCGCGCGAAACGTCGACGTTGATGACCGCGTCGAGCGTCGAAATATCAAGCCCGCGCGCGGCGACGTCGGTCGCGACCAGCACCGAGCAGCTCTGGTTGGCAAAACGCACGAGGATTTCGTCGCGTTCGCGCTGTTCCAGCTCACCGTACAGTGCCAGCGCCGAATAACCCTGTTCCTGCAGCATCGCGGCCAATTCGCGGCAATGGATCTTGGTGTTGCAGAAAGCCAGCGTCGAGGTCGGGCGGAAATGGTCGAGCAGCATCGCGACGGCTGCGTTGCGCTGTTCCGGTTCAACTTCATAAAATCGTTGCTCGATGCGGCTCGAGTCGTGCTGCGCCTCGACCCGGATTTCCTCCGGATTGCGCAGGAAACGCGCGCTGTCCTTGCGGATGCTGTCCGGGTAGGTCGCGGAAAACAGCAGCGTCTGGCGGAATTTCGGGCAGGCGTCGACGATATAGCGGATCTCGTCAAAAAAGCCCATGTCGACCATGCGGTCGGCTTCGTCGAGCACCAGCGTGCGAATGGTTTTCAGGTTCAGCGAGCCTCGGCTCAGGTGATCCTGAATCCGTCCTGGCGTGCCGACGACGATATGCGCGCCGTGCTGCAGTGAGCCGATCTGCGGCCCCATCGGCACGCCGCCGCACAGGCTCAGGATCTTGATGTTGTCCATTGCTCGCGCAAGCCGGCGCAGTTCCTTGGCGACCTGGTCGGCGAGCTCGCGCGTCGGACACAGCACGAGCGCCTGCACGGCAAAATAAGTCGGATTCAGATGCTGCAGGATGCCGATGCCGAACGCAGCGGTTTTGCCGCTGCCGGTCTTGGCCTGCGCGATCAGGTCGCGGCCTTCGAGAATCACCGGCAGGCTTTTGGCCTGGATCGCGGTCATCTGGTGATAGCCGAGGCTGTCGAGGTTCTTGAGCATTGCGCCCTGCAGCGCCAGCGTGGAAAACGAGGTCTTGTTCACAATATTTCTCTTCAGGGTAAGCGTGGATTATCCCCGATTCTCCCCTACTTTTGGGGGTGAGCATGTGGGTGGGCTGTGGACAAGTCAAACAAGGCCTTGATCGGGCAGGTATTGTTGATGGCTGCTTATAAAATGTGCAGCGGAATAATTTCCGGGAAACGCGCCCGGTAACGGTTATATAATTGTGATATTTCAGGTAAGGAGACTCACATGTTCATATTCAATAGCGATTGCAAGCTCGAAGACCTCGGCGGCGGCGTCAGCCGCAAGATTCTTGCCCACAACGGCAGTCTGATGCAGGTGCAAGTGTTTTTCGAGCAGGGCGCGATCGGTGCGATGCATAGCCATCCGCACGAACAGCTGACCTATGTGCTCGAAGGCGAATTCGAGTTCACGATCGGCGACGAGACTCGCATCGTCAAGGCCGGTGATACGCTGTACAAGCAGCCGGACATCGTTCACGGTTGCGTGTGCACAAAGAAGGGCATTCTGCTCGATACATTCACGCCGCAGCGCCAGGATTTTCTGAATAAGTAAAAATTAATATTAATCAATAACTTATATGTTGTGGAATGCCAATCCTGCCAGACGGCAAAGGAAACACTATGCAGATGCGCCAGATGGGAAATTCCGGAATCGAAGCGTCCGCGATCGCGATGGGGGCCTGGGCGATCGGCGGTGGATCGTGGTGGGGCGACAATGATGATGCGCTGTCGATCCATGCGATCCATGCCGCGCTCGATGCCGGCGTGAATCTGATCGACACCGCGCCGGTGTATGGCTTCGGCCACAGCGAAGAAGTCGTCGGCCGGGCGATCAAGGGCCGGCGTGATCAGGTCGTCATTGCGACCAAATGCGGCCTCTGGTGGGGTAGCACCGATCGCGGCGCCTACTATTTCGACCGCGATGGCCGGACTGTCTACAAGACGCTGCAGCCGGACTCAATCCGCGAGGAAGTCGAGATCAGCCTGCGCCGGCTTGGCACCGACTATATCGACTTGTACCAGACGCACTGGCCGTCGCTGGTTCCTGATGCCGAGCCGATCGCAGCGACGATGGAATGCCTGATGGATTTGAAGTGGCAAGGCAAAATTCGCGCGATCGGCGCGTCGAACGTGAACCTGGAGCAGGTGCGCGAATATCAGGTATACGGCGTGCTCGACGCGGTGCAGCTGCGCTATTCGATGCTCGACCGCTTGATCGAAGGGCCGCTGCTCGACTACTGCCGCGAACAGAATATCGCGGTGCTTGCGCACTCGCCGCTCGAACATGGTCTTTTGACCGGCAAGATCGGCATGGATCGCGAGTTTAGCCCGGATGAATTGCGTGGCGGCAAAATCTGGTTCACTCCGGCCAACCGCGGGCGTGTGTTGCAAGTGCTCGCCGGCTGGAGCGATCTGACGGCGAAGTATGGCTGCGACCTGGCCCAGCTTGTGATCGCTTGGACGATCAGCCAGCCTGGCATGACCTACACGCTGTGCGGTGCGCGCAAGCCCGATCAGGTGCGCGACAACGTCGGCGCAACCCGTTTGGTGCTCGATGCCGCAGACATGCAACGCATGCGCCGCGATGTCGAAGCGCTTGGCGATCCGCAGCCGGCGTGATTGCAGTGCCCTTTCCCGGTACGGGAGAGGGCAGGTTGCCTAGCGCTTGATCGCCTCGACGGCGATGTCGATCGTCACTTCGTCGCCAACGTAGGGCGCGAGCTTGCCGGCGTTGAATTCGCTGCGCTTGATTTTGGTCGTCGCGTTCGCGCCGATCGCGTCCTTCTTCATCATCGGATGCGGCATCAACAGATAGCTGTCGATCGTCAGCGTGACCGGCCGGGTTACACCCTTGATGGTCAGATTGCCGTCCACCGACGTCGGCTTGTCGCCATCGAAATGCACTTTGGTCGACTTGAATGTCGCGGTCGGATACTTGGCGGTATCGAGGAAATCCTCGCCCTGAATGTGGCCGTTGAATACCTCAAAGCCGGTATTCACCGACTTCATGTCGATCGTGACATCCACGGAACCGGTCTTGGCTTCCTTGTCGAGGACGATCGAGCCGGAGGTCCGGTCGAAGCGGCTCAGTTGCTTGGAAAAGCCCAGATGGCTGTAGGAAAAGCGCGGGAACGTGTGCGAACCGTCGATGATAAAGGTTTCCGGGGCTGCCAGTGCTGCGCCGCTCAGCGCCGCGAAGGTCAGGATTGCGATCAGGGACTGCTTTTTCATGGGTGAAACTCCTGTTGAATAAGTGATGGTTTACTTCCCGCTGCTGGCGAGTACGTGGAACTTGATCTGGATTTCGTTGGCAACCGTGCCGAAGTCGGCCCATAGGCCTTCGCCGATGGCGAAATCGGCGCGCCTGATGACGAATGCGCCGTCGAAAACCGCGTTGCTGGCTTGTGGCGTGAATGTGAACGGCGCGCTGACGTTGCGGGTGCGGCCCTTTATGGTCAATGGGCCTGCGACTTCGTAGCGGTTGCCGCCGAGCGGCTTGATGCTGGTCGAGACAAAGCGCGTGGTCGGAAAGCCCTTGGCGTTGAACCACAGCTTGCTGGTGACTTCGCTGTTCGCTTCGGCAGAGCCTGCGTCGATGCTGGCGATATCGACATCAATGCTCACGCGGGCCGCTGCGACCTTGGCCGGGTCAAAGCTCAACTGCGTCGTGAACTTCTTGAAACGGCCATCCATGCCGACGCCCATCTGCTTGTAGCCAAAACCGAGCGTGCTTTGGTCGGTCTGGACGTTCCTGAATTCGGCTGCCTGGATTGGGGCGGACAGTCCCAGAGCTGCAGCCAGTCCAAGAACTGCAAGCAGCCCTGGTGCGGACAATCGGGATGCATTCATTGTGATCTCCAGTTTTGTGTTTTATAAGTTGTTGATTTTATTGATATTTTATTTTATGTAGTGCGGAAGCATCCGGGTCAGCACGTCATCCTTGTCGATAAAGTGGTGTTTCAGCGCGGCGGCGGCATGACCGATAACCACGACGACCAGCAGCGCGTTGAGCCCGCCGTGAATGCTGGCCAGCAGATTGCCAAGTTCCGGGTTTCTTCCCAGTAGATCCGGAATGGGCAACACGCCGAACAGTACGGTCTGGAATCCCTTGGCCGAGCTCATCTGCCAGCCCGACAGCGGGATCGCGAACATCAACAGGTAAAGCATTCCGTGCCCGGCGTGAGCGGCAAGTCGTTCCAGCGGGCTCATATGCTGCGGCAGCGCGGGCGGGCGATGACTGATCCGCCAGCCCAAGCGGAAGACCGCCAATAGAAACACGCAAACGCCTGCCCATTTGTGCCACGAATACAGCTGCAGCTTGCGCGGCGAGAACGGCAGCCCGGTCATGTAGAAACCGATTGCGACCATGCCGATGATGGCGAGCGCGATCAGCCAATGCAGCGCGATCGCGGTGGCGGTGTATTTTCGGACTTCCATCAGTGTTCTCCGCATCATTCAGGTTGAAAGGCAAAGGCGTCCATTGCGATCACGTAATCGTCGATCCCGGCGTGGAGCCTTGTTGCGCGGCTGTTTTCGCCGGCAGCGCCCAGTGCAATGAAAAGCGGCAGCAGGTGCTCATCGCGCGGATGGGCCCGGATCGCGTCTGGCGCCTGACGACGGTAATCCAGCATAGCGGCCAGATCGCGCTGTGCGAGTTTTTCCTGGAACCAGTCGGAAAATGCGCGCACATAGTCCTGACTCTGCTCACTGCCCTGGTATGCGCGCTGGAAGTCGGCGAGGTTGTGGGTCAGGTTGCCAGAGGCGATGACCAGAAAACCCTGTCGCGTCAGCGGCGCAAGCGCCTGGCCGATCCGGTAATGATGTTCCGGCCCGAGATGCGGCTGGATCGAGAGCGGCAGAACCGGAATGTCCGCCTCCGGGAACATGATTTGCAGCGGAATCCAGGCGCCATGATCGAGCCCGCGTTCGGGGGCGGCTTCGGCGGCGAAGCCTGCGGCAAGCAGGGCTGACAACGCCTCCTGGCTGGCTTCCCTGCTGCCGGTGGCCGGGTAGCGCAACGAGTACAACGCCTCGGGGAACCCCCAAAAATCATGCAGCGTTTCCGGCCGCTCGGCGAATCCAACCACGGGCCGAGCCGTTTCCCAGTGCGCGCTGGCGATGATGATGGCTCGCGGATGCCGCAATGCGGCAGCAGAGGCTCGCAGCGCCTTGCCGGCTGCGCCCGGACGTAGCGCAAAGGTCGGTGCACCGTGGGGGACGAACAGGCTGGGTAGGGAAATAAGGCGGGAATCCATGACGCGGCTCTTCTGTCGATATGCGGTGACTTTAGTCCTTTCTTTTTATTGTAAATAGGCGACAATATGGAAAATATTGTTGCTATTTATGCAACATAGGAGCGGAAATGGACAGAATCGATACGATGCGGTTGTTTGTCAGGGTAGTCGAGCTTGGCAGCTTCTCGGCCGTTGCTCAGCAGATGGGTGTCGCGCGTTCGGTCGTCACGCGGCAGATCGCCGCGCTCGAATCGCATCTGGGCGCCAAGCTGCTCGCCCGCAGTACGCGCCGGCTGTCGCTGACTCCGGGCGGGGCTGCGTATCTGGAAAAATGTCGGGTCATTCTGAATCTCATCGATGTCGCAGAAACCGGGTTGGCCGAGGAAAGGCAGATCCCGCGCGGCCTGATCCGCCTGAGTTTGCCGCTGGTCTACGGTCTCAGATACCTGACGCCGTTGCTGCTCGAATTCGCCGGCTTGTATCCGGAAGTCGAGCTCGACATGGAATTTTCCGACCGGCGTTCCCGGCTGATCGAAGAGGGGATCGATATCGCGGTGCGGATCACGACGCGGCTTGATCCCGGCGATGTGGTGCGCCGACTCGGCAGCGGGCGAATGAAAGTGGTTGCGTCGTCCGGCTATCTGGCCCGCCACGGCGAACCCCGCCACCCGGAAGAGCTGATTCATCATCAGTGCCTCGGTTATACCGAAGCCGCAGGCGGCCAGCGCTGGAGTTTTATCATTGATGGCGTGCCGCAGGCTTTCCCGATCCGCCCGCGCATCCGCGCCAACAACGGCGAGGTGCTGCTTAAAGCCGCCGCCGCGGGGCTGGGCATCGCCTGCGAGCCGGAATTCAGCGCCGCAGAGCGATTGGCAAGTGGCGAATTGACCGAAATCCTCACGGAGTTTTCGCTTCCTGAACTGGGTATCTATGCGGTGCTGCCAGGGAACCGTCATGTACCGCACCGGCTGCGCATGCTGATGGATTTTCTGACGGAAAAGCTGGAGGGCAAGAGCCAGGCACCGGTCGCCTGACCCCCAGCTCGGTTGCGCGCCAAGGCTTTGTCCGGCTTTTCTGGTGCGGTTTTCTGAAAAGCGGTTCTGCTTGATTTACCGAGCGGTTTTTTAGGAAATTTCCCGGCAAAACTGGCGCGGGCAGGGCACAATGGCGTCCTTATCTGGAGCCGATCATGTCAGTGCCAACCCTCTCCCTGCTTGAAACCCGCGTACTTGGCGTGCTGTGCGAACAGCAGCACACCATTCCCGATACTTATCCGCTAACGCTGAATGCGCTGGTTTCCGGCTGCAACCAGAAAACCAGCCGCGATCCGGTCATTGAGGCAAGCGAGGCTGAAGTGCTGGCCGCGCTCGATGAGTTGCGCAGCCATAGCTTGATTATCGAATCGAGCGGTGGCCGGGTGCCACGCTTCGCGCACAATCTCGAACGCGTGCTGCAGATTCCGACGCAGTCCAGCGCGATTCTGGCCGTACTGATGCTGCGCGGCCCGCTGACGGCTGGCGAACTCAGAATCAATTGCGAGCGGCTGCATCGTTTCGCCGATATTTCCGCAGTCGAAGCATTTCTGGCCGAACTCGCTGAGCGCAGCGCCGGCGCGTTGGTGATGGAGCTGCCACGCCAGCCCGGCGCGCGTGAAAACCGCTGGATACATCTGCTTTCCGGCGAGCCGAGCGCCGAAACGCTGCTGGCGGCGAGCCAGGGCGCCAGCGTTCCGTCCCCCGCCAGCGGAGAAGTCGCCGTGCTAAAAAACCGGGTAGGCGAACTTGAAAACGAAATGGCCACATTGAAAATGCAACTCGCGCGCCTGTGCGCCGAACTCGGTGTATCGCTGTAATTTTTTGGAAGTGAATCCCCATGGCAATCAAGGCAACTATCTGCAAGGCCGATCTGCAAATCGCCGACATGGACCGCAATTATTATGCGAGCCATGCGTTGACGATTGCGCGCCACCCATCCGAAAACGACGCCCGCATGATGATCCGCGTGCTTGCGTTCGCGCTGAACGCGAGCGACGACCTGGCGTTTACGAAAGGCTTGTGCGACACCGACGAACCGGACATCTGGCGCAAGGATCTGACCGGCGCAATTGAGCTGTGGATCGAGCTTGGCCAACCTGATGAAAAACGCCTGCGGCAGATTTGCGCCAAGGCAGAGCGGGTCAAGGTTTATTGCTACAACGGCCGTACAGCCGAGATATGGTGGGACGAAATCAAAAACAAGGCGCAGCGCTTCGACAACCTCTCGGTCTGCAACATCCAAGCCGACGCAGTTGAAGCACTCGCACGGCTTGCCGCCCGCTCGATGCAATTGCAATGCACGGTTCAGGAGGGGCAGGTCTGGCTCGCCAATGGCGAGGAGAGCGTGCTGGTCGAGCCGGAGTTCTGGAAAAATGTCCGCCAGTGAATAATATAAAAGTTTATATAAATCAATAAGTTATATATGAATATAAATTTTTTGACTGAACAGTTGCGACAATTCGCGCGCGAACGCGACTGGGAGCGCTATCACACGCCAAAAAACCTCGCGATGGCGATGTCGGTCGAGATGGCCGAACTGGTTGAACATTTCCAGTGGCTGACGCCGGATGAGTCCGTTGCCGTGCAGGACGACCCGGCCAAGCTGACCGCGGTTGGCGAGGAAATGGCCGATATCCTGCTGTACCTCGTGCGCATGGCCGATGTGATGGGCGTCGATCTCGAACAGGTAGCACTGCGCAAGATCGGATTGAACGCGATCAAATATCCGCCATTTCCGCAGAAAGCCAAGGCATGAGAATCCTGCTTGCCCCGATGGAAGGCTTGCTCGATTGCGTGCTGCGCGATGCGTTGACCCGCGCCGGGGGCATTGACTTGTGCGTTTCCGAATTCGTCCGCGTTTCCGGCTCGCTGTTGCCGGTGCATACGTTCAAACGCATCGTACCGGAGCTCGATCAGGGCAGCAGGACTG
>RRZU010719696.1_pt1 | contig 19698 bp, 14 predicted proteins | sample 2165561 | NCBI WGS metagenome assembly RRZU01 (sample SAMN10456909, study PRJNA506462) | wastewater metagenome | isolation source: wastewater sludge | place: USA: Moscow, Idaho | reverse complement strand
GAGCGGCTCCTCGTCCACGAGGCCGTCGCCGACGAGTTCCTCGCCCGCTTCGTCGACGCGGTGCGCGAGCTGCGCATCGGTCCAGGGCTCGACTACACGCACGACATGGGCTCGCTCACCAACGAGGCCCAGCTCGAGCGCATCTCCGAGCACGTCGACGACGCGATCGCGCGCGGCGCGCGTGTCCTCGTCGGCGGCGTGCACCGCACCGACCTCGGGCAGCTCTTCTACGAGCCGACCGTGCTCACGGACGTCCCGGCCGATGCCTTGTGCGCGACCGAGGAGACGTTCGGGCCCGTCGTCGCCGTCCAACGCGTCCGCGACGACGGCGAGGCGATCCGCGTCATGAACGCCACCGAGTACGGCCTCAACGCATCCATCTGGACGTCGAGCCTGCGGCGCGGCCGCGAGCTCGCCGCGCAGGTCCGCTCGGGATCGGTCGGCATCAACGACGGGTACGCGGCCGCGTGGGGGTCCGTGGGTGCGCCGATGGGCGGGTTCGGGTCGTCCGGAGTCGGCCGTCGGCACGGCCGCGAGAGCATCGAGCAGATGACCGAGGCGCAGACCGTCGTCGGCCAGCGGCTCGTGCGTCATGGCGCGTCGCTCGACGAGCTTTTCACGTTGCCGCGCGGCGAGGGCCAGAAGGTCTTGACCTCAGGGCTGCGAGCCCTCAAGGCACTCCGGCGGCCCTGAGCGAGCGTGGGGCGCCGGGCACGACTGTTGCCCCGGCCACCTCCAGCGGCTAGCGTCGCAGACAAGGGGAGCGCTTCAGGACGGTCCCCATCCGACGTGGTCGTGGGGGCACACGTGACTGGAAGAACGCGCAAGTGGAGTACCTGTCTTCTCGCAGCAGTGATGGCGCTGTGGACATGGGGCGGCGTCAACGTCGCTCGAGCGGATGAAGGCGATCCCGTGGCGAAGGCGCTCACGGTCGACATCGCCAGGGACGCCGCGGAGTCGGGCGTCGACCCCGACGTCCTCGAGAGTCGCCTCGAGTTTCAACGCGAGGTCGACGCGGTCCTCGACCCGCTGATCGAGAAGTACGCCGACACGTACTCCGCCGCCGGATACACCGAGGACGGGAACGCGTACATCGCCTTCGTCGGCGAGGTGCCCGACGAGGTCGAGGCCGTCCTCGCGGATCACCCGCGGATCACGGCACGCGGAGACGCGACCCTCTCCGAGGCAGACGCAGCAGAGGTCAACCAGGCCGTGGCCGATGCCGTCGCCGAGGTGCTGCCGGACGACGGCGAGCTCACGACGCTCGTCGAGCCCGAGACCGGGGACGTCGAGGTCGCGATCAACGAGCGGCGCGCCGAGGTCCCCGTCGAGACCGCAGCCGTCGAGGCGTACGTGGAAGGGGCCCCGGCACCGGTCAGCGACCAGGCAGAGGCCGCCGTCACGGTCGACGTCGACCGGACGCTCGAGAACACCGACGAGGCCCTGAGCGGCGGGCAGGCCCTCAAGACGCCCGGCACCACCACGCTGCGATGCACGACCGCCTTCACGGCGAGGTCCGGCTCGATCATGGGCGTGCTCACCGCGAAGCACTGTCCTCAGAACCTGAGCGTCACGAGCGGGGACAGCCTCTACAGCGCGAGCATCTTCACCGACAGCTCGGAGGGGGATGCGCAGTGGCACCGCGCCAAGATCAGCGGGAACGCGCAGTTCCAGTATGACTGGGGTCGCTTCCGGAGCGTCTCCTCGCACCCCGTGCTCAAGACCGGCACGCGAGTCTGCCGCTTCGGTGCGGCGACGGGGACGGGAACCGGGTGCGACGACGTGAAGTACGTGTCCGCGTGCACCAAGTATCCGAACCTCTCGTACACGGTCTGCGGCCTCGCCATGACCGAGGGGACGACCGGATCGAGCAACGGCGACAGCGGCGGGCCGTGGTTCTACGGCACCAGCGCATACGGGATCCACTCAGGCACGAACGTGCGCGACGGCGTCGCTCGGAACTGGTTCACGGGCTCCCGCAGCGCGCTCAGCTCGATGGGCCTCACCGCAGTCACCGGCTGACCGGAGCCACGACGAGACGTCCGCTCTCGCCGAGCGCAGGCGTCTCGTCGTGTCCGGACGGACACGGTCGGACATGCAGTTCGCCCGTTCGTCACCTCCACGACCTGCGAGGACGTGATCGGGGCCACTCAGGCCCTTGCATCCGGACATGATCGGGCATATACAAGTACATACAGACATCCGAACGGGGGTGTCGGAGCAACGACGGAGTTGATGTGTACGCACCCGAGCGCCACCACGCGATCCTCGCCGAGTCCCGCACCGCAGGACGCATCGAGGTCACCGCACTGGCCACCGCCCTCGCCGTCACGCCCGAGACGATCCGGCGCGACCTGTCCGTCCTCGAGCGGCAGGGCTTGCTGCGCCGCGTCCACGGCGGCGCGGTCGCGATCGAGACGCTCGGCATCGAGCCCGGGATCGCCGACAAGGAGAGCCGCAACGCCGCAGAGAAGAAGCGGATCGCGAGAGCCGCCGTCCGTCAGCTCGCCGAGCTCCCCGAGCAGGCGACGATCCTCCTCGACGCAGGCACCACGACCGTCCGCCTCGCCGAGCTCCTCCCGACCGACCGCGAGCTCACCGTCGTGACCAACGGCCTCCCGATCGCCACCGTCCTCTCCACCCGGCCGAACATCACCCTCCACCTCGTCGGCGGCCTCATGCGCGGCCGCACGCTCGCGAGCGTCGGCCCCTGGGCAGAGCGCGTCCTCAGCGAGCTCCACGCCGACATCCTCTTCCTCGGCGCCAACGGCATCACCCCGGACCGTGGCGTCACCACGCCCGACCTCGCCGAGGCGAGCATCAAGCGGGCGTTCGTCCGCGCCGCGCGCCGCGTCGTCGTCCTCGCCGACCACTCCAAGGTCGGCCGATCCGACCTCGCCAAGGTCGTCGACCTCGACGACGTCGACCTCCTTCTCACCGACGACGCCCTCGACCCGGACCTGCGGGCCGAGCTCACCGACGCCGGCCTCACCGTGGAGCTCGCATGATCATCACCCTCACCCCCAACCCCAGCCTCGACCGCACCTACGCCGCCGAGACCATCCACCTCGGCGGCATCAACCGCGCGCACGCCACCCGCGTCGACGCAGGCGGCAAAGGCCTCAACGTCTCGCGCGCGCTGACCGCCGCAGGCACCGCGAGCGTCGCGATCTTCCCCGCAGGCGGCCCCGACGGCGCACAGATGATCGCCGAGCTCGCCGCCAGCCAGGTCCCGGCACACCCCGTCCCCGTCGACATCGACACCCGCTCCAACGTCACCCTCGTCGACGCCGCGGGCACCACGACCAAGATCAACGCCCCCGGCGACACGCTCAGCAGCCGCGACGTGAGCGAGCTGCTCGACGCCCTGCGCGACGAGGTCGCCCAGGCGACCGCCGCCGGGCACTCACCCGTCGTCGTCGGCGCGGGCAGCCTGCCCGCGGGTCTCGACGACGACTTCTACGGGCACGTCGCCGAGGTGTGCACCGGGCTCGGCGCCCGCCTCGTCCTCGACACCTCCGGAGCTCCGCTCGCGCGCGCCGTCGCGACCGGCGGGCTCGAGCTCATCAAGCCCAACGACGAGGAGCTCGCCGAGCTCACCGGCCGCGAGCTCGTCACGGTCGGCGACGTCGTCGACGCCGCGACCCAGGTCATCGACCAGGGCACCCGCTCCGTGCTCGTCTCGCTCGGCGCCCACGGGCTCCTGCTCGTCCGCCGGGAGCACGCCGACGCCGCACCCGGCTCCGTCCGTACCTGGTGGGCCGGCGGCGACGCCCTCGTCCCACGATCGACCGTCGGCGCCGGGGACTGCACCCTCGCCGGCTACCTCTCCGTCGCGACGCAGGAAGGGGACCGGCGCCACGGCGTCGGCTCCCCGCTGCTCGCGCTCCAGCATGCGGCCGCGTGGGGACGCGCGGCCGTGCTGCTCCCCGGATCTGCCGTCCCCACCCCGAACGACCTGCACCTCGACGAGGTGCGCACCCTGACCGACCCGCCCCGCCGCATCGCACTGAAGGAGCTGTGACGTGAGCACCAACCTCATCACCCCAGGGCTCGTCGCCCTCGACCTGCCCGGTACCGACCGCGCACAGGTCACCCGAGCCCTCATCGACCTGCTCGTCGCCGAGGGACGCGTGACGTCCGCCGAGGGCTTCCTCGCCGACGTCCAGGAGCGGGAGGCCAAGATGGCCACCGGCATGCCCGGCGGCATCGGCCTGCCGCACGCGCGTTCGGCGCACGTCGTCGCCCCGTCCCTCGCCGTCGGCCGCGTGCCCGCCGGCGTCGACTTCGGCGCTCCCGACGGCCCGGCCACGCTCGTGTTCCTCATCGCCGCGCCCGCCGAGGGCGACGCCGACCACCTCAAGATCCTCGCGTCCCTCGCGCGCCGCCTCGTGCACGAGTCGTTCCGCGACTCGCTGCGCGCCGCGCCCGACGCCGAGACCGTCGCCGAGATCGTCACCCGAGAGGTCGTGCCGTCATGAGGTTCGTCGCCGTCACCTCCTGCCCTACGGGTATCGCCCACACCTACATGGCTGCCGAGGCGCTCGAGCAGGCCGGCAAGGCGGCCGGCCACGACGTCCAGGTCGAGACCCAGGGCTCGGCGGGCAGCTCCCCGCTCGACCCCGCCGTCATCGCTGCAGCCGACGGCGTCATCTTCGCCGCCGACCTCGAGGTCAAGGACCGCGACCGTTTCGCGGGCAAGCCCACCGTCGACGTCGGCGTCAAGAAGGCCGTGCACGACGCGCCCGGCGTCCTCGCCCAGGCGATCGCTGCCGTCGAGGCAGGCCCTGTCGCGACGCCGACCGCCAACGCCCCTGCCGCACCGACCACCAAGGTCGACAAGGACGCGAGCGTCGGCACACGCGTGCGCCAGTGGCTCATGACCGGCATCTCCTACATGATCCCGTTCGTCGCCGCAGGCGGAATCCTCATCGCGCTCGCATTCATGCTGGCCGGCGTCGCCTGGGACCAGAACGGTGCCGTCGAGGTGACCAAGGTGCCCGTCAAGGAGATCATCTCGGGCTTCGACGCGTTCGACCTCAAGGACTGGGCGGTCCTCCTCAACGCGGCGGGCGGTGCGGCCTTCGGGTTCCTCGTCCCCGTGCTCGCAGGATTCATCGCCTACGCGATCGCTGACCGTCCTGGCCTCGTCCCCGGATTCGTCGGCGGCTCGATCGCCGTGACCGTGGGCGCCGGGTTCCTCGGTGGCCTCGTCGCCGGCTTCATCGGTGGCTTCCTCGCGCTGTGGATCAGCCGCTGGAAGGTCCCGAAGGGGATGCGCGGCATCATGCCCGTCGTCGTGATCCCGCTGCTGTCGACCTTCGTGACCGGCCTCCTCATGCTCGTCGTGCTCGGTCGCCCCCTCGCCGCGCTCATGGACGGGCTCACGAGCTGGCTCAACGGCCTGACGGGCGCCAACCTGATCCTCCTGGGCGCCATCATCGGACTGATGATGGGCTTCGACCTCGGCGGTCCGGTCAACAAGGTCGCGTACACGTTCGGCGTCACCGGGCTCTCGACGGTGGGGCTCACCGCAGGCGCGACCGAGTACCGCGTCATGGCCGCGGTCATGGCCGCAGGCATGGTCGCACCGCTCGCCATGGCGCTCGCCTCGACCGTCCTCGCGAAGAAGATGTTCACGCACGCGGAGCAGGAGAACGGCAAGGCGGCCTGGCTGCTCGGTGCGTCCTTCATCTCCGAGGGAGCCATCCCGTTCGCCGCCGTCGACCCGTTCCGGGTGCTTCCCGCCTCGATGATCGGCTCGGCAGCGACCGGCGCGCTCATCATGGCGTTCGACGCATCGCTGCAGGCGCCCCACGGAGGGATCTGGGTCCTGCCGCTCATCGGCAACCCGCTCGGGTTCCTTGCCGCTGTCGTCATCGGCACGGCCGTCTCGGCGGTCGTCGTCATCGCGCTCAAGAAGATCGGCCGCAACACGGTCGTGGAGGCGGAGCGCGCCGCCGACGAGCTGGCAGCCGCCTGACCCACCGGCGCGTGCCGGGCCCCACGCCCGGCACGCGCCCTCGCCGGCCGCCCGGCCGGAGCAGCGCCGCCACCGTCGCGGCGCGCCACACAGACCGACCACCCCGGGCAGCATCACCTGCCCGCACCCCCAGGAGCTCCAGATGCCCAGCCGTACCGTCGCCGTCGCGTCCCGCTCGGGACTGCACGCCCGCCCCGCCTCGATCTTCACGCAGGCCGTCGCCGACTCCGGCGTCGACGTGACGATCGCCCACGGCTCCGAGGAGCCGGTCGACGCCGCGAGCATCCTGCTCGTCATGTCCCTCGGTGTGCCGCACGGCGACGAGGTCACGCTCGAGGCCGAGGGCCCTCAGGCCGACGAGGTTCTCGACCAGCTCGTCGCGCTCCTCGAGCGCGACCTCGACGAGGACGACTGACATGACCGACGACCGCATCCTCACCGGGGCCGGCGTCGGCCGCGGCGCAGCCATCGGCCCGGTCGTGCACGTCGCGCGACCGCCGGCGGCCGGGATCTCCGAGAGCGCCCCCGCAGACCGCGAGGCAGCCGAGGCCGCGGTCGTCGACGCCTTCGACGTGGTCGCGGGCCGCCTGCGGGCCCAGGCAGACGGTGCCGTCGAACCGGCGGCCTCCGTGCTGCGGGCGACGGCACAGATGGCGACCGACCGCGCCCTGCGCAAGAAGACCCTCGCCGGCGTCGCCGACGGCGCCGCCCCGGTCGCGGCGCTCGACGCCGCCGTGGGGACGTTCGTCGACATGTTCACCTCGGCGGGCGGCCTGCTCGCCGAGCGGGTGACCGACCTGCGGTCGGTCCGCGACCGGGTCGCGGCACAGATCCTCGGGCTGCCGGAGCCCGGGGTGCCCTCCCTGACCGGACCTGCCGTCATCGTCGCCGAGGACCTCGCTCCCGCCGACACCGCTGCGCTCGACCTGCGCCTCGTGCGGGCCATCGTGACCGAGCTCGGTGGCACCACGAGCCACACCGCGATCATCGCGGGCCAGCTCGGCATCCCGTGCGTCGTCCGCGTCGCCGGGGCGCTCGACCTCGCCGAGGGCACGACGGTCGCGGTCGACGCGCTCGCCGGGACCGTCGAGGCCGACCCGTCGGACGACGTCGCAGCGGGCTTCGCGCGTCGCGCCGAGCTCGCGGCGCGGCTCGCCGAGGACACTGCTGCCGGCGCTCTCGCCGACGGCACGCCTGTCGCGCTCCTCGCGAACATCGGCAGCCCCGACGACGCCGAGAGGGTCGCCCCCGCCGCCGTCGAGGGTGTCGGCCTGTTCCGCACCGAGGTGATGTTCCTCGACCGGACGACCGCACCCACGCGCGAGGAGCAGGCCCGCGAGTATGCGCGCGTGCTGCGCGCCCTCGGCGGTCGCAAGGTCGTCGTGCGGACCCTCGACGCAGGCGCCGACAAGCCCCTCGCGTTCGCTGACCAGGCCGAGGAGGAGAACCCTGCCCTCGGTGTGCGCGGCTACCGCCTCGTGCGGACCGTCCCGCACCTCCTCGACACGCAGCTCGCCGCCCTCGCAGACGCACAGCGTGAGACTGGTGTGGAGCCGTGGGTCATGGCGCCGATGGTCTCGACGCCCGCCGAGGCACGTGACTTCGCCGCCGCCGCGCGGTCCCACGGCCTGACGACGGTCGGCGTCATGGTCGAGGTTCCTGCGGCAGCGCTGCGCGCCCGGGCGATCCTCGCGGAGGTCGACTTCGTGTCCATGGGGACGAACGACCTCGCGCAGTACACGATGGCCACCGACCGCCTCTGCGGCGCGCTCGGCGACCTCATCGACCGCTGGCAGCCAGCCGTCCTCGACCTCGTCGCGGCGACGGCCGCCGCAGCGGGGGAGGCGGGCAAGCCCGCGGGCGTGTGCGGCGAGTCCGCAGCAGACCCCGCCATGGCCGTCGTCCTCGCGGGCCTGGGCGTCACGAGCCTGTCGATGTCCGCGACCGCGGTCCCGGCGGTGCGCTTCGCGCTCGCCGCGCACACGCGCGAGCAGGCGCGCGCCGTCGCCGACGCGGCGCTCGCCGCCGCTGACGCGACCACCGCGCGCGTGGCGGCGGTCGCGGCGATGGACGCGGAGGTGGTGGCCGCGCTCGCCCTGGCCTGAGCCGCCAGCCTGAGCCGCCCGCCCGAGCAACGAGACAGGGGCCTGCACGTCACGTCGTGACGTGCAGGCCCCTGTCTTGCGTGCAGACCTATCTCGGGCGGAGGAGCCTGCGTGAACGGACGGCCGGGCCGTGACCGGCCCGGCCGTCTCTTGCTCGTCAGCCCGCGAGATCGTCAGCCAGCGAGCTCGACCGCCTGGCGCGCGATCGCCAGCTCCTCGTTCGTCGGTACGACGAGGACCGTGACGCGCGACGACGGCGTCGAGATGACCTTCGGCTGCTTGATCCGGCCCGCGTTGAGGTCCGCGTCGAGCTCGATGCCCAGCTCCTCGAGCCCGGCCAGCGCCTGCCAGCGCACCACGTCGTCGTTCTCGCCGATCCCGGCCGTGAACGTGATGACGTCCGCGCCACCGAGCACCGCGAGGTACGCACCGACGTACTTCTTCAGACGGTGCGCGTACACCTCGAGACCGAGGACAGCCGACGCGTCACCCTCCGCGACCAGGTCGTGGATCGCACGGAAGTCGCTCTCGCCCGTCAGGCCGAGCATGCCCGACTGCTTGTTGAGGAGCGTGTCGATCTCGTCGATGCTCATCTTGCCCTCGCGGTGCAGGTGGAAGATCACCGCAGGGTCGATGTCGCCGGAGCGCGTACCCATGACGAGACCCTCGAGCGGGGTCAGGCCCATCGACGTGTCCACCGCACGCCCGCCGCGGACCGCCGAGACGGACGCGCCGTTGCCGAGGTGCAGCACGATCTGACGCAGCTCCTCGAGCGGACGCCCGACGAACTCGGCGGCAGCCTTGGACACGAACTCGTGAGACGTCCCGTGGAAGCCGTACCGACGGATCTGGTTGGCCTCCGCGACCGCCGGCGGGATCGCGTACGTGTACGCAGCCTGCGGGAGCGTCTGGAAGAACGCCGTGTCGAAGACGACGACGTGCGGGACGTCGGGAAGCAGCTCGCGCGCGACCTCGAGCCCGGCGACGTGGCCGGGGTTGTGCAGGGGAGCGAGCGGCACGAGCGCGCGGATCTGCTCGACGACTTCGTCCGTCACGACGACAGGGCCGGAGAACACGGCCCCGCCCTGCACCACACGGTGCCCGACGGCGACGATGTGCGCCGCGTCCAGGTCCGGTCCGTGCTTCGCGAACAGGTCGAGGACGAGTCGCAGACCCACCGAGTGGTCCGCCACCGGCTGGTCGAGGCGCGCCTCGGAGCCCGCGTACTTGTGCGTGACGATGCCGACGTCCTGGCCGATGCGCTCGACGATGCCCGAGGCGATCGCCTCACCACCGACCGGGTCGACGAGCTGGTACTTGATCGACGACGATCCGGCGTTGATGACGAGAACGGTGCCGTTCGGCGCGGTGATCGGGTTCATGCGGTTGTTGCTCCTTGTTCTCAGGCGCCGGCCGGCGACTGGCCCTGGGCCTGGATCGCCGTGATGGCCACGGTGTTGACGATGTCCTGGACGAGGGCACCGCGGGAGAGGTCGTTGACGGGCTTGCGCAGCCCCTGCAGGACGGGGCCGACGGCGATCGCGCCGGCCGAGCGCTGCACGGCCTTGTAGGTGTTGTTGCCCGTGTTGAGGTCCGGGAAGATGAACACGTTGGCCCGGCCGGCGACCGCAGAGTCGGGCAGCTTCGTCTTCGCGACCGACGCGTCGACCGCGGCGTCGTACTGGATCGGACCCTCGACCGAGAGGTCGGGGCGGCGCTCGCGGACGATCGCGGTCGCGGTGCGCACCTTGTCGACGTCGGCGCCCGTGCCGGACTCGCCAGTCGAGTACGACAGCATCGCGATGCGCGGCTCCACGCCGAACTGTGCGGCCGTCGCAGCCGAGGAGATCGCGATGTCCGCGAGCTGCTCGGCGGTCGGGTCCGGGTTCACGGCGCAGTCGCCGTAGACGAGGACACGGTCCTCGAGGCACATCAGGAACACCGACGACACGACGGAGACGTCGGGGATGGTCTTGATGATCTCGAACGACGGCTTGATCGTGTGCGCAGTCGTGTGCGCGGCACCCGAGACCATGCCGTCGGCGAGGCCGAGCTGGACCATCATCGTGCCGAAGTAGGAGACCGAGCGGACGATCTCGCGGGCACGCTCGACCGTCATGCCCTTGTGGGCACGCAGCCGCGTGTACTCCTCGGCGAACCGCTCGAAGAGCTCACCCTCGGACGGGTCGACGATCTGGGCACCCGACAGGTCGAGGCCCAGGCCCGCGGCGCGCGCGAGGATGTCACGCTCGTCGCCAAGGATCGTCAGGTCCGCCACCTGCCGCTGGAGCAGCGTGGACGCGGCCCGCAGGATGCGGTCGTCGTTGCCCTCGGGCAGGACGATGTGCTTGCGGTCCGCGCGGGCCCGGCTGAGCAGCTCGTACTCGAACATGAGCGGCGTGATGACCTCGGTGCGGGCGACCGAGAGCATGTCGAGCAGCTCGTCGCCGTCCACGTGCTGCTCGAACAGCGCGAGGGCGGTGTCGATCTTGCGCTGCGTGCTCGCCGTGACGAGGCCGCGCGTCTGCGACGCGATCGACGCGGAGCGGAACGTGCCCTGGTCGGTCGTGATGATCGGCAGGCGTGCGTCGAGGCCCTCGACGAGCCGGGTGACGACGGGCGGCGGCGTGAACCCACCGTTGAGGATGACGCCCGCGAGGCTCGGGAAGCCGTTGGCCGCGTGCGCGGTGAGCAGGCCGAGCAGGATGTCCGAGCGGTCGCCAGGGGTGATGACGACGGAGCCGTCGGTGATCCGGTCGAGCAGGTGCTCGATCGACATGGCACCGACGAGGACGTCGAGGACCTCGCGGCCCATGAGCTCCTCGTCGCCCGCGATGAGGGTGCCGTCGACCGCCTCGGTGAGCTGACGCACGGTCGGTGCGGTGAGGTACGGGTCCTCGGGCATGGCCCACGCGGGTCGCTCAGGCGTCGCGAGCTGGCTGCGCACCGCGGTGACCTGCGCGGGGTTGCAGCGGTTCGCGAGCACGCCGACGACGTGCGCGTGATGGCCCGTGAGCTCGGCGATCGCGACGTCGACGCTCTGACGCACCGACTCGGGCGTGCGACGGTTGCCGTTCGCGACGAGCAGGACGGGCGCACCGAGGTTCGCGGCGATGCGCGCGTTGTACCCGAGCTCGGTGGGACCGGCGACGTCGGTGTAGTCGGTGCCGACGATGACGACGACGTCGGAGCGCGCCTCGACCTGGTGGTAGCGCGTGACGATCGTCGACAGCGCGGCCTCCGGGTCGGCGTGCACGTCGTCGTACGTCACGCCGACGCACTGCTCGTAGTCGAGGTCGACGCCGTCGTGCGCGAGCAGCAGCTCGAGCACGTGGTCACGCTGCTGCGTCGAGCGGGCGACGGGCCGGAACACGCCGACCCTCTGCACGCGTCGCGTGAGCAGGTCGACGATGCCGAGCGCGACCGTCGACTTGCCGGTCTCGCCCTCCGCCGAGGTGATGTAGATGTTCCGACCCGTCGTTGTCACTCGTTATCGCCTCCAGTAGCGACGGTCGCCTTCTGACCGTCGGTGCCCGCACCGGTGTTGCCGGCGTCGGGCCATACCCAGTCACGGATCTCGGGGAGGTCCTCCCCGTGGTTCCGCGTGTACTCGCGCGCCCTGAGGCGCTCGTCCTGCATGTGCTGGCGAAGGCTCGCGTACGTCGAGCCCAGGCTTGGCACGCGATCGATCACGTCGATCACGAGGTGGAACCGGTCGAGGTCGTTGAGCATGACCATGTCGAACGGCGTCGTGGTGGTGCCCTCCTCCTTGTACCCGCGCACGTGGATGTTGCCGTGGCCGGCACGGCGGTAGGTGAGGCGGTGGATGAGCCACGGGTAGCCGTGGTACGCGAAGACGACAGGCCTGTCCGTGGTGAACAGGTTGTCGAAGTCACGGTCCGTCAGGCCGTGGGGGTGCTCGGTCGCGTCCTGCAGCCGCATGAGGTCGACGACGTTGACGACGCGCACCTTGAGCTCGGGGATGTGCTGACGCAGCAGGTCCGCCGCAGCGAGTACCTCGAGCGTCGGCACGTCGCCCGCGCACCCGAGCACGACGTCGGGGTCGGTGCCGGGCACCTCGGTGCCCGCCCAGTCGAAGATGCCGATGCCGCGCGTCGTGTGAGCGACGGCGTCGTCCATCGACAGCAGGTTCGGCGCGGGCTGCTTCCCCGCGACGACGACGTTGACGTAGTCGCGGCTGCGCAGGCAGTGGTCGTACGTCGACAGGAGGGTGTTCGCGTCGAACGGCAGGTAGACGCGGACGACCTCCGCCTTCTTGTTGACGACGTGGTCGATGAAGCCAGGGTCCTGGTGCGAGAACCCGTTGTGGTCCTGGCGCCACACGTGGCTCGACAGCAGGTAGTTGAGGCTCGGGATGGGGCGGCGCCACGGGATCTCACGCGTGACCTTGAGCCACTTGGCGTGCTGGTTGAACATCGAGTCGATGATGTGGATGAACGCCTCGTAGCAGTTGAACAGGCCGTGACGCCCGGTCAGCAGGTAGCCCTCGAGCCAGCCCTGGCACTGGTGCTCGGAGAGCATCTCGACGACGCGGCCTGCGCGCGCGAGGTGCTCGCCCATGTCCGTGGGCAGGTAGTCGGCGTTCCACACCTTCGACGTCGCGGCGTAGACGGACTGCAGCCGGTTCGACGCCGTCTCGTCGGGACCGAAGATCCGGAAGTTCGTCGGGTTGAGCCGCACGACCTCGGTCAGGTAGTCGCCCAGCACGCGCGTCGCCTCGCTGAGCGAGCCGCCGGGCTCCGACACCTCGACGGCGAAGTCCCGGAAGTCGGGCAGGCGCAGGTCCTTCATGAGCAGCCCGCCGTTGGCGTGCGGGTTGGCGCTCATGCGCAGCTCGCCCGCCGGGGCGAGCGCGGCGACCTCGGGGCGCAGGCGGCCGGTCTCGTCGAACAGCTCGTCGGCGCGGTAGGAGCGCAGCCACTGCTCGAGCGTCTCGAGGTGCTCGGGGGTGTCACGGGCGCTCGCGAGCGGCACCTGGTGGGCGCGCCACGAGTCCTCGGTGCGCCTGCCGTCGATCTCGGGCGGGCACGTCCAGCCCTTGGGGGTGCGCAGGACGATCATCGGCCAGCGCGGCCGCGACTCGTCGCCGGTGGCGGCGCGCGCCTTGATGTCGGCGATCTCGTCGAGCACCTCGTCGAGGAGGGCGGCGAACCGGCCGTGGAGCGACTCGGGGGACTCGTCGTCGAACCCGCCGGTGAAGAAGTGCGGCTCGTGGCCGTAGCCGACCATGAGCGCGCGCAGCTCGTCCTCGCTGATGCGTGCGAGGACGGTCGGGTTGGCGATCTTGTAGCCGTTGAGGTGGAGGATCGGCAGGACGACGCCGTCCTTCGCCGGGTTGACGAACTTGTTGGAGTGCCAGCTCGTCGCGAGCGGGCCCGTCTCGGCCTCGCCGTCGCCGACGACGGCGGCGACGAGCAGGTCGGGGTTGTCGAACGCTGCGCCGTACGCGTGCGAGAGCGAGTATCCGAGCTCCCCGCCCTCGTGGATCGAGCCGGGGGTCTCCGGTGCGACGTGGGAGGGGATGCCGCCGGGGAACGAGAACTGCCGCACGAGGCGGCGCAGGCCCTCGTCGTCCTGCGTGATGTCGGGGTACGTCTCGGTGTACGTGCCCTCGAGGTAGGTGTTCGCGACCAGGCCGGGACCGCCGTGGCCGGGGCCCGTGATGTACATCGTCGAGACGGCGCGCTCCTGGATGACCCGGTTGAGGTGGGCGTACAGGAAGTTCAGCCCGGGCGTCGTGCCCCAGTGGCCGAGGAGGCGCGGCTTGACGTCGTCACGCGTCAGCGGCGTGCGCAGGAGAGGGTTGGCGAGCAGGTAGATCTGCCCGACGGACAGGTAGTTCGCGGCCCGCCACCACGCGTCGACGCGTGCGAGGGTCTCGGGTGCGACCGGTGCGCCGGGGCCGCGGCGCCAGCGCTGCGGGGCGGCGGTCTGGGCCGCTGTCGTGGTCGTGGGGTCTGAAACGACGGGAACGCTCATCTGCTGCCTCCGGGGCGAGTGCACAACTTGGCGGACTCCTGACTTTCTCAATCCTCCCTGATTGTGACAGCGGTGCCCGTTACCCGCGGGTTCCCAGAAGTCCCACGTGCCCGGATCGGGACCTAGGTCATCCGGTACCGTGAGGGCATGAGCAGCGCGGAATCCTGCGGAGAACACGCGTCCCAGGGGCCCGCGGACGATCATGGTGAGACGTCGGTCACGACGGCCCCGGCCGGGAGGTTCTCACCCGCAGATCTCGTCCGGGCGGCGCTGAGCCCCCGGATGCTCGTCCTGCTCGTCGTCGTGATCGTCGTGGCCTTCGGGTGCGGCGCGCTCGGCCGCTGGCAGCTCGAGCGCGCGCAGGAGCGCGGCGCGCAGGCGGAGCAGCACCGCATCGACGAGCTCACGGCCGCGGGCCCCGTGCCCATCGGGGACGTCCTCGCGCCGCAGGTCGGGATGAGCGGTTCGCTCGTCGGTAAGACCGTGAGCGTGACGGGAACCTTCGAGGACGGTCAGCTCCTCGTCGAGGGCCGCGCCCACGCCGGCCGGACGGGCTACCTCGTGCTCGCACCGCTGCGGGTGTCGGACGACGGCGCCGGGGGAGCGACGTGGGCGGACCTCTCGGGCCCGCCCGTCCTCCCCGTCGTGCGCGGCTGGGTCGCGTCGCCGGGAGACGCGGTCGCCCCCGCGCCCGGGACCGTGACGGTGACCGGGTACCTGCAGACGTCCGAGTCGGTGGGCACAGGCATGGTCGGCGAGGGGATCACCGACTCGATCAGCTCGGGCCACCTCGCGAACGTGTGGGGCGGCCCCGTGTACTCGGGGTACCTCGTGCAGTCGGCGAGCGTTCCGGTGGACCCGGGGGCGGAGAGCCTCGCACTCCTGGACCGTCCGCGCCTCGAGGGCTCCGACGGGGGCCTCAACCTGCAGAACCTGTTCTACGCGGTGCAGTGGTGGATCTTCGGCCTGTTCGCGGTCGGCCTGTGGCTGCAGGCCGTGCGCGACGAGTCCCGCGCCGAGCGTGACGACGACGCGTTCACGGGCTGGGAGGAGCTCCAGCCGCGCGCCGAGCCCGAGCCCGCGCCCGCGAGCGTGGACGCCCCGCCGGCGTGGGACGACGAGCGGGCCTGACGCCCGAGAGCACCAGGCCCGCCCGCGGACGGTCTCACCTGGTCGGTGAGTCCGACTGCCAGGAGTGCCACAGCGTCGCGTAGTCGCCGCCAGCGGCGACGAGCTCCGCGTGCGGACCGATCTCCGTGATGCGCCCTGCGTCGACGACGGCGACGCGGTCGGCGTCGTGCGCCGTGTGCAGGCGGTGCGCGATCGCGACGACGGTGCGGCCCTCGAGCACAGCGTTGAGCGACCGCTCGAGGTCCCGTGCGGCGCGCGGGTCGAGGAGCGACGTCGCCTCGTCGAGGACGAGCGTGTGCGGGTCGAGCAGCACGAGACGTGCGAGCGCGACCTGCTGCGCCTGCGCGGGCGTGAGCGCGTGACCACCCGAGCCCACCGCGGTGTCGAGACCGTCGGGCAGGTCCTCGACCCACCCGCGGGCGGCGACCGCGTCGAGAGCCGCGAGCAGGTCCTCCTCGGACGCGTCCGCGCCGGCGAGCCGCAGGTTGTCTGCGACGGTCCCGACGAACACGTGGTGCTCCTGCGTCACGAGCGCGACGTGCCCGCGCAGGTCCTCGAGCGGGAGCTCGACGAGCGGGACGCCACCGACCGAGACCGAGCCGCCCGTAGGTGGGTGGATGCCTGCGAGCATGCGTCCGAGCGTCGACTTGCCCGCTCCCGACGGCCCGACGACCGCGAGGCGCTCGCCCGGGGCCAGGTCGAGGTCGATCCCGTGGAGCACGTCGTGGCCCTCGCGGTACGCGTAGCGCACGGCGCGCGCCCGCACGTCCTCCGTCGTCGGCTCCTCGCCTGACGCGGTGCGGTCGTCGTCGACGAGGTCGACGCCGAACAGGCGCGCGAGCGACGTCGCGGCGACCTGCATCTCGTCCAACCAGAACACGAGCTCCCACACGGGCCCGACCATCTGGCGGCCGTACAGGACGATCGCGGTGACCGCGCCGATCGTCGCCCACCCCTGCGAGACGAGGAACGCTCCCCACACGAGGGTGAGGATCGGCGCGAGCATGAACGCGGAGTCCATGCCGGGCGTCAGGACGGTGCGCAGGTAGAGCGTGAACCGCTCGGCCTGGAAGGCCTCGCTCAGGTCGCCGCGCACGCGGGCGCGACGCGACGCACCGAGGTCGAGCGCATCGACCGTGCGCGCGCCCTCGACCGTCTCGGTGATCGTCCCGTTGAGGCGCGCGTAGGAGGCGGACTCGCGCTGGTAGCCCGGCGTCGCACGCTTCAGGTACCACCGCACGACGGGCACGACGAGCGGCACCGGCGCGAGCATGATGACGGCCACCTGCGGCGCGAGGACGAACGATGCGGCGAGCGTGAACACGATCGTGACGACGGCGACGAGCACGCGCGGCACCCCGAAGCGGGCGGCGTACTGGATGCGGTCGACGTCGTTCGTCGTGCGGCCGACGTCGTTCGTCGTGCGGCCGACGAGGTCGCCGGTGCCGGCGCTCTCGACGGTCGACAGAGGCAGCCCGGTGACGGTGTCGACGAAGTCCTCGCGCAGCTCGGCGAACAGCGACTCGCCGTAGATGCGCGCGTTGCGCTGCGCGTACCGCACGAGGACGGCCTGCGCGACGACCGCGGCGACGAGCACGAGCGCCGTGCGGTCGACGTGCGCGACCGTCGTGCCCCCGGACAGGTCGTCGACGAGCCGCCCGACGAGCAGCGGCCCGACGAGCCCGGCGAGCGCCGCGAGGGTGTGCAGGCCGGTGACTCCGGCGAGCGTGCGGGAGTGCTCGCGCAGCAGCGCGACCGTCCGCCGGCGCACGGTCGCGCTGTCGGCGACAGGGAGCGTCGTCGCGCTCATCGTGCGACCTCCGTCCTGCGCTCGTCGGCGCGGTCGTCGTCCTCGTCGAGCGAGCGCCCGACGATCGTCCGGTAGTGGTGCCCGGCCTCGGTGGTCGCGGCGAGGAGCTCGTGGTGCGTGCCTCGGGCGCGCACGACGCCGTCGCGCAGCAGGAGCACCTCGTCCGCGTGCTCGAGGACGAGGGGGCTCGCCGTGACGACGAGGGTCGAGCGGCCCCGGCGGGCGGCGGCGAGCCGTTCGGCGATGCGCGCCTCGGTGTGGGCGTCGACGGCGCTCGTCGGCTCGACGAGGAGCAGCACGTCGGCGTCCGTGAGGAGCGCGCGGGCGAGCGAGACGCGCTGGCGCTGACCGCCCGAGAGGGTGCGGCCCTTCTCGGCGAGCTCTCCGTCGAGCCCTCCCGGCGTGGAGTCGAGAACGTCCTGCGCGTCCGCGACGTGGAGCGCCGCGAGGATGTCTCCGTCGGTCGCGGTGCCGCGCACGTCGAGCTCGGTGCGCAGCGTCCCGGAGAAGAGGTGCGGTGTCGCCTCGCTCAGCACGACCCGACGCCGCAGCGCGGTCTTGTCGAGGTCGCGCAGGAGCACCCCGCCGAGCCGCACGGGCGTGCCCGCCTCCGCGTCGTCGTCGAGCCGGGCCATGCGCGTCGCGACGGCCGCCGACTCGTCCGGGTCCGCGCACACGAGGGCGCTCACGCGCCCGTGGGTGACGGTCACGCCGCTCGTCTCGTCGACGAGCTCGGCACCCGGCGCGGGCATCGCCGCGCGCACGGGCGTCGTCCCCGTCGCGGGCTGGGTCGACAGGACGCGGATGATCTTGCGCGACGCGATCACAGCGCGCGTGAGGAACTGGATGCACTCGGTGATGTTCTGCAGCGGCCACGTGAGGAACGCCGCGTACCCGTAGAACGTCACGAGCTCGCCGGGCGTGATCGTTCCCGCGACCGCCTGACGGGCGCCGAGCCACAGCACGAGCGCGACCATGAGCCCGGGGAGCAGCACCTGGAGGGCGTCGAGCCACGACTGCGTGACGGCGACGTGCTCTCCCGCTCGGCGGACCTTCTGGGACTGCGCGCGGTAGCGGTCGGCGAAGACCTTCTCGCCACCGATGCCGCGCAGGATGCGCAGGCCTGAGACGGTGTCCGAGCCGAGCGTCGTCAGGCGGCCCTGCGTCTCGCGCTGCGTCGCCTGGCGGGCCTGCAGCGGCTTGACGAGGAGCGCGAGCACGGCCGCGACGACCGGCAGGCCGAGCGCGACGACGAGCCCGAGCTCGAGCGACATCGGGACCATGACCGCGACGACGACCACGTACGCGACGATCGATCCCACGAGGCGCGCGGCGCTCGCGTAGACCTCGCCGAGGCGCAGCGCGTCGTTCGCGACGGTCGTGACGACCTCGCCCGTCGGCAGCTCCTCGCTGATCGTGTGGCCCGCGACCGTCACGCGGTCGCTCACGAGCTCCGCCGACGCGAACGCGGCGCGCATCCAGTTGACGACGTCGGCGCGATGGCCGAGCGCGGCCGTCACGACCTGCACGACGGCGGCAGCGAGCAGGATCAGCACCCAGCGGGCGAGCTCCGCGTCGAGCCCCGACTCCAGGCCTGAGTCGAGCGCGGCCCCGACCACGTACGGCATGACCGTCTGCGCCCCGAACGTGAGCACGCCCATGAGGAGGGCCAGCGCGAGCACGCCCTTCTGCTGGCGCGCCTGCCACCACAGGAAGCGCGCAGGGGAACGGGTGTCGGGGGTTCCGAGCTGGGGGAGGGGAAGGTGTCGCACCCCTCTAGCATGGGCGGTGGGCCTGACATCCACGAACATGTTTTCCGCACGGCCCGCACCGAGCCTGGAGGAGCACGAGTGACCGCGATCGACCTGCCCACGAGGATCGCCCGCGCCCGCGGGGCGGTGTCCCGGTACCGCGTGCTCGCGCTCGTGACGGGCACCTTCCTGCTCGTGCTGTGCGTCGAGCTGCTGCTGAAGTACGCGCTCCACGCGCCCGACTCGGTCATGCGGTACCTCAGGTGGATCCCGTTCGCGCACGGCTGGATCTACGTCGTGTACCTCGTCACGGTCGTCGACCTGTGGTCGAAGATGCGGTGGTCGTTCGGCCGCCTCGTGACGATGGTGCTCGCTGGGGTCGTGCCCGTCATGTCGTTCGTCGTCGAGAAGAAGGTCCACGCGGAGGCGACGGCGCTGCTCGACGGCGCGGAGCGCGCCGCGGCAGGCAGCGACAGCGACGCAGCCCCGGGTGTGACGCAGGCGCCCTGAGACGCCGCGACCGGCCGTCAGGGGTGCCCACTATCCTTGTCGGGTGACCACCACCTCGAACCCTGACGGTCCCGTCCTCGTCGTCGACCTCGGCGCCCAGTACGCCCAGCTGATCGCGCGACGCGTCCGCGAGGCGCACGTCTACTCGGAGATCGTGCCGCACACGATGCCGGTCGATGCGATGCTCGCGAAGCGCCCCGCCGCGATCATCCTCTCGGGCGGACCAGCATCCGTGTATGCCGAGGGCGCGCCCTCGGTCGACCCGGCCCTGTTCCAGGCCGGTGTGCCGGTCCTGGGCATCTGCTACGGGTTCCAGGCCATGGCCCAGGCGCTCGGTGGGACCGTCGCGCAGACGGGCGCCCGCGAGTACGGCGGCACCGGCGTCGAGATCCGCAGCACCGGCTCGCT
>RRZU011723980.1_pt1 | contig 19714 bp, 17 predicted proteins | sample 2165561 | NCBI WGS metagenome assembly RRZU01 (sample SAMN10456909, study PRJNA506462) | wastewater metagenome | isolation source: wastewater sludge | place: USA: Moscow, Idaho | reverse complement strand
TACGTCTTGGGGCGCCACTGCAGCTGGTTGTTGGCCGCCCAGCCCCACGACCCTTCCTGCGCCGGCACCGTCGTGATCTTCATGCGCTTCTCGACGTTGGCGCGCATCTCGGGAGTCTGCACCGAGGAGTCGAAGGTCACCATGACCGGCATCCCGACCCCGACGGTCGTCTTGTCGGGGGTGACGCGGTAGGTCGCCTCGACCTTGGGCGTGAGCGTGCTGAACGTCTGCTTGAGCGTGCCGGGTGCTCCGCCCTCCGCCTCGCCGGTCGCGGCGAGCGTGTAGGTCGTGCCCGGGCTGAGCATGTCGAGCAGCCGCCACGTGCCGTTGGAGATCTCGCCGCGCAGTTCCTTGCCCTTGGGGTCCTTGACCGTCACCGTGTGCAGGGTGCCCTGGCTCGCGGTCACGGTGACCGCGGTGTCGGGGCGGACGTTCTTCGCATTCTTGGCGACCGAGGCCGTGAGCACGACCGGCGGCGGAGTCGGCGAGTCCTCGGCTGCGGCGCCACCCTGGCCGCCCGGCGCAGCACCGCCACCGGGGGCTGCTTGGCAGGCCGTGAGCGTCACGACGAGGGCACCGCTCAGCAGTGCGGACGCGCGCAGGACACCCGGTCGGGGCGCTGAGGCGACGGGACGGACCGGGGACAATTTCACAGCTAGGGAACCCTCTCGCGGACTCGCGGGGGAACGTCGAAAAGCGCCGTCTGTGCGCCCATTCGCTCCCCGGTGCACTCGATCGAGGACAGGCCGTCAGGCCCTGCTCTCGACCCCCCGAGTGCATACATTTCGTAGGACGCGGCCCACTCTACCCTGTTCGCCAGATTTCGCCGGATCCTGCTGTAGGCGCGCCGCGCATGCGAAGGGCCCGGCGCGCACTGTGCCGGGCCCTTCGATACGTGCAGGGGAACTAGATGACGTCGCCCCGGAAGTACTCGAACGTCCAGCCGATGAGCGAGAGCACCGCGCAGACGACGCCGATGACGAAGACCCACCAGCCGACCGCCAGCCCGAGGAAGACGAGCATGGCCGAGAAGCCGAGGAACAGCGGCCACCAGCTGTAGGGCGCGAAGAAGCCGTACTCCCCCGCCCCTTGGGCGATGGTGCCGTCCGGGTTGTCCGACGGGGACTCGTCGAGCTTGCGCAGGGTGGCCCGCAGGTAGAGGCCCACCATCCCCGACATGATGCCGAGGAGGAGCATGCCGACGCTGCCGACGGGCTCGAAGTTGCTGAAGTAGGCGTAGATCGCCGCGACGGGGATGAAGAAGATCAACCCCAGGGTGAAGAGGGACGAACTGGTCCTCATCGGTGGTCACCGTCCTTGTCGAGCACCGCGGTGCTGGTCCGGCCGCCCGTGCTGTCGTCGGTACGCAGACGCTGCAGCACCTCTTGGTCGGCTGCCGGCGCCTCGTAGGCCGCGGCCTCGGGGTGGTTGAGGTCGAAGGCCGGGCGCTCCGAGCGGATGCGGGGCAGGCTGTCGAAGTTGTGCCGCGGCGGCGGGCAGGAGGTCGCCCACTCCAGCGAGGCGCCGTAGCCCCACGGGTCGTCCGACGTCACCATCGGTGCGTACCGCTGCGTCCGCCACACGTTGTAGAGGAAGGGCAGCAGCGACAGGCCGAGCAGCAGCGCGAAGACGGTCGAGAACTGGTTCATGAACTCGAAGTGGTCCTCGACGAGGTAGTCACCGTAACGACGCGGCATCTGCTGCATGCCCAGCACGTGCTGGATGAGGAAGGTGCCGTGGAAGCCGATGAAGAGCAGCCAGAAGTGGATCATCCCGAGCTTCTCGTCGAGCATCCGACCCGTGAGCTTCGGCCACCAGAAGTAGAAGCCGGCGAACATCGCGAAGACCACGGTGCCGAAGACGGTGTAGTGGAAGTGCGCGACGACGAAGTACGTGTCGGAGAGCTGGAAGTCCAGCGCGGGGCTCGCGAGGATGACGCCGGTCAGGCCACCGAAGAGGAAGGTGACGAGGAAGCCGAGCGCCCACACCATCGGGGTCTCGAAGGTGAGCGACCCGCCCCAGAGCGTGCCGACCCAGTTGAAGAACTTCACGCCGGTCGGGACCGCGATGAGCATCGTCATGATCGAGAAGAACGGCAGGAGCACCTGCCCGGTCACGTACATGTGGTGCGCCCAGACGGTGACCGAGAGGGCCGCGATGGCGATCGTCGCGAAGATCAGCGTCTTGTACCCGAAGATCGGCTTGCGGGAGAACACCGGGAAGATCTCGCTCACGATGCCGAAGAACGGCAGCGCGATGATGTAGACCTCCGGGTGGCCGAAGAACCAGAACAGGTGCTGGTAGAGGATCGGCCCGTCGTTCGCCGGGTCGAAGATGTGCATGCCGTAGAGCCGGTCACCGATGACGCCCATGAAGGCCGCGGTGAGGACCGGGAAGGCCATGAGCACGAGGATCGACGTGACGAGCACGGTCCAGCTGAAGATCGACATCCGGAACATCGTCATGCCGGGCGCGCGCATGCAGATGATCGTCGTGATGAAGTTGACGGCACCCATGATCGTGCCGAAACCGGTGAGGCCGAAGCCGAGCAGCCACAGGTCGCCACCCAGGCTCGGGGTGAACGTCGCGTTCGACAGCGGCGCGTAGGCGAACCACCCGAAGGAGGCCGCTCCACCCGGCACGAGGAAGCCCGAGACCGCCATGAGCCCACCGAAGAGGTAGAGCCAGTAGGCGAGCATGTTGAGCCGCGGGAACGCGACGTCGGGGGCGCCGATCTGCAGCGGGAGCAGGGCGTTGGCGAAGCCGGCGAAGAGCGGTGTCGCGAAGAGCAGCAGCATGATCGAGCCGTGCATCGTGAACATCGCGTTGAACTGCTCGAGGTTCTCGACGACCTGCAGGCCCGGCGCGAAGAGCTCGAGACGGATGATGAGCGCGAGCAGCCCGCCGAAGGCGAAGAAGGCCATCGCCGTGACGAAATACAGGTTGCCGATCACCTTGTGGTCGGTCGTCGTGAGGACCTTGACGATCCGGCTACCGATCGGCGCCTTCGGGTGCGGTCGGCCCTCCGGTACGCCGGCCCCGGGTCGGGACGTCGTCAGCGTGGCCATCAGTTGACACCTGCTTTCGGGGTGGGGAGGTACTGCTGCTGCCCGGGCTCGAGCGGCTGCCGCGAGAGCGAGTTGTCGAGCATGCCCGTCTGACCCTTGGCGCGCAGATCGGCCAGGTGCTTGTCGTAGGTCGCCTGGTCGACGATCTTGACGTTGAAGAGCATCGTCGCGTGGTAGGCGCCGCAGAGCTCGGCGCACTTGCCGACGTAGTCACCCTCGGTCGTCGTCGTGACCTGGAACTTGTTGACCTTGCCGGGGATCATGTCGAGCTTCTGCTGGAACGCGGGCACCCAGAAGGAGTGGATGACGTCGCGAGCGGTCAGCACGAACTCGACGCGCTTGTTGACCGGCAGGTAGAGCGTCGGCAGCGTCTGCTCGACACCGGGCTTGCCGGTGAGCTGCGCCTGGACGCCCGAATCCCACACGCCGGCGTCGATGTAGTTGAAGTCCCAGCTCCACTGCTTGCCGACGACGTTGACGGTGACGTCGGGGTTCGGCGGCGTCGCGAGGAGCTCCCGCTCGTCGCGCTGGGTGTAGTAGAAGATGACGCCGACCATCATGACGGGGATGACGGTGTAGAGGACCTCGATCGGCACGTTGTAGCGCAGCTGCGGCGGCAGGCCGACGTCGTCCTTCTTGCGGCGGAACTTGATCATGCAGTAGATCGTCAGACCCCATACGAGGCCTCCGACGAGCCAGGCGGCGATCCACATGGCCACCCACAGCTCGCTGACGCGGTCGGCGCCGGTGGTCGCTCCGTAGGGCAGCCACCCGCGAGCGGGGTCGCCGTGGTTGGCATCGCCGCAGCCCGCGAGGACGAGGGCGAGGATGCCGACTCCCGAGAGAGACGACAGCAGACGTCGTTTCCCGTGTACGGCACTCTTTCGTGGCACAGGCACGTGGCACCCTTCCGTCTCGATCGCGCAACGGCGATCAGCCATCGATCCGACCGGCTCCGTCACGCCGGCTGTGTCTCCCCCGCTACGGCAGGCAGCAGCAGGGGCATTCGCGAGTCAGCATAGTTGTTCCGAACCCGCTGGGGAGCCTGGGGGGCCATCTCAACGTGACGGCGTGGCGTGTCGTTCCGCGAGCGGCATCACCGCAGGCAGCGGGCCGGGTGTCGCCAGGCCGGGCGACGGCGGGGTCTGCGTGGCCTGAGTCAGGAGGCGCAGGTAGTCCTCGCGGCGCATCTCGACGACCCCGAGGCCGGCCAGATGCGGCGTCGACCACTGGACGTCGATGAGGCGCGTCCCCGCCGCCGCGACGCTCGAGGCGTCGGTCGCGCAGGCGTCGGGGGGGAGCACGAGGTCGACGAGCGCGGCGAGCGCGACCTTGGAGGCGTCGCGCTCCCGGTGGAACATCGACTCCCCCGCGAAGAGCCCACCGATCGCGAGCCCGTACAGGCCGCCGACGAGCTCCCCCTCGCGGCGCACCTCGATGCTGTGCGCGACGCCGCGGGCATGCAGCTCGGTGTAGGTGTCGACGATCGCCGGGGTGATCCACCGCCCGGACCGCCGCGGATCGGCACACGCCCGCACGACCCCGACGAAGTCGGTGTCCAGGCTCACCTCGAAGCGTCGACGGGAGCGGGCCAGCGAGCGCGAGACGTGCAGCCCACCGGGCAGGAGCACGCCGCGCGGATCCGGGGACCACCACCCCATCGGCGGGGCGCCCTTGCGCCCGGTGCCCATGGGGAACAGCCCGTGCCGGTAGGCGGACAGGACGAGATCCGGGTCGAGCTCGCCCCCGACGACGATGAGATCCTGAGCCGCCGACACGGAGCCCGGCACGAGGAGGGTGCGGGCCACCGGGGCCCACACCTCATCGGCGCGCCGGGCGAGGTCGATGACGCCTCAGCCGCGGAAGGCGGGCAGGTGCGTCGCGATCTCGTCGGCCGCCTCGTCGCCGTAGGCGTTGCGGAAGCGGTCGTGGTAGCCCGGCAGGGCGCCCTCGTACTCCTGCGTGCCGACGGTCTCGATGACGTAGGTCGCCAGGAGGGCGCCGAGCTGGCCGCACCGCTCGTGCCCCAGGCCCCAGGCGAGCCCGGCGAGGAAGCCGGCGCGGAAGGCGTCGCCGACTCCCGTGGGGTCCACGACCTGCGTGGCCGGCACCGCATCGACGTGGATCGGGCTCTGCCCGCGGGTCGTGATCGTCGCCCCGTCCTCGCTGTGGGTGATGACGCGCGTCTGCACCTTCTCGGCGATCTCGTCCGCGCTCCAGCCGGTCTTCTGCTCGATGAGGTGCGACTCGTACTCGTTCGTGAAGAGGTAGGTCGCGTCGTCGACGAGCTTGCGGATCGAGGCGCCGTCCACGAAGGCGAGCTGCTGGGAGGGGTCGGCGGCGTCGGCGAAGCCGCGGGTCCGGCATTCCTGGGTGTGGCGGACCATCGCGAGCGGGTCGTTCGGGGCGATGACGACGAGGTCGAGACCGCCGCACCGCTGCGCGACCGGGCCGAGTTCGATCTCGCGGGCCTCGCTCATCGCACCGGCGTAGAAGGTCGCGATCTGCGCGGCGTCCTGATCCGTCGTACAGACGAAGCGAGCGGTGTGTCGCGAGGTGCTCACGTGCATGCTGTCGCAGTCGACGCCGTGACGCTCGAGCCACGAGCGGTAGTCCTTGACGTCCTCCCCCGCCGCGCCGACGAGCACGGGGGTCAGGCCGAGAACGGCCATGCCGAAGGTGATGTTGCCCGCGACCCCGCCCCGGCGGATGTCGAGATCCTCGGCGAGGAACGACAGGGAGACCCGGTCGAGCTGCTCGGCGATGAGGGAGTCGGCGAACCGCCCCTGGAAGGTCATGAGGTGGTCGGTCGCGATGGACCCGGTGACAGCGATACGCACCCGATCACCCTACCCAGAGGCATCGCGCGCTCCCGCACGCCGTCCGTCCACGGCCCCCACCTGCGAGAGTCTCGAGCGAATGCGGGCGAACGGGAGCCGGACATGCGCGACGCCACCGACCCGGTGTGGGTCGGTGGCGTCGCGCAGGTCTGTGGCGGCATGGGCCGAGCGGATCTCGGCCGGCTCGATCAGCCGAAGGAGTCGCCGCAGGCGCAGGAGCTGCCCGCGTTGGGGTTGTCGATCGTGAAGCCCTGCTTCTCGATGGTGTCGGCGAAGTCGATCGTCGCGCCGCCGAGGTAGGGGGCGCTCATGCGGTCGACGACGACCTCGACCCCGCCGAAGTCGGCGATCTGGTCACCGTCGAGGGTCCGCTCGTCGAAGTACAGCTGGTAGATGAGGCCCGAGCAGCCGCCGGGCTGGACACCGACGCGCAGGCGCAGGTCGTCGCGGCCCTCCTGCTCGAGCAGGCTCTTGACCTTCGTCGCCGCGACGTCGGTGAGCAGCACGCCGTGAGTGGCAGAGGTCTGGTCCTGAACAGTCATCGTGGTGCGTCCTTTACGTCTTCGGGTGCGTCGTCCGGCCCCAGGGTCAACCGACGACAGGCGCGGGGTGTTCCCATGATGCGCGAATCCGACGATACCCGGCCCGCCGGTGGGCTCCGGCGACTCCCGTCAGGACGCGATCACGACCCGCTCAGACAGCCCTTCACGCAGCCGTCAGGCACCGGCCGCGCGCTCCGGCGGCGGGGACCACGTGCGCGCGAGGCGCTCGGCCCGGGCCGCGAGCGTGCCGACCGGGTCGGCCATCGCACCCGCGACGTCGGCGGCGCGCTCGGCCACGGCGTAGGCGCCGGCGACCCCGGCCGCCATCGTCTCGCGGCGCCCGACCTGCACCTGACCGGCCAGGACGACGGCGGGTCGACCGAGCCGACCGGCGGCGCGTGCGGCTCCGGCGGCGACGCTGTCGCGCAGGGAGGCCCAGTCGAAGCGGCCCTCACCGGTGAGGACGAGGTCGTGGGAGTGCAGGAGGCCGTCGAAGTCCCAGGCGCGCTGGACGATGTCGACGGCGGAGTCCCGGGTCGCACCGAGCAGGTAGAGCGCGTAGCCCATGCCGCCGCCCGCACCTGCGCCCGGCTCGCGCTCGGGGCGGCGGGGCAGCCCGGTGAGCAGGTCGAGCCGGTGAGGTCGGACCGCGGCGACGACGTCGGTGAGATGCCCGAGGCTTCCCTCGAGCTCCTGCGCCTGGGCGGGATCGGCCCCCTTGGCGACGGCATGCATCGCGGAGGTGCCCTGGAGGCCTAGGAGCGGGAGCGATTCCTGGGTCGCAGCGACGAGCTCGACGCCCTGGAGCCGCTCGACGACCGCCGGCAGGCCGGCCAGCGCCTCCGGCCGTAGCTGCGCGAGTCCCCCGCCGCCCCGGCAGAGCGCGCTCTCGTCGCCGGCGCCGAGGGCGCCGAGGAGGCCGGCGCCGCCGTCGTTCGTCGCGGAGCCGCCGAGCCCGACGATGATCCGATCCGCACCCTCGGCGAGGGCGACGTCGATGAGCTGACCCACGCCGTAGGAACTCGTGAGCAGGGGGCGGCGCTCGTCGGCTGCGAGCAGGTGCAGGCCGGCGGCCTGGGCCGACTCGATATAGGCGGTCCGGCTCGGCCCCTCGTCGACGAGGAGGACCCCGGCGGGCACGGTGCGCCCGAGTGGGTCGCTCACCGTCGTCGCGACCATGACGCTCGGGAGCGCCGCCTCGAGGACGTGGAGGAATCCGCTACCGCCTGCCGAGAGCGGCGCGAGGGTCAGGTCGTCGTGCGGGGCACCACGGGACCACCCGGCCGCCATCGCCTCGGCCGCCTGGACCGCCGTGAGGGTGCCCGTGAAGCTCTCGGGGCAGATGAGGACGCGCACTCCCCTATCGTGCCAAACCGCGCGGCTATCGGGCGATCTGCCCGCAGCGCTCGAGGAGCAGGGCCTCGGCGAGGCACACCTTGGCGAACTCGGGGACGTGGAGGCTCTCGTTCGCGCCGTGGGCCCGCGAGTCGGGGTCCTCGACGCCGGTGACGAGGATCGCGGCCTGCGGGAAGGCCTGTGCGAACTCGGCGATGAAGGGGATCGAGCCGCCGATGCCGGTGTCGACCGGGTCGGTCCCCCACGCGTCGGCAAAGGCCGACCGGGCCGCCTCGACGTACGGGCCGTCGGTCGAGGCGGTGACGCCCGAGCCGCTGTCCTCCGGCTCCACCTCGACCTGGACGCCCCAGGGAGCGTGCTCCTGCAGGTAGGTCGTGAGCGCGGCGAGGGCGGTGGCCGGGTCCTCCTCCGGGGCGATCCGCATCGACAGCTTGGCGCGGCAGACCGGGGTGAGCAGGTTCGCGGCCTCCTCCACGCTCGGGGCGTCGATGCCGATGACGGTGAGGGAGGGCTTGGTCCACAGTCGGGAGGTGTAGGAGCCCTCGCCGAGCAGCTGGACGCCGTCGAGCACGCCGGACTCGGCGCGGACCCGCTCGGGGGTGTAGTCGACGCTCGTGTCGTCGCGGCTCACGAGGCCGGGCACCGCGACGGAGCCGTCCTCCTCGTGCAGGGTGGCCAGCAGGCGGCACATCGCGGTGATCGCGTCGGGGACCAGTCCGCCGAACATGCCCGAGTGCACGCCGTGGTCGAGCGCGCGGACCGTGACGACGACGCGGACGTTGCCGCGCAGCTGGGTCGTCAGGGCCGGCGCCCCGATGTCCCAGTTCGCCGAGTCGGCGATGACGAGCGCGTCGCACGCCAGCTTGTCGCGGTGGTCGGCCAGGAGCTGCGGCAGGCTGTCGGAGCCGGCCTCCTCCTCCCCCTCGACGAAGATGACGAGGCTGCACGGGGGCGCGCCCTCGTGGGCGCGCAGGGCCGCGACGTGCGCCATGATCCCGGCCTTGTCGTCGGCGACACCGCGGCCGTAGAGCCGGTCGCCGCGGCGGGTCGGGGAGAAGACGGGGGTGTCCCAATCGGCGTCGTCGCCGGGGGGCTGGACGTCGTGGTGTGCGTAGAGGAGGACCGTCGGCGCCCCCGGTGGGCCCTCGACCCGCCCGATGACCGCCGGGTGCCCCTCGCCCGCGCGCACGACCTCGACCTGCGCCCCCGCCCCTTCGAGAAGCCGGGCGACGGCCTGGGCCGAGGCCTCGACGTGCGCGGCGTCGAACGCGGGCAGCGAGACGCTGGGGATCCGCGCGAGCTCCTGCAAGTCCTCCAGCACCTGCGGCATGAGCGCCTCGACGCGCTCGCTCAGCTGCGTGAGGCGCTGCGCATCGACCGGCGCGGGACGCCCGGTGTCGGTGTCGGTGTCGGTGTCGGTGCCGATGCCGGTGTCGGCGTCGGTGGTGTCAGCGGCGGACTCGGGGCTGGGGCGCGGATCGGTGCTCACGCCTGGCACGCTACCGGGCGGTCGCGGGGGTCGTCCGGTGCTTCAGCGAGCCGGTGGCTCCGGCGCGGTCCCTCGGAAGGGCCCCAGGTATCAACGGCGGGCGGCAGGCGGGGGAAGGCGGATCGAGGCCCGCTGTGGCTCCACTAGGGTGAGGCTCGTGTTTGGACGTAAGAAGGATGAGCAGACGATCGAGTCCCTCAGCGAGGCGGCGCGCACGCCGTCGAGCACCGACGCCGAGGGCCGACCGGGCGCCAAGAACCGCCCGACGCCGACCCGGCGCGAGGCGCAGGCCGCTCGGCAGCGGCCGCTCGTCCCGGCGGATCGCAAGGCCGCGCGCGACCAGTCGCGCGCCAAGGAGCGCGTCGAGCGCAATCGGCTCCGCGAAGGCATGTACGCCGGGGAGCAGTGGGCCCTGCCGGCGCGCGATCGCGGCCCGGAGCGAGCCTTCGTCCGCGATGTCGTCGACGCCCGCTGGAACCTCTCGGAGTTCCTCCTGCCGATCATGGTCATCGGCCTGCCGATCAGCCTCATCCCGAACCGCACCGCGGTGCTCGCCGGCTACCTCATCGTCTACGGAGCCGTGCTGCTCGCCGTCCTCGACGGATTCTTCCTATGGGCCACGGTGAAGAAGCGGGTCCGCGAGAAGTTCGGCACCCACCCGCAGAAGGGCTCGCTCTGGTACGTCGTGTCGCGGGCCATGCAGATCCGCCCGGGTCGTGTGCCGCGGCCGCAGGTCAAGCGCGGGCAGCACCCGGCCTGATCCGACATCCGCCGTTCGTCAGCCCCTCGTCCGTCACCGGATCGAGGGGCTGACAGCTGCGAGGGGCTAGACCGCTTAGATGGGCTAGACAGCGTCCAGAGACATGGGCCCGTAGACGAATTCGCCGTCGCGGCGCAGGGTCACGGCCGCGACGCCCTGGTCACCGAGCTCCTCCCAGGACTCCCCGAACCACGCCTCGGCCTCCCCTTGCGTCGGGAAGGTCGAGGTCTGCACGCCGTCGAGCACGCCGCCGGCGGCGTCGAGGCATTCCCACGTCCACGCTTCGCTCATGGCGTCACCTTAGGACACGCCGCCGACCGGGTCGGGGGCGTGCGGACAGGGGCGGCCGGGCGGCGTGCCTCCGCCCGACCCTCCGGTGTCGAAAGGTGCCTCGTGCTCAGGCCGGCAGTGTGCCCGGCAGCGTGAGGGCGGCGACATCGCCGACGACGGTGACGGCCGGCGGGGTGATGCCCTCGGGCAGCGGTCCGGCGGCCAGGGCCCCCAGGTCGGTGCGCACGTCGCGTTGGCGGGGTCCGGCGGCGTCCATGATGCAGGCCACGGGCGTGTCACCGGAGCGACCGCCGGCCAGCAGCGCGGCCGCGATGCTCGGCAGTGTCTCGACGCCCATGAGGACGACGATCGTCAGGCCGCTGCTCGCCAGGGCCGCCCAGTCGACGGTGCTGCGCGGATCGTCCGGCGCCGCGTGCCCGGAGACGACCGCGAAGCCCTGCACGACGCCGCGGTGGGTCACCGGGATGCCGGCCAGCTCCGGCGCCGCGACCGCAGAGGTCACGCCAGGGATGACGTCGACCGCGATCCCGGCCTCCCGGCACGCGATCACCTCTTCCATGCCGCGGCCGAAGACGAAGGAGTCCCCGCCCTTGAGCCGCACGACGCGCTTGCCGGCGCGGGCCTGCTCGAGGAGGACCTCGTTGATGCGCTCCTGCGGGGTGAAGCGGCCGCGCGGGATCTTGGCGACGTCGATGATCTCGACGTGCGGACCGAGATCCCGGAGCACCTCCAGGGGGGCGAGGCGGTCGACGACCACGACGTCTGCGGCGCGGACGGCGGCGAGTCCGGCGACGGTGAGCAGGCCGGGATCGCCCGGGCCTCCGCCGACGAGGACGACGGAGCCGGGCTCCTGGGTCGCGGCGTCCTGTGGCATGTCGAGCCCGTCGGGCCCGCCCTCGGTGACGTCCGCGGTGAGGACGCCGAGGCGCGCGCTGTCGGCGCGGACGGTCTGTGCCGTCGCGGCGTCGCAGACGAGGACGACGAGCCCGACGCCGAGGAGGTCGTCGCGGGTGTAGTCGCGGTCGCTCCACGTGAGGGCGCCGCGCTCGGCGAGATCCTGCAGCGACGTGGCGACGTCGGTCGCGACGATCTCCACGCGTGCCCGGCGCTGCAGGAGCCGGGTCACGACGCCGAGGGCACGCGTCGACCCGCCGACGACGAGCACGCGCACGCCCTCGACGGCGACGGAGACACCGAGGCCACCCTGGCCCTCCGTGACGCCGGCCGACGGGACGGACTCGGCGCCGGGATCGGCGTCACCCGGGCCGGGATTCGCGGCGGCCTCACTCATCGCGCCCGGCCACCCCGGCGCTGGCGAAGGTCGCGCCCTCGTGGACGATCCGCGCGGCGGCCTGGATCACCGGCACCGCGAGGACGGCACCGCTGCCCTCGCCCAGGCGCATGCCCAGGTCCAGGAGCGGGCGCAGACCGAGGTCGGTGGCCGCGAGTCGGCTCGCGGGCTCGGCGGAGACGTGCCCGGCGAACCAGTAGTCGCGCGCCTGCGGGGACAGGGCGGCGGCGACGAGCGCGGCCGAGCCGGCGATGACCCCGTCGAGGACGACCGGCGTGCGCAGGGCGGCGGCGCCGAGGAGGAAGCCGACGAGGGCGGCGTGCTCGAAGCCGCCGAGGGCCGCCAAGGCCCCGATCGGGTCCTTACGGGACGCGCCGTTGACGGCGATGGCTTGCTCGACGACCGAGATCTTGTGCGCGAGCATCGCGTCGTCGATGCCCGTGCCGCGGCCGGTCACGACCGCCGCGGGCGACTCGGTGAAGACGGCGACGAGGGCCGCGGAGGCGGTCGTGTTCCCGATGCCGAGGTCGCCGGTGGCCAACAGGCGGTTGCCCTGCGCGACGAGGTCGCGGGCCACGTCGATCCCGACGTCGATCGCCTGACGACACTGCTCGAGCGTCATCGCCGGGCCGAGCGTCATGTCGTCGGTGCCGGCGGCGACCTTGCGGCTCAGCAGCCCCTGCCCGGACAGCTCGGGCGGCAGGTCCGCGGCGACGCCGACGTCGACGACGGCCACCTCAGCGCCGACCTGGCGGGCGATGACGCTCGTCATCGCGCCGCCGGCGAGCACGTTGTGCACCATCTGGGTCGTGACTTCCTGCGGCCACGGCGAGACGCCCTGGGCGTGCACGCCGTGGTCGCCGCAGAAGACGGCGAGGGCCGCGGGCTCGGGCAGCGGCGGCGGGAACTCCCCCGCGATCGCCGCGAGGCGTCCCGCGATCGTCTCGAGTTCGCCGAGGGACCCGGCGGGCTTGGTGAGCGTGAGCTGATGCTCCTCGGCGCGGGCCCGGGCGACCTCGTCGACGGGCTCGATCGCGGCGAGGGTCTCGTCGACGAGCAACATGCGCTCTCCTCCTGGGAGCCCGCGGGCTCCCCAGCGTTCGTGGTGGACCGCCCACGAGAGGGGGCGGCGGCGGGCCCACCCGGACAGGGCGAGCTCGGGGGCCGAAGGGAACTGGGCGACGTGACCCACGCACAAGTAGGCGACGACGTCGAGATGCTCCGGCAGCCCCAAAGTCTGACGTAGCGCGTCGGGGTCGAAGAAACTGACCCACCCGACGCCGATCCCCTCGGCCCGGGCGGCCAGCCAGAGATTCTGCACGGCGGTCGCGACGGAGAAGGGCGCCATCCGCGGATCGGCGTGCCGACCCAGGGTGTAGGGGCCGCCGCGAGTCGGATCGCACGTGACGACGATGTTGAGCGGGGTCGACAGAATCGCCTCGACCTTGAGCCCGTCGAAGCTGCGGGCGCGCCCGGTGGTCAGGCTCGCGGCGTAGGCGTCGCGCTGCTGGGCTGCGAGGGCCTGCACCTGCCGGCGCAGGGGTTCATCGCGCAGGAGGAGGAAGTCCCAGGGCTGGCTCAGGCCGACGCTGGGGGCCCGGTGGGCTGCGCCGAGGATCCGTGTGAGGGCCGCGTCGTCGATCGGGTCCATCGTGAAGTCCGATCGGATGTCGCGGCGGGTCGCGATGACCTCCTCGACGGCCTCGCGGGTCGCCGCCGACAGGGGTGGGACGGGGGTCATGAGCGCTCCTGAGGCGTCGAGACGGAGATCGGCTCTGGCGCATTCGCGGCAGAGCGGTCCGTGGGTGGCGTCGGCCCGGAGGCCTTGGTGGGTGCCGTCGTCGTGGGTGTTGTCGTCGAGGCCGCCGGACGTCGCGTGCGGCGACGGCGTCCGGCCGCGCGATCGAGCTCGGTGACCATCGGCTTGAGCACCCGGACGAGTCGCTCGACCTCGCCGTGCGATCGCACGGCGAAGCGGAGCCATTCCGGGCCGAGTCCGGGGAAGGTGTCGCCGCGACGGACGGCGATCCCCTTCTCGCGCAGCATGACTCGCAGACGCGCCGCATCCGGGTATTGGGCCAGGACGAAGGGACCCTCGGGGTCGGGCACGACGGTCAGCCCGCAGCGGGTCAGCCCCTTGATCACGTGTTGGCGGTGGACGGCGGTGAAGACCCCGTGCATGTCGAGATGGGTGCGTCCCCCGGAGCCGCAGATCGCGTCGATCGCGGCCAGGGCGAGGGCGTTGACCGACCACGGCGGCTGGAGCTCGCGTAGGCGCGCGATGAACTCCGGGTCGCCGACGACGTAGCCGGCCCGGATCCCGGCCAACCCGAAGCTCTTGGTCAGGCTGCGGACGACGCACAGTCGACTCGGCTCGCCCTCGACTCGTCCTGCCGCTTCTCCCCCGCCGGCCGCGTCGGCCAGGACGCTCTCCTCGTGCGCGAAGACGATATCGATGAAGGCCTCGTCGACGAGCACGAGCCGGTCGGCCGGTCCCGCGTCCCGGATCGCGCGGATCGCCGCCGCGGGGTGGAGCCGGGAGGTCGGATTCGTCGGGTTGCCGATGACGACGAGGTCGGCATCGGTCGGGACCGCCTCGGGGTGGAGGGTGAAGGCGTCGGCGGTGTCGAGGACGTGATGGGCCGCGGGCCGACCGGCCGCGCGCAGCGCCGCGTCGGGCTCGGTGAACTGGGGATGGACGACGAGCGGGGCACGCCACGGGCGAGCGTGCGCGATGAGGGTGAAGGCCTCGGCCGCGCCGTTGACCAGAAGCAGCCGGTCGGGGTCGAGGCCGAGCTCGTCGGCCAACCGCAGGCGCTTGTCGCGCTCGTCGGGGTAGGCCGCGACGGTGTCGAGAGCCGTGACCATGGCCGCCCGCAGCCAGTCCGGTGGCTTCGGCACGACGACGTTGACCGCGAAGTCGAGCGCGCAGTCGCGGGCTTCGGCGTCGCCGTGATGACGCAGGGGGTCGGCAGGCGTCGTGGCGTCCTGCGCGTCCCCTGGCGGCACGGTCTGCTCGCGCCAGCCGACGACGTAGGTGCAGCCGGCCGCGAGACGCTTCTCGTGGAGGGGCTCGCCGGCGCAGGCCAGGACGGCGGCGCGGGCCACCGACCCGATCCCGGGGGCCGCCGCGGTCGTCGTCAGGGCGACGACCCGTGCGCTGCCTCCGGATTCGTGGGCGCGCAGGACGTCGCTGCTGTGCGGCCACACAGGCACGCCGTACTCGGCGGCGATCGCGGCGATCACCGGGTGATCGGCCTTGGTGCCCCAGGTCGTCACCCCGATGACCGGAGCCTCGGAGCCGCGGACCGAGGAGCGACGCAGGTCGCTCAACACCTGGGCGACCGCCTCGACGGCGGCGGCCGGCTCGGCTCGCGAGCTGACCCCGACGCCGATGACGAGACCCCCGCGGGGCGTGACCCCGGTCTTCAGATCGCGACGGCCTCCCAGGAACCGTCCGGCGCGCGGGAGGCGTCGGCCTTCGGCGTCGTAGCGGGGTGCCGGGCGGTCGTCGGTCACGCGAGGACCCCGGTGGCGGCGCGGACGAGCGCGGTGGCGCTCTGCGGCCGGCCCGCCCAGTGAGTGTGCAGGTAGGAGGCATGAACGGACCCCGCGACCAGGCCCTCTACCTGAGCCTCACCGTCATGGTGGCGCCACCCCCACGCGCGGGTCGTGACGCTCGAGGTGTCGTCGACGTGGACCCGCGTCCGGTGGAACTCGTGGCCGGACACGCGGGTGCCCTCGGGGCCGAGGACGCTGTCGCTCAGGGCGACCGCGTGCCGGTAGCCGAGGACGAGCCGGGGATGCATCTGCGCCGTCGCCGGGAGGACGCCGCACATCGGCGCGCCGTCGAGCTCCTGGCACAGGTAGAGCAGGCCGGCGCATTCGGCGGCGATGGGGCCGCCGTCCGCGGCGAACTGCGCGATGGCCGCGCGCAACGGGCGATTGGCCGCGAGGGCGCTGGCGTGGATCTCGGGGAACCCGCCGCCGACGACGACCGCGGCCGTGCCGAGCGGCAGGTCCTCGTCGCGCAGGGGGTCGAAGGTCTCGACCCGCGCACCGGCGGCGCGCAGCAGCTCGGGGGTCTCGGCATATCCGAAGGTGAAGGCCTCCCCCGCGGCGACGGCGACGACCGGACCGGTGCCGGCGGGGTCGTCGGTAGCGTCCCCGGCCGAGCGGCCGACGGCCTCGACGGGGTCCCACGGGTCCGTCTCGAGGTCCGGGGCCTCGCCGGCGATCGCGAGCACGAGGTCCAGATCCAGGTAGTCGCGGGCCATCCGACTCAAGGCCTCGACGGCGGACAGGGCCTCCGGGCGGCGTTCGGCGGCCGGGATGAGCCCGAGATGGCGACTCGGGACGACGACGTCGGGCAGCCGCGGGATCGCCCCGACGACCGGGATGCCGGTCGCCTCGACGCCGGCGCGGGCCTCGGCCTCGTGCCGCGGGGAGGCGACGTTGTTGAGGATGACGCCGGCGACCCGGACCCCGGGCTCGAAGGTCGCGAAGCCGTGGACGACGGCGGCGACGCTCCGTGAGGCCGCGGCGCAGTTGACGGCGAGGAGCACGGGCGTCTGCGTGAGCTGCGCGACGTGCGCGCTCGAGGCGAAGCCGGCCGAGCCGAGCGCGCCGTCGAAGAGCCCCATGACGCCCTCGATGACGGCGACGTCGGCCGGTCGCGGCGTCCGGGCTCCGTGCAGGAGGAGCGGGACAAGCCGCTCCGGACCGACGAGATGCGCGTCGAGGTTACGACCCGGCCGCCCGGCGGCCTGGGTGTGATAGCCGGGGTCGATGTAGTCGGGGCCGACCTTGTGCGGCGAGACCTCGAGTCCGCGCTCGCGCAGGGCCGCCATGAGGCCGGTCGCGATCATCGTCTTGCCGCTGCCCGAGGCCGGAGCCGCGATGAGGATCCTGGGCAGACGCTGCGACCGGCTCGTCGTCGAGACGTTCACGAGCGGGTCACCATTCGATGCCCCGCTGGCCCTTCTGACCGTCGTCCATCGGGTGGCGGATCTTCGTCATCTCGGTGACGAGCGTCGCGACCTCCATGAGGCGCGGGTCGGCGTCACGTCCGGTGATGACGACGTGCTGCTTGCCAGGCCGGTTGACCAGGGTCTCGCAGACCTCGTCGACGTCGACCCAGCCCCACTTCATCGGGTAGGTGAATTCGTCGAGCACATAGAGGTCGTGGCGTTCGCTCGCGATCCGGCGCTGGATCTCGCGCCAGCCCTCGAGGGCGTCGGCGGCGTGCCGCTCCTGGGTGTCCTCGCCGCTGCTCGTGCGGGTCCAACTCCAGCCCGAGCCCATCTTGTGCCACTCGACGGGCCCACCTTCGCCGGTCTGGGCGTGCAGTTCGCCGAGGCGGCGGAAGACCTCCTCCTCGCCGACCTTCCATTTCGCGGACTTCACGAACTGGAAGACCCCGATGTCGAAGCGCTGGTTCCAGCCGCGCAGCGCCATCCCGAAGGCGGCGGTCGACTTGCCCTTGCCCGGGCCGGTGTGGACGGCGGTGATCGGCCGGTTGCGGCGCTGGCGCGTCGTCAGACCGTCGTCGGGGATGCTCTCGGGCTGCCCTTGGGGCATGAGTGCCTGCCTTCCTCGGGGATCCTCGCCCCCGGGAACAGACGGACCACCCAAGAGTTCCTGGCTCCCGCGCCGGCTCTGACATGAGCCGGATGCGGACACAGTGGCGGGACCGCGCCGGAGTCGCACCGGCTTCCTCTCGTCGGGGTGTCCGACGGTGTTGCGCGGCCCGGACGGACCGCGAGGGCAGCCTATCGGAGCCGGTGGGGGCCGCGACGCCGCTCCATCCCGTTCCGATCACGAGCCCTGCGGCGGCATCCTTGACGGCGTGACCCTCAACCTCGTGCAGTTGGCGACGCTGCGGGAGTTCGCACGTCGTGGGACGCTCGCAGCGGCGGCCGAGGCGCTCGGCTACACCCCCGGCGCCGCGTCGCAGCATGTCGCGGGCCTGGAACGGGAGCTCGGGACGCCGCTGCTGACGCGGGCCGGGCGGCACGTCGTGCTCACCGACGCCGGGCGGGTGCTCGCCGATCACGCCGAGCGGCTGTTGGCGGCGGAGGACGCGGCGCGGCGAGCGGTCCAGGGCCTCGGCGACGACGTCGCCGGGGCCGTGAGCCTCGGCATCTGGGGCAGCTCGGCCGCCGCGCTCATGGCGCCGCTGTGGAATCTCGCAAACTCCACCTACCCCGCTCTCACGGTCACGAGCCGGGAGGTCTCCGTCGACACGGCTGCCGCGGCGGTGCGGGCGCGGGATGTCGACCTCGCCTTCGGACTCGACTACCCGGATGCGCCGATGCCGCGCAATCCCGACACGATCGTCACTCCGCTCCTGCGCGAGACGTTCTGGATCGCGGCGCCGCCAGGGTTTGCTCGGCCGGGAGATTCTGCGGGGTCGGAAGGGTCAGCTCGCCCTGAGCGGTCTGCCTGGTCCGGCGAACCTGCCGACGCCGGGGCGGACCTGTCCGACCTCGCCGACCACCCGTGGATCCTCGCGTCGGAGGCGACGGTCATGGGCCGCGCGGTGCACGCCGCCTTCCGCCGGGCGGGCGCGGAGGCGAATGTCGTCCACGAGGTGACCGACTCGACGCTCTCGCTGCAGATGGTCTCCCAAGGGCTCGGGTTCACGCTCGCGACCGACCTCATGAGTCGACTCGCCCACGATCCGCCGGTCCGCGCGTTGACGCGGGAGCGCACGCTGAGCCGCGACGTCGTCATCGTCACCCCGGTCGGCACCGGCACCCGCCGCTCCGTCCTCGCCGTCGCCGACCTTGCGACGCAAGTGGTCGCCGCGGTCCGCGAGGCCGGGTGACGGTTCGCCTCAGCGCGCGCAGCGTTCGTATCCTGGACTATGCGCGTCGCGCTCACCTGCCCTGTTCCAGCACCGCAGTTGAGCAGGATCGGCATAGGTGACGGCGGGAGCACCCCCACCATGCAGAAACTCTGCGGTATCGACCGCAGAAACCATCGCTATACGTGAATCGTCGCTGTCGGCGAGACTGCCCCCATGACGACGACGATGACGCCCGAGACCGCTTCCACCGCCACGGGATCCGACCTGCTGGACCACGCGCAGGCGGCGTTGAGGGCCTGCGGCGCCCGCGTCCCGGAGGCGCAGGGCGGCGGCGCGACGTGGACCGCCCGCTCCCCCATCGACGGGTCGAGCCTGCTCACGCTGCGCGCCGACTCGGCCGCCGACGTTGAGGCCGCGATCGGCGCCGCCCACGAGGCGTTCCTGGAGTGGCGCACCGTCCCGGGCCCGTCCGCGGCGCGCTCGTCAAGCGCCTGGGCCGACTCCTCGAAGAGCACAAGAGCGACCTCGCCGACCTCGTGACGATCGAGGCGGGCAAGATCCGCTCCGAGGCGCTCGGGGAGATCCAGGAGATGATCGACGTCTGCGAGTTCGCGGTCGGGCTCTCGCGGCAGCTCGAGGGGCGGACCATGCCCTCGGAGCGCCCGGGCCACCGCCTCATGGAGACGTGGCACCCGGCCGGGGTCGTCGCCGTCATCTCCGCCTTCAACTTCCCCGCCGCCGTCTGGTCGTGGAACACCGCGATCGCCCTCGTCTGCGGCGACTCCGTCGTCTGGAAGCCCTCGGAGCTCACCCCGCTCATCTCGCTGGCCTGCGCCGCCCTGCTCGACCAGGCGATCGCCGACGTCGAGGCGCCGCAGGGGCTGCACGCCCTCGTCCTGGCCGACCGCGACGACGCCGCGGCGCTCCTGGACGACGGCCGCGTCGCCGTCGTCAGCGCGACGGGCTCGGAGCGGATGGGCGCCCAGGTCGCCCCGCGGGTCGCGGCCCGCTTCGGCAAGACGATCCTCGAGCTCGGTGGCAACAACGCCGCGATCGTCGCGCCCTCGGCCGACCTCCCCCTGACCGTGCGCGGCATCGTCTTCTCGGCCGCCGGGACCGCCGGGCAGCGGTGCACGACGATGCGCCGCGTCATCGCCCACGCGTCCATCGTCGACGGGCTCGTCGAGTCGATCGCCACGGCCTACCGAGGGCTGCCGGTCGGCAACCCCTTCGACGAGGGCACGCTCGTCGGGCCGCTCATCAGCG
>RRZU011165050.1_pt1 | contig 19718 bp, 16 predicted proteins | sample 2165561 | NCBI WGS metagenome assembly RRZU01 (sample SAMN10456909, study PRJNA506462) | wastewater metagenome | isolation source: wastewater sludge | place: USA: Moscow, Idaho | reverse complement strand
GATTTCGGCACCCGGCGCCGGCACAGCTTGCGGTGGCAGGACTGGTGCGTGCAGGCCATGGTCGAGGGCCTGGGCGAGAAGCGCTTTATCGGCACCTCGAACTGCCTGATCGCCATGCGCCGCGACATCGAGGCGATAGGCACCAATGCCCACGAACTGCCCATGGTCTATGCCGCGCTGGCCGACACGGACGAGGAACTGCGCCAGGCCCCCTATCGCGTCCTTGCCGACTGGCATGAGGAACATGACGGGATGCTGCGCATCATCCTGCCCGACACCTATGGCACCAAGGGCTTTCTGGCCCATGCGCCCGACTGGCTGGCGGGCTGGACCGGCATCCGCGTCGATAGCGGCGACCCCGCCGAGGGCGCTGAAACCGCGATCCGCTGGTGGCAGGACCGTGGCGCGGACCCGCGCGAAAAGCTGGTCATCTTCTCGGACGGGCTGGATGTGGCAAAGATCGCCGAACTGTCCCAGCGTTTTCACGGCCGGGTCAAGGTCAGCTTCGGCTGGGGCACGCTCTTGACCAACGACTTCCGCGGGCTGGTGCCGGGCGACGGGCTGGCGCCGTTCTCGCTGGTCTGCAAGGCGGTGGCGGCCAACGGGCGGCCCACCGTCAAGCTGTCGGACAACCCCGAAAAGGCGACCGGCCCCAAGGACGAAGTCGCGCGCTATCGCCGGGTCTTCGATGTCGGGCCGCAGGACAGGATCGCCGTCGTCGTCTGAGGGCGGCGCCCGGATAGCCGGTGCCCATACCGCACCAGTCAGGCAGTTCAGGCCCCGGCATGTGGTGGTCCGGGGCCTGAAGCTTCAGCGCTGGTGCGCTGTTCGCAGCTCGTGCCGGTCTTGCGAATGGCGCTTCACGAGCTGCCGCCCCATGCACGTCATGCCGGTCAGGCGCAGCGCCGTGGCCGTGCCTGTCCTGACAGGGGCGCCGGGGTTCCGCGCCATGGTTATGGGCCGGTTGGCCGGGTTGAGGTTGCCGTCTATCGCGTTCGGAGTGCGGGCAGGGAAGGCTGTCTTGTTGCCAGGATCGCGATGTGATCCCCATGGAATTGCGCAAGGAAATACGAATTCAGGCATCTTGGACTCAAATCGTTAAACTGCCCGGCGTTCGGGGCGGAAACAGGAAATCAGGGCGCAATATCATCGGGTGCCGCGGGCACACGGCGTCTCATGTCGGAATCGCCAGCCGCACACGCTGGTTGGCATCTAGCGTTAGGTTTTTTTAGACTTTTTTGAACCTGTATAATTCGGCAATATGCATAAAACTGATAGTATTTTGTTATTGAAAAACAATGTGCTGATTCAGCGCCCGGAATAGCCGCCGACAATATGCCTTGGGTTGTTAGGGCCGGTCGGCGCGACCTAAAGTTGATCGCGCCAGCGGTTTACCAGCGGATAGCGCCGGTCCAGCCAAAACGCCTTGGTCGAGATGCGCGGGCCTGGCGCCGCCTGATAGCGTTTCCATTCGCTGCCATAAAGCAGGCGCTCGACCTGCCGGACAGTGTCGGCGTCGAAGCCCTGCGCGACCAGATCCTTCAACGCCAGATCCTTTTCGACCAGCCCCTCAAGGATGGCGTCCAGCACCTCATAGGGCGGCAGGCTGTCCTGATCCTTCTGGTCGGGGCGCAGCTCGGCCGAAGGCGGCTTGCTGATGATCTGCGTCGGGATCACCTCGCCCGCCGGGCCCAGCATCCAGTCGCGGTGGTTGCGGTTGCGCCAGCGGCAGGTCTCGAACACGCGGGTCTTGTAAAGGTCCTTGATCGGGTTGTAGCCGCCGGCCATGTCGCCATAGATGGTGGCATAGCCGACCGCGACCTCGGATTTGTTGCCGGTGGTCAGCAGCAATTCCCCGAACTTGTTGGAAATCGCCATCAGCATGACGCCGCGCAGGCGGGACTGGATGTTTTCCTCGGTCGTGTCGGGCGTCGTGCCCTCCATCAGATGCGCCAGCGCGCGGGTCACGGCCTCGCGCGGGCCTTCGATGCCGACGGTGTCCAGCCGCGCGCCCAGCCGCTTCGCGCAATCGGCCGCGTCGTCAAGGCTGCCCTGCGAGGTATATTCGCTGGGCAGCATCACGCAGCGCACGTTCTGCGGCCCGATCGCATCGCTGGCAATGGTGGCGACCAGCGCGGAATCGATCCCGCCCGACATGCCCAGCACGACCTTTTTAAAGCCGGACTTGCGCATGTAGTCGCGCAGACCCTCGGTCACGGCGCGGTAATCCTGTTCCCATTCGTCGGGCTGATCGGCCATGATGCCGGCCTCTGCGCGCCAGCCCTGCGGCGTGCGGGTGAAATCGACATGCACCACCGCCTCGTCAAAGGCGGGCAGTTGCACGACCTTGGTGGCGCCGCCGGTCTGGCCGGGGTTCAGCACGAAACTGGCGCCATCATAGATCTGGTCGTCCTGCCCCCCGACCGAGTTCAGGTAGACCACCGGCAAGCCGGTCTCGACCACGCGGGCGACGATATGGCCCATGCGCAGGTCCAGCTTGTGGCGGTGATAGGGGCTGCCATTCGGGACGATCAGGATTTCGGCGCCGCTTTCGGCCAGCGTCTCGGCCACGTCGGGCCACCATGCATCCTCGCAGATCGGGCTGCCGATGCGGACGCCATCGACGCTGTAAGGGCCCTGCAACGGCCCCTGATCGAACAGGCGCAGTTCGTCGAACAACTGCTTGTGCGGCAGGTCGTGTTTCAGCACACGGGCCTGCACCTTGCCGTGTTGCAGGATCCAGAAGGCGTTATAAAGCTTCTTCCCCTCGGCATAGGGGCCGCCGATACCGATGACCGGACCATCGGCGCAGTCCTGCGCCAGCTTCTCGATCTCGGCCATGGCGTCGCGGGTGAAGGCGGCCTTCAGCACCAGGTCCTGCGTCTGGTAGCCGGTCACGAACATCTCGGGCAGCACCACCATGGCCGCGCCCGCGTCCCGCGCCTGTTCCCATGCCGCGCGCGCCTTGGCGGCGTTGCCGGGCAGATCGCCCACGGTCGGGTTCAACTGCGCAAGGGTGATGCGGAACGTGTCTGCCATGGCCGGCTCCTGTCGCGGATATTGCCCAAGTGATAGGCGAGGACGCGGCCAAGGAAAAGTCGGGCTTTGCGCCGGCCTGCGCCATGCGATACACCCATGGCAAAAGAACGGCAAAAAGGCGGAGCAGTCCCATGAAGGCAGCCATAGTCGCTTGCGCGATGATCCTGGCCGGCAGCGGCGCGGCCTTGGCGCAATCCGTCGTGACCAAGCAATATGACGATGGCGGCGTCTACGAGGGCACGTTCCGCAATGGCAAGCAGCATGGGCGCGGCACCTATCGCCTGCCCTCGGGCTATGAATATACCGGCGACTGGGTCGAGGGCGAGATCCTGGGGCAGGGCATCGCCAAATTCCCCAACGGCTCGGTCTATGAGGGCGCCTTTGCCAGGGGCAAGCCCAGCGGCAAGGGCAAGATCACCTATGCCGATGGCGGCACCTATGAAGGCGACTGGCTGGACGGCCAGATCACCGGGCAGGGTGTCGCGCATTACGCCAACGGCTCGGTCTACGAGGGCGGCTTCCTGAACGCGCTGCATGATGGCAAGGGCGTGCTGACCCAGCCGAACGGCTATCGCTATGAAGGCGGCTGGAAGCAGGGCGTCAAGGACGGCGCCGGCAAGATCACCTATCCCGACGGCGCCACCTATGACGGCCAGATGAAGGACAACCAGCGCGCCGGGCAGGGCAAGCTGACGATGCCCGACGGGCTGACCTATGACGGCGGCTGGGCCTCGGGGCAGATGTCGGGGCAGGGACGGCTGGTCCAGCCCTCGGGCGACGCCTATGAGGGGCGCTTCGCCAATGGCCGGCGCGAGGGGCGCGGCACCGCCACCTATGCCAATGGCGACCGGTACGAGGGCGACTTCCGCGCCGACAAGCGCTGGGGCGTCGGCACCTTCACCGGCACCGATGGCTATGTCTATGCCGGCGACTGGGTCGAGGGCCGGATGGAGGGCCTTGGCCGCATCACCTATCCCGATGGCTCGGTCTATGAAGGCGCGCTGAAGAACGACCTGCCGGACGGGCGCGGCCTGATCACCTATCCCGACAAGGCCAGCTATGACGGCGACTGGGTCGCCGGCGTGATCGAGGGGCAGGGCGTCGCCAAATACGCCAATGGCCTGACCTATGAGGGCGGCTTCAAGCGCGGCCGGAACGAGGGGCAGGGCCGCATGACCTATCCTGACGGCTATGTCTATAACGGCGCCTGGCGCGACGGCCAGCGCCACGGCGAGGGGCAGGCCACCTATCCCGACGGCACCACCTATGACGGCGCTTTCGTCGACGGGCTGCGCCACGGCAAGGGCCGCCTGATCGCGCCCGACGGTTTCCGCTACGAAGGCGGCTGGAAGAACGGCGAGATCGACGGCGAGGGCGTGGCCACCTACGCGAACGGCGACGTCTATACCGGCAGCTTCGTCATGGGCAAGCGGCAGGGCGCCGGCGTGATGCGCTATGCGACGGGTCAGGTCGCCGCCGGCGAGTGGCAGGACAACCGCCTTGCCGTGCCCACGCCCGACAGCGCGGTGGTCGAGGGCGAGGGGGCCGAGGTGGCCGTGCCCAAGGAGCCGAAGGAGGCGCCGTAGGGGGGCAAAACCCTCGCAGGATGGGGCGAGATTTTGCTGTCGCCGTAGTGGTGTCAGATTTGACGAAGCGTGATGTGCGGAGGCATGTGTGATAAGCGCGCTCTGGTTGGAGATAATATAGCTGCTCGACTGTTCTTCTCATACTCGCATAAGGATGAAGCGCTGCGGGACCAGCTTGAGGTCCACCTCGCCATGCTAAAGCGCGAGCGGGTGCTCGAAACTTGGCATGACCGTCGTATCGTCGCCGGCAGTGAACTGGATCCCGTGATCCGTGAAGAGCTTGACCGCGCCGATGTTATATTTTCTCGTCAGCTCGGACTTCCTGGCCTCGGACTACTGCTACGAGAAAGAGGCCGCACGCGCATTACAACGACACGAGCAACGCTCGGCACGCGTGATTCCAGGGATCCTACGTCCATGCGAATGGCACCGGACGCCGTTTGCAGCGCTGCTAGCGACTCCGACTGACGTCAAACCGATCACTAACAGGCTGCTGAAGAAGTCGGCGACGCGGAACCGTTTTCCTTCGCTGCGACCTGCGGCGTTGAGCCTCGGGTCGTTAGGCGCAGAAGGTATGTGTGTGTGTCACGCGGTTTCTCAGTGTCAGGCAGCCAGCAGTCGGGGCAGTCCGGCGAGGTTATTGGCGACCATGGTGAGGATGAAGCGGGCGCGCACCCGCTTGATGCCACGATAGACGGTCTGCGCCATGCCATCGACGGTTTTGGCCCAGCCGAAGGCCTCTTCAACCGCCAGCTGCACTCCGAAGGGGGGGGGGGCCGGTCAATCACAAGCGGGTCTATCCCCACCGATCATCAAGTCGCATTGTGCGCCGAGGTCGTTCCTCTCAGGGGGCCATCCAGCGCTCGACTGCGGCGGCACTGTCATCCGGCTTGGTATTGAAGCAGATTTTTGCCTGCGGGGCATGTTCATGCACCAGATTGACAAGAACCTCGAACAACAAAAAGTTCTTCACGATAGTCCGGACTCCGGCGCCGATCAGGACGCAGTCCCAAGCCTTGGCCTGGAGTGCCTTGATAATGTCGACTGAGGCAACCGCCGGATCGTTGACGGTCAGCACCAGCTCCGCGTCAAATCCCAGTTCGCGCAATTGCAGGACGTCCCGATCCAGGCCGGCTTGTGTCGCGTCGGCACCCAGATGCGCAAAGGGCGCGTAGGCGGGATCAGAAAAATCGATTCTGTACGGATCGAGGCCGACAAGTGCAATTGTCTTTTTCACGATCGAATAAGCTCCCTGATTGCGACGAAAGCGTCAACTTGGAAACGTATGGAAAACAGCGCACTTGTCAATCGGATGACCGGCGGCGGGAGAGGGCGGAATGCTGCATTTCCTGCCATAGCTGGAAACTGTCGATCATGCACCACAAGCCACTGTTTCTACCCTTGGACAGACTGCACTCCCGAACGCCCTCTAAATCACTCTACTTCAGCAGCCTGTTAAATGGTCGCAGAGAGTTGGGCGCTATTTTACGGCGCAGTTCTGTGGTTTGAGCGACATGTGTCGCTCCGAAATGATTATGTTTTGAGGTGCAGGCGCGAATACAGTGCGCTCCATCGAAGCCTTCATTCATCTTCTCTTTGCATCAGGCAATAGGCCTCGAACCGCCCCTCACCTCACCTCACCAACCCGCTCCCCGCGCTCTCTGCCCAATGCAGAAACGGCAGCACGCGCCCATCCCTCCGGCTCTCGGCAACCCTGTCCAGATCGACCTCGGCCTTGACCCAGCCGGGCACGTCCATCCTTCCCTCGGCGACCACGCCGCTTTCCGGCCAGAACCCGTCCGCGGGCGCATAGACCCCCGCAGCGCCTCGGTTTTCGTCGATGGCGGGACTCCAATCCACGTTACCCACCGTGGGTGACTGCACCACCACGCATTGGCTTTCCAGCGCCCGTGCCATGGCGCCGATGCGCACGCGGTTATAGCCCGCGACCGTGTCCGTGCATGAGGGGACAAGGATGATCTCGACCCCGGCCTCGGCCAGCACGCGGGCCAGCAGTGGGAATTCGGCGTCATAGCAGATCAGCACACCAAGCCGCCCCACGGGGGTGTCGAAAACCCGCAGGCCGGGGGCGCCGATGACGTTCCAGTCCTCGCGCTCGAACCGGGTCATCACCTGCTTGTCCTGATGGCCGATGCGGCCCTTGGGGCCGTAAAGCACGGCGCGGTTGACCGGGCGCTGACCGTTGATCTGGAAATGCGGGCCGGAGGCGGCAAGGATATGGACGCCATGCGCCGCCGCCAATTCGATATGCAGCGCCTCGCGGGCGGGGTCATGCCGGGCGACCTCGTGCAGGGATGCCTCAAGATCGCCGGCGATGGCGGGACCGCCCAGCGAGGCCAGCTCCATCGCGCCATATTCGGGAAAGACCAGCAGGTCGCAATCGGCGGCCTCGGCCACCCAGCGCGAGATCTTGGCGCGATAGGCGTCGAAATCCTGAAACCAGTCAAAGGGATAGGCGGCGGCGGCGATCCTGACGGGGCGGCTCATAGCTCTTTCATCCAGAATTGCAGGCGCTTGCGGGTCTGCGCGGTCCTGCCGATGTCCTTCCAGTCGAACCCCGCCGTCACGCCGATCAACGGCGCGTAGCCGCGCTTGCGCCAGAACCCGTCGAGGGGTCGATAATCCGCCGGGCGCAGCGGGTGATCGGCGGGGCGGATGACGCTGCAGAATGCGCTGTAGCGGCGGCCAAGGGCGCGGGCCTGCGCCTCGCGCCCGTCAAAGAAGGCGTGGCCCAGCCCGTGCCCGCGATATTCCGGCAAAAGCACGGATTCGGCGCAGTAATAGATGTCGTCCAGCGCCTCGGGGCGGCTGGCGAAGGCGGCGGCGAAATCGCCGGCGTGGTCCTCCATCGGTGCGCCGGTGGCGGCGCCGACCATGCGCGCGCCGTCATAGGCGGCGACCACCACCGCGCCCGGCGACAGATAGGCGGTGAGGTAGTCGCGTTCGTAATCGGGATCGCCGTCATAAAGATAGGGCCAGTCGCGGAACACCGCGATGCGCAGCCGCGCCAGATCGTCCAGCACGCCCGCCACCGCGTCCCCGGTCAGGATGCGCGTCGAGATCACGCCCCGACCTGCCGCAGCCAGTCGGCGAGGTTGTAATAGGTCGTCACCCGCGCGATCTTGCCGTCGCGAATGGTGAAAAACGCGCCCGCGGGCAGGATGTAGGTCTGGCCGTTTGCCTCGGGCAGGCCCTCGTCGGTGGCAAGATAGGTGCCGTTCACCACGAATTCCGCCGCCGCGCGGTCACTGGTTTCATTGGCGAAAATCACCATGTCAGTCAGCTTTTCGCGATAGCTGCGGGTCATGTGGGCGTTGAATTCGGCGAATTTCGCCTTGCCGCGGCGAATGCCGCCTTCGTTGACGTGATGCTCAACCTCGTCATGCAGAAAGCTCAGCATCTCGTCGGTGCGCCCGGCGTTGAAGGCGTCGTAATAGGCGGCGATCAGGGCCTTGGTGTCCATGCGTCTTTCCCCATTGCTTTTGCATGGTCTAGCCTGCCGATCAGCGCCCGTCACCCCGAGGTTACGCCACAGGCATTAACCGTTCCTCAATTCTGACGCATTATTTCCATTCCACAGCGACTGGTATAGCCAGAGCGCGACAAGGACAGGAGCCAAGGCCATGACACGTCCCGACCGTTTGCCGCCGCGGCAGATCGACTGCTTCAAGGCCTATGATGTGCGCGGGCGCCTTGGGACCGAACTTGACGCCGACGTGGCCTATCGCATCGGCCGCGCCTTTGCCGAAGCGCTTGGCGCGCGCGAGGTGATCGTGGGGCGCGACACGCGCGCCACCTCGCCCGAACTGGCGGCGGCGGTGATCCGGGGGTTGAACGATGCGGGCGCGAATGTCCGCGACCTTGGCCTTGCCGGCACCGAAGAGATGTATTTCGCCACCGCCCATTTCGGCGCCGATGGCGGGATCGAGGTGACGGCCTCGCATAATCCCATCGACTATAATGGCATGAAGCTGGTCGGCAGGGGTGCGGCGCCTCTGGATCCCGATGGCGATTTCGCGAAGGTGGCGGCGCTGGCGCGCTCGGGCGCCTTTGCGCCGGGTGACCGGCAGGGCACGACCCGCGATTTTCCAGAGGCGCGCGCGGCCTATGTCCGGGCCATGGCCGATTTCGTCGATATCGCGGCGCTGCGACCGCTGACGGTGCTGGTCAATGCCGGTAACGGCACCGCCGGGCCGACCTTCGACGCCATCGCCGACGAACTGGCGCGGCGGGGCGCGGCCCTGCGCTTTGTCCGCGTGAACCACCAGCCCGATCCTGCGTTCCCGAACGGCATCCCGAACCCGCTTCTGCCGGAAAACCAGCCGATGACCGCCGATGCCGTGCGCGCGCATGGCGCCGATCTGGGGGTGGCCTGGGACGGCGATTTCGACCGCTGTTTCTTTTTTGACGAAACCGGGGCCTTCATTCCCGGCGAATATATCGTCGGGCTGCTGGCGGCCGCCTTTCTTGAAAAGCATCCGGGCGAAAAGATCGTCCATGACCCGCGGGTGGTGCTGAACACCCGCGCCATGATCGCCGAGGCCGGCGGGCAGGCGGTGCAGGCCCGCACCGGTCACGCCTATCTCAAGCGGGCGATGCGCGAATCGGGCGCGATCTATGGCGGCGAGATGTCGGCGCATCACTATTTCCGCGACTTCCATTTCGCCGACAGCGGCATGGTGCCGTGGCTGCTGGTGGCCGAACTGGTGTCGCGCAAGAACACCAGCCTTGGCGCCCTGCTGGCCCAGCGGATGCGCGCCTTCCCTTCGTCGGGCGAGATCAACTTTCGCCTTGCCGACCCCGATGCGGCGATTGCCCGGGTCGTCGCGCACTTTGCCCCGCAGGCGCTGCGGCGCGACGACATGGACGGCATCAGCCTTGAATTTCAGGACTGGCGCTTCAACCTGCGCCGCTCGAATACCGAACCGGTGGTGCGGCTGAACCTTGAATCGCGTGGCGATGCCGCCCTTGTCGCCACCCGCCGGGCCGAGATCGAGGCGCTGCTGGCGGGCTGACCGCTGGACGGGGCGCCGGACCCATGCGACGCTGGCCGCCGGGGTCCGTTTAGGGGGATGCGATGGGTGTATTCGCGGTGATCAGCCTTGCTGGTTTCGGCATCGGCCTGCTGGCGATGATCTGGGTGATCGTGTCGCGCGCCGATCCGCATGGTTCGCTGGCGCGAACGGGCCTGCTGGCGATGCTGGTCGGGTTCGCCGGCCTTTTGGGGCTGATCGTCACCAACCTGCTCGGCTAAGCGGCTCAGTCGCCGGCCACACCGCTGGGCACGCGCAGGACGGCCTCATGATAGGCGATGGCCTCGTCGAGGTCGTCGAAAACGGACAGATACCCGCGGTCCAGAACCGCGCCCATCGTACACATGCTGCGGATCATCGGCATCGAGTGGCTGACCACGACCGCGCTGGAATTGGCCATGCGGTCGCTGAAGACGCGCTGCGACTTGGCGCGGAAGTCGGCGACGCCGACGCTGGTCACCTCGTCCACCAGATAGGTGTCGAAATGGATGCCCATGCTGGTGCCCATCGCCAGGCGTGAGCGCATCCCCGAAGAGTAGCTTGAGAACGGCTGGTGGTAATGCACGCCAAGCTCGGCGAAATCGGCGACGTAATCCACCAGTTCGTCGGTATCGACGCCATAGATGCGCGCGACGAAGCGCACGTTCTGCGCCCCGGTCAGTTCGCCGTGGAAACTTCCGGCAAAGCCCACCGGCCACGAGATGGTGCCATCCGACACGACCCGCCCCGAGGTCGGCGAGACGGTGCCCGCGATCATTTTCAGCAGGGTCGATTTCCCCGCCCCGTTGCGGCCCAGAAGCCCCACCGAGGCGCCGGTCGGAAAGACCGCGTTCAGATTGTCCGCCACCACCGTCTTCCGACCCTTGAGCCGATAGACCTTGGTCAGGTTTTCCAGCCGAATCATGGTTCAGCGACGGTCGCGGACGCTGTAATAGATCAGCACGAGGATCGACCAGCCGACCAGCAGCATCCCCGCCACCATTGCCAGCAGCCAGGGCCGGTCCGGTTCGGTCGAGCTTTGCGCGACCTTGGGTTCGATATGCGCGGCCAGATAGCGCGATTTGCGCTGCGCTTCGGCGATCGCCGCCTCATAGGCGATCCGCGCGCCGCGATAGGCGCCCTCGGCGAATTCGCGGTCGACGGCCAGCTTTTCGTACTCGGCCATAAGCTGCGCATAGCTTTCGCCCGCCGGACCCTGACCCGCGGCGCCGAACTTGCCGCGTTCAGTGTCGATCAGACGGCGCAGGGCATCGATCTTCTGCTGCGACTGGGTCACGCGATGGTCGGTCGGCTTCGCGTTCTCGATCAGGATGTCATGTGCGACCAGCGCCTCGGCCAGTTGCCCCTGAAGCCCGCTCAGCACGCCCATCTGCCCGGCCAGATCGGCCTGCGGATCGACGATCTGCGATTTCATCCGGAACGCGGTCATCGCCTGACGGGTCGTTGTCAGGTCCTTGCGGGTCTTGTCCAGTTCGGCGGTCGCCAGCCGGGTGGAATCGTCGCGCGCAATGGCCGACAATTCGTTGATCTTGTCCGAGCTGTCCTGGAACACCGCGGCGGCGATCGCCTGCGCATCCTCGGGGGTGAAGGCGTTGACCTTCAGCGTGATCAGGCCGCTGCTGGTGTCGTATAGCACCTTGACCTGGCGCTGCCAGTAGTCGGTCAGGTCCTCGATCTGGTCTTTGGGATCAAAGGCAAAGACGAAATCCCGCGGCCAGTCGCGCGAAAAGCGCGTCCGCAGGTCCAGTTGCTGGTCGATTTTTTCGACCATGTCCTGGCTGCGGATATATTCGTAGAGAATGTCGGTATCCGAGGCCCCCGAGCCGCCGCCCAGCGGCATCAGCCCGCCAAGCAGGTCGATCGAGGGCGTCGCGCCCTCCTTGCGGACCGAAAAGCCGACGGTCGACACATATTGGTCGCTGGCGCGGGTCCAGAGATACCAGGCCCAAAGCACGGTGGGCAGCGCCACCATCACCAGGAACGACACCAGCAGCATCCAATGCCGGCGCTGCGGCTGGGCGACGTTGACGGTCGGGCGTACGGGAATGACCGGCGGCGGAACTGGCGCGGCCGGAACGGGGCGGGCGACGGCCTGCGGCATCGGCTTGACCGGAATAGGCTGCGCCTGAGGTTTGACCGCGGGGGGCTGGGCAGGTTGCGCAGCGGCCGGTGCCGCGGGTTTTGCCGCCGGTGCCGCGGGCTTTGCGGCTGGGGCCGGCTCAGGCTGCGGGACCGCGCGCAGCGGTTGCGCGGCGGCCTCTGCCGGTTGGGGGCGGGGCGGCTGGCCCGCTGCAAGACCCGTATCGGTCTGGAATGGGCGATTCGGTGCTGTCGAACCAGATTGCGCCGGCTGGGCCGCCTCGACCGAAGTCGCGCGTGCCGGGCTGCTTTGGCCCGTGACCGGCTGGGTCGGTTGACCGGCCTTGTCGCCGGCCGGATTTGAAGACGTGGTCACCGCAATGGCGCTTTCACTGGTTTACCTTTTCGCAGCAGTTGATACATACTGCCGCTCGCCAAGGCCAGCGTTTGCGTTCACATGTCCGATATCATAAGCGAAAATCGTGCTCCACAGCGCCCGTACAAGACCGGGCCACGGTTTCGCATGCCGCGAACGGTCGTCGCGCTGATCCTGCGCGAGATGGCCACGACCTACGGGCGCTCGGCCGGGGGCTATGTCTGGGCGATTCTCGAGCCGGTCCTGGGCGTGGCGCTGCTGTCGGTGGTTTTCGGCATGGCGCTGGCGCATCCGGGGCTGGGGACGAACTTCCCGCTGTTCTATGCGACCGGGTTCCTGCCCTTCACGATGTTCAACGACGTGACCAACAAGGTCGCGACATCGATCCGGTTCTCGCGTCCGTTTCTGGCCTATCCCAGCGTGACCTTCATCGACACGATGATCGCGCGCGTGGTACTGAACGCGCTGACGCACACGGCGGTCATCGCTATCGTGATCGGCGGTATTTTCGTTATCTATCAATTACCTGTAGTCGTCAACCTGACCCTGATCTGCGAGGCGCTGCTGATGATCACGGCGTTGGGCGTCGGGGTGGGGACGCTGAACTGCTACCTTCTGACCGCCTTCCCGCTATGGGAGCGGATCTGGAGCATCATCACGCGGCCGCTGTTTCTGATGTCGGGCGTGTTCTTCCTTTACGAGATGATGCCCGTAAAGGCGCAGACGTTTCTTTGGTACAATCCGGTGCTGCATTGCGTCGGCATGCTGCGGCACGGAATCTATCCGACCTACGAGGCCAACTATGTCAACCCGGCCTATGTATTCTGTGTCTCGGCGGTGCTGCTGTTTTTCGGCTTGCTGCTGCTGGCGCGGAATCATCGCAAACTGCTGGAAAGCTAAAGAAGCAGGTCTGAATCGGTAAGCGGCCCGACCGAGCCGATACTGATCCTGAGGTCTGCCCGACCGTCGCCGTCCAGATCGATTTCCAGCACGCGTGCCGTCTGGGGGGACCAGTAGGTCCTGACCTGGCCACCACCCCCGCCCGAGAACTGAGCCCCGCCGACATAGGTCAGGTTCAGGCCGGTCATGTCGATGACGTCCTCGCCGCGGCGATAATCCAGGATGGTGTCACGGCTGCCATCGAAATCGATGCGGGCCGTAAAGACGAACCGGTCAGCCCCGGCTCCTCCGATCAGCATGTCTGCCCCGGCACCGCCATTCAGCAGATCGTCCCCCTCGCCTCCGTCAAGCCGGTCATTGCCGATGCCCCCGATCAGTTGGTCGTTGCCCTGATCGCCGAAGAGCGTATCGGCGCCTTCGGCGCCATTGAGCACATCGTCGCCCTGGCCGCCGCCAGCGACGTCGTTCCCCGCGCCGGCGGTCAGAAAATCGTTCCCGAGTTGGCCGTACAGCCGATCATTACCGCCAAAGGCCAGGATGACGTCATCGCCATCTCCGGACATCAGCAGGTTGTGACCGCCGAGAGCCCAGATGGTATCGTTACCGCTGCCGCCCATGACCGTGTCATTACCGGAATCAGCGATCACGAAATCAGCACCGGCGCCGGCATCCATCCAGTCATTGCCGCCGCCACCGCGGATCGTGTCGTTGCCCTCGTTCCCATACAGCCTGTCATTCCCGCTTTCGCCCATCAGCGAATCCTGGCCCGTCGCGCCATAGAGCGTGTCATCGCCTGCACCGCCCCGCATGATATCGTCGCCGCCGTGCCCCGAGATGAGATCGCGGCCGTCCTGGCCGTCCAGAGAATCATTGCCGGCCATGCCAAGCAGCCGGTCATCGCCCTCCTGGCCGATCAGCGTATCGTTTTCACTGCCGCCGTTCAGGGTATCGTTTCCCGAACCGCCAAGGAGCACATCTTCGCCCCCCCCGCTTTCAAGCAGGTCATGGCCCGAGCCCGCGACCAGCACGTCGCGGCCGCTTCCGGAAATCAGCCGATCATTGCCTGCTCCGGAAATCAGGCGGTTGTTGCCGTTGCCGCCATGCAGGTAGTCATTGCCACCGCCTGTGACGAGCACGTCGTTGCCCTCGCCGCCCCACAGCGTGTTGCGACCGATGAAATCCTGCAAGCGATCATTCCCGTTCCCGCCGATCAGGGTGTCGTTTCCCGCATCACCCAGCAAAATGTCGTTCCCGGTGCCGCCGTCCAGAACGTCGTTGCCATTGCCCCCAGAGATGTAGTCGTCGCCGTTATCGCCGCGCAGGGCATCAATGTCGTCGCCGCCGAACAGGGTGTCGTTTCCGCCGCCGCCGCTCATGCTGTCCCGCCCGGCACCACCGCTGACCAGATCGTTCCCGGTGCTGCCATCCATCTTGTCATTGCCGGTATTTCCAATCAGCGTGTCATGGCCATCGCCGCCATTCAGCAGGTCGTTCCCGCTGCCCGTCAGAAGCAGGTCGTTGCCGTTCCCGCCCCAAAGCGTGTTGTTGCCGCTCTTGTCCAGCATGCGGTCGTCGCCGATATCGCCTTGCAGCAGGTCGTTGCCGCCGTCGCCCAGCAGCGTGTCGTTGCCCGCGCCGCCATTCAGCCCGTCATTGCCGCCCCCGCCCGAGAGCAGATCGTTCCCGTCATGGGCGCGGAGTATGTCGTCCCCGTCTTCGCCGCGCAGCGTGTCGTTCCCTGCGCCGCCCGCGATGGTATCTTTACCGGTGCCGCCTAGCAGACTGTCGTCCCCGTCGCGTCCCAGCAGCAGATCGTTGCCCCCCCCGCCCGAGATGGAGGAGCCGTAGCGGCTGGCGGTCAGGCTTTCCGACTTTGCGGTGCCGACGATTCTCGTGCGCATGTCAGGCGGATCGTAATGGGCGACCGGAAACAGCGCGTTGTCGAAATAGCTGGCCTGCAATGGCGTCTGGTCGTTGGTCCTGATCCAGATGATGCTGTTGCCGAAATAGATCTTGATGCCGTTGTTGATCGGCTTGAAGACCACCTGCCCAAGCGAGCGGATCATCCCCAGCAGCGACAGGTCAAGCTGATCGACGCCGGGCGTGAAGTCCAGAATATCGATGCGGCCATTGACCTCGCGCGGGACGAAGGTGTCGGCGCCGTCGCCGCCTGTCATGCGCAGGGCGGTGCTGCCCGCGATCAGCACGTCGTCGCCCGCATCGCCGAACATCTCGGTCGTGCCGGCGCTGGCCTGGATCATGTCATTGCCGTCGGTGCCGCGCTGCACGCCCGCGCCGACCACCTGCGTGATCCCGATTGTCCCCGGGTCAAAGACGAATTGCGTGATGCCGCTTTCCGTCTGCGAGGCGACGAACAGCACGATCTGCCCGTCGATCACCTTCACTGACAGGGCCGAGACATCGGCCAGCGCCCGTTCGTCGGTGTCGGCGAGCGTCGCGAGGAGCAGAAGCTTGCCCTCGGGCGTCATGGTGAAGACGCTGATCCCGTCATCGCCGCCGCCGGCAAAGATGAAGGGGCGGCCGTCGATGGTCACCGAATCCAGCGCCGTCACGCCGCGGAAGCGGGTGGTCAGCTCATCGATGATATGATCGACCGGCTGCAATTCGCCCGAATAGGTCAGCCGCAACGTCGTCAGCGACGAGCTTTGCGCCGAGCCGACGATGACATAGGTGACGCTGCCGACCATGATCGAGGTCAGATGCGTGGGCTGGTTCAGCCCCAGCCCGCGGTCGGCCCACAGCATCGTCGCGCCTCCGGCGGTGCCATCGGCATTCAGCATCTGCGCGGCGACGTAATTCCCCAGTGCCGAGACCGAGACCATGTAGTTGCGGTCGCCCAGCGTGACCACCTGCATGTCGCTGATCTCGGTCCCGCGCATGCCGTCGCCCCAGGGCAGTTGCGACCGCGCGACGAAACTGATCGCGCCATTCTCGCCGACCCGCCAGGTGTCGAACGAGGTCTGGCCATTGCGTGCGGAATACAGGAACTGTCCGCGCGGCGTCTCGAAATCGCCCAGCAGGATGACGTCGCCGGGCAGCCGGTTCGGGCCCTGCAACTGGACGGTGACGCCAAAGCCGCCCTGATTGTTCAACTGCGCGCCGATCCCCATGCCATTGATCAGCCCCGCACTGAAAAGCGCCGGGCCGCCCGCCAGATCGACCAGCGCCACCTGCGGATCGCCCACATATCCCAGCATGCTGGCATAGGGGCGGCTGTCGATCATGCTGATCGGCTGCGTCGGGGCGCCGATCTGATAGGCGGCGAAACCGCCGCCGACATGGGTCACGCTGTAAAGGGTAAAGCCCGACTGCCCCGCGCGGATCTGCAGGTCGGTAATATTGGTCACGAAGCTGAGCGCAGGACCAAGATATGTCGCGACGTGGCTATAGCGGAGCATGGGATCTGATCGCAGTTGTTCGCAAGTTCCCTGGCAGGGTTACGGGCGGGGCCTTAACAAAGCCCTACCCCGCGGGTCCTGCCCAGCCCCTATTCCCGACGCATTTTAGCGGTAAGGACCGCGTGGCCGACCCCTGCGCGGTGCTTGCTCCCGGCCCCGAGTTCCTTCATACGCAGGGACATAAAACCAACCCGGTTGAGACAGATGCAGATAGAAAAGACCCCGCTGCCCGGCGTGCTGGTGCTGGTGCCGAAGCGTATCGGCGATGCCCGTGGCTTTTTCTCGGAAAGCTGGAATCGCCGGACATTACAGGCCGCCGGGCTGGAATTGCCGGAATTCGTGCAGGACAACCACTCGATGTCGGCGGTGGCCGGCACGCTGCGCGGGCTGCATTTCCAGTCGCCGCCGCATGCGCAGGGCAAGCTTGTGCGCTGCGGACGTGGCCGGCTGTTCGATGTCGCCGTCGATATCCGCAAGGGCAGCCCGACCTATGGTCAGTGGTTCGGGGCCGAACTATCCTTTGAAAACGCCCGCCAGCTTTGGATTCCGGCCGGTTTTCTGCACGGTTTCATGACCCGCGAACCCGATACGGAAATTGTTTACAAATGTACTGACCATTACGCCCCCGAATGTGATGGCGGCGTCGCCTGGGACAGTGTCGGCATCGACTGGGGCGGGCAGGGCCAGCCGGTCCTGTCGGCCAAGGATGCCGCCGCGCCCGCGCTGGCCGATTTCGACAGCCCCTTCACCTATGCGGGTCCTTTTGAATACGAGGCACGGTCATGAAGATACTGGTAACGGGCGGCGCGGGGTTCATCGGTTCGGCCGTGGTGCGGCTGGCCGTGCGCCGCGGGCATGAGGTCGTCAACCTTGACGCCCTGACCTATGCGGCGAACCCCGAAAACGTCGCCTCGGTCTCGAACAGCCCGCTTTACCACTTTGAGCAGGCCGATATCCGCGACCGCGAGGCGCTGGACCGCGTGCTGGACCAGCACAAGCCCGACGCGATCATGCATCTGGCCGCCGAAAGCCATGTCGACCGCTCGATCGACGGGCCGGGCGATTTCATCGAAACCAATATCACCGGCACCTACAACCTGCTTGAGGCCGCGCGCGCCTATTGGACCCGGCAGGGCAAGCCTGAAGGTTTCCGTTTCCATCACATCTCGACTGACGAGGTCTTCGGCTCGCTGGGCGATACCGGCCAGTTCACCGAGGAAACCCCCTACGACCCGCGCAGCCCCTATTCCGCCAGCAAGGCGGCGTCGGATCATCTCGTGCGGGCCTGGCATGAAACCTATGGCCTGCCGGTGGTGCTGACCAATTGCTCGAACAATTACGGGCCGTTCCACTTTCCCGAAAAGCTGGTGCCGGTGGTGATCCTGAACGCGCTGCATGGCCGTCCGATCCCGGTCTATGGCGACGGCGGCAACGTCCGCGACTGGCTTTACGTCGAGGATCACGCCGACGCGCTGCTGCTGGTGCTGGAAAAGGGCGAGCTGGGCCGCAGCTACAATATCGGCGGCGAGAACGAGGCGAGGAATATCGACCTCGTCCGCACGATCTGCGCCGAAATGGACCGCCTGCGCCCCGGAAATGCCCCGCATGAGCGGCTGATCACCTTTGTCACCGACCGTCCCGGCCACGACCGCCGCTATGCGATCGACCCCGACCGCATCCGCAACGAACTGGGCTGGCGCCCCTCGGTCACGGTCGAGGAGGGGCTGCGCCGCACCGTCGAATGGTATCTGGACAACGAAGACTGGTGGCGCCCGCTGCTGACCCGCGCCGGCGTCGGCGAGCGGCTGGGCAAGGCATGAGGGGCCTTCTGGTCTTTGGCCGGAGCGGGCAGGTCGCGACCGAGCTTGGCCGCCTTGCGCCCGATGCGCGCTTTCTTGGCCGCGACGTGGCCGACCTGACCGATGCCGCCGCCTGCGCCGCGCTGATCCGCGATTCGGGCTGTGCGGCGGTCATCAACGCCGCCGCCCATACGGCGGTCGACCGCGCCGAATCCGAACCCGATCTGGCCCGCGCGATCAATGCGGCCGCGCCAGCCGCCATGGCCGCCGCCTGCGCGGCGCTGGGCGTGCCTTTCGTCCATATCTCGACCGATTATGTCTTTGACGGCGCGGGCGACCGGCCCCGGGTGGAAACCGATCCGACCGGCCCCTTGGGCGTCTACGGCGCGACAAAGCTGGCCGGAGAGCAGGGCATCGCCGCGGCCGGCGGCCAATGGGCGGTCCTGCGCACGTCCTGGGTATTTTCCGCCCATGGCGCGAATTTCGTGAAGACCATGCTGCGGCTGGGCGCCGAACGCGAGGAACTGCGCGTCGTTGCCGACCAGCATGGCGGCCCGACGCCCGCCGCCGACATTGCCGCCGCCTGCCTGACCATGGCGCGGGCGATGCAGGCTGACGCCTCGCGCGGCGGCATCTATCATTTTTCCGGCGCGCCCGACACGACATGGGCCGGTTTCGCGCGCGAGATCATGGCGCAGGCCGGGCTTGCCTGCCGGATCGCCGATATTGCAAGCTCGGATTATCCCACCCCGGCGCGGCGCCCGGCGAATTCGCGCCTGGACTGCGCCGCCATCGACCGTGATTTCGGCATTGCGCGCCCCGACTGGCGGGCCGGCCTTGCCAAAGTGTTGTTGGAGCTGAAGCCATGACCAATCCTGCAATGACCTCGACCAGCGCGGCGGCCAGCGCGACCGGGCGCAAGGGCATCATCCTTGCCGGCGGCTCGGGGACGCGGCTTTATCCGATCACCATGGGCGTCTCGAAGCAGCTTTTGCCGATCTATGACAAGCCGATGATTTATTACCCGATCTCGGTCCTGATGCTGTCCGGCATCCGCGACATCGCCATCATCACTACCCCCGAGGATCAGGACCAGTTCCGCCGCACGCTGGGCGATGGCAGCCAGTGGGGGCTGGCCCTCAGCTATATCGAGCAGCCCTCGCCCGGTGGTCTGGCGCAGGCCTATCTGCTGGCCGAGGATTTTCTGGCCGGCGCGCCCTCGGCCATGGTGCTGGGCGACAATATCTTCTTCGGCCATGGCCTGCCCGAGATGCTGGCCCGCGCCGATGCCCGCGCCACGGGGGGCACGGTCTTCGGCTATCGCGTGGTGGACCCGGAGCGCTATGGCGTGGCGGGCTTTGACGCGGACGGCCGGGTGAACCGCATCGTTGAAAAGCCCGCCAAGCCGCCCTCGCATTACGCGGTGACCGGGCTTTATTTCCTCGACGGCACCGCATCTGCCCGGG
>RRZU010680324.1_pt1 | contig 19719 bp, 14 predicted proteins | sample 2165561 | NCBI WGS metagenome assembly RRZU01 (sample SAMN10456909, study PRJNA506462) | wastewater metagenome | isolation source: wastewater sludge | place: USA: Moscow, Idaho | reverse complement strand
ATCGGATAATTTTATTAAAGGGTAGGGAAGGACAGTTCTTCAGGGCATTTTGTTTAATATAATCCAGTCGTTCAGTGGTGGTGGAAATATCGCCTTTATCAACCGGTTCGGCATCCGGGCCGATTAACAGGTTGCCGTGGACGGTGGGCGCAACCAGAATTCCTTTACCTTTTTTTGATGGACATGGGAAAACAACAGTATTGACAAGTTCACCGGCTTCTTTATCGAAGATAAAGTAGTTGCCTTTTCGGGCCAACAATTGGAAATAAGGTTCACCAACCATCTCGTAAATATCATCAGCATAGACACCGGCGGCGTTGATTACATACTTGGCTTCGATTTCACCGGAATTAGTGGTGATTTTAAAGTGATCATCGAGCTTGTCAATGGCAGTAACCATGTGATTCAGTTTAAGGGTGACACCATTGTCGACAGCGTTTTCAGCCACGTGAACACAGAGTTCAAATGGTGATACAATTCCCGCGGTGGGGGCATAAAGAGCACCACAAATATCTTCATTCAAATTAGGTTCCATGGCGTGAACCTCGTCTTTAAAAAGAATTTTCAAACCGGGGACTCCATTTTTGAGACCATTCTGATATAGCTCATGAATGGTTGCCATTTCATATTCGTTATGGGCAACAACCAGGGAGCCACAGCGTTTGAAGGGTACATCCAGATCCTCGCAAACCTTATCATACATCAGGTTTCCGGTGGCGTTGAATTTTCCTTTCAATTTGTAAGCTGGAGCATCGAAGCCAGCGTGAACAATGGCAGAGTTGGCCATCGTAATCTGATTTCCAACATCATTTTCCCCATCTAATAAAACGATGTCCAGTTTGTATCGGGTTAATTCCCGAGCAATGTAGGAACCGGCAATACCAGCTCCAATAATGGCGATATCATACATAATATATTCCTCCTAAGAACTATAAAAAATTAAAAGCCATACAATTTTCTTAAATGAGGATTCATTTAAGAAAACAGTATGGCTCTCCGTTGCCTTGTATTTTATTTTTACTTATTCTTTATGTAATAATCTCTGTTCATTACGAATAAGCTCTATTTTTTCCCACAACGGCTTGTGAGATGTGCTGGCTGATAATGCACCAGCAGCAAGACAAGAACGAACTTCTTCCTCTGTCTCTATGAATCCCCCGGTTACAATTGGAATATCGACCTCTTTTTTAACGGCTGCGATCAGCTTGGGAACCAGGCCAGGCAGAATTTCGATGGCATCGGGCTTAATTTTTTTGGCCGAATTGATTGAAATATCCATGGCAGATGAATCCAATAGAAATAAACGTTGAACCGTCATAAGACCTTCTTGTTTGGCCCGAGTGATAATATTGTTTTTGGTGGTAATAATGCCCGTTGGTTTAATCTCATCTTTCAGATACTTTATAAAATAATTATCCTGGGAATAACCCTTAATGAGGTCCAAATGGGTAAACACGTGTTTGTCGGCTTTGGTACAAAGCTCCACCATTTTTTTTAAGTTATAGACGTTGCCGGTCAATAGAAAGATAATCTGCGATTTTGAGTGAATCGCATCGTAAATATCTTTAGGATTACGAACGGCCACAATGATTGGGTTGTCCTGAAACATGAGAAGACATTTTCTCGTCGACATAAAACTCCTCCCGGTAGGATCGTATTTGTAAATTCATTATAACACAATCACAAAAATAGGAAAGAGAAATATCTAAATTGTCGGGGTGTCTTAAGCACCCCGACAATAAATTTTAAAATGAATATTTAGTCAGAATGGATTATTCTGCGTCTTCCCATCCTTTAGAGCATTCGACAGCTTTTAACCAGCCAGCGTATAATTTAGCGCGAACATCGGCATCCATAGCAGGATTGAATGAACGGTCAAGTTTCCAGGCAGTCGTTACATCAGCTTTACCATCCCAGAATTTAACAGCCAAACCAGCAAGGTAAGCAGCACCCATAGCGGTAGTTTCAACGATTGATGGACGATCAACGGGAACGCCTAAAATATCAGCCTGGAATTGCATTAAGAAATCGTTAGCGCAAGCGCCGCCATCTACTTTTAATGCTGCCAATTTGATATTGGAGTCTTTTTCCATTGCATCCAGAACGTCTTTTGTCTGATAAGCTAAAGATTCAACAGTTGCTCGGATTAAATGAGATTTGTTGGCACCACGGGTTAATCCTAAGATCGCGCCACGAGCATACATATCCCAATGTGGAGCGCCCAGTCCAACGAAAGCAGGAACCATGTAAACGCCATTGGTATCAGCAACTTTATTACAATAGAATTCGCTGTCTGGAGAAGAGTCTACCAGTCGAACTTCATCTCTTAACCATTGGATTGCTGCACCGGCAACGAAGATTGAACCTTCTAAGGCGTAGTCAACTTCGCCATCCAGGCCCCAGGCAATGGTAGTAACCAAGCCGCTGTTAGATTTAACCGGTTTGTCACCAGTGTTCATCAGCATGAAGCAACCGGTTCCATATGTATTTTTAGCCATACCAGGTTCGAAGCAAGCTTGTCCGAAGAGAGCAGCCTGTTGGTCGCCAGCAGCTCCGGCGATTGGAATTTCTGTGCCATAAAGTGTAGTCGTGCCATAAACAGCTGAGGATGGTCTAACTTCTGGTAACATAGAAGCTGGGATATCCAGTTCTTTTAACATTTTTTCATCCCATTTAAGGGTTTTAATATTAAATGCCATCGTACGGGAAGCATTAGAATAATCAGTTACATGAACTTTTCCATCGGTTAATTTCCAGATTAACCAGGTATCAATGGTTCCGAAAGCCAGTTCGCCTTTTTCTGCTCTTTCACGAGCACCAGGAACGTTATTTAAAATCCAGTTGATTTTTGTTCCTGAGAAGTAAGCATCGATTACAAGACCGGTGTTTTCACGTACATAGTCTTCCAGTCCACGGGCTTTTAATTCATCACAGAAAGATGCGGTACGACGGCATTGCCAAACAATCGCATTATAAATAGGTTCGCCAGTTTTTCTGTCCCAAACGACAGTTGTTTCACGTTGGTTTGTGATCCCGATAGCAGCAATGTCTTCAGCGGTAGCGCCAATTTTTGACATCGCTTCAGTTACAACACCACTTTGGGTAGCCCAAATTTCCATGGCGTCATGTTCAACCCAACCGGCTTTTGGATAGATCTGAGTAAATTCTTTTTGTGCAACACTGACGATTTCGCTGTCATGGTTAAATAAAATCGCTCTTGAACTTGTAGTTCCTGCATCCAGTGATAAGATATACTTTTTCATAAGTATAACCCCCTATTTATTTAATTATTTATTTGATTATGTTTAAAAACATAATGAAACCATAAGGAAAGGAATAAAAACAAACAAAAAAAGCACATACTAACAAATTTACATATTCTCTTAATGTAAAAACGAAAGTACGGCCCTCCATAACTCCTGCCAATATATGAAATTATTAAATCTTTTCGTAAACAATCGTAAAACTATTTACGAACACATAATAACATAACTCAGAAATAATGTAAAGGATTACCGGCAAAAAAATAACGTTAAAAAAATAACAAAAAAAACACAGGTTAAAGTGAGTCATTTCAAATGAAATTTAATAATCACTGAAAAATAGTATATAATGAAGGAAAGGAGATGGATATCAAGGGCTGGGATCAATTTCAACCGACCGGGACAAAATATCTATTTATTTTTAAGAATCTATGTTATAATAAAAACTAAAGAAATCGGAAATAATAAGAAAAGCATGAAACTAAATTTTAACAGTAAAGTGAAAGAAAAGATGGAAAAACAATTTACACATCTTCATGTACATAGTGAATATAGCTTGTTGGACGGTTTTGGCCGAATCAACGAACTGGTCAAGGCAGTGGCTCAGAGTGGCATGGAAAGTGTTGCGTTGACCGATCATGGGGTGCTTTTTGGGGCCATTGATTTTTATAAGGCCTGCCTGAACGAAAAAATCCACCCGGTAATTGGCTGCGAGGTTTATGTGGCACCCCGGGGTCTTGAAAAAAAGGATCCGATCTATGACAAGGAACGGGCCCATCTTATTTTGTTAGCGGAGAACAACCTGGGGTATAAAAACCTTATGAAGATTGTTTCAAGAGGTTTCATTGATGGATTTTACTATAAACCCCGAGTGGATCATGACTGTTTAAGCGAATACAGCGAGGGAATTATTTGCCTATCGGCCTGTATTGCCGGAGAAATTCCGCAAATGATTCTAAATAATAATCTTGCCGGAGCTGAAGAACGTTGTCTTGTTTATCAGAATATCTTTGGCAAGGATCATTTCTTTCTGGAAATTCAGGACCATCGTCTCCGGGAAGAAGCTTTGATCAATGAGCGGTTGATCCAGCTGTCTAAAAAACTGAGTATCCCCCTGGTGGCAACTAATGATGTCCATTATGTCTGTAAAGAAGACAGTGAAAACCATGACATTCTTCTGTGTATCCAAACCGCGGCCACCGTTTCGGAAGAAAAACGAATGCGTTTTCCCAACAATGAATTTTATTTAAAGAGTCAGGAAGAAATGAGCAGACTCTTTGCTGATCTGCCCGAAGCGATTGAAAATTCCAACCGCATTGCCAGACGCTGCCAGGTCAGTTTTGACCTGGAAAAAACCCATCTGCCCCAGTTTGAACTGCCGCCCGGCGAAACGGCGGGAAACTATTTAAGAAGCCTGTGCATGGCGGGAATGGAAAAAAAATACCCAACCCTGACCAACGATTTGCATGATCGTCTGACTTATGAATTGGAAACCATTCACAATATGGGTTTTGACGATTATTTCCTGATCGTTTGGGATTTTATCAAGTATGCCAAAGACAACCAGATCATGGTTGGACCGGGACGGGGAAGTGCTGCCGGAAGTCTGGTTGCTTACAGTTTGGGGATTACCACCATCGATCCGATTAAGTATCAGCTGCTGTTTGAGCGTTTTCTCAACCCGGAGCGGGTAACGATGCCAGATATCGACGTCGATTTTTGTTACGAACGGCGGCAGGAAGTCATCGACTATGTGGTCAACAAGTACGGCGAAGACCGGGTCGCGCAGATTATCACCTTTGGAACCATGGCTGCTCGAGGCGCCCTCCGGGATGTTGGCCGAGCCTTGGATATGCCCTATAGTCTGGTCGATCGGGTTGCCAAAGAAATACCCATTCATCCTGGCGTCAATATTACCATTGCCGAAGCCTTGAAGGAGAATCCTGAACTCAAAAAAATGGCAGACAGCGATGCCGACATTGCCAAACTGGTTAAAACGGCCCAGTCGATTGAAGGCTTATCCCGTCATGCCTCCACCCACGCCGCTGGCGTCGTTATCTCAGATTTGCCGCTGGTCGAGTATATCCCCCTCTATCGAAATAATGATGTGATCACAACCCAGTTTCCGATGGGCTTGCTGGAAGATCTGGGCCTCCTTAAAATGGATTTTCTCGGTCTGCGAACCTTAACGGTGATCCGCGATGCGCTGGAAAATATTGAGCACAGCAGAGGTAACCGTCTGGATCTGGACAGTCTCGAAATGGATGATGTCAAGGTTTATGAAATGCTCTCAAAAGGCGATACGCTTGGGGTTTTTCAATTGGAAAGCCGGGGCATGCAGCAGTTTATCAAAGAACTCCAGCCCGGCAGTTTTGAAGATATTATCGCCGGGATCTCACTTTATCGGCCCGGGCCGATGGATCAGATCCCCCGTTACATTGAAAATAAGAAGAATCCATCCCGGGCAGCCTATGATCACCCGATTCTCGAGAACATCCTCAACGTTACCTATGGTTGTATGGTCTATCAGGAACAGGTTATGCAGATTTTCAGAGATGTAGCCGGCTTTTCGATGGGTCGCAGTGACCTGGTCAGGCGGGCGATGTCCAAGAAAAAGACCAGCGTGATGGAGGCTGAGGGCCAGGTCTTTATTCATGGTGAAGTCGATGAAAGCGGTAAAGTTATCGTTGAAGGGGCGATCCGACGAGGCGTTTCTGAAGCGGCCGCAAAAAAAATCTTTGATGAAATGAAAGATTTTGCCAAATATGCTTTTAACAAATCCCACGCTGCGGCTTATGCAGTCATTGCCTATCAGACCGCCTGGCTGAAATGCTATTATCCCACCGAGTTTATGGCGGCCTTAATGTCCAGTATTATGGATGATGAGAAAAAAGTGGCAAAATATATTGAAGATTGCCGAAAAATGGGTATTCATGTATTACCACCCAGTATTAATGCCAGCTACGAGAAATTCAGTGTTTCCAGCAATTCCATCTGTTTTGGTTTGGGAGCTGTTAAAGGGCTGGGGAAAAATGCCATTGCCGCTATTATTGAAGCCCGCAAAACCAAAGGTGATTTTCAGAATCTCCGGGATTTTTGTGAACGGGTGGATCTGAAAGCCCTGAACCGTCGAAGCATCGAAAGTCTGATCAAAGGGGGCGCCTTTGATGCCATTGGTAGCAGTCGGGCGCAAATGTTGGCGATTGCCGAATTGATTGTTGATCAGGTGCAGCGGGAAAAGAAAGACCGGATCTCCGGGCAAATGTCGCTGATGGATATGGCCGGACTGGGCGGATCAAAAGAACTGGCAAATTTGAAAGAAGATCATTTCCCCCAAAAGCAGCCCTTTTCCAAAGAGGAACGACTGGCCTTGGAAAAAGAGGTATTGGGTCTCTATGTTACCGGTCATCCGCTGGAAAAATATGAAGATATTCTCAAGAAAACCGTCACCTTGTTTTCCAATCTGGTTGACAGCTACCAGGATTTAAAAGATGCCGGGATCCGGGATGGTCAGCAGGTCAGTATTGGCGGGTTAATTGTGGAAATGAAAACCATGATGACAAAAAAAGGCCAGATGATGGCTTTTCTAACCCTGGAAGATTTATATGGCCGAATTGAGGTGGTCGTTTTTCCAAAAACCTATGATGAATATCGCCGCTATTTAAAACAGGATCAGCCGGTGGTAATCAAAGGGCGGATCAATTACAACGAAGAGGCGCGTACCTCGGTGATCGCAGCCCAAGTCTATCCCATTGGTGAGCCACTCAAAAACAAAGAAAGCCATGAAGTAAAAGAAAGCAGAGCGGTATATGAGACCACCGGTGGGGTGAAAAATCGCCAGAAGCTGGTTTTGAGTTTAGGGGATTTAACAGAAAAAGCCTTGATAAATTCAGTTAAATCGATTCTAATTAAGTATCCGGGACCAGTACCAGTGGTATTATACCTGAAAAACGAAAATAAACATTTTGGGGCCAATAAAGATTTATGGGTAACCCCTGGAGAAACACTGATCACAGAATTAGGCCAAATTTTAGGAATAAACAATGTGGAGGTAAAATAAAAATGAGAATTGGAGTTTTAACCAGTGGAGGCGATGCACCCGGGATGAATGCCTGTATCCGGGCCATTGTTCGGACAGCAATCTACAACAAGGTAGAAGTGTATGGGATTAATCGGGGCTTTTCCGGTTTGCTGGAAGGCGACATTACCCCGTTTAGTGTTTACTCGGTGGCGGATATTCTGCAGCGGGGCGGCACCGTTCTCCGAACCTCCAGGAGTGAATTTTTTGCTACCGATGCCGGCGTCAGGCAAAGCGCCAATGTTCTTGATGAATATGGCATTGAACACCTGATCATTATCGGCGGCGATGGCAGTATGAATGGTGCTCTGGCACTTCAGAAACTGGGAGTCAGTGTGGTTGGGATTCCCGGCACCATTGATAACGACCTGGGCTTTACCGATTATACCATCGGCTTTGATACCGCCGTAACGACCGCTTTGGATGCCATCAGCAAAATCAGAGATACCACTTATTCCCATAATCGCATCAATGTGGTTCAGGTGATGGGCCGTAAATGCGGCGATATCGCCCTTTTTTCCGGACTTTCAGGCGGTGCCGAAGCATTGATCTTACCGGAAGTCGAAACAGATCTGGATGCCATTTGTCTACGACTGCTCCAGGGTAAAGACCGGGGCAAGTTACACAGTATTGTGATGCTGGCTGAGGGTTGCGGTAATTACCGCGATTATTGTGTCAAAATTGAAGAAAAGACCCAGGTAACCACCAAGGGGACGAATTTGGGGTATATTCAAAGAGGGGGATCGCCCTCCAACATGGACCGCAATTTGGCCAGTTTCATGGGCTATAATGCAGTGTTGAGCATTGTCAAGAAAGAAACCGGCCGGGTGATGGCCCAGCGTTGCGGATCTTATCTGGGCATTCCCATTGAAGAAGCCCTGCAAATGCCCAAAATTTTCCGCCAGGATATTTACGACATGGCCTCGGTATTATCCATTTAAAAACCAGACAAGTTCTGAATACAGCGCAATTTTCGGAAACACCAGCCTGGTCAAATGAAAAAAACGATCAAGAAACTCAATCTGTTTAGCCAGAGTCGAAACAATAAACAATAACGATGCAATAGGGAGTAAGAAGAATTCCCGCATGGTTATTTTATAATAGAAATTAAATACGAAAAGAGGTAGAAAATGAAAAAAACAAAGATTGTCTGCACCCTGGGACCAGCAGCAGATACAAAGGAAATATTAAGAGAACTTATTCTCAATGGGATGAATGTGGCACGGTTGAATTTTTCTCACGGCAGTCATGAAGAACATGCCGCCCGGATTCAGCGGATCAAAGAAGTACGTAAAGAATTGGGGATTCCTGTGGCGATTATGTTGGATACCAAGGGACCGGAAATCAGAACCGGAGACTTGAGCGCCGGAAAAGTAGAACTGATGGCCGGAGAAAAGGTAACGTTGACCACCGAAATAATTTCTGGCGATGAAAAACGCTTCAGTGTTTCTCATGAAAATCTCCCCAATGAAGTCTCGCCAGGCTGTCGTATTCTGATCGATGACGGCTTAATTCAATTGGAAGTAGAAGATGTTTTTGATAACGAAATGGTTTGCAGCATTTTAAATGGTGGCACCCTAGGCAGCAAAAAGAGCATTAACCTACCAGGTATGAGCATTGAATTACCTGCTTTAACCGAAAAAGACCGTAGTGATATTATTTTTGGGATTCAACAGAAGGTCGATTATGTGGCAGCATCATTTGTCAGAAAACCCCATGATGTTTTAGAAATCAGAAAAGTTCTGGAACGTAATGGTGGTGATCGTATTGATATTATTTCCAAAATCGAAAATCAGGAGGGTGTTGAAAACATCGACCGGATTCTGAATGTCTCCGATGGAATCATGGTAGCCAGAGGGGATTTAGGGGTGGAAATACCTGCCGAAGACGTTCCACTGGTGCAAAAGAGTATTATCAGAAAATGTAATCTTGTCGGTAAACCGGTTATAACTGCGACCCAAATGCTGGATTCGATGATGCGTAACCCCAGACCAACCCGGGCCGAGGTTGGCGATGTGGCAAATGCCGTATTTGACGGCACCGATGCGGTTATGTTATCCGGTGAAACAGCAGCCGGATCTTATCCGGTTGAATCTGTCAAAACGATGTTTAATATTGTCGTTAAAAGCGAAGATTCAGAAGAATATGCCCGTCGGAAAAAACCGGATCATGGTGAACTGACCATTACCAATGCCGTCAGCGAAGGAGCATGTCAGATTGCTGAGCAGCTTGATGCCCAGACGATTATCGCCGCCACATCTTCGGGTCACACCGCCCGGATGATCTCCAAATACCGCCCGGACTGCGGCATTCTGGCAGTCACCGACAAGGTGACAACGGTTCGCCGTCTGGCCCTGGTATGGGGTGTCAATTGCATTTACACTCCCGAATTTGGCGATACTGATAGCATGATTATGGACGCCGTTAAAAAAGCGGTAGAACAGGGGTATGTCAAATTTGGCGATATTGCCGTTGTTGCCGCCGGGGTGCCTTTGGGTGTTCAGGGCAACACAAACATGATCAAGGTTCATACCGTCGGAAATGCCATTATTAATGGGGTCGGTATTGGCAAAAAACCAGTGACCGGTCACGCAAAACTCATTACCTCAGCTAATCTGGATGATTTCCAGGAAGGTGATATCTTAGTGGTAAAAACCCTGACACCAGAGGTAAGCCAGATATTGCCGCTGGCATCGGCAATTATCACCGAAGAAGGTGGACTCAGCTCAGAAGGGGCCATTGCCGGACTTCACTACGATATTCCTGTCATTGTAAATGTTGAGAAGGCTTTGGATACTCTGGAACATGGCAAACTGATCTCGGTTGATCCCAAACGTGGGGTTGTTTACCAGGGCCGCGTTCAAATGATGTAAAAACGTAAATTAGGCGTAAGCAAAAAAGCGATCGATGCAATATCGGTCGCTTTTTGAGTTTCTGCATTATTGGATTCAGTCTATTTTATAAGTAAGCTGATAGGTTTGAGACAGGGTATGTTCATCCGCAGCGCTGATGCTGTCAGAGCTTTTTTCAACTGAGAAAAAAAGCACCGACTTGTAAGGATGACAGATGATCTCGGAGTTGATGTTTAGTGGTGCAGTGAGTTGGAGAGCATTCTCGCCGTTTACATCCATCAGCCAGATTGATTCGGTCCGGTTATCGGAGTCGGGAGCAGACTGGGTAAAAACGATGCGTTCACCGTTGGGAGTAAACCGGGCCGAATTGTAATTGCCAGTGGCAATGCCGTTACTGGTGCTGGCACTGGTGTTCCAGGTGCGAATGGTCTGGGAATCGCCAGTGTTCTTAATAAAGACAACCTGATTCGTTAAGTCGTTAATATCAAAACTACTGACATTCTCGGCGATCAGGGTTGCCGCCAATTCGGCAGAATCATCGTCAATTTTGGCATAATATAGATTCGTTCGCTCTTCATTCTGGGGATCAGTGGCGATAAATATTAGGCCCTTTTCGGTATTGATATAGTCAACGGCCAGGATGTTAAAGTTGTTCAGGACATTAAATACCTGGCGATTACCGTCACTATCGGCTAAGATGATTTGATTGTTATTATTGGCATAGACGACTTGACCGGAATCGCCAATACCAAAGTGTTGAATGACATTTTCTTCCGGCAGTGAAATAACCCGGGTGGTGTTCTGATTCACATCCGACCAGATAATCTGGCTACCGACACTGCCAGTGATCGGATCGACCAGTTTTTCGGCATAATAGATACCGGTATCAAAGGTATCATAGAGAGCACTCAAGGCCTTTTTGTCAGAATTGACAAATGAAGACAATTGCATGGTTTCGGTGTTATAGGTGTCGATATTATAGGTAGTGCCAAAAGTGAAAAGAATCAGATTATTACCGCTATTGGTAATATCCTGAACCACCCCTGGTGATGCCATGGTATAAGATTGAATGCTGATCTGCGGCGGCGCGGGATTCTTTGAGACCGGATCGTTACGCAAAACAACGGGCACATTGAGGGGGATAAACAGATTCTGGCAGCCACTGCTGAAGAACATGGTTAAAAGCATGAAACAAAAGAAAAACACCTTATTTTGTGGTTTTTTCATCTTGATCACCTCCATAGATTAAGACTGACAAGATCGGTAGGGTGACAATAATATTGGTGCCTTCGCCAACCTGGCTGACGATGTCAATTTTGCCATCATGTTTTTCGACAATCTGTTTAACAATATAAAGACCCAACCCGGAACCGCCTTCATCATAGCCCCGGGAGCGATCCTCTTCAACCCGATAAAAAGCGTTAAAAATTCGTTTCTGCTCAATTTCTGAAATACCGGGACCATAATCCCGGATCGAAACAACGATATGATTATCCTCGATGGCTGAGATAACATCAATAATATCACCGCGGTTCGAGTATTTGATGGCATTATGAATAATGTTGATAAATACCTGTTGAAGCCGATCATAATCACCCAGAATCTCGGGGAGCTCATCGGAGACATAGTTAATCTCCACGTCGGTCTGACTGGCTTTAATCTGCATTTGTTCAACCACTTCGGAAAGCAGCAAAACGATATTCAGGTTTGTTTTCTTAAAATCAAACTCGGCTTTATCAAACTTGTTAACATTCAATAAATTATCAACCAGCCGCAATAACCGGTGACCTTCCCGGTTGATGGTGTTCAGAGAACGGTTGAGAATTTCCGGATCAGCAACCTGGCGACGGGTGAGCATATCGGTGTAACCGATAATGGTGGTCAGGGGGGTCCGTAACTCATGAGAAACACTGCTGATAAATTTGCGCTGTTCTTCCTGAATGTGCCGGGCCGCGGTCATGTTACGGATGATGATCATATAGTTTTCTTCAAAACCCTTTTCCCGGATGGGACTGCCAATCAGCAAGAGATTCCGGTTGTTACAGTCAATTTCCTCAGAAATATGATCTTTGCCGTTCTTCAGGCTGTCAAAAATATCCCGCAAAAATGATTGATACTGAAAATCGTAAATAGTTTTGGGATTGCTGACATTAAAATAAGTCTTAATATAACTGTTTGAAGTGATAATGTTACCGTTTTTGTCAATGGCCAGAAGTCCATCATCAATCGAAGCGAGAACCCCGGCGAGCCGTTTTCGCTCGGATTCCAGCTGCAGGATGACATTGTTGATATTGGTAACCATGCCATTAAAAGCATGGGTCAGATCCCCGATTTCATCGGTGTGCTTGTAATAAATGGTTAAATTATAGTTACCGTTATTGATTTCATTGGAAATCTTGGTCAGATCCTTAATGGGCTGAAAAAAGTGCTTGGAAAAGGACATTGTCACAAAAACCAGTACCATCAGACCAATCAGGCCGCCAATTCCAAAAAGGATACCAGCAATATGTAAAAATGCGTCCATTTCATGCATCGAATAAATAAAACCAAGATATCCAACGACGGTATTGTCAATGGTAACTGGGGCGGTGAAATAGGCGATACTGGCATCGTTAATCGATTTTAAGGTAAATACCGGGGCATTCTCAGTCAGTGACAGATCCAGTTCAGCCTTGAGGGTGTTATTAATTGTAGTTTCTTCGACTGAGTCGGCAATCCGATTGCCTGCAGTATCAAAAAGTAGAACCCGATGATTTTCATTCTCGGCAATGCTTTTTGACAGATAGAGACTATTGGCAATAAATCTGTTTTTGAGAGAATCCGGACTCTGGATATTTTTCAATTCCTGACTGATAAACAAGGTGGAGTCCTGGGCTGTTTTCTGTAAGGTGTCTTTTGTTAGATTGATATAGTAGTAGGAGGTTCCCTGAAAAACACAAAATACAACAATCAAAAATGCAAAAGCAAAAAGCAGGATGTTGTATAAGATCATGCGAACCCGATAGCTTAGTTGCATTAAAGTTTCCTCATTTTATATCCAATTCCAAAAACAGTTTGGATGTATTTATTACCCTGGGTGTCAATTTTACGGCGAATTCGTTGAACATGCATATCAACAGTTCGGGTATCACCATAATAATCATAACCCCAGATTTTTTCCAACAGGGTATCCCTTGGAAAAACCTGCTCCAGGTTGGAGGCCAGTAAAAAGAGTAATTCAAATTCTTTGGGGGTGAGATGGATTTCTTTGCCATCCAGCATCACCATTCGCTCATCGGCATAAATGCTCAAATCACCATTTTTCAGCAGAGATTCCTGTTTCTGGGGTTCAATGGTGATACTTGAACGTCGCAAGTGAGCTTTGATTCGCGCTAACAGTTCACGGTTGTCGAAGGGTTTGGTCAGGTAGTCATCAGCACCCAGCTCCAGCCCTAAAACCTTATCAATAATATCGGTTTTGGCGGTTAAGAGGATAATCGGAACACCCAACTGGGGCGAAAGCTCCCGACAGACATCATAACCATTTTTCTTGGGCAGCATAATATCCAGGACGATCAGGTCCGGGTGAATCGCCAATGCCTTTTCAACGGCCTCGACACCATCGCTGGCAGTTTCCACCTGATAACCTTCAAATTCCAGTTCCAGCTTTATTAAATCAACAATCGACGCTTCATCATCGACAACGAGTATTTTTTCATTCATTTTCGTACCTGCTTTCTTAATTTAACTATAATAAAAAACCATTAATAAAAGTTTAAAACCACAGATTTAATTGTTCCTTGTTTTGGATCGCGCCCAAAACCCGATCATCCAGATCTGGCATGGTTTTGCGCAGATTTTTAATCATCTTTTTGATGTCTTCCCGTTTGGTGTAGCCGTTGGCGGGACAGGTGCTTTGGATCACTGGCAGTGCTTTCATTTCCGGATCCCCAATGATGTCCCGTTCCTTAACAAAAATTAAGGGACGGATCAGGGTGATGTCTTTTCGATCCAGATAGGTCACCGGTGAAAAGGTGTTTATTCGACCTTCATAAAAGAGACTCAGAAAAAAGGTCTCGATGGCGTCATCCGCATGGTGACCCAGGGCAATGGTTCGGCAGTTGCGCTCAATGGCCAGATCATGGAGAGCGCCACGCTTCATCCGGGCACAGAGTGAGCAGGGATTTTTCTCCTGCCGTTCCTCAAAAACGATCGGGCCAATCATTGTTTTTTTGATGGTGTAGGGAATATCAAGTCTGGCGCACAAATCGACCAATGGGGTCAGATCCATACCGCCAAAGCCCATATCCAGGGTAATCCCCTCGAGTTCAAATGGAACTGGGGAAAAGTGCTGAAAGCGTTTCAGGGCAACCAGCAGGGCCGTACTGTCTTTACCACCGGACAGACCGACGGCAATACGGTCTCCAGGCTTAATCATTTGATATTTTTCAACCCCCCGGCGAAGCGGGCCAAGTATTCTTTTCATCGGGTTCTCCTGTTTTCGTCTAATACCAAGTTGAAATTGACCGGAAACGAGCTTGTCAAAAGACTCCATAAAAGGTACAATTAAAACTTAATGGTATTTATGCCATTTTATCATTTAATCGATGAGAATAAAAGGAGATTTCTTTAATACCGCAGTTAATCGTTGGTTTTTGCCGATCTGTGAAAATATTAAACGCTTTCCAAGTCGACGATAGCTTGACAGAATATTTAATTGCCGCAAATGTGGTAGTGTTGATTATGTAAAGACCGTTTTATCTGGGGATCATCGAATTTTTGAATAGTTCGGAATAAATTATCTTTTACAAGGAGAAATAATGATTAAAGAGAAAAGAGAGAGTTTTTTATCACGCTTTCTAAAAGGTGTGATTATTGCCTTAGGCTTTATTCTTCCTGGTGTATCGGGTGGTGTTCTGGCCGCAATTTTAGGTATCTATGAACGGATACTTAGTTTTATGGCCCATCTAACCCATGATTTCAAACGGAATTTTTTATTTTTTCTGCCCGTCGGAATTGGCGGGATCGTGGGAATCGTATTGTTATCAAAACCGCTGGAGTGGTTACTGGATCATTATCAGGTCATGGTGCTGTGGGGATTCGCCGGGGCGATCATTGGGACCTTGCCGGCCTTATTAAAAGAATCAACCAAACAGAAAAAACGTGATTCCATCGATTTGATCTGGATGTTTGGCACTTTAATTGTTGGTTTTTTGATTTTATATTTTATGGATAGTCTGCTGGGCACTGTTCCCGCCAATTTTTTTGGTTTCGTCCTGGCCGGTGGTTTGATAGCCCTGGGGATACTGGTTCCCGGACTCAGTCCATCAAATTTATTACTGGTTTTGGGATTGTATGATCCGATGTTGAATGGTTTTAAGAACTTTGATGTGCTGGGAACGTTTCTGCCAATTGCAATCGGCGGGACTTTAGTGATTCTATTATTGTCTAAATTCATTGAATGGCTGCTCAAAAAATTTCATTCACGGATGTATCACTTTATCATCGGTATCGTTATCGCCTCCACCATTTTGATCATTATTCCGCCGGTGGCAAACTATGCCGGTTTTACAATGCTAACAGGAATAGTCAGTGTGATCTTGTTCGTTCTGGGAGTAATGCTGGGATTCTGGATGAGCAGATTGGAAGAAAAATTTAAATAATCCGGGGGGGCCGGTTAAGATTAGTTTTAGTAGAAAGCATAAACAAAGTTCAATGTTTCTTTGTTTTAATAATGGAGTATAAAAATGGCACTTTCGCAACAATTTTATATCAATAATCGAAAAAAACTGGGCGAGCAATTAGAAAATGATAGCTTGACGATCATATTTTCGGGTCGGGAAATTCAAATGACGGAGGATGCAAACTATCCTTTTTTTGCCAATAACAATTTTTATTACCTGACTGGCATCCGGGAACCGGATCTGCTATTGTTACTGGTCAAAAATGGACAAGGAGAAGTCGATCAGCTGCTTTTTGTTGAAGAAGCAGATCCTCTAAAAGAAAAATGGGTCGGTAAAAAGATCAGTCAAGATCAGGCCGCGGCCACTTCCGGGATTGAGAAGGTTTATTATCTAAAAGATTTAGCCAAAATGGTTGGTCGGTTGGCAATGGTGAAGACGCTTTATTTTGATTTTAAGACCCCGAAACACCAAAGTTTCAAAACAGAAGATGCCGATTTCAAGAGCATCATCAAAAAATCTGAATTAAAAGATCTCCATCCGATAATGGCAGGGTTGCGGGTGATTAAAACAACAGAAGAAATTACGGCTATCACGAAGGCTAATCAGGTTACCAAAGCAGGGATCGCGGAAATAAAGAAACTAATGAAGCCAGGCGTCTTCGAATATGAACTGGCTGCTTTTTTTGAGTATTTTGTCAAAAAAGCAGGAACCGAGGGACTGGCCTTTGAAACCATCGTCGCGTCGGGAAAGAATGCCACCGTTTTACATTACGTGTCTAATCGTTGTCCTTTGAAATCAGGCGATCTGGTGCTCTTTGACCTGGGTGCCCGGGTCGATGGCTACTGTGGCGACATTAGTCGAACCTTCGCGGTTAACGGGGAAATGACAACCCCGCAGGAAAAACTATATGAAATTGTGGATGGGGTTCAAAAAGAAATGTACAAGGCCTACAAACCGGGGGCAGTAATGAAAGATCTGCAGAATCAGACCAAGGAATTGTTTCTGGAAAAATGCTGCAGTGCCGGTTTTGTTCCCGACAATAATGACATTACGGAGTTTTATTATCATGGCATTGGTCACTCGCTGGGTTTGGACACCCATGATCTGCGGCCGGACGGTGACCTGATTTTGGCGCCGGGCATGGTGATGACGGTGGAACCAGGTCTCTATCTGGAAAAACTGGGCATCGGTATCCGGATTGAAGATGATGTAGTGATTACCGAATACGGCTGCAAGGTCTTATAATCGATTTATCATGTTATCATGATTTTGGACCGATTTAGGCTTACTTGCAGAAAACTTTAGTCCGGAATAAAATACTTGACAAAGAAAATAATGATGTGTATGATTTAGAAAAAGTAATTGAATATTTACCTATCCAGAGAGGTGGAGGGACAGGCCCGATGAAACCCGGCAACCAGCATATGCATGGTGCCAATACCTGCGATATTTTCGCAATGATGGGATTTAATGTAGATCATTAGCCTCGTCGTTAGACGAGGCTTTTTCGTTATTAACATTCGTGATTATGATTAAAGTGATCAGGTAAATGGACATTACGCTATAAAAAAGGAGAACACTAATGAAAAAATTATTTACATCAGAATCGGTGACTGAAGGCCACCCAGATAAAATTTCTGACCAGATTTCTGACGCCGTTCTGGATGCAATTTTTGAGCAGGATCCGATGGCTCGCGTGGCCTGCGAAACCCTGGTTACAACCGGCCTGGTACTGGTTGCCGGTGAGATTACCACATCCTGTTATGTCGATATTCCTAAGTTAGTCAGAGAAACAGTTCGAGAAATTGGTTATGACCGCGCAAAATACGGTTTTGACTGTGATACCTGTTCAGTAATCACGGCGATTGATGAACAATCGACCGATATTGCCATGGGCGTTGACGAAGGCCTGGAATCACGAAAAGGTGAAGCTGATGAAGCGGATCTGGCTACTGGCGCCGGCGATCAGGGGATGATGTTTGGATTTGCCTGCAACGAAACTCCGGAACTAATGCCATTACCGATTTCGCTGGCTCATCAACTGGCTAAACGACTGACGGATATCCGTAAGGAAAAAATCGTTGATTATTTACGTCCGGATGGTAAAACCCAGGTGACCGTGGAGTATGATGATGGGGTGCCCACCCGTATTGATACGGTGGTTATCTCAACCCAACATAGCAGTGATGTTTCGTCTGAAACCATTGAAAAAGATATGATTGAAAAAGTCATCAAGGTCGTGATTGATCCCAAATTGTTGGATGCTGAGACCAAATACTTTATTAATCCCACCGGACGTTTTGTCATTGGCGGACCTCAGGGCGATTGTGGTTTAACCGGTCGTAAAATTATTGTCGATACCTATGGTGGCTATGGCCGTCATGGCGGCGGGGCATTTTCGGGAAAAGATCCCACAAAGGTGGATCGCTCTGGAGCCTACGCAGCCCGACACGTGGCCAAAAACATCGTTGCCGCCGGCCTGGCAGATAAATGCGAAGTGGAACTGGCTTATGCCATCGGCGTGGCCAAACCGGTTTCAATTTATGTGGACACCTTTGGCACCGGAAAAATTGAAGATGACAAGATTATTGCCTTAATTGAAAAACATTTTGATCTCAGACCAGCCGCGATCATTAAAAACCTCGGTTTAAGAGCACCCATTTACAAACAAACTGCGGCCTATGGTCATTTTGGCCGAACCGATCTGGATCTGCCCTGGGAACGACTTGATATGGTAGAAAAACTGAAAAGCAGTTTATAGAATTTATTAAATCAAAAAAACCATCCACTTCATCAATTTTATTTAGCTAAATGGGGTGCATCGTGGTAAAATAATCTTAAGTATAACGACGATGTATCCCAGCTATAACGCTAAAAACAATGAGGAGGAAAAGATGGAGAAATATGTTGAGATTTATAATGCTTTTGGAAAAGACAAACCAGTTGAAGAACAACCCCAGTATCATATGAATTGTGCCGAGGTACTGCTTCGTTCGGCCAATGAAAAATATGATTTAAATCTGCGGCCGGAAAGCTTTCGGATGCTGCAGGGATTTGGGGCCGGATTTTATTCTGAGAAAACCTGTGGCGCCTTTTCGGGATCATTGGCAGCCCTGGGCGCTTTATTCACTGAAGAAAGACCATCAGACCAGGCTAAAATGACGCGAGCAGCAAAGCTTTTAGTCGAAGAATTCGAGAAAGAGTTTGGCAGTCTGGATTGTGATTATATCAAAAAACATCATCGCGATGAAGTAGCTGCCTGTAACCCGGTTAAACTGCGGGCCGGCCAGGTCTTTGATCGGGTTGTGGCAGCACTGGAAAAAGAATAATGATAAAAATAACCACAAAGAAATGATGGAGGTTATCATATGAATCAAAGTGAAGCGAAATCTCTGGGCATTGATATACTGGAACGGTCTTATGGTAAGTGGTGGCTGATGTTGCTGGATGGGTTGTGTTTTATTGCCCTCAGTATTTTTGCGGTATTCTTCAGCAATCATGCGATCACCCTGCTGGTTTTTACTTTTGGGGTTTACCGTGGGATCATGGGAATTATATACATTGTCTCAGCATTGATCATGCGGTATAAATATGATGCCAATATTGGTTTCAGTCTGACAAGGGGAATCTTTGATCTGCTCATTGCCGCTGTCTTCTTACTGGTTCCCAATGTGATTGTAGCATTTTTTATCATTATCATCGGCATCTGGGCCATCATTACTGGAATTTTTCTATTGATTGTTTCGGCAAATTCCGGAAACGTGGGCAGAATTGTTAAAATCGTCATGGGCGTGGCATTGATTGGGTTTGGCATCTACGCTTTTATTAATCCGATGGGCCCGGCAACCATTATTGTTATGCTT
>RRZU010331385.1_pt1 | contig 19721 bp, 18 predicted proteins | sample 2165561 | NCBI WGS metagenome assembly RRZU01 (sample SAMN10456909, study PRJNA506462) | wastewater metagenome | isolation source: wastewater sludge | place: USA: Moscow, Idaho | reverse complement strand
TTCTCCGGCCACGGAGGGCTCCCGGCGAGCCCGGTCAGCCCCCTGCAGTGGCACGCGCACGAAATGTTTTTTGGTTTCGGCTGGGCCATTCTGGGCGGCTTCCTGCTAACTTCGACCAAGAACTGGGTCAATGTCCGTGGCCACCACGGCGCCGGGCTGATCTTCCTGGTTGGCGCCTGGCTGTTCGAACGCCTGGGCATGGCCCTGGGCGCTCACTGGCCGCCCTCGCTGTTCCTGCTATCCAGCAACCTCTTCCTGGGCAGCATCATCCTCATGTTGCTCTGGACGCTGATCCGTCACCGCAAACAGGACAGCTACGCCGACAACCCAGTTTTCTTCATCCTCCTGCCCGCCTTCATCCTGGCCAAGCAGATGATGCTCTTCGGTGATTTCAAAGCCGGTAGCGACATGGCGCTGGCGCTGTTCCGCCTGGCTTTCCTGGTCATGCTGGAACGCACCCTGACACAATTCATGAAAGGCGTTTTTCAGGTGCAGATTCTGCGACAGCCAGCGCTGGACATGGCCATCAAGCTGCTCGGTCTGCTGCTGGTCGGCGGATTCCTCCTGCCGCCGCCAGTCAGCGCCCTGCTCTCGCTGCTCCTGGCCGTGCTGTTGCTGATTCGCTTTGCCTTCTGGAAGCCGCTGCTGGCCGCTCGGCGCATCGACATCGGCATCATGTACGTCGGCTACCTCGCCATCGTCGGCCAATTGCTGCTGGTGGCGGCCATGGCCTTCACCCATCTCGGCACGGTCGGCACGGTCGCGACCCACCTATTCACCTTCGGCGCCATGGGCTGCATCATTCCAGCCATGATCGTCCGCATCGCCAACGGTCATACCGGGCGCAAGGTGGTGTTTGGCCCGCTGGACAAGAGCGTCCTCTACCTCATGCTGGCCGCCCTGCTGATCCGCGTACTGGTTCCGCAACTTGCCCCGGAAAAATACCTCGCCACCGTGCACGCCGCAGCCACCTGCTGGCTGCTGGCTTTCGCGCTGCTGGGCTGGCGTTACGCGCCGTACCTGCTACGCCCCCGCATCGACGGGCGGGAGCACTGAGACAACGCAAAACACCCGGCGAATCGAACGACATGGGGAGGGAAATTACGCCTCCCCGCTCTGTTTGTCCTCAGCACGCTCTGCCTCGACCTCGATACCCCAGTCGCCGAAGGTATACCAGTCCTCCCCCAGTAGCTCCGCCGGGTGCTGCGTACGACCGGAGCCGTTGCCACACTTCATGTCGGCGCTGGCGCAATACTGATCGCAGCCCCAGCAGATGCGCTCGGGATGCTTGGGATGCAGCGGGAAGGTCTTAGCCATGTCCATCTCCTGCGGGGCGGGCCTGCCGTCCGGCAAAACGGCACAACCACAATGAAAAAACGATGACCAGGCCACCCACCAGCATCCGTCGCAGGTCGGCATCGCGGTTCCAGATCAGCACATTGACCAGCAGCCCGAGCGGCACGTGCAACTCGTTCATCACCGCCAACGTACCTGCGCTGACCTGGACGCTGCCTTTGACCCACCAGAACATGCCCAGGGCCGTGGCGAACCCGCCCATCCACAACAATACCGCCCATTGCGTCGCGGTCTGTGGCAGTAACGCCGGATCGCCAAAGAAAAGCCAGGACGGAATGACGATGCACAGCGCTCCGAAAAAGAAATGCCCGAACAAATGCGGTAACGGCACCGCCTGCGGATACCACAGCAACAGGCGGCGGCACAGCACCTGGCCGGCAGCGAAGGTCGCGTTGGCGATTTGCAGCAGCAGGAACCCCCAGAGGTAATCGCCTGCCAGCGGCTGATAGCGGATCAGCACCCCACCCAGTACGGCCACGGCGGCGGCCAGCAGGGCGGGCCGATGCAGGCGACCAACCAGGGCATCCTCGAGCAAGGTGACGTAAATCGGTGTCAGCACCGTGAACAGCAGCACTTCCGGCACCGACAGCACACTGAAGCTGCGATACAGGCACAGGTAGGTAATCCCGAACTGCAAGGCACCCGCCAGCCAGAAGCCGGCCAGCAACCGCCGCGGCAAACCGCGCCAGCGTACGAACGGCAGAAAAATCAGCGCCGCTACCAGCACCCGCACCAGCACCGCAAAATCGCTATCCACCCGGCCCGCCAGGTACACCCCGATGAGACTGAAGGAAAACGACCAGATGAGATTGACGATGAGCAGATAAGGCATGTTGTTTCGGAGCGGAAGTGACACGCAGGATGCCGGCTATGGCAGCACGATCACAGCGGCAGTTCCCCCTGATCGCCCTGTGTCATGACCGGCACCCGCGCCTGCAGGCCGGAGGCGCGCACGCCGAGCAGGCGCATGCGTTGTTCGAAGATGATGCGTTTCAGGCATTGGCGGGCTGCCTGCCGGATTTCCCGGGCGCTGCCGACCGCCGCCGGCAAGGTGATATCGCGCGTGACACTGGTGAAATCGGCAAAGCGCAGCTTGATCCCGATGGTGCGCGCCAGCAAGTCTTTCTTGCGCAAGTCGTCTTCCAGACGCACACACAAATCATCGAGAATTCCCGTCAGCACCACCCGGTCGCGCAGCACATCGAGATCCCGCTCGAACGTCGTCTCACGACTGACCGACTTGCTTGCCCGCACGGTTTCCAGTGGTCGTTCGTCGATGCCACGCGCTGCCCGGTACAGCCAGCGCCCCATGCTGCCGCCAAATTCAGCGACCAGCACGCTTTCCGCCACCGCCGCCAGTTCACCCACCGTGTTCACTCCCATCGTCTGCAGGCGCGCCCCCGCTTTCGGGCCAATGCCATTGATGCGGCGGACCGGCAAAGGCCAGATGCGCGTTGGCACGTCTTCCACTGTCAGCACACAGATGCCGTCCGGCTTGTCGAGATCGGAAGCAATCTTGGCCAGCAGCTTGTTCGGTGTGATCCCGATCGAACAACTCAACCCGGTCGCCGCGCGCACGGCCGCCTTGATGCGCCGGGCCAGGCTGACGCTGTCTTCAGTGAAATCCGTCAGATCGATGTAGATTTCATCGATACCGCGATCCTCGATCACGGGCGCAACCCCCGCCACCGCTGCCTTGAAGCGGCGTGAAAAGTCGCGGTATGCCTCGAAATTGGCCGGCAGCAGAACGGCATCCGGTGCTTTCTGGGCCGCCTTCATCAAACCCATGCCGGAATGCACGCCAAACTCACGCGCTTCATACGTCGCCGTCGTCACCACCCCGCGTCCGACATAGTCACGCAGGCAGGCAAACTGCCAGCTGCCATCGGCCAGCTGCTGGGGCCGCATGACGGAACGCCCCCCGACCACCACCGCCTGGCCACGCAGCATCGGGTAGTGCAACAACTCGACGGAAGCAAAAAAAGCATCCATGTCGAGGTGCGCGATACGGCGGAGAAAAACCATGGGAGACAAGGATCAGCAACACATCAACGCCAGCAGCGGCAAAAACAAAACGCCCCGCAGAACGAGGCGGGGCATTTCCATTCCTGCCGGACCATCCGGCACGACAAACTCAGACCTTGGCCACCAGATTGGACAGGGTGACGTTGGTGGTGACCTTGTTCAGCACCTTTTGCAGGCCAATGCGCTCCTTGAGGTTGATGATCAGCGGCGCACGCAGGCTGGGGGCGATATTGCCGCCTTCGGCCTGCTTGTAGAGCACGATCATCACGGCTACGTCTTCGGCCGCCGGCTTCTTCAGCAACGCTTCTTCCGCATCGCTCAGTTCCAGCTCATAGCCGAAACCAAGTGCTGTCGGGGCAATGATCTGGAACGCCAGGTTCGTGTCATCCAGGGACTGCAGGGTATAGCTGACCGGGTCACCGGCCTGCTCTTCAGCGGCCAGAATGAAACGGGTCTGGCCTTCAAAACCGATCAGACCTTGCGGAAAGGTGATCACCCGCTCGGCGGGCACTTCGACGGTACCAAAAAGATAGGTTTGTACTTGCATCTGCTTCCTCCTCTTCAAGAATATGGGCATTTCGCCCACATCCTACACCACTCCACCTTGGGTTGTAATTTTCATTCGCCTTGCGCATCATTGCGCCCTTTTCTTTTGCTCCCTCGACCATGCTCGCACCCATCGAACATCGCATTGCCCTCGAACTCAACGTGCGTCCGGCGCAAGTCCAGGCCGCCGTCAATCTTCTCGACGAAGGCGCCAGCGTGCCGTTCATTGCCCGCTACCGCAAGGAAGCCACCGGCGAGCTCGATGACACGCAGCTGCGTACCCTGGCCGAGCGTCTGGGCTATCTGCGCGAACTGGAAGAGCGGCGCACGGCGGTGCTCGCCAGCATCGAGGAACAGGGCAAACTGACGCCGGAACTGCGCCAGGAAGTCGAAAACGCCGAAACCAAGCAGCGTCTGGAAGACCTCTACCTGCCCTACAAACAAAAACGGCGCACCAAGGCGCAGATTGCCCGCGAAGCAGGCATCGAGCCGCTGGCGCTGGCGCTGCTGGACAACCCCGAACTGACGCCGGAAACAGCAGCGGAAAGCTACCTCAATGCCGATGCCGGTTTCGCCGACACCAAGGCCGTCCTCGACGGTGCCCGCCAGATCCTCATGGAAAAATTCGCCGAGGATGCGGAACTGCTGCAAACCTTGCGCACTTACCTGCTCGAACACGGCCATCTGAAATCGAGCGTGATCGAAGGCAAGGAAAATGAAGGGGCCAAATTCCGCGACTGGTTCGATTTCGCCGAAGCCATCGCCCACATTCCCTCGCACCGCGCCCTGGCCCTTCTGCGCGGGCGCAATGAAGGCATCCTCAATCTCGCCCTGGTGCTCGATTCCGAACTGGCGGCCGATGACAGCAAGCCGGCCAGCAACCCCTGCGAACAACGCATCGCGGCCCGCTTCGGCATCAGCCAGAAAAACCGTCCGGCAGACAAATGGCTGGCCGATACCGTGCGCTGGACCTGGAAAGTGAAGATTTACACCCACCTCGAACTGGAACTGGTCAGCGCCCTGCGCGAACGCGCCGAAGAAGAGGCAATCCAGATCTTTGGCAGAAACCTGAAAGATCTGCTGCTAGCCGCGCCCGCCGGCCAGCATGTGACCATGGGCATCGATCCCGGCATCCGCACCGGCTGCAAGATCGCCGTGGTCGACGCCACCGGCAAACTGCTGGCCACCGACACCATCTACCCGCATGAACCGCGCAACGACTGGGCCGGCTCGATCGCCACCATTGCCCGCCTGGCCAGCCAGCACGGGGTGACCCTGATCGCCATCGGCAACGGTACGGCCAGCCGGGAAACCGACAAGCTGGTGCAGGACGTCATGAAGAAGTATCCGGAAGCCCGACTGCAAAAAATTGTCGTCTCGGAAGCGGGCGCCTCGGTCTATTCCGCCTCCGAGCTTGCCGCCCGCGAATTCCCGGAGCTCGACGTCAGCCTGCGCGGCGCAGTATCGATCGCCCGCCGCCTGCAGGACCCGTTGGCCGAACTGGTCAAGATCGACCCCAAATCCATCGGCGTCGGCCAATACCAGCACGATGTCTCGCAGACCAAGCTCGCCCGCTCACTGGACGCCGTCGTCGAGGACTGTGTGAATGCTGTCGGCGTCGACGTCAACACCGCTTCGGTGCCCCTGCTGACCCGCATCTCCGGCCTTAACGCCGGGCTGGCGGCCAACATCGTCAGCCACCGCGACGCACATGGCGCCTTCCGCACCCGTAGCGACCTGAAAAAAGTGCCGCGCCTGGGCGAAAAAACCTTCGAACAGGCCGCCGGTTTCCTGCGCATCGCGCACGGCGACAATCCGCTCGACCGCTCTTCGGTCCACCCGGAGGCCTACCCGCTGGTGGAAAAAATCATCGTCGACCTGGGCCGCCCACTCACCGACCTGCTGGGCGACACACGCGCACTCAAAGGGCTGAACCCGGCCAAATACACCGACGAACGTTTCGGCCTGCCCACCGTGCAGGACATCCTGCGCGAACTGGAAAAACCCGGCCGCGACCCGCGCCCTGAATTCAAGACCGCCACCTTCGCCGACGGCGTCACCGAGGTCAAAGACCTGCAACCCGGCATGATTCTCGAGGGCGTGGTCACCAACGTCGCCGCTTTCGGCGCCTTCGTCGACATCGGCGTACACCAGGATGGCCTGGTACACGTTTCCGCCCTGTCCAATACCTTCGTCAAGGATCCGCACAGCGTGGTCAAGGCCGGACAAGTGGTCAAGGTCAAGGTACTGGAAGTCGATCTGGCGCGGCAGCGCATCGCCCTCAGCATGCGCATGAGTGACGAACCGGGCAAGAGTGGCCCGCGCGATCGCGATACCGCGCGCGGTGCCCCGCTGTCACGCCAGCAGGCGCGCCATAACAGCCCGCCCCCGGCCGGCAACGCCATGGCCGCGGCATTTGCAAAATTACGCAAATAAGGCGCAAGCAACGGCTCACCCCTTCCGTACCGACAGATAAAAACAACAAGCAACCGTCACTCATCTGTCGCAATCCTTGCATTTTCTGGCGGGACTCATGCATGAGCCCCGCCTTTTTCATGCCCGCAGGGAAAACCTGAATATTCGCTGAACATGACTTTCAGGTTATGTTCAGGGGCAAAACGGCATAGTTCGCTGCGTCACTCATTTGCAGGATGTCAGCCATGAAACTTCGCCTTGCCCTGTGCTGCCTCGCAGCCTTGTGCCACTCCCTGGTCGCCAGTGCCGGCCCCCTGGAAGAGCAACTCACCACCTATGCCGCTGCCGCCAAGATCGCCAATCCGGCATTTGCCGGTTTCTCCGCTGCCCGCGGCGAAAAACTCCATACCACCCGCTTTGCCCTGGGCAAACCGGACACCCCTGCCTGCACCACCTGCCACGGCTCCGATCCACGCAGTCCCGGCAACACCCTGACCGGCAAGCGCATCGAACCGGTCGCCCTGTCGGCGTCGCCTGGCCGCTATGCCGATCCAGCCAAAGTAGAAAAATGGTTCAAGCGCAACTGCAACGAAGTACTCGGCCGGGCCTGCAGCCCCCTCGAGAAGGGCGACTGGCTGACTTTCGTCAGCAGCCGCTGAATTTACCGGAGAACATCACATGACATTCCCCACCCGTCCCCTCGTCCTCGGCCTGCTCGCCGTAGGATTTTCCGCCCTGATCTTCAGCCGCGCCCAAGCTGGTGGTGGCCACTACTACCCGCCCGTCACCGACCCCGTGGTCAAGGAAGAGTGCGGCAGTTGTCACCTCGCCTTTCCGGCTTCCATGCTACCTGCCGCTTCATGGCAACGCATGATGCAGGAACTCGACAACCACTTTGGCGACAATGCCTCGGTCGATCCGGCCCTCGCCAAAAAGATCGCCGCTTATCTCGTCGCCAATGCCGGCGACACCGGCGGCCAGGCTTATGGCAGCAAACTGCTGCGTGGTGTCACCCCGGCAAGCGCCCCCCAGCGCATCACCACCCTGCCCAAATGGGTGCGCGAACATCGCGAAGTCCCGGACTGGGAATGGCGGCACAAGGATGTCCGCAGCAAGGCCAATTGCACTGCCTGCCACGCCGACGCCGAACTTGGCCACTACGAGGACTGAAGCCCTCCGCCCATTCACCACACAAATCAAGGAGTCATCACCATGTCACTCATCTACCGCATGTTTTCACTGACACTCTCCGCAGGCCTGCTGGCAGGTGTCCTGATGTTTTCCCAGACAAGCCGCGCCGATACGGATACGTCGGGCAGCTGGCTGCCGCTGTCACGCGTGATCGAAAAACTGGAGGCTGCCGGCTACCGGAATATCGAAAAGATCGAGCGCGAGGATGGCCGTTACGAAGTACGGGCGACCAATGACCAGGGCGAGCGCAGCAAACTGCTGCTGGATGCACGGACCGGTGAGATCGTCGCCAAGCCGCGCGCGTACGAACGCCGCAGCAGACAGCAGAGCGAGCGCCACGGCGATCAGAGTGGCGAATGCAACAAACGTCGCTGCCGTGACGATATGCCCGTCGCCCCTGCCGGGAGCCGCTGATGACCCGGACTGTCCTTGCCTTGCTGGCCACCTTGCTCGGGCTGGCCTGGGGCTGGGATGTGCTGCAGGCTGCAGCCTCACCCGCCCACCCTCTCTGGCTGGCACGCCAGGAAGCACTCTATCTGAGCGGCCTGCTGTCGATCGGCCTGATGTCGCTGGCGATGTACCTGGCGACCCGCCCGCTCTGGCTGGAAACGCCCCTGGGCGGCATGGACCGCGTCTACCGCACGCATAAATGGGCAGGCATCCTCGGCGGCAGCTTTGCCATCCTGCACTGGCTGGTCGAAATGTCCGACGACATCCTCAAATCGACCATTGGTCGCGCAGGCCGCGTTCCCAAGGATAACGCGACCGGATTACTCGACAGCCTGCAGGATCTGGCCGAGGATTTCGGCGAATGGGGCTTCTACATCCTGCTGGCGCTACTCGCACTCACGCTCTGGAAGCGCTTCCCGTATCGCCCATGGCGCTTCCTGCACCGGGCCATGCCGGTGATCTATCTCGTCCTCGCCTTTCATTCGGCGCTCCTAGCCCCACGCGACTACTGGACCCAGCCCGTCGGCTGGTTGCTGGCCGGACTGCTTGCTACCGGCATTTATGGTGCCTTGCGCTCACTGCTCGGCAACATCGGCAAAGCCCGGCGCGTGCGCGGAGAAATTCTCGCCGTCACCCGTCCGGCAAGCGATGTCGTTTCCGTCAGCTGTCGCCTGCCGGCAAGCTGGCCCGGCCACCATGCCGGACAATTCGCCCTGGTCACCTTCTCCGCCGCTGAAGGCGCACACCCCTTCACCATCGCCAGCGCCAACCGCGACGATCGCAGCATCGAATTCCGCATCAAGGCACTCGGCGACCACACCCGGAAATTACCAACGCTACTGTCGCCCGGCCAATCCGTCGACATTGAAGGCCCGTACGGTCGCTTCGATCTGCGCCGCATCAATCGCCAGGCACAGCAACTGTGGGTCGCCGGCGGCATTGGCGTCACGCCCTTCCTGGCCTGGCTCAACGCCCTGCACAGCAAAGCAGACGACGCCCCGAGCGCCGACCTGCACTACTGCACGCGCAATTGTGTCAATGACCCCTTCGTGCCCGAACTGACTTCGCTGTGCGCCAGCCTGCCGACGATCCGCCTACATATCCACGGCGCGCAGCAGGGCGATACCCTGGACGCCAGCACCCTGCTCAGGAACGTCGCCCCGGAAAATGCCAGCGAAATCTGGTTCTGCGGCCCATCCGGGCTGGCCGAAGTGTTACGTCAGGGAATCAAAACCCTAGGGCAGTCGCGCCTGCGCTTCCACCAGGAAGCCTTCGAGATGCGCTGAAAGGGCTGCAGCGCAGCCGTTCCACCCTGCATCAACCGAATCAGCGGAAAACAAAAAAGTGCCTGAAGAGCGTTTTTTGTTGATTAGAGCGCGACACAGCCTTGCAGGCAGGGGGGGCACGTGAATGTCACGCCAAGCCGAGTACCGGAGTTACAGCTCGTTCAATGTCATCGACGATTTCAACCGGGAGGACTTGGCCATCAACCCACTCTACTTCTGACCGCTGCTAGAAGTGGGGAGATTACCCCCTTCCTGTAGATTATCGCTCCAAGCCATAGTACTCGTTGAAATATCGCACCAACCGAGTCGTTTCATCAGCAGTCAACTGCTCGACACCGCGCAGGTCACGATAGCTATGCATGCGCGTCAGGCTTGGCGTCCAATCACTGCGCCGCGAAAGCAGCAGGCGGCGGCTATCGTGGCAAATCAGACACTTCTGCTCGACGAGTTTCTCGGTGCCCTTGCCGTCCGGCTTGAAACGACCATTCCTGACTTCCTCGGCACGCTTCGCATCCATCTCGGCCTTGGCAGCAATACGCGCGCCGAATTGCACGTAGCAAACCTCGCCTTCCTTCACTTCGCGCTCGTCCTTGCGTTCATCGATGCTTACCAAATGTTCAACGTATTCGCCGTTCCTCGTCAGGCGATTGATGTTGTAGTTGTAGAACTCCGAGAACACCACATCACCTTTACGCGTCACCAGCAAGGCCATGGTGGTATCACCGTTTTCCGGTCGGTCAAGATAGGTCACGTCCCCATTCGGGGCAATGCGACCTAAGCGACTTTTCTCGTCGCCAGTGAACCAAAGCGTGCCATCCGGTGCCGCTGCCATTTGTTGAATGTAAGTTTTTCCCGGAAGACGCTGTTCCACGACTCTCTCTCCAGAAAACACACGACCAAGTATTCCCCGACAGTGGTCAGAAAAAGCAAGCCCCCCGCCTGCATCGCGCGTCAACCAACTAGGGCAGCTATTTTTCCACGTCTCGACGATGGTCCACTGGCCAGAACGTGACAACCTCGCCAATTGCCCCTCCGGACTCCCCTCCTTGCCGCCAGGAATAAGCAACGTGACCCAAGCTTCATCACGCGGACCCAATACGACAGAGGTCGGCCAACCTGCTGGAGTCGGATAAGTATGCAGGTTACCTTTGGTATCGATTCGCCCGATTGCAGCAACACGATGATTGCCATGACCGGCGGGGTCACCGTGTTCCTTGCCGTTTTCATTGCCCGCCATCTGGTTAAACCATACCTCACCACGGCTGTCGACTTTCACGGAAATCGGATGGCCATTTGGTACGGGAAACTCAACGATGCTCCCATCTTTGTCCAGCCGACCGATCTTGGCCGCATCCGACTCGACGAACCAGACGTTGCCCTTGGCATCCACGGTCACGGACGATGGTTCAGCAGCCGGAGTCGGCAGCTTGTGCGCAATGACCGCTCCATCCGGTGCCAAGCGAGAAACTGAATTGTTGTCGCCCTCGGTGAACCAAATGCCGCCCTCCATGTCTTCGGCAAATTGGTAGGAGCCAAAGGGGCGGCAGGCAGAAGCCGGAAGGGAAAGAGCGCCGAGCAGGACTGCTGTCATTAAAATGACGATTGTTGCTTTCATGCTTAAGTACCTCCATCAGTAACGCAAGATCAGTTCGCCGCGCAGAATGCGTGGCTCACCGTGCCAGAAGAACCCTTGGACGTAATCACGGTTGGTCGCGTTGTCCAGGGCAAGAGTGAGTTCCCACCACGGCCGCCGCCAGGTAGCAGCCAGATCGAGTACGGCATAACCTGCTTTTTTCCAGCGGTAACCCCGGCCATCGACGACGGTGTTCGCGTCATCGGTGAAGGCACTACCGACCGCCCGCAGTTTCATTCGCACGGCAAACCCGGCTGATGGCTCGTAAGTAAAAGAGAGATTTGCCTTGTGGCGCGGCATGTCTGGGAGTTCGTTGCCGATCACCGACGGATCAGCTTCGTTTTTCAGGACACGGGTTCGGTTATAGGTGTAGTTCGCTGCCAACGACCAGCCATTCGCCATGCGCCGTGACCAGTTCGCTTCCACTCCCCGCGCTACCACTTCACCGACATTCTGCGGCTGGGAAACGTTGGGCATGCCGTAACTGACGATACGTGTAGCAATCTTGTCTTGCCAGCGTGTGGCGAAGAGTGTAAGTCCCCAATCGCCAGTCGGACCGGTATGTGCCAGCCCCAAATCAGCGGTCGCGGACATCTCGGGCTTCAGACCAGGATTAGCCAGCGTGACGCTACCAGCACTGACGTAGCCGTTGTAGAGTTGGGATGCCTGCGGCGGCGAAAAACCACTACCAAGGCTACCACGCAACCGGGTTCCATCCCCCAACGGCCAGGAGAGTGCGATCTTCGGGCTGGTCGCGGATTTCAGCGCACCTCCCCCTTCCGTTGTCTGCGCTGGCGGTCCAGCGTTGTAGACCCGCGATGACAGATAGCGCTGCAAGTCGCGACGCAGGCCCAGTTCCAGGCGGCCTGCGCCGACCGGGAACTCCGCAGAAGCAAATAACGCCTCCTTGCGGATAGTCGAGTCAGCCGACATTTTTTCCAAATGCGTCGCGTAATCAGCATTGGCGAAATTCTCCGCAAGATGAACGCGGTTGATGCCACTGCGTACGCTCCAAGTACGGTCGCGCATGCTTGCGGCAAGGGTCAACTCCCTCTGACGGTAACTGCTGACCAACCGATTTTGCGGAGCCAGGCCCACCGCGTCGACGCCGGTGCCACGGTCGCGCACGCCGGTTGTTTCGTAGCGTTCCTCACCAAGAGAGGCTTCGACCGCAAATCTATCGAATACCTGCCAAGTCATCTGGGCGCGAATATTGTCGGTGCGCCAATCGAAAGCCCAACTCGGGCGGCCGAAGAAAGACCAGCCATCAGTACGCTTGATGTTCAACGAAGCTTCCAGACTGCGGCCACGCCAACCGAATTTGCCATCAATCAACTGCGTCTTGCCGCGTTCATCGGCAACGGTAATCTGGTAGGGGAAGGGGGAGTCCGGTACGGTACGGAAGCCGTTGTCGACCTTGTCTTCCGCCATCAGCGACCAACCAAACCGGCCATTTTCTCCGCCACCAGCAATACGGGTGAAGCGACCATTGCGTGAATCGATACCCTGAGTCAGGTTACCGTGCACGCGGTGGGCGCCACGCGTGGTGATAGCAATGGCGCCCCCCATGGCTTCGGCACCGAAACGGGCCGAAGCAGCTCCCCGTAAGATCTCGATCTGCTCGACCTGTTCGGGACGCAACCGGGAAAATTCGGTGGACGAAGAGGCGAAGCCGTCGACGAAGACGGCGATACCCTTCACGCCGCGCATGGTGATAACGCTGTTGCTCACGTCCAGCCCGACGCGGGCTCGCAACATTTCCATCACATCCGCTGGTTTTTCACGTGCAATGTCGGCGGCGGTGATGAGTGAAATATCCTCCCCGCTACTTGCCCAGACAGCGCTCGCAAGAAACAGTATTGACCACCCACCGTTTCTTACCATGTGAAATTACTCAGGCGATGAGCCATTGTCCGATCTGCCACAGGGAATAACGATATGGTAATGAAGGGCAGACCGATGGTTATCATGCCAAGAGACAAAGCACTTTCTCCCGTCAAATAGGCCGCGCGCAATCCTTCGCTCAGATAGGTCGTAGGCAGGCACAGGGCCAGCCAGGAAAACGGTGGCTGCAACATGGAGAACGAATAGAAGGTGCAGCCAAAGAAGGTCATGGGCATCATCAGGAAGGAGAAGACCTCCTGACCCTGCCTGGGCGTGCTGGGCAGCAGCAGAACGCTGACCGCCAGGAGGGAAAAGAAGAGTGAACCGACCAGGATGAAATAGACCAGCAACCAGGGATGCTCGGGGACGATACCAAGGATGGCCCAGATCAAGGCCACCACCACCAGCCCGTTGATGCTGCCGTACAAGGTGCCGCAGACCACCAGCGCAGCCAGGATGGCGCGTAGCGTCACCGGTGCCAGCAGCCAGGCCTCCATGGTGCGGAAATAGAAGCCGGAAAGGATGGAGCTGCCGACTACCAGTTGCGGAGTACTCATCAGGGTGATGGCCAATACTCCCGGAGCCATCACCTGCGCATAGTTACCGGTACTGCCACCGGGCAACATGCGCCCGACCACATAGCCGAAAACGAAGATATAGACCGCCGGCTGCAACACCATGCGCAGGAAGCCGGTGCGCAGGGAGCGGCGTTCCACGGCGAAATTGCGGGCGAGCATGGCCAGGACGAAATTCATGCAGCCTCCTGCCGGCCTACCACCCGCTGGAACACTTCCTCCAGATCGGCACCGCCCTGGGCCGAACGCAAGGCAGCGGGCGTATCGCAGGCAACCATCCGCCCTTGCCGCACCAGGGCCACACGATCGCACAGGCGTTCCGCCTCTTCCAGGTGATGGGTGGAAAGAAACACACTGCCGCCCCTCTGCCGGAACTCGCGTACCTGCTGCCAGATGGTGGCCCGCACTTCCGGGTCCAGGCCCGTGGTGGGTTCGTCGAGCACCAGCAGCTGGGGCCCGGTCAGAAAAGCTTTGGCCAGCATGACCTTTCGTTTTGTTCCCCCCGAGAGCTGCATGACCTCGGCACCCGCCTTGTCTTCCAGGTCGAGCATGGCGAGCCAGTGATCGATCCGGGAGCGGCTTTCTCTGGCGGCAATGCCGAAATAGCGGCAGTGAAAACTCAGGTTGGCGCGGACATCCAGATCCACGTCCAGATTGTTCTCCTGGGGCACGACCCCCAGGCGGGATTTCAGGATCGCGGCCTCGCGCAAAGGGTCGAGTCCCAGGACCCGGACATGCCCGGCGCCGGGCCGCAACAAGGTCGTCAGTACCTTGATGAGCGTCGTTTTGCCAGCTCCGTTGCTGCCGAGCAGGCCGAATATTTCTCCAGGCCGCACCTCCAGACTCAGTCCGTCCAGTGCCTGCTGGCCGCCGGTATAGACCACCGACAGGTTCGACACGCTGATGGCGGATGACACGGCCGTCATTCCCCCACCGCTGCGCGCAAGCAGGCTGCATGCGCGGGGTCGGATAGCGCCTGACGCAGTTCCGGCTCCAGGCTGCGATGTATCCGGCGGGTCAGCGCACAGTAGGCTGGGTCTGCCGGCTCGATACTACCGCTGGCCTGCCAGGCTTCCGCATAACACTGACCACCGCAGGCCTGCCTGATGTCGCAGCGGCTGCAATGGCCACGAGCAGAAGTGGTACAGGCTTCAAAACCGGCGGCCATCTGCCGGTAACGGCTGCCGGGGAAATCTGCATCATCCACATGCCCCATGGCCATGGAGCCAACACCGACAAAATGTTCGCAGGGGTAAAGATGGCCGTCGGCCGCCAGCGCCAGCACGCAGCTCCCGGCCAGACAGGGCCGGCTACGTGTCTCGCCGGCACTACGGTAGGCGACCAGACGGTAGGCGTGTTCGCAGGCCTGGGGCACTTCCCCGGCCAGCATGGCCCGCAGGCCGCGCCGGTTGATCTCGGCCATGGCAATTCCCAGACGGCGGCGGCTTGCCGCCGGCCAGACCATGCCCTGTGCCGGCAACAGGCGGATCGAGACGGGGGCAAGGGAGGTCAGGAAGTCCAGCGCATCCAGGACCTGATCCACGTTCCCGGGGGTGACGGTGGCGCGCAGGCCGAAAGGAATGTCCCGTTGCCGCAGGCGTTCCAGATTGGCGACGATGGTCGGGAAAGCGGCGCGACCGTCGCGGAACACCCTGGCCTGGTTGGCACTCGCATGGCCATCCAGGCTGACGGCCAGATACGCGATCCGCTCCTTGAGGAGGGCGAGGATTTCCTCATCCATGATGGTGCCGTTGGTCGTCAGGGCATAGGCCATACTGCGACCGCTGGCCGCTGCCATCCGGTCGGCAAGCGTGATTGCCTGCCGCAGCAAGGGTAGATTGAGCAGCGGCTCGCCACCGAAAAAGGACAGGGTGAGGTGCTTTCCTGCCAGCGGCAGCAGCCGTTCCAGACCGTGCCGCAGGATATGTTCGTCCATGTGCCGCACGGTTTGCCCGAAATCGCCGCCCTGGGCATAACAGTAGGTGCAATCGAGGTTGCACTCCTGGGCAATGACGAGATACAGATTCCGTAACTCAGGCATGTGCTTGCGGGGAGGTGAGGGGCGCCCGCATTTTCTTCAGCAGGGCCTTGGCTTTGGAGGGATCCGTCATGGTGGCGACAAATGCCGGAATGACCCGCTCGGCAACCGCCTTGAAGAGGAGGCAATGTCGGGTATCGCTGCGGCGCAGCGAGCCTGACTGGAACCAGGCGTTGGCATAGCAGCCGCCCCCGCACAGGTAGCGGGCCCAGCAGACAGCGCAGTCATCGATGCTGCGTATGTCCAGGGCACTGCACTCGGCGTGCAGTCGATGGAAGTCCGGATCGTCTGCCGCTTCGACCGGGCCCATGTGGAAAGCGGGCTCGCCGGCCAGACCGTGGCAGGCATAGACGCTGCCGTCAGCCATTACCGCCGGGTCGCAGCCCATGTTGCAGTGCCTGAGCAGACGCCGTTTGCTTATCAGGCCAGCCACGATCTGAAAGGTGTATTCCTGCCAGGGACGTTGCCGCTCTTCCGGATCGTCCAGATCGGCGGCCGCATCTTCCGCCTGCATGACGACATATTGTGCGAATTCCTCGTCGCTCAGCGCCCAGTCGTCGCCGGCAGGAGCAAATACCGGGTCAAGACTGGCCGCATCCGCTCCCAGGCTACGCAGATAGGCGAGGGATTCCCGGTAATGAGGCAGCCCCTGGGCCGTCAAGGTACCTTTCACCGTCACCCGCAACCCGGTCTGCTCCTTGAGCAGGCGGATGGTGGCAACCGCCCGGTCGTGGGCGCCGCTTCCCTCGGACCTGGCGTAACGCCGGTGCAGGTCATTGATGGCGGCCGGTCCGTCCAGGCTGATGGTTACCGAGGAAAAGTGCTGAGCGAGCAACTGCAGCAACTCCCGGTTCATCACCGTGCCGTTGGTGGTCGTGGAGAGGCTGATGTGGATGCCGCGTTCCTGGCACAGATGGGCCACGTAATCCACCAGGGGACGGATCAGGCCGGTATTGAGCAAGGGCTCGCCGCCATACAGGGCCAGAGCGTAGGACACGCCTGGCCGGTAAAAGAATCGGTCGATGGCTGCTTGCGCGGTTGCCAGGGACATCATGGCAAAGGGCTTGGTGGCGCGCCCCCGCTGGTTGTAGCAATAAGCGCAGGCAAGATTGCAGTCGTGGGCCGTATACAGGCACAGGCTGCTGACTTCCCGGATGGCGCTGCCTATCACCGGCGGAGCCGGACTGCGCTCCGCTTCCGCCGCCATGGCGGCACCTTCGGGTGGCAGGGGCCCTGTTCCCGCCAGCCAGGCACACAGGGCATCGACGGCCAGGGGCGGTACCCGGTAGAGCTTGCCGCTCTCCGGGAAAAAGGCGATCCCGGCGTCCTTGATCAGATGCCCGTCAGGCGGCGGCATGGGCGGCATCCAGGTTGAGACTGCCGTGATGGCCGGCAATCGCGGACTTCAGATTGTTCATCAGGTCGCGGCGCATTTCCGGTGTTTTCACCAGATCGGCGATGTCGGGCAGGATTTCCTCGATGACCGTCTTGATGTAGAGGCAATGCCGCTCGACCGGTGGATGGATGTCTCCATGCCGGGCATGGGAATATTTGACGCAGGAACCGCCGCACAGGTAACGGGCCCAGCAGTCCCGGCAGCCCTCCCGTTGGTCCACGGTGGCATCGACGAATGTCTGACGCAGTTCCTGATAACGGGGACTCTGCCGGACCTCGGGATCGGCCACGTTGCCCATCTTGAAATCCACCTGGCCCACGAAGCGGTGGCAGGGATAGACATCGCCCTCGGCGGTGACGGCCAGCAGATTGCAGCCGGCGTTGCAGTGATACAGGGCATGGCTGCGGGTGATGAAGTGAAAGAGGATGTAGAAGGGGTATTCGAAAGCCACCGCCTGACCGCCGTCCACAAAGCTCTGCAGGCCTTTCCGGTTGATGGCCACCACCTGTTCGAGAAAACGGCGGTATTGCCCGTCATCCAGGTAGAGGGGGCTGTCTTCCGGAACATCCACATTGACGATGCCGATCCCACCCGGCCCATGGCGTTCCAGGTCGGCATAGATTTCCTCGATACGATCATGCCCTTCTCGCGTGACGATGGCCCGGAATGCCCAGCCGAAGCGCTTGTCCGCCGTCAGCTTGCGGATGTTCTCGGTCGCCTGGCCATAAACGCTGCCGCTCTTTTTGCTCAGTCGCTGGCGGTCGTTGAGGTCTGCCGGGCCATCGAGGCTGAAAGTGGCGCCTTCGATATGATCACGGAAGAAGCCGGCGATCTCCTCGTCGTACAGCGTGCCGTTGGTGACGATACCGAAGGAAATGTCGCCGCGGCCCTCGTCCCGGAAGTCATCGGCCAGGGCCGCCGCCTTGTGCATGATCGGAAGGTTCATCAGCGGCTCACCGCCAAAGAAGGTGACGTTGTGGCGCCCCTCGCGATTGCCGAGAAAGGTATCGAAGGTCTGCCGCAGGGTGGTCTCGTTCATGCGCCCCCGCTGGCCGTATTCGCCTTCATGACCGTAGCAGTAGGCGCATTTGAGGTTGCACTCCTGCGACACGAACAGGTAGAGCCCCCAGACCTTGTCGGAGATGTCCCCGGGCGCCCGCAGTTTCCTGGCAGGCGGCGCCTTGCGGCAATAATCATCCATGAAGGCGGCAGCCTCTCGGGCCCGTTCACCTGCCGCACCCAGGGCTACGGACTCGCCTACTTCCAGTTGCTGCAAGGCTGCTCCCGTCTCTGCATCCACCTTGAACAGGGCGACCGGCTGGGTCAGAAAAAGGTAGTGCTGGTCGCCCCTAGCGAATACGTGGAAGTCCTGACGCTGAATCATCGTGATGCTCCTGTAATGGGATGCCCGGCCATTTCGGGCTTTACTTCCTAACAGGCCGTTGAATTTTCCCCTGACGCCTTCGGCAACCGAACTCTGACAAACATGAATCGAACATTCGAAACCCCTTGCTGCGCCTTGAAACCGGATTTCAGCCGGTTTTATGGCCCCGTACTGGGGTTTGGGCTGCCTTTCGGCAACCGGTGGGCGGATTTCGCCCTACACCGTGTTCAATCGCCAGCCAAAGATCGTCGCCATTCGCGTCAGGTTGTAAGCAGCCAGGGTAAAAGTCGTTTGCGCCTTCACCTTGGCCAATCCGATAAAACAGGTCTTGCGAAGTCCAGCGACTGTCTTCGCCCAACCAAAGATTTCTTCAATTCGTTTGCGCACGCGCAAGCTGACGCCGTAACCGGCATGGCGCGTCGTGCGTCCATCAATCGCCCCGTGGGTCTTCTGGGCAACGTGCGGGGTGATGCCTTGCGCTCGCATTGCCTTGACGAAACCAGCGGTGTCGTAATTCTTGTCGGCCCCCAAGGTAGAACCCCGTTTCAACGAGCGTTTGGCCATCACCGCCGCCGCTTCGCGTTCGGCTTTGCCCGTCGCCAGCGTCGTTTCCACATCCACCGCCAAGCCATTCCGATTCTCCATCAGGGCGTGACCCATGAAGCAGAGCCTGGCTTTATCGCCCTTGGATTTCTTGAACAGACGGGCATCCGGATCGGTGGTCGAGGCATGCGTGTCGTTCTTGCGCTCTTCACCCGTGAAATCCACCGTTGCATTACGGCCGCCATCCTCCGGTGGCTTGCCGGAACCATCCTTGGCCTTGAAACTCTTCGCCGACGCCCAGGCTTCAATCAGCGTGCCATCGACCGAGAAGTGCTCGGACGAGACCAGTCCGTGCCACTGCGCCAAACCCAGCACCTTGCCGAAGAAGGCGCGCGCCACCGTTTCGTTGAGCAGGCGGTCCCGATTCTTCGTGAACGTACTGTGATCCCAGACCTTGTCATCCATATTCAGGCCAACAAACCAGCGATAGAGCAGGTTGTAGTCAATGTGCTGCACCAGTTGCCGCTCAGACCGAATCGAGTACAACGTCTGGATCAGACTGGCCCGCAGCAGCCGCTCCGGCGGAATCGACGGGCGCCCCGTCTTGGCGTACAGCTCTTCGAAGTCCGCATGCAGCGTCGCCAGAAGACCATCTACCAACATCCGCAATTTGCGCAACGGATGAGAGGCAGGAATCCGCTGCTCCAAGGTTCGGTAGCTGAACATCTCCGATTGGCTTATGTCGGCACTGCGCATGAAATCGCTACCTCGTTGAATTCGAAAGACAAATTATACCATTTGCATGGAATTTGCGGGGTTTTTCAACGGCCTGTTAAACCGAGGGCGTGATCAGGCCATCCGCAGGGGTGGCCGCAGCTTATGCTCCTATGCTCCCTGCAACGGCTCGCCTTCGAAGACTCCCTGCGCCCGGTTTTTTCCGACGGAGTGCCAGGGGAAACAGCGGCCATTCATGGCGATATAGACGCCGGGTTTGACCAG
>RRZU012003910.1_pt1 | contig 19726 bp, 11 predicted proteins | sample 2165561 | NCBI WGS metagenome assembly RRZU01 (sample SAMN10456909, study PRJNA506462) | wastewater metagenome | isolation source: wastewater sludge | place: USA: Moscow, Idaho | reverse complement strand
CTTCCACTGCATCCTCGATCGTGGCACCGCCCTGCTGATGGTGTACTCCGAAGGCGACCCTGCCCTCGACTACATGCAACTGATGCTGGGCAAGGAAATGAAGAGGATTGCCAGCTACCCGAACTTCGCCGAGATCCGCATGCCGGGAGCCGATCACACCTTCACCGCGCGCCATCACCGCGACGAACTGATCGCCGCCCTGCGCCGTTGGGCCGATGCCCACTTCGCCGCCTGAAACGCTCGCGCCGATCACGCTGGCAAACATCGCCGAACTGCTCGACAAGGCGCCTGCCCCACTGCTGTCCGGCGACGACCTCCACCTCTGGCTGCTGCCCCTCCCGATTGAGCACGAGGCGCTGCGGCAAACGATCGAAAAGCTCCCCGCTGCCGCCGAGCGTGCCAGCGCCGCCCGCCGGGTGTTCGCCGCAGACCGATTGCGCCAGATACAATCTCGCGGCCTGCTGCGACACCTGCTCGGGTATTACCTCGCACGCGACCCGCAAGGCCTCGACTTCATCACCAACGACTACGGCAAACCAGCACTGAGTACGGCCGGCGGACTGCAGTTCAATCTTTCCCACTGCCGGGATCGCGTTCTCATCGGGCTGACCCGCCGGCTACCGATCGGCGTAGACCTTGAGCGCATCCGCCCCTTGCCCAACCGGTACGCGCTCGCCACCCACTGTTGCAGCGCCGACGAATTGAACTGGCTGGCCGGCAGGTCAGCAAGCGACCAGGACCGGGATTTCTTCCGCATCTGGACCGCCAAGGAAGCCGTCCTCAAAACCCTCGGCACAGGCCTCGCCCGCCCGCCCGAGCAGGTCACGATCAGCCTTCCCAATACCGACTCCGGATTCGCCAGGGTGACCGGAGCGGGTTCGCCCTGGACGCTCTTTTCCACCTGCCCCGACGCCGACCACGCCATCGCCGCGGGCATCCGGGCAGTCATCAGCCGCGGACAGATTCGTTGCTTCCACGTCGCAGGCGAGCGCCTTGATCAGTAGCCAGGGTTGTCAGGAATATATTTGAAGTGCCCACGGCAGTGTACTAAATGTACTAGACTGTATGAACAGATTCGACCCCATGGTACCGGAGAAAATGCCAGCAAGAGGTCGAGCGCAGAGGCCAGCCGGAACCGCAGCGGCGGGCGGCAAGCCCATAAGAACAAAGCAATCCACAGGGTCAGGGAGAGATCATGTCTTGCCAATTCAGCGATGCCGCCTGTTCGGAACAGGCGGCGCGGCCGTTACCCGTCCATCATCAGAGCTGCCCGGCTCCTCACCGAACGCAGGCCCAGGAACGAATCTGGTTCCTGGAGCAAGCCTATCCTGGCCACGCCCTCCTCCGCGTCGCCAGCGGCGCACGCATCGTCGGGTCTCTCTGCACAGACGCACTGCAGAATGCCATTGACCGGGTCTGCGCTCGTCACGACGTGCTTTGGAGCAGCTCCGGAGCCCCGCCGCAAACGCTCTTTGCCACCAGCCCTGCACTGACCGTCGACAGTCTCTCGGAAACGCCCGGCAGCGCAGCCCACGCACACGCGCGCCAGCGCTGGATCGCCGTCAACACAGGAACGCCGCAGGATCTCGGCCAGCCGCCGCTGCTCCGGGCACACCTGCTGCGCCTCGCCGATACCGAGCACTTGCTGCTGCTGTGCGCCCACCGCTACATCTGTGACGAGGAAGCTCTCGAACTGCTGCTCGGAGAGATCGCGCACAGCCTTGACGGCAGCCTGTCAGACGCTCCGGCGGCACCGACCTTCGCCGATTTCGTTGCCTGGCAACACCCGCAGCAGGCCACCCTCCTCGCCCACTGGACAGAACGGCTCGCCGGTGCGACGGCGCTGCTGGAACTGCCGACCGACCACGCCCGTCCAGCGATCCGGAGCTACCAGGGCGCCAGCCTGCCGCTGCCGCTGCCAGCGCCGCTCGTAGACCGTTTGCGCGCACTCGCGGCAAGGCACGCGCTGGACCTGCCAGGGGTATTCCTGGCGGCTTTTGCCGCCCTGCTGCAGCGCCACAGTGGCCAGAACGACCTGGTGATCGGCCTGCGCAGCAGCTACCGGGCGCAAGCGCCCTTTTCCCGGCTGGTCGGCCCGCTCGACAACATCCTCGCGCTACGCCTGCAGATCTCGGCCGACGCCGACACCGACACCCTGCTGCAGCGCTGCGGCGAAGCCCTCGCGGATGCCCGCGCACATGCCGGACTGCCCTTCGAGCGCCTCATCGAAGCCCTGCAGCCCAGCCGCAACCTCGGCTACGCACCGGTCTGCCAGGTGCTCTTCGACTACCACACGGCGCCCCCCGTGACGCTGCCGGCCGGCGCCGTCACGCTGCACCCCTTCGCCGTCGATCTCGGCAGCGCCGACCATGACCTGAGCCTGCGTGTCGACGAGGATGGCGACCATCTCGTCGCCCGCCTGATCTATGATCCGGCGCTGTTCGACGAAACCACCCTGCAGCGACTTGCCGGCCACTATCTGAACCTGCTCGACGATCTCGCCGCCGACACCCGCAAACCAGCGGCCACGCTGCGCCTGCTTGGCGACAGCGAATGGCGGCAGCTTGTCGACGAGTGGAACGCCACCGACGGCGACTACCCGGCCGATTCGTCGCTATCGCGCCTTTTCGAGATACAGGCGGACCGCAGTCCCGACGCGCCGGCCATTCTCGGCGTCGGCACGGGTCTGAGCTACCGGGAACTCGACCAACGTTCCAGCCAGCTTGCGCACCACCTGCGCCAGATCGGCGTCGGACATGAAACCCTGGTCGGCGTCTCGATGGAACGCTCCCCCGAGTTGTTCGTCGCCGTCCTGGCGATTCTCAAGGCGGGTGGCTGCTACGTGTCGATCGACCCCGGCTACCCTCGTCATCGCGTCTCCGCCATGCTCGCAGACAGCGCCGTCGCACTGCTTCTCACCAAGACGCGCTGGCTGGCGGCACTGCCCCCCCAGCACGCCGAGGTGCTCTGTCTCGACCGCGACTGGCCGGCAATCGCCCGCCAGGCATCCACTCGCCCGCTCAGCCCGGCTGGCGCCGCCAGCCTGTGCTACGTGGTGTTCACCTCGGGTTCGACCGGGCGACCGAAGGGCGTCCTGGTCGAGCAGCGCCAGCTCCTCAACCGCCTGGCCTGGATGTGGCGGGAATATCCCTTCGTTGCCGGCGATGTCTCCGCCTGCAAGACCGCCCTCAACTTCGTCGATTCGCTGTGGGAACTGCTCGGCCCCTTGCTGCAGGGCGTGCCGAGCCTGCTCATCCCGCAACCGGTGCTCCTCGATCCACAGGCCATGGTCGCCCTGCTCGCCGAATACCGCGTCACCCGGATGATGCTGGTCCCGTCGCTGCTGCGCATGCTGCTCGACGCGCACGAAGTGAGTAATGCCCCCAACCAGCTCGCCGCCCGCCTGCCGCTGTTGCGCGAATGGTGCATCGGCGGCGAACCTCTTGGTATCGAACTCGCCCGGCGCTTCGCACGGGCACTGCCGGGACGTCTGCTGCTCAACCTCTACGGCCTCTCGGAAGCCTTCGATGCCTGCTTCTTCGACGCCGGCCAGCTTGCCGACAGCGATACCCTGGTACCGATCGGACGCCCGCTGGCCAACGTTCAGGCCTATATCCTCGACGCCCACCGCCAACCGGTGCCGGTCGGCGTCATCGGCGAACTCTACGTGGGCGGCGCCGGACTCGCCCGCGGCTACCTCGGCAGCCCCGAATTGAGCGCCGAGAAATTCATTCCTAACCCATTCCGCAAGGAAGCCGGCGCCCGCATCTACCGCACCGGCGATCTGGCCCGCTACCGCGCCAACGGGTTCATCGATTACCTGGGCCGCAGCGACCATCAGGTCAAGATCCGCGGCTTCCGTATCGAACCCGACGACGTTGGCAGCGTCCTTTGCAGTCACCCGGACATCCTGGAAGCGGTGATCGTCGCCCGTCCCGACGCCCGCGGCGAACTCGCCCTCGCCGCCTACTATGTTGCCCGCGCAGCCAGCACCCTGGCAGCCGGCACGCTGCAGCCCTGGCTGCGCGAACGCCTGCCCGAGTACATGGTGCCCAGCAGCTACACGGCGCTGGCCGCCCTGCCGCTGACACCCAGCGGCAAAGTCGACCGCCTGTCGCTGCCCGCACCTGACAACTGTCCGCAAGCGCCGGCCGCGTCCTATCTGTCCCCGGACGACGCCACCGAGCAAGCCATCGCTGCCATCTGGCAGGCGGTGCTGCTGGTCGAGCGAGTCGACAGCACCGACAACTTCTTCGAACTGGGCGGCACCTCGCTGCGCATGCTCGAGGTCAATCGCCGCTTGTGCGAGCACCTGCATCGCGCCATCCCGGTGCTGCAGATGTACCAGTACCCGACCATACAGAGCCTGGCGCGCTCCCTCAACGCGGCAAGTGGCCTGTCATCAGCCAGCCCGCCGGCCATCCCGGCCGGTCGGGAACGCGCCATGCAGCGCCGGGAAATGCAGAATCGCTGCCCGCCCGCCGGCAGACGATCGCCCTCCTGAGCCACGGCAGTCGCGCCGCTCCCTTGAAGAGGGACGCAAACCGGACCTTCACATCCCCGCAGCCAGTCAGAACCGAGTGCCGACATGAACCAGCCCGCTGCCATCCCCCACCCCAACGACATTGCAATCGTCGGCATGAGCTGCCGCTTCCCCGACGCCAATGACGTTTCCGTTTTCTGGCGCAACCTGGAACAGGGGGTCGAATCGATCAGCTTCTTCTCCGAAGCCGAGCTGCTCGCCGCAGGCGTCGACCCCGCCCTCCTCGCCGACCCGGCCTACGTTCGCGCCGGTGCGGTGATCGACGACATCGACTGCTTCGACGCTGCCTTTTTCGGTTACAGCCCGCGCGAGGCCAGCCTGATCGAACCGCAGCAGCGGATCTTCCTCGAATGCGCCTGGGAAGCCCTCGAACGCGCCGGCTACACCCCCGCCTCGCATGGTCGTGCCATCGGCGTTTTCGCCGGCTCGGCGATGAACGGCTACCTGATCTACCACCTCGCCACCCGCCCGGACGTGGCACCGTCGTTGTTCGACTTCCAGATCCAGATCGGCAACGACAAGGACTACCTGACCACCCGTGTCTCCTACAAGCTCAACCTCACCGGCCCGAGCATCAACATCCAGTCCGCTTGCTCGACCTCGCTGGTGGCGGTGCATGTCGCCTGTCAGAGCCTGCTCAACGGCGAGTGCAATCTGGCGCTGGCCGGTGGCATCTCGATTGCCGTTCCGCACCGGATCGGCTACCTCTACCAGGAAGGCGGCGTCAATTCCGCCGACGGGCACTGCCGGGCTTTCGACACCGATGCCCGCGGCACGGTGCTCGGCAGCGGTGCCGGCGTCGTCGCGCTCAAGCGTCTCGCCGACGCCCTCGCCGACGGCGACCACATCCACGCCGTGATCAAGGGCTCGGCGGTGAACAACGACGGCAACGCCAAGGTCGGCTACACCGCTCCCAGCGTCAGCGGCCAGGCGGCCGTGGTCGTCGAGGCTCTGGCCATGGCCGGACTGACGGCCGACACCATCGGCTACATCGAAACGCACGGCACCGGCACGCCAATGGGCGACCCGATCGAGATACAGGCCCTCACCCAGGCCTTTCGCGAAAGCAGCACGCGCCAGGGTGACTGCGCGATTGGCTCGGTGAAGACCAACATCGGCCACATGGACGTCGCCTCGGGCGTCGCCGGGCTGATCAAGACCGCGCTGATGCTCGAGCATCGGCGCATTCCCGCGTCGCTGCACTACCGCCGGCCGAACCCGGAAATCGACTTTGCCAACAGCCCGTTCTACGTGAACAGCACGCTTGCCGAGTGGACACAGCCGGTCTGCCGCGCGGGTGTCAGCTCCTTCGGTCTCGGCGGAACCAATGCACACGTGCTGCTCGAGGAGGCCCCAAAGCGTGCCGCCGCCAGCGCATCGCGCGCCTGGCAGTTGATCCTCCTGTCGGCACGCACGCCCGGCGCCCTCGACCGCATGACCGAACGTCTTGCCGATCATCTGCGCGCCGATCCGGCGCAGCCCCTCGCCGACATCGCGTTCACCCTGCAGACCGGCCGCGAACGCTTCGCGCACCGGCGCATGCTGGTCTGCCGCGACCACGACGGGCTCGTACAGGCGCTGCTCGCGGGCGACTGCCAGCGCGGTGCCGAAGCGGTCTGCGAACGGCAGAACCGGCCCGTGGTTTTCATGTTCCCCGGCCAGGGCGCCCAGTATCTGGGAATGGGGCGCGAGTTGTACGACGCCGAGCCGCTGTTCCGCGCGGAGGTGGACCGCTGCGCCGAAATCCTGATCCCCCACCTTGGCCAGGATCTTCGGCGCCTGATCTGGCCAGCTCGCGAGGCCAGCGCAGCAGCGCTGCAGCAGACCTGGATCGTCCAGCCGGCGCTGTTTGTCATCGAATACGCACTGGCGCGCCTGTGGATCAGTTGGGGCATCCGCCCGGCGGCGATGATCGGCCACAGCATCGGCGAGTACGCCGCGCTCTGCCTGGCCGAAGTGATGAGCCTCGCCGACGCCCTCAGGCTGGTGGCCGCGCGCGGCCGCCTGATGCAGGAGATGCCGGCTGGCAGCATGCTCGCCGTCGACCTGCCGGAAAGCGCCCTCGTCGATCTCGAAGCCCGCGGTCTGGCGCTGGCCGGGGTCAACGCGCCCGACCGCTGCGTCCTTTCCGGACCGACCGAGGCAATCGCCGCCTGCCAGCAACAGCTCGACGCCAGCGGCCAGCCAAGCCACCTGCTGCACACCTCGCACGCTTTCCATTCGGCGATGATGGAGCCGATCCTCGAGCGCTTCACCGCCGTGGTCGCAACGATCCCGCTGCAGGCGCCGCGCCTGCCGGTGGTCTCCAACCTCAGCGGCACCTGGCTCAGCGCCACGCAGGCCTGCGACCCGGCGTATTACGCCAGGCACCTGCGGCATGCCGTGCGCTTTGCCGATGGCATCGGCTGTGCCGCCGGCGACGGCGACCCGCTGTTTCTGGAAGTCGGCCCTGGCCGCACCCTCGGGACGCTCGTCCAGCAATGCGCGGCAAGCTCCGGCAGCGAGGGTGCGCTATGGTCGATGCGCCACCCGCAACAGCAGGAACCCGACCAGGCGATGCTGCTCGCCACCCTCGGTAAGCTCTGGCTGGCCGGGGTCAACGTCGATTGGGCCGGCTTCCATGCCAATGAAACGCGTCGCCGCGAGCCCTTGCCGGGCTACCCCTTCGAACGCCAGCGCCACTGGATCGAACCCGGTCGACTAGTGGCGCAGGCGGCGGACGAGCACCCGCCGACACGGGCAACACCAGGCAAGCGCCCTCTCGCCGACTGGTTCTACCTGCCCGCCTGGAAACAGAGTCCCCTCCCCGCCGGCAACACGCCGGCCAAAGGGCCGTGGCTACTGTTCACCACCGGCGAGGGCTTCGGCGAACATCTCGCTGGGCGGCTGCAAGCGGACGGACAGGCGGTGATCCGGGTTCTCCCCGGTATCCAGGCTGGCTGGAGTGGTGAGCGACGCTACACCCTCGACCCGGCACGGCGCGCCGACTACGACAGCCTGCTGGCAGCGCTGGCCAGCGCCGACCAACTGCCGAAGAGCGTCCTGCATGCCTGGAACCTGGCACCGGCTGCCGGCGACCCCGACCGGGACAGCTTTACCCGCGCCCAGGATCTCGGCTTCAACAGCCTGCTCTATCTTGCGCAGGCACTGGGCGACCGCGACTATACCGAAGCGCTCAGAATCGGCGTCCTCGGAACCGGCATCCAGGCTCTGACACCGGGCGAACAGCCCATTGCCGAACGTGCCGGCGTACTTGCCGCCTGCATCGTCATCGCCCAGGAATACGCCAATGTCGACAGCCGCTGCTACGACCTGCACCCCCCGGCCGTCGGTTCCGCTGCCGAGCAGGCACTCGGCCGTCAAATCCTGCGCGAAATCGGCAGCGACGCGCCGGATGCCATCGTCGCCTACCGCAACGGCGTGCGCTGGGTGCAGCACTACCAGCCACGGCATCTGAAGCCCGTCGCCGGCCCGCCGGCCCGCCTGCGCCCGCAGGGCGTCTACCTGATCAGCGGCGGGCTCGGCGCGATCGGCTACGCGCTCGCCGAAGATCTCGCACGCAGCGTGCAGGCGCGCCTGATCCTGACCGGCCGCAGTGCCCTGCCAGCGGCCGCCGAGTGGGATACCTGGATCAGCACGCACGGAACCGGGCACCCGTGCAGCCAGCGCATCGCGCGCGTGCGCGCCCTCGAAGGGCTCGGTGCCGAAGTGCTCGTCATCAGCGCCGACGTCGCCGACGCTGCCGCCATGACGCGCGCGCTGGCGCAGGCCAGGAGCCACTTCGGACATATCGACGGCGTCATTCACGGCGCCGGCATCGTCGCCGAGCAAGCCTTCCTGGCCGTGCAGGACACCCGGCCAAAGCACTGCGCCGAACACTTCCGTCCCAAGGTGGACGGCCTGCTGGTGCTGCACCGCTTGCTGCGCGACGACCCGCCAGACTTCTACGTACTGCTCTCGTCGATCTCGGCGGTGCTCGGCGGCCTCGGTTATGCCGCCTACGCCGCCGCCAACGCTTATCTCGACGCCTACGCTGTGCGCGCATCGCGACAGTCTGGACCCGCCTGGCTATCCATCGGCTGGGATGCCTGGCTCTCCGCCGCGAACTCGGGCAGGCACGGCATGGGCGCGGTCGTCAATGCACTGGCAATGACCACCGAAGAAGGCGTGGACGCCTTTCGCCGCATCCTCGCCGCCGACCTCGGCGCACAGGTGCTGGTATCCACCAGCGATCTCTCGACGCGCATCGCGCAATGGGTCAAACGCAAGCCGCGCGACGTCGCTACCGCAGCGGCCGAAGCCGCTCCGAGCGTCATTTACGCCACCGCCATGCAGACGGCAATTGCCCGCGTCTGGGAAAGCGTCCTCGGCGTCAGCCAGATTGCCGCGCAGGACAACTTCTTCGACCTGGGTGGCGATTCACTGCTCCTGATGGACGTCATCGCTCGCCTCAAGGCCGGCTACGGCGTCGTCCTCAATCCGCGCGAAATCATGTTCCAGACCCTGGCCCAGCTCGCCGCCCAATGCGAGGAACGACAGGCCGCGCAGTGCGCCGCGGTGGCTGCCCCGGCTACCGCCCCTGCCACGGCAGTCGGGGCAGCGCCGGAAGCAGAACGTAAGGGCGGCCTGTTCGGCGCCTTGAAGCGCAAGATTCGCGGATAAGGATCAGCAAGCGCTGCCGGTCGCGAGCACAGGCAAGAAGAAGTGGATGCCGAAAACACCAGAAGCCGGATTTTCCGGCAAGACCCACTGCTCCTCGATTTGGCCGGACTGAGCCCTTTCACCTCCTTCCTCAAATATAATGGCGGGCAATTGCCCTTTTTGCCGGACGCCCTGTTGCCTACTGCCCTACGCTGGTTGATCTATCCGATTCTTGTGGTTCTCGGAATTGTTGCAATGGCCACCGCGATGCTGGTCATTGTCCTGAGCCTGGCCTACCCGAACCTGCCGTCGCTGGAGATTCTGACCGACTATCGGCCGAAAATCCCACTGCGGGTGTATACCGCGGATGACTATCTGCTCGGCGAGTTTGGTGAAGAGCGCCGGGCGGTCGTCAGCATCCAGGATGTTCCGGCGATCATGAAGCAGGCCATCCTGGCAGCAGAGGACGAGCGCTTTTATCAGCACGGCGGGGTCGATACGCTGGGTGTCCTGCGTGCGCTGTACGCCAACCTGTTGAGCGGTGGCAAGCGCCAGGGCGCATCGACGATCACCCAGCAGGTCGCCAAGAATTTCTTCCTTTCCTCGGAAAAAACCTATACCCGCAAGCTTTACGAAGCGCTGCTGTCGTTCAAGATCGAGAGCAATCTCAGCAAGGACCAGATCTTCGAGCTGTACATCAACCAGATATTTCTCGGGCAACGCGCCTACGGTTTCGCCGCTGCCGCCCAGATCTATTTTGGCAAACCGCTTGCCGACCTGACCGTCGCCGAAGTGGCCATGCTTGCCGGACTGCCGAAAGCGCCCTCCGCTTACAACCCGGTGGTCAATCCAAAGCGCGCCCGCATCCGCCAGCAGTATGTCCTGCACCGGATGAACGAGCTTGGCTTCATCAACGATCAGCAGTACCGGGCTGCGCTTGATCAGGCATTGGTGATCCGGCGCGACGTCAGCGAGACACCGATGCACGCCGAGTTTGTCACCGAAATGGCACGCCAGATTGCCGCCGAGCGTTTTCCCGATGATGTCTATACGCGCGGCCTGCGCGTCTACACGACGATCCTCAAGGAGGATCAGGAAGCGGCTTACCTCAGCGTCCGCCGCGGGGTGATGGACTACGACCGCAGGCATGGTTACCGCGGTGCCGAGGCCTACGTCGACATCGCTGAGATCAAGTCGGAACAGGACGAAGCGCTGGATGAATTGCTGCTGGATTTCCACGATCCGGACGACCTGCACCCAGCCATCGTGCTGCAGGCCGACACCAGGAAGATTCGTGCCTACCGCCGTGGCGGCGAAGTCGTCACCATCAGCGGCGACGGCCTGAAGTTTGCTGCCCGCATGCTTGACGAGAAGGCACCGCCCAACAAACGCCTGCGTCGTGGTGCGGTCATTCGCGTCCAGGCGGACGAGAAGAACAACTGGCGTATCGTGCAAATGCCGGAAGTGGAAGCCGCATTCCTGGCTGCCGATCCGCGCGACGGCGCGATCCGCGCGCTGGTTGGCGGCTTCGACTTCAACCGCAACAAATTCAATCATGTCACGCAGGCATGGCGGCAGCCCGGATCGAGCTTCAAGCCCTTCATCTATTCTGCCGCACTGGAAAAAGGCTTCACGCCCGCTTCCGTGATCAATGACGAACCGATCAGTTTTCCCTCCGCCGTGACCGGCAGCCAGGCCTGGGAACCCAAGAACTACGACGGCAAGTACGAAGGCCCGATGCGCATGCGCACAGCGCTGGCCAAATCGAAGAACATGGTCTCGATCCGTCTCCTGCAGGCGAGCGGCGTACACTTTGTCCAGGATTACATTACCCGTTTCGGCTTCGCGGCGAACAAACACCCGCCCTACCTGACCATGGCCCTGGGTGCAGGCTCGGTGACGCCCTGGGAAATGGTCACCGCCTACGCCGTTTTTGCCAACGGCGGCTACCGCATTCGACCCTACGTCGTGCGCGAGATCCAGGACAACAAGAGGCAGGTGCTTGCGCGCGCGGAACCGATCACTGCCGGCGAGGAAAGCCTGCGCGCGATCGACCCGCGTAACGCCTACCTGATGGACAGCATGCTGCGCGACGTCACCATTTATGGAACGGCGGCGCGTGCTGCGGCGACGCTGAAGCGCCGGGATCTCGCAGGCAAGACGGGAACCACCAATGAGCACGTCGATGCCTGGTTCTGCGGCTACCAGCAAACGCTCGTTGGCTGCTCGTGGATCGGCTTCGATCAGCCGCGCAACATGGGCGCTGGCGAAACCGGCGGCACCGCTGCCCTGCCTGCCTGGATCAGCTATATGGCCAGGGCGCTCAAGGATGTTCCGGAGGCATTCCTCCCGGCTCCCGAGGGCATCGTCTCGGTCGCTTCGCAGGCGAGCGGCAAGGGTCCGGCCGAAGAACTGTTCTACCAGGAAAATGCGCCAGCCGAACTGGAACCTGAGCCGCCCGCCGACCAAAGCAGCAAGCCGGAAGACTGACGCTCAAGGCCTTTCCCGGCACCCCGATCATCAGAGAGGGTGTCCTTCGAGCAGGCTCGGAGCAGGGTGCATGTGTCGCCGATGTGACTCGCATGGCGAATCCCGTAGCAACTGTGCACTACTTCCTTTCACCTGCAGCACCAGATCCGCGACACTTATTTCAGAGGTCAAGGCCTGCATCTTCTGACCTTTCAGCCTTGGTGTCGGCAGTGGGCGCCAGGTCGACTGCTCAGCCGCTGCGAATCTGGCCCGCCTGTCCGATGCGAGAGTCGGGCGAACATGGAGGTCGAAATGAAAGTGTTGATGGTTGTGGAAGGCGGGGATTGCGCACTGCTGATCCAGCCCGAGGATGAGGAAGGCCGGGCGCTGCTGGCCGCCTTCGGAGTAGCCGGCGAGTTCAGGGCGAGGCTCGGCAGTTGTACGGATTCGCCTGGCGTATCCGCGGCACAGTTCGCTGCAATCTACGAGGGAGCGCCTGCCACTCTCGATTGAAGAAAACCCCGGAAGGCGCGGACCTTCCGGAGGAGGGGGATCATGATGCTGCCAGAGCCGCAGGCAGTCCCGCCTATCCCATTGCCGTCTGCCCCGGTCGTGCCCGCAAGGAAGATCCGGGCAACGTGTTACACTCCGGCGTCAGAATTTCCGGCACGGCCCAAGAATGCCACCCGCGAATACCCCGCCTGTTTCCTCCTTGCGTATCTATTTCCGGCTGCTTGGCTATCTGCGCCCTTTCGTCGGCCTGTTCCTGATCAGCCTGCTGGGTTACCTGATGTTCGCCTCATCGTCCCCGATGATGGCTGCGATTCTGAAGTATTTCGTCGACGGACTGAATGCAGGTAGCGGCGCGACGCAACTGGCAGTTCCGCAGTTCGGCGAGATCGACCTGATCTATGGCATGCCCCTGCTGCTGGTGATGGTCGTCACCTGGCAAGGGATAGGCTCCTTCCTCGGCTCCTACTACCTGGCGAGGGTTTCGCTGGGTCTGATCGACGATTTGCGGCGCGCCCTTTTCGACAGCCTGTTGCGCCTTCCGAACACCTATTTCGACCAGCACAACTCCGGGCATCTGATCTCGCGTATCACCTACGACGTGACGATGGTCACCGGCGCGGCGACCGAAGCAATCAAGGTGGTCATACGAGAAGGGATGACGGTCTTCTTTCTGTTCGGCTATCTGCTGTGGATGAACTGGAAACTGACCCTGGTGCTGGTCGCCATCCTGCCGGTCATCGCTCTGATGGTCAGTCGCGCCAGCCGGAAGTTTCGCAAACAGAGCCGGAAAATACAGGCCGCAATGGGTGACCTGACGCATATCGCGTCGGAAACCATCCAGGGCTACCGGGTAGTGCGCAGTTTCGGCGGCGAGGATTACGAATCGGCTCGCTTTCGGGCAGCGAGCGCGGATAACACCGCCAAGCAGTTGCGCATGGTCAAGACCGTTGCCAGCTACACACCGGCGCTGCAGTTTGTCACCTTCAGCACGATGGCTGCGCTGCTGATGCTGGTGCTGTTGCTGCGCGGTGATTCATCGGCCGGCGACCTGGTCGCTTACATTACCGCAGCCGGCATGTTACCGAAGCCGATTCGCCAGATTTCCGAAGTCAGCGCAACGATTCAGAAAGGACTGGCGGGCGCCGAGAGCATCTTCGCCCAACTCGATGAAGTCCCTGAACCGGATCATGGCCATTTCGAAAGGGATCGTGTCAGCGGTCATCTGCAGGTCAGGGACCTCTCTTTTGTCTATGCCGGGAGTACGCAGTGCGTGCTCGACAGGGTCAGCTTCTCGGTCGAGCCCGGGCAGATGGTGGCGCTGGTCGGGCGCTCGGGAAGCGGCAAGTCGACGCTGGCCAACCTGATCCCCCGCTTCTATCACCACGACTCCGGCCAGATCCTGATCGACGGCGTCGACGTCGAGGACTATACCTTGCGCAATCTGCGCCGGCACATTGCGCTGGTGACGCAGCAGGTGGTGCTGTTCAATGACAGCATCGCCAGCAACATCGCCTATGGGGACCTGTCGACTGCGCCGCGGGCGGCGATCGAAAGGGCCGCCGAGGCGGCCTTTGCCAGCGAGTTCATCGACCGCCTGCCGGACGGCTACGACACGCTGATCGGTGAAAACGGCGTGATGCTGTCGGGCGGACAACGCCAACGCCTGGCAATTGCCCGGGCGTTGCTCAAGGATGCGCCGATCCTGATTCTCGACGAGGCGACTTCGGCGCTCGACACCGAATCGGAACGGCACATCCAGGATGCACTCGACCGGGTGATGGCCGGGCGAACGACGCTGGTCATCGCGCATCGTCTGTCGACCGTCGAAAAGGCCGACCTGATCCTGGTCATGGAACAGGGGCGCATTGTCGAACACGGCACCCACCCGGAGTTGCTGGCCGCCAATGGCCACTACGCGCGCCTGCACGCCAAGCAGTTCCATTCAGAAAACCTGGAACCCTGCGATGATGACGCCAGCCAGCATGGCGATGAAAGTAGCCCGCCAGATTCATGCGGTACTCGCCGGGCGCAACAGGATGATCGTTTCCAAGGAGGCCGTGAAAGCCTTGGCCGAAGCGCTGCAGCAGGCCGAAAATGAGCCCGTCCCAAGCGGGCTTTGTTTCGTCTACACTGCCGGAAAGGAGATGACCATGAGCACCGTGACGTTCGACACCCAGGAATTCGTTGCCAAACTGCGGGCGGCAGGCTTTGATGAAAAACAGGCCGAAGCCGTGGTGCGTGTCGTCGCGGACGCGCAGTCCCATCTGGTCACCCGCGAGCATTTCGACGTCAAGCTGGAATTGCTGGAAACCAAGATCGACGCCAAGTTCGACAAGCTTTCGTGGATGATGGGCATCCTGATCGCGCTGGCCATCGCCAACTTCGCCAAGCAGTTCTTCTGATCTACCCGCGCTTACCCGCCGGGCCCGCCTGCGACGCCGCGACTGCTTGAACTGCGGCGCAGCCTCAGGCCGCCGGCAGGTGATCGTCAAGCCAGCGCCGGAGAACCGAAGCGGCCGGCCAGTTGCGCAGCAGGCGGGCACGATCACGCTGCCAGGCACGCGCATGCGCCACCGGCAAGCGATGCTGAATGACACCGTCCAGATCGATGAGCAGGACGCGCCCCGCATCCCACAGCAGATTCGTCGCCTTGAGGTCACCGTGGCTGATGCGCTGCCGGTGCATCGACTCGAACAGATGCAGAATGGCCCGCGCCTCGGCAGCGGGCGGTGCATGCTCGGGAGATAAATGCGCCAGCAGATTCGGCCCCGGGCAATATTCGCAGACCAGCCAGGCGCGCCGGCGCAGTGGCCCGCAGCGTTCCTCGAGCAGCGCCAGCGGCGCCGGCGTCGGAATTCCGAGAAACTGCAGCCGATGCCCTTCCCGCCAGGAATGCCAGGCCCGGCTCGGGCGCCACAAGCGGCCGAGCGCATGCCTCAGACCCTTGAGATTGTAGCGCTTGATCAGCAGCATGCGTTCATCGATGAGCACACTGGCGACCGTGCAGGTGCCGCCGTCCTTCAAGGGCCGGCCAGCGCTGATCGCGCGGTCCGGCGCAGCCAGCAGCGGCGCCAGCGCTTTGGCATCCTGGCGAAGCACCGCGCAGAAGCGGGTGACGCTCTGCTCGACGGCGAATAGCGTGCAATCGCGCACGGTCTTGGCCAGAAAGTCGCGCAAACGCCAGGCCCTGACGCGCGCGATCTGTTCGTGCAAGTCCGCCAGATCGGGCGACACCTCCCCTGCCCCAGCCTGATATGCCGGCAGCAGCGCCGCCAACTGCCCTTCCCATTCACCAGGCAACTGCGCCAGCAGCACGGCCAGATTGGCACAGGCATCCGCCATCGGCAGCCGCTGTGGCCGACTGACGACGCGCACCGCATCGCCATCGATGACCCACAGGCGGCCGTCGTGGAGCAGAAAATTTCCGAGATGCAGGTCATCCTGCACCAACCCGGCGGCGTGCAGGCGCCCGACCAGGGTCAGCGCCGGTTCCAGAAGCGACAGCGCTTCGGTGTCACCGGCGGCGCGCCCGGCGACGCGTGCCCAGCATTCGGCCAGGCTCTCGGCCGGCTCCAGAAAGTCCGTCAACAGCGCGTGGCCACCGCCGGCCATCGGTGTCGCGACCAGCAGTGTGGGCGTTGGCACGCCGGCGAGAACGAGGGCTTCCAGGCCTGCGCGTTCCTGCCGCCAGTGCTTTTCGCTGCGGCGCCCGACAAACAGTTTGGCCAGCACCCGGCGACCCTCCAGTTCGGCCTCGCCGACCAGGCGCTTGCCGGGCAGCACGCGCAACAGGCGGTGCATGTCGAGCGGACGCCCATCGGCGAGTGCCACCCGGAAGGGCAGCGCCGGATGGCGTCCGGCGGTCTGCAGGGTACTGGCCAGGGTCAGTGCGTCCAGGGTCATGTCACTCGATGAGGCCAGTGGGTAATGGACAAGTTCGGCAGGCCGGCGGCGCCTACCCGGATTTCCGGCAGCAGTCGGTCATGTCATTTCTCCCGCCGCGGACTTGCGTGCAAAACGTGTCTGCAGGCGTTGCCTTTCGTTCGCCAGAGAAGCAAGTAGCGGCGCTTCCTCACGCAACAGCAGGCGTAGCGGCCGGGCAAAATACGCCGCCAGAAAGCGCAACAGGTCACGCTTGGTGAGACCGATGTCGAGTACCGAAAAATAGAGGGCGGCGAGATCCTTGTCGCGCCAGCGGCGTGGCGTCCTGGCCCGGATCTGGGCACGATGCAGGTCGATCAGCGACAATCGGAAGTGCTCTGGCGTCGGCGGCGGGTCGAGATGGAGCAGGAAATGACAGAGATAGAAGTCACGATGGTTGACGCCACCCTGGTGCATCCGCCTTGCCGCGTCGGCCACACGGCCGATCAGCGCACGCTTCAGGCGAACGGCGGGGGAATGCTTCACCCAGTCGAGACAGTAATCCTCGAGACTGACCGTCGGTGCCAGTTCCTCGGTGACGATGAACGAGCGTTGCCGTGCCGGATTGCAGCCGCAGCGGCCGAAGGCGACGGCGCGCATGCTGTCGATGCCGAGTTCCTGCAGCCGCCGGATCGCCCGCCATTCGTTCTGTGCACCGAGCACCGGCAAACGCAGCGAGAGGAGATTCTTGAAAATCTCTGCCCAACCGATGCCGCGATGGATCTTGACGAAATAAGTACGTCCCGCGACTTCGCTGCGCAAGGTGCGGCGCGCCTCCAGTTCGCGAAAGACCTGGCCTTCGAGCGCCTCGACGGCGACGAAAGGATCCTGCCCCTCCCAGAGCGTGCGAAAGGGTTCGTCGAGAAAGCACTCGTCCGTGTTCATTGCCGGTCTTTCAGGATCACCTCGGCCGCCCTTTCGGCATTGCTGTAGATGTCGGCATGCTCGGCAAAGGCCAGGCCATTCTGCTGCCAGCGCCGGCGCGCTGCTTCGTCACGGAGCATCCGCGTCAGTGATTGATCGAGGCACGCCTGTTCGAAAGGTTCGGGAACGACCAGACCAGCGTCGGCCTCGACCAGGTAATGCGCGTAACCACAGACGGCGGTGGTCAACACCGGCAGGCCGGCAACCAGCGCTTCGAGCAACACCGTGCCAGTGTTCTCGTGGTAGGCAGGGTGAATCAGCAGGTCGGCGCCGAGCAGAAAACGCAGGATGTCGCTGCGCCCGCGCAGGATGCTGACGCGCTCGGCAAGTCCGAGCGCGCGCGCCTGGCTGCAGAAGAGCCGGGCATCATCGTCGCCAATGGCGATCAGCCGGCAACGGCCGCGAAGCGCGGCCGGCACGGCGGCAAGCGCTCTCAGGCTGCGATCCAGCCCCTTGGTCTTGAAACCGGAACCGATCTGCAGCAACAGCAGATCGCTCGCCTGCAGAGCAAACTCGTGGCGGAATTCGGCCCGGATTGCCGGGGCCTCGGCCGGTGCCCGCCGGTCTCTCGAGATGCCTGGTGGCAACAGGTGGAAGCGCGCATCGGGGGTACCGTAGTACTGCTGGAAGAGCGGCTTCTGCAGTGGCGAAATCAACAGAATCTCGGTTCGCCCAGGTGCTGCAAAAACCGCACGCTCGTACGCCGAGAAATGGCGGTAACGCGCCGAAATCCGGTACAGGGGATTGCGCAGCGAGCGCGTCCTGGCCTGGTCTTCATAACAGGGGTCGGCAGCAAAATAGACGTCGAGGCCCGGCATCTTGTTGAAGCCGACGACGCGGTCGGCCGGATGTTTCGCCAGATCGATCCCGACCCAGCGGCTGAACTTCGCATAGCGGCGCGGATTGGTCAATGCCCGGACCGGCACCAGGACCACCTCGAAACCGGCAGGAACGTCTCCGCGCCATTCCAGGGTGTACACCCGAACGAGGTGGCCGCGCGCCTGGCAGGTGAGCGCAATGCGCAGAAAATCCCGCTGCAGGCCGCCGAATGGAAAGTATTTGTACAGGCAGAAGGCAATCTGCATCAATCCCTGCCCGCGCCGCTGTGGCCCGCCGCGCGCTGCGGCGCTTCTTCGCCCGCGCCGGCCGGTGCCGCCTCCGGCGGTGCGGCACTGCCGCGGCGCCGCTTGTAGCGGTTGTAAGCCCAGAGATACTGCCCTGGGCACTGGCGAATCAGATGTTCGATCTCGTGGTTGATCTGTTGCGCACGCTCCTCGATGGTGCCGCGGATCGGCTGCGTCGGTTCCTGCAGGTGGAAATGGTAACCGGCCCCCCCGGGCAGACGTTCGGCCCAGACCATGATCACGCTGGCACCGCTCTCGACCAATCGCGCGGCCAGCGTCATTGTATAGGCAGATTTCCCGAAGAAATCGAGCCAGCGACCTTCGCCCGCTTTCGGCGCCTGGTCGGGCAGTATGCCGACCGCTTCGCCGCGTTTGAGCGCCTTCAGCAGACTGCGCACCCCGGACAGGTCGGCAGCCGCCAGGTGCAACTGGGCACGCGCGCGACCAGCTTCGATCATGGCCTGCAACCAGGCCTGCCGGGGTGGCCGGTACAGGACCGTGATCGGCGCATGCGTGGACAGGTATTGCGCGGTGATCTCGAAACAGCCGAGATGCGGCGTCAGATAGAGGATCCCCTTGCCGCGCCGGGAAGCGGCCTCGACCAGTTCCCAGCCCGATACCTCGACGACGCAAGCGGCCGTCTCGGCGAGCGGTCGCAGCCAGATTCGCGCCAGTTCGAGTGCGCCCTTGCCGGCTTCGCCGATGGCCCTTGGGCGCAGCCGCCGGGTCTCGTCTGCACCGAGTGCGAGCAGCATGTTCTCGCGCATGTGCCGGCGGTAGGTCGGCGACAACAGCCAGGTCAGCCAGCCGAGGAAAGCGCCGAGCGCATGCAGCCAGGCCAGCGGCAGGCGGCTGAGAAGACGGAACAGGAGGATCACGCGTGCGTCCGAATGTGAGAAAGTTGGCAGCAGGCGGTCAGAAAGCTTTGACCCGCCGAAACAAGTAAAACTATAATTATCCATCCGCCGAGTTAATCAGGACAACTTGCAGGGCGGAGGAAGCTGCGGAAGCGGCCACCAAATACTGCTAAAGCGTCGTCTGCTCGTACCCCGGAGCCGGCCACGCAGAGCCGTCTCGGGGTTTTTCATTTGGAGCAGACCTAGCGTGAGCAAAGAGTACCTTTTTACTTCGGAATCGGTTTCCGAAGGCCATCCGGATAAAGTTGCCGATCAGATTTCCGATGCCATCCTCGACGCCATTCTGGCCGACGATCCTCCGGCCCGGGTCGCCTGCGAAACCCTCGTGTCGACCGGCCTGGTCGTCATCTCGGGAGAAATCACCACCAAAGCCCACATCAATTATCGCGAAATCGCCCAGGACGCGGTTCGCCGCATCGGCTACGACAACTCCGAAATCGGCTTCGACTACAAAAGCTGCGCCATTCTGACAGCAATCAACCGCCAATCGCCGGATATCGCACAAGGGGTCAACGAGGGCCAGGGAATCGATCTCGACCAGGGAGCCGGCGACCAGGGGCTGATGTTTGGCTACGCCTGCAACGAAACCGCGTCATTGATGCCGCTACCGATCCATTACGCGCACCGCATCATGCAGCGCCAGGCCGAGGTACGTCGCGACGGCCGCCTGCCGT
>RRZU010592553.1_pt1 | contig 19733 bp, 18 predicted proteins | sample 2165561 | NCBI WGS metagenome assembly RRZU01 (sample SAMN10456909, study PRJNA506462) | wastewater metagenome | isolation source: wastewater sludge | place: USA: Moscow, Idaho | reverse complement strand
TTAAGTGCCGCAGCATATTGGGCAAAAGGTGCCTCCGACTCCCCCGCAGAGACGCCGATAACAGAGGGAGCGTTTTGTGCTCCTGCATAAATTGTACCGCAAGAAACCTCTATCCCGTCAGCACCGTCAGCAAGCAAAGTTTCCGCTGTTTTGATGCCATCCTCTGCTTTGTAACCAAACTCGGTACCCTCAGCGATACTGATTTTCAGCCAAACCTGGAATCTTTCTCCAACAGCGCTGCGCACCGAGCTTAATATTTCTCTAATCAAACGCATTCTATTTTCCAAAGAGCCTCCGTACTCATCAGTGCGTCTGTTTATCATCGGAGAGAGAAACTGCGTAATCAAAAAGCCATGCCCCGCATGAATTTCAACTCCGTCCGCACCCCCGGCCTTGGCTCTGGCAGCAGCTGCGGCAAAGTCATTTTTTATCTTGGCAATATCATCTTTGGTGACGGTTTTTGTGGGAAAAGATCTCCCGGGATGCTCTAATCCGGAAGGAGAGAGTGTCTCCGTCTTTTTGATAATCTCAGGATCGCGCTGACCGCCGGCGTGGCACAGCTGGACTATTAGCTTTGTTCCTGCCTTGTGCACCGCCTCGGCAAGAGCGGTAACGTCGCCAATGCGCTGATCATTGTGCAGCCCCCACTGTCCTTTAAGAGCTCTGCCTTCTTCACTGATGTAAGCTGCCCCGGTTATTACCGTTCCGGCTCCCCCGAAGGCGACCTCCGAGTGCCGCCCAACCTCGGCTCTTGTAATGGCCCCGGTCTCTTCATCCGCGGCCGCGAGCCAAGTCGCGGAACGCAGAAATCGGTTTTTCGCAGAAAAATTAGGGCTCTCAAAACTATCAAACAGAGCGATAATTTTTTCGTGTTCTCTCATGGGTAGGCCCCTTCCTCTGCCATCAATTTTAAATTTATAATAATCTAACCCATGCCCATTATTTTCGGCATAGCGATTTTACTCATTTGTAGTAAAGTTTTCTTTTAGTTAGGGAAAAAACTTATATGTGATCCCATCGTTTCCACGTCATATCCGCTGAGTTCCGCAAGCCTCCGCAGGCCGTAGCCGCCGTGCCCCGTGAATTTTGATATATGACGTGCCGGTACGACCCAAGGGCCGCTGGGATTGATTCTGAAAAGTTCAAGGACCAGAGCCTCGCTGAAAATCAATTCTCCGAGCGCCGGATGGTGAGGGCCGCCGCGAACATTTCGCGCAAGAGCCGCAGACTCCTGCAGGCCCGCACGGATGGGCACAAAACCCCAAGAGAGAGCCTCGCGCATAAAAGCCCCGCCCCATGCAACCGCTTCCGCAACATCGAGCGGCTTATATTTGCCTTCATTCATCATCGTGTGTAATTCAGTATTTTCAATTACCAGACAGGGATAAAGGCGCAGCTCCCAAGACTGAGGTCCTTTGACAGAAGCGATGCGTTTTAAATCCGCCAGGCTGCTTTCCCTGGTCTGACTTGGAAGCCCTATCATCATCTGCACCGCAAGCGGCGCAGATTCATTTCTAAGTTCCGTCAGACCTTCGATGATTTCATCAGGGTTCGCCTCTCTTTTGCAAAAACGCAGCACCTCAGGATCAAGCGAAGGCACACCGAGCTCTATACAGGCAATCGGGTAGGAAAGGATATGTTTTCTAAAATCCGCATTGGCAAGATCTCCGGGATATGTGGAAAACCTTATCCTGCTTCCTGCGGGAGCGCACTCTTTAACAGCGTCAAGGTAAGATGTGACGGTATCGCAGCCAAAACGGCAAAATGAGCCTCCGAAGTAGCATACTTCGCGCGGCTCATCCAATTTTTCTAGAACAGAGCGGATAAAATCCAAAGACGGCAAGCATTCTTTTCCTGTTATGGTCTGCTGGTTACAGTAGACACACCTGCCACGGCAGCCGCCGAACGGCAGAAAAAAAGGCAGTTTTTTTAAAGGTTTTCTCATTACCAGTCTGAGTAGTCCCCTTCCGTCCATTCCGGCCAAATGGCGGCCCAAGCAAAGATATCCGCCCTATTTTCAAAACTCTCCATCGAGACAAAGGTCTTTGACCAAAACGATGCTCCCTTGCTGTGGTTGAGCAAATGATAAATTTCATGAAATATCGCAAAACGACGCCAAATAAGCGGCAAAATAGAGTTTATGTAGATTCTCCCTCTTTCGCCGCGGACAAGGTGTATTCCCCAGACACCGGAAGGAAGCATCTCATATTTAAGCTCAAGAGAGAGCCCCGTCATTTCTTCCGCATTAGCGAGAATGTCAAACTCACTGAGGCGCTGCCACACCTTCCCCTCGCGCTGTGCCCACTCCGGGATACTCTCGGGAGGGTATGGCAGATCCTCATAGATATCTTCGGGCGCCAAATTATTTTCCCTCTGCCTCAGCTGTGTCCCAATCATCCAAAGCCGCCTCGATTACCCTATATACGCGGCGGAGCTCCTGCTCTGACAATTTTTTGCTGCGGTACCAAATTTCCAGTTCGCCGTTGTCAAGCATGGAATCAAGCTGGACCCTGCCAGGCTTGTCAGGGGCGGAGAAATCCATCAGCAGGTCGTTGACTTCCACATTAAGTGCCGGCGCTAAGCGCTGCAAAAGTTTCATCGAGGGGAGACGCCTGTTGCTTTCAAGCGCCTGCACATAGATACGGCTGACCTCTACTTTATCCGCAAGTTTCTGCTGTGTAAGATGCTGTGCTTTACGAAGAGATTTTATCCTGTTGCCTAGACTCATTTAACATACATCCTCTCTCTGAAAGTGTTTTGTATAAGGATACAACAATTTCCTAATGTAGACAACCCTCAAAATTATGTATGTTTAATAAAAAATAAAATACTTTTGGTAATCATTGACGTAAGCTCTCTTCTAATGGATACTTAGCGCATACAATCGGTTGATTTTTCTCTAGAACAGATCGTTATTTTTTACTCTCTTGTCTGTAGTAATTTATTTTTAATTATGGATGGCGTGCGTTAAATGTCTAAGTTAATGTTTTTTCAACAAAAAAATAGTGATGGCTCAGGCGGCAGATTTGCGGCTCAAAAAACTCTTTTTGCTGCCGTTATTTTTTTGTTGTTAATTATCGGTGCAGCCCTGCCTGCGAGCGCAATACACTTTCGCAATCAGGCTTACCAAAGCTGGGAAAAAGGCTGGCAGGCTTGGCAGCAAGGCGATAAAAGCAGCGCTTTGGCTTTTTGGTCAAAACACGCTTTCGCGGCTGATTTGGCACCACGCCCCGCAAGGCTTTATTATTGGCGCATAAGGGCTCTTGAGGATCTCGGATACTACAGCGAGGCTGAAAAGCTCCGCGCCAAACTAGCGGACAAATTCCCCACTGATTTTTATACTTTTCTGCTCTTTCCAGACGGAGGTCTTGCAACCTCACCGGATAAAATTTTTTTAAAGAAGATAACTAAACTTTTCCACCCTTGCCCTTGGCGTGAGGAAGTTATTAAAGCCTCCGCCGTTACCGGTGTTTCCGAAGGAACAATTTGGTCTCTTATGAGGAGAGAGAGCAAATTCCGTCCTCATGCCGTGAGTCAGTCCGGAGCGGTAGGGCTGATGCAGCTGATGCCTTCCACTGCTATGGAAGAAGCCTCTTTCTTAAAAATTAAAAAATCAGATATTTATCTGCCATGCGACAATATCCTGCTTGGAGCAAGCCACTTTTCCAGAATGAACCGAAAGTTCCGCAGTGAAACGGTAAAGAGTGTTGCCGCCTATAACGCCGGCGCATCGGCTGTTGCAGGCTGGGGAGACCTTTCCGCATGCGACTGGGCTGAATGGGTGGAGAATATTCCCTATAAGGAAACAAGAGAGTTCGTGCGCTCTGTTTTAGAAAACAGAGAAGTATACAGGATTTTGTACGGCTTTAACGAAAATAGCGCGACGCTTTTTTCTCTGACCTCTCAGCCTTTTATCCCCGATATGACCGAAACACCCGCTTTGCGGGCGAAACTTAAAATTAAAAATAACGCAAAGGATGAGTTGAACAATGGTAGACAACCATGAGGAAGATTTTGACCCTGTAGCCAGAGTGGAGTGTTTTTTAAGAGAGAGCGATTTCTCCGGCTCAATTATGCACACTGAAGCGACTATTTTTACCGTGGCTGATGCCTCAATAGCCGTAGGAGCACCTGAGCCTGAGATACTTAAGAGTATTTTACTGCGCGTAAATAGAGGAGAGTCCTTCGCTCTCGCGCTGATGTCAGGCGTAAATATGGTTGATACCAAAAAAATAAAAAAAATGCTCGGAGTGTCACATCTCTCTTTCGCCTCCGGAGAATCCGTCTTTGAATGGTCGGGATTTCGCCCAGGCGGAGTACCTCCTGTAGGCTACCCTCAGCAGCCGCGCACACTCTTAGACGAAGACCTCTTCAAGTACGGCACGGTTTGGGCGGCGGCAGGAACTGACCATGACTTCTTCCCCATCTCACCAGAAAAATTATTAAAGCTGACCGGCGGAGAAAAAGCCGATATAAGAAAATAGGTTCTGATAATCAATAATATGCTTTAATTAGATAAAACTCTCCGCGGCAGCGCGGAGAGTTTTTAAGTTTTATCACATAATTAATAGAAGCCTGCAAAGAAGTCACTCGAGGACGACAAACATCAAGCCATCAAGAACGGCTCCAAGACGATGGAAAGTTTAGTTTCGCCTCTGCTGCCTAAAAGCGAGGAATACTTTGATTGGTCAAAGCAGCAGGCACAGATCCATCACATGCAGGGCTGCGTATATAAGCAAGGAGGCTTGTGCATCTGCCATCTATATATGAACCTGCTTTTTGCATATAATTCATTTGGGTCTGCACCTTTATCTTCTGCACCAGAGGATGCGCCGGGCAAAGATTTTGGGGTGAGCCCGCGGGCTTAACCGGCGGCAATTTTTGCCGCACTTTGCGCACAAAGGCGAAATGTCATGCCTGCAACTAATCAAAGATGCAGGAGGCCACGGGAATGATTAAAAATAGGGAAAATATTATTCTCATAAAATAGATAGCCAGCATCTGCGCAAAACTCAAAGGAATTTCCGTGTGCCAGACATGGATAACCACTTCAGTGAGGTTTATCAGCCCCACTGCCGAGATGGCAACGCAGATATAGCGTGCCTCGGGGCTAAGAAGCACCTGCCCGAAGGTTACTGCCAAGAAGGGGTCAATAAAGGCGAAAACAGCAGCAGTCCCTAGTGCCTCAGGCTCACTCATATTGACTGCTTTAAAGAGACAGACAACCGGCGCCGACAGCAGATCGACTATCGGTGTGAAGTGAGTGAGAGCCATAAAGAAAGTACCTAGCGAGATCATCATCGGAATAGTTCCGAATATTAGCGGTAATGCTATCGACAGCGACTCGTGCAGATACTTTTTCACCGTCATGTGCTTAGCCTTAGCCTCGGCTCTGATAAAGGCGCGCTGAAGCACCGTATGGGATGGATGCTCTTCTGCCGTTGCGTCATGACGTCTTTCCGTTCCGTTCATATATGTATCGGGAATGCGGTTTAAAGGCCACAGCCGCGGCATAATCACAGCCAGCGCAATCATCGAAATATAGACGGTCGACACAACAGAAAAAAAGTACTCGTTCATATTTAAAATCGCCGCCAGCGCGTAAATATTGTAAATTCCGGCAAGAGAGAAGCTGGAGACCATCACCGCAGCTTCTCGGTCACTGTAAAGCCCGGCCAAATGCATTCTGTCCGTTATCACAATAGCCATTGAACTGCTCCCCAGCCAAGACGCCACACAATCCACCGCAGAGCGGCCGGGGACTTTGAAAAGAGGCTCCATCCAGCGGCTTGCGAATACAGCAGCGAACTGCACCAGACCGAAATCAAGCAGCAGAGGGGCTGTCAAAGAGAGCACAATCACCAGCACCACCAGCCTCGGGACAATATGGACAACGATGATTTCTGCAAATTTTATAGAATCACCCAGAGCTCCGGGCAACCCAAAGACTACCACCGCGGAAATTACCAAGCTGAATAAACGGACAAAAAAACCCAGCGGCGTACAGGCAAGATGTTCGGAAAAAATGTGGTTCTCATACACCCACGAGGGACGTATTACCATTATGTAAAGAGACAGCATCGAAACAACGAGAGCAATGGACATTACCGCCACGCCCAGATAGTTGTGCAGTAAGATAAGTATGTATTCTTTGATATGTCCCACAAAGGTGTTTGCCGCCGCTCCGGCCGCCGGAAAAGGTATGAGGAACATACATACACCCAATGTAGAGGGTATAATGAAGCGCATTAGCCTATTGATTCTGCTCAGTAACATCACCTCCTTGATTTATAAAGTATAACAGAAATTCAAACAGATAAAATAGTATTTATCCCAAAATAGCACCATAAAAATAATCTAATAGCATTTATTAGTTCATTATTATCATAAAAATCTCTGTGATGTATAAGTTTAAAGAAGAAAAAACTCACAGTTGTAACGTACCGAAAAATTACAGGGCAATATCTTAAAAGCAAAGAGATACTAAGCTTCTAGATTTACCACAGGCACGGTTTGCAGGTTCACTATAGGAGAAGATGCACTCTAACGGAGAAATATGGGCAAGAAACGGTGCGCAGCCGCTTCGCTTTGAGGCAGCTGATATTTAAGCAGCGATGCGGACTCTTTACAAACCCGCACCGCCGACATTTAACTTTTACAATAGACAAACCAATGTTAAAAAGGATTTAAATAGGATTGTTTTCCTCTGTCTGCTCAAGTTCGCAGCTGAAAAGCACCACGTCACCGACATTTGCGTTTTCAAGTTCCTCCGCCGCAGTCGGTTCGGGCAGGGGCCACTCGGCGTCAAGGCAGCTTTTAATGTAGAGTCTCAAGGTTTCCTCACCTCTCGACACCACGTCCTCTCTCGTCGGCCCTTCCGCCCAGCAACCGGACAAGCCGGGAAAGTTTGCGACCCAAAGCCGTCCGCTATCATAGCCGTCAGCAACAATGGCAGGATAAGTATACTTTTTTTTCATCAGCCAATCACCTCTTTAATCACTCTGATAAAGTTTCCTCCGAGAATTTTATCCGCGGTTCTCTTTGGATATCGCTCTTTTATCAGGCGCAGAAATTTTTCTTCCGCTTCAGCATGGTCTTTAAAGAGGTCCCCATGTTGTGTCTGAGGGTCGGCAATGCGCAAAGAGGCAAGGACGTCGCAGAGATCCATTCCCAACCCCACGTGGTCTGCGCCGGCAAGTTCAATAATATGGTCAATGTGCTCCAACAGCTTTTCTGCCGTTCGATGAGGGCGTATGTCTGCGGAGAAGGCAGAGTAGGAGTTCATACCCATAACTCCGCCGCTCTGAGCCAGCTTAATTATTTGCGCATCCGTTAAGTTTCTCGGAGAGGAGCAAAGAGAGCGGCAGTTTGAATGGGAAGCGATAAAAGGCTTTTTTACCATTTCGGCAACTTCAAAGAATCCCGGGTCATTCAGATGGCTTACATCAATCACCATTCCAAGTTCACAGGCCTTTTCCACTAGCTCACGCCCAAATTTTGTCAGCCCTCCTTCGATGCGCGGGGCATTCTCTGACGAAAAGGCGCAGCCGTCGGCGGCATAGTTGCGGCGAGACCAAGTTATGCCGAGAAACCTCACTCCCAGGTCATAAAAAGTTCTCAGGAGAAAAAGGTCGCTGCCAATCGGTTCCGCACCTTCCAGCGAAAGAAAGAGCGCTATCTTGCCGCTTGCCGCAGCCGCATCTGCCTCTTTCACCGTACGGCAGAGTGCAATATACTCGCCGGATTCAGATAATTCTTCCTGCAGTGCCGAGATTTGGTCAAGAGCATTGCGCAGAGCTCCCTCAGGCAGTATATCATCCATGATAAACAGGGAACAGATAACGGCGTTAACGCCCGCTTTTTTCAGAGCGGGCAGATGCAGCCTCTCTAAAACTTTGCGTTCACCCTTTTGTCTGTAATGAAGGACATCAAGCAACACATCAAAATGAGCATCCAAAACAAATTTTGTCATTTAAGCATCTCTTTTCTGCATCATAATAAGACTGTACAAAATAAATTACCGGCAGCACCAATTTGGGAGCCGTTAAAACAAAGGTTAAACTGCCAGCAGGCAATAATAGCCGGCGCACCCTCCGCTGATTCTAAGCACAGAACCGCAATCTGTGATTCCGTGCGGGAAGTTATTTTCGTAAATCTCTGCTTTGCGTATATCAAACTTAGTTTTTTATCAATAATCGTTTAGGCTTATAACCAGCCTGACTGCGGTGCGAGCGGCGCATATAATCACGCGCCTCCTTAAAGCTTTATTTTTTGCAGATCATTTCTTTGGAGGTCAAACCACAAAAGTTCTTTCTCCGCTGCGCCTCCCAGGCCGGCAAGGATTTTCAATGTTTCTGCTGCCTGCACAGAGGCAATAAAGGGCGGTGTGAAAGGAGGGTTGCCTGTTTCTGTTTCCAACCCCTTATCCGGTACGTCATCAGATTCCCACATGGGAGAATCTCCGCCGCGGAAAACACTGACCTGTCCGTAAAAACCACCGATGGCTCCGTGAACAAAGGGAACAGAGAGCTTACAGCACAGAGTGAAAACAGCTCTGCGTCCAAGGTTGTTGTCCAAACCGTCCACGACTGCACCGCAGCCACGCAATATCTCCATGCCGTTTTCTTCGTCAATAAATATTTTATAGGGAACGGCTGTCACCGCGGCGTTGATTTGCTCCGTCCGCTCTGCCGCTGCATAGGCCTTGGAGCGTCCCAAATTGCTTTCAGAGGCAAATAGCTGTCTATTCAGGTTGTTGTCGTCAAAGACATCTCCGTCCACCATCACAATGCGCCCCACACCTGCACGGGCAAGTATTTCTATGATCCAGCCGCCAAGACCGCCGCAGCCGATAACCGCCGCACTTGACTCCAAAAGCTTGGCCTGTCCCTCCAGTCCGAAAGTGCCGATGCTTCTTTCATAGCGGGATGGACAGAGACCGCTGCGCAGTGCCAAAAGCTCCGCTTCTTTATAGGAAAGGCCAAACATGAGCGCAAGCTCACGGCAGTATCTGAATGGAACTACAGAAAATTGTCCTCTGTCAATAGCGCGCTCTTTCATTTTTTCTGTGATAGCCCTCTCTATGCTCATGTGTTCATCCCTCCCGAGAAACTGATTTTCTTCTACGCAATTATATATTATGAGCTTAGTATTTATTGTTGTAAAATATCTGTCATGGAAAATATTTTAAAAGCTACATTTACCGATAAAAGCAACTGGATAAAGGGCACAGCACCAAGAGTGCTGATAATGATGAGCGGCGGAGTGGATTCCAGCGCAGCCGCGCTTATTCTGCAATCTGAAGGCTACGATGCGGCAGGACTCACCATGTCAACTTCAGCAGATACCACAGCGGCTAAATCAGCTGCGGAAGTTTGCCGTGAGCTTAACATTCCTCACTTTTCCGTGAACATCACAGGTGAATTCAAAAATTTGGTATCAGGCCCTTTTTGCCGACTATACCAACTGGGCAAGACCCCCAACCCATGCGCTGACTGCAATGAGAGGATTAAGTTCGGGCTTTTGTGGAACATTGCCGAAAACATGTGGGGAGATGACTTCGCCATAGCAACAGGGCACTATGCTAGAATAGTTAAAAGGTATGGAGTTTCTTATTTGGCACGCGGCGCGAATTTAAAAAAAGATCAATCATATTTTATGAGCGGCATCAAAAGAGAGCGTCTTGCGAGAATACTCTTTCCACTCGGTGATTTTATTACGAAGGACAGAACAAGGGACATTGTCAGACAAGCGTCGATAGCGGTAGCAGAGCGCCCGGAAAGCATGGAAATATGTTTCGCGGGAGAGAGCGACTACCGCTCAATCATAGAAGATCCGGGGAAACCGGGACCGATACTCAACAAACACGGCGAAAGGATAGGCACTCATCAAGGGATATCCAACTACACCGCAGGGCAGAGAAAGGGGCTTGGTATCGCTTCAAAGGCCCCTCTCTTTGTCACGAAGATACTCCCTGCGGAAAACACCATTATCGCCTCCGAGAGAGAAGAAGCTTTTTCCAAAAACGTCTGCGGCACGAACCTTAACGTCCTCCTGCCGCCGAACATTGACCTTAGCAACATTAAGCTGCGCGGAAAGATTCGTTCACAAGGAGACCCGTCTCCCTGCAAAATCACTGCTGTTACCCAAACAGACATTCAAGTGGAGTTTGATGAGCCTTTATTCGCCCCGGCGGCAGGGCAGAGACTGGTTCTATATACAGATGACGACATCGTAGCAGCAGGAGCCGTAATCACAAATTAAATGCCTGTTGTTTTTACTCACATCTGCTACAATATATAACAAATGGTAACAAGGATTATAGGGGGGTTGTCCATGACACTGCGCAGAAAAAATCAAATGGCACTGGGTATTGTTATGCTCATATTGCTTTTGCTGTTGGATTTTACTTTTACCGGCATCATCAGGCAAGCAGCGGAGAAAACGGACAGGGAGAGAATGCTGCTTAATCTCTCAAGAGCCGTTGTTTCAATTAACGGTGAAGCCCAATCACTATCAGCCATAGCCGGCAACTGGGCATTCTCTGATGTGACATGGAACTATATGCACAACAAAGACAGTCATTACGTCACTAACACGTTAAACCGCGCCGTATTAACAGACATCGGCATATCTTCAATAATCCTTGTTGACAAAGACAACTCCGTGCGGCTTTTTAAAGACTACAGCCCCAAAGAGCTGCCATCAGCGCCGCAAAACGAGTTCCGCGCCATTTTTGACGACCCCAACAATGAAAAACTTCTCCAAAACGTCGATATCGAAGGCATCAGCGGTATATCAGAGATGGGCGGGGCACCAATCCTTTTTTGCATCAAACCGATTTTAAAATCAGACAAAAGCGGTCCGTCTGTCGGTTATCTTATCGCTACCAAAAATCTTGGACCCTCTATGATTCAAGGTATCTCCAGAAATTTACATTTCACTTTCTCTGTTGAAGAGGTTTCGGATAAAGAAAAGGAAAACAAAAACATCCCTCTGACCAAAGTACATGTCGCCAAAGGGAAAGCCAGTTCCGTCACCGGCAGTATGCTTATGAGAGACCAAATGGGCGCCCCTGCGTTCTGGGTAAACGGAATATCTAAAAAAGAGGACACCACCGAGGCGGAAAGTACCCTGCAAAAATTGTTCCTGATTATGGCCGCCTTTTCATTGTTGATTTGCGTTATCTATGACTTTATCTTCAAGCAAATCTTCTATAAGAGAATGACAAAACTCCAAAAAGAAGCGGAAGATATCCGTGACGAGAAAACCGGCAAAGAAAATATTACAGTTGACAGTACCAAAGACGAGCTAGCCAGCCTGCAGCGAGTGATAAGCGATATCATCGCCTATAAAGACTATTCAAGAGACAAGAAAGACCAGATGGACAGCCTTAGCTTAATGGTCTATGAGAGATTCGCCGAAGCTGGCAACCGCCTATGCTATAAAACTTTGGAAGATATTGCTGTAGCGTTCACTCCGGGTGACGATAAGTTTAAGAATTGCATACCGCGCGCCGCGATAATGACACGTAAGCTCAGTGAGGCTATAGGGTTGTGCAGAGAAGAACAGATGTACGCATACTTGGGAGCATTGTTCAGCAGAATAGGTCTGATAGGCATCCCCTTCGCGCTGCGCCTGAAGACAACGCCGATGACGGCTCAAGAACTTCGCGAGTACCGCAAGTACCCCTTGATAGCCAAAGACATGCTGTCATCAATTGAGCTGCTGCGCCCCGCTGCGCAAATACCGTTTTCATGGAACGAAAACTGGGACGGCAGCGGATATCCTCACGGTTACTCCGCAAGCGCTATACCTGTGGCGGCAAGAATATTTGCGGTTGTTGACGCTTGGAATGAGCTTACACGCCCATGGCCGGGACGCAAACTTCCGCTGCAGCAGGAGATAGAAGATAAGCTTCGCTCAATGGCAGGAACAAGGCTTGACCCCCAGATTACAGAGAAGTTCATTAAGTTCCTCCAAGAGCACGAAAAGAAATAAAAACTAAGGCTTAAGATGCGGAAGATTTTTTCCGCATCTTAGTTTTGTGATAAAACGATTATTTTCGAAAGGGAGATTTACTGCTATGACAACAATCATTGATGCAAGGGGTCTTGACTGCCCCCAACCGGTAATAAAGACAAAAGAGTGCGTTGACAAGGGCTGCGCGGAGCTTTCTGTAACAGTCGACAACGAAATAGCGGCGGCCAATGTAACAAGATTCCTTGAAGGGCAAGGCTACAGCGTTAGCAGCAGGTCAGACGGTACGGACTTTGTTATTGAGGGCATCCTTGCAGATAAAGGAAAAGAATACATTCGTAAAACCGACAGCTACTCACTGCTTTTTACCTCCGATAAAATAGGTGCCGCATCAGGCGGGCTAGGCGAAGTCTTGATGAAATCATACCTGGGCACGTTAGTGCAAAGAGATATCGCACCGGAAGCGGTGGCCTTGATGAACGACGCAGTGATGATGGCCATCGGCGACTCTTCCTCACTTGACTATCTTAAGGAACTTTCAGACAAGGGAGTGAAGATTCTCGTATGCGGAACATGCACGAAACATTTCGGCGTCACGGAAGATATCAAAGTTGGCGTGATATCCAACATGTTTGAAATCACCGAAGCCGTTTTCGGAGCAGCAAAACCAATCGTACTCGGCTAAGACAATGTCAATTTATCTTAATAACGCCGCAACAACCTGGCCAAAGCCCGAACCTGTAGCAGAGGCAGTATATAATTTCATGACACAAAGCGGAGCTAATCTATCAAGAGGCTCCGCCTCCGAACGCGATATCGAGACGCTAGACAGCGTCTACACATGCAGAAAGGCTCTCGCCGATATGTTGGGCGGTTATGAAAAGCGCAGTGCGAAATACATTTCGCTTACCGCCAATATTACTGAATCTATCAATATCATTCTTAAGGGAATTTTAAAACCGGGAATGAGAGTCATTACCTCTTCAATGGAACATAACGCCGTTGTCCGACCGCTGCGATCTGCGGAAGCGACAGGCGTCCGCGTTGAGGTAATGCAATGCAGCCTTCGCGGCTACCTTGACCCAAACTCTCTTTGCAAAGCACTGGCAGAAAGAGCAGACTTGGTAATACTCTCACATTGCAGCAACGTCTCCGGCTCATTACAGGACCTTGCCGCGGCAGCGGAAATATGCTCTGCCCACTCCGTACCGCTGGTGGTTGACTGTGCCCAGACAGCAGGCATTGTTCCTCTGGATACGGAAAGACTCGGATTAGCCGCGTTATGTTTTACCGGACACAAAGGTCTTTTTGGCCCTCAGGGAACCGGCGGCATCGTCTGGAAACCTGATTTCGCAGAGCGCTGCTCATGCTTTATTGAGGGCGGCACAGGCAGCCTCTCCCATGATGAGCATCAGCCGCAGCAGATGCCGGACAAATTTGAGTCGGGAACTCCTAATCTGCCGGGCATCGCCGGTTTACTGGCGGCTCTTGAATGGATTAAAAAGATTGGTATCTCAAATATACACAGCAGAGAAAAATTTCTCGGAGATAGATTGGAGGCCGGGCTTCGCACCATTAGTGGCCTGAGAATCATCGGTCCCCAGGAGAATGATCCGCGCCTACCTGTCTATTCCGTCAACATCAACGGTAAGGACAACGCCGTACTGGCGATGAATCTTTCCGACAGGTACGGCATCGAAACACGCCCCGGCCTACATTGCGCACCGCTGGCTCACAGAACACTGGGAAGCTTCCCCGAGGGCGCACTGCGTTTATCACCGGGATATTTCAACACAGAAGAAGAGATCGACGCTGTTATCGAAGCGGTCAGAGCCTTAGCCGCGGAATAAGCATCAGCTTACCGATATTATCCGCATATAAGTTAAAGAGGAGAACCCCTGGGTTCTCCTCTTTTTTCAGCGCTATCTTCAGCGGGCAATAAATCCCTTTGATATCAAAATGTTTTTCGAATAGTCATCTGTGGGGTAGTACCCTTTCTCCAGCAGTCCTCTGATATATGTGCCGTTGTATGTAAAGCAGAGCACCAAGTTAGCCAGCCAGACCGTGCAGACACTGGCGATAAACATTATCACTGTCCACTTGAAATCCCCCCTGCATATCGGCACGAAGAAACCAAAGAAAAATACCGTCCAGCTGAAACCGACCTTCGCTGTTCGCACCTGCCTCATCGGATCCTGCAATGTTACTATCATAAGCAAACCTCCTATTCTAAAAACTTCCCACTTTAAACCAATATAAATCCGTATAAATGATACCACAGGAATTGACTCGAGGAAGTATAATCAGGAAAACAACAAGACCTATCACTCCAAGGGGGACAAAAGTTAATGTCAACAGCAATGATAATTGTTATCGGCATAGTAGTTGTAATAGGCGGCTGGCTAATGATGACCTACAACGGGTTAGTAAATCTTCGCAACATGATGCAGGAAGGCTGGAGCGGCATCGACGTACAGTTAAAAAGACGCTTTGACCTGATACCTAATTTGGTGGAAACAGTCAAAGGCTACGCTGCTCACGAAAAAGAGACGCTGCAAAACGTTACCGAAGCGCGCACAGCAGTGACAAACGCAGGAAGCGACACGGAAGCCAGACTGCAGGCAGAAAACATGCTTACAGGTACTTTAAGGACGCTTTTCGCCGTAGCAGAGAGCTATCCCGACCTCAAGGCGAACACCAATTTTTTACAGCTTCAGGAACAGCTGGCCAATATTGAAAATGATCTGCAAATGGCACGCCGCTACTACAACGGCACAGTGCGCAATCTTAACAACGGCATTCAGAAATTCCCCGCTGTCTTGATAGCACGCTCTTTCGGATTTAAAGAGGCCACCTTCTTCCAAGTTGAAGAAGAGGCGAAACAAACACCTAAAGTATCTTTCTAAATAAGTGCATCATTAACGGGCGCCGTACCCATATAACGGCGCCTGTTTTCAGGAGGTTCTGCATGAGACATTCTCCTTTGAGAATATTTATCGCCGCATTCATTCTCTTAATCCTCCAGGTTTCATCTGCGCATGCTCTGGAGTACTACAAAAATTTTGATGTCATAATAAAAATTAACGAGGACAGCTCCATCAATGTCACAGAAAATATTACTGCGAATGTGGAAAACATCAATATCAAACGCGGCATCAAGCGCGCTTTTCCTGTAGAGTACACAAACGAAGAGGGAAATTCCGTATACGTCGGATTTGACGTCATCGATGTTCTGCTTGACGGCAGAAAAGTCAATTGGCGTGTTGATTCAGATGGAAGATACAAGGTGGTAACAATAGGCGACAAGGACATTATTATCTCACCAGGACTTCATACCTTTACGATAAATTACCTTAGTGACAGGCAGCTGGGGTTCTACGAAAAATATGACGAACTTTATTGGAACGTAACCGGCACGCAAAACACCTTCCCCATAGCAAGCGCATCCTGTAAGGTGGCCCTGCCCGGCAAGGATTTCGGCGAGGGGTTCAACTCCATCGAGTGGTATGTAGGCGCTTATGGAGAAAAAGGCGACAAATCGGACGCTAAACTTGGCATTAAGGGCAAGGTTTCCACCACGAAAACGCTACAGAGCGGAGAGAACCTCAGCGTAGTCTACACATGGCCCAAAGGCTTAGTGACGCCGCCTCCTCCGCCTGTACCCGAAGATAGAGGCAAACAGGCTGCCGTTGGAGCGGGAACCTTTTTCCTCATGGGCTGCTGGCTGTTTTACGCCCGTAAAAAATGGGGAACAGATTCGGCACAAAGGGCAGTTATTCCTATCTTCTCTCCACCCAACGGAGAATCTCCCGCCTATATGCGCTTCGCTCGAGACCTGATGGCGGATAACACCTCCTTTACGGCCGCCATTCTGAATCTCGCAGTAAAAGGCTCTTTGAGCATTGAAGAGACAGAGGGGGAATCAACTCTCTTTGGTAGGGGAAAATCGACTTACGCTCTTCATAGGCTTAAGGAAGAAAACAGGCAGCTGCGCCCCGAAGAGGACGCTTTAATGATGAAGATATTCCCCGGCACAGCCGACACTCTGCAACTGCACAGCGAAAACAACACACGCATATCCGCAGCGATGTCAAGCCTCGACAGGAATTTAAAAAAATATCGCAGGGAGTTTTACAGGGCTAACACAGGAGTTATTGCCGCAGGAGTGATAATTTACCTTTTGGGTGTTACCGCTTTGTATCCTTTTTCAGGAGATTACTTTGAAGAAAATGCCTTGTTCTGTTTGTTTATTGGCGGTGCTGTGCTCTTGAGCAGCCTCTTTGTCCGCACCAAAACAGCCAATACAACATGGCAGAAGCTGAAATCGTTTATTTTTAAAATGCTTCCTTCACTTGCGGTAATCACCTTTTTTATCTACATGTTCACATCTGACTGGAAAGAATTGCCGCTAGTCTATATATTTTTCGCAGCAGCGGCGATGATACTTTTCGCAGCCAAACCGCTGATTGCTTCGCGGACAGCAAAAGGTGTCACAGCATTGAGCGATGCTGAAGGGCTGGCTCTCTATATGAAAACAGCAGAGAAAGAACGGCTGGAAATGTTCAACCCTCCGGAAGAGACGCCGGAGCTTTTTGAAAAACTTATGCCTTACGCACTGGCGTTAGATACAGCCGAAACATGGGGCAACAGATTTGAAAAAATCCTGGAAAAAGCGCAATACCAGCCAACATGGTATGTGGGGCCCAACCCTTACATATTTATGTATGCCGGCGGGCTTAACTCCTTCTCCTCCGATATATCGAACAGCATCACCAGCAGCCTGCCCTCTCAAACCACCTTATCGGCTCCCGGTTCAGGGTCCGGCTTTGGAGGCGGAGGCTTTTCCGGCGGCGGCGGCGGCGGTGGCGGCAGCTCAGGCTGGTAATAAAACAACGCCCAAGACATGCAGGCGACTTTTGAAGCCATGCTTTGTCAAGAACGGTGCGGACAAAAACACGCAAAACAACAAAGGCCTGGCGTGCATTTAATAACGTCAGACCTCTATTTTTATCCCCAATCACCCAAGCAAAATTCTGCTCCGTGCCTTAGGCTGCGCGGCGCCGCAAATAAAAATGGGCTCTCTGTGCGGACGGAGCAACCCGCAGGAGAACCCTCGGAGAGAGAAACATTACCTATTTGAGATACTTAAAAGTGATGTGGTGAAAGTGGCATATATTTGATAAGTAAAAAAATGAACTACTTTACGCCTTGGTAGCAGAGAGCAAATGGCTTAGGTTTGATGTATTTACCGCCGCCTTTTTCGGCAACGAGCTTTCCGCGTTTGGCCATTAGTTTGCCTCGCAGGAACACCATATCGGCAATACCTATTTTCTCAAAACCTTCAAACGCCGCATAATCTGTGCATTCAAGGCTGTCTTTATGGGAAATGACACCTCTATAGGTAGGGTCATAGATAACGATGTCGGCATCGGCTCCAGGAGAGATAAGCCCTTTCGTTGGATAGAGCCCTACGACCTTGGCAGGAGTTGTGGCAAAGATGTCCACAAAACGCTGGCGGGATATTTTACCTTTTTCAACGCCCTGCGTCCAAAGCATTGCCAAACGGTCCTGCATACTGGGACAACCATTGGGAATCCTGGCGAAGTTATCGATTCCATCCTTCTTTTTCTCAAACCCTCCCGCAACCGCAGCATGGTCAGAACCAACGGATAGCAGATATCTGTTGGCGATCCCGTCCCACATCGCATCAAGATGTTCTTGTTTCCGAAGAGCGGGCGAACATACATATTTAGCACCTTCAAAGTTTGGCTTTGCGAGAAAAGATTCATCAAGGGTAAGGTAGTGAGTGCAAGTTTCACCAAATACCGCTACGCCGCGTTCATGAGCTTCTTTAATGTAATTCATCGCTCCCTTTGACGAAACGTGTACAACAAATAATGGGCAGCCAGCTAGTTCTGCCAGAGCTATTGCTCTTTGCGTAGCCTCGTCTTCAACAATAGGTGGGCGCGAATAGGCATGGTAGATAGGCTCTGTCTTCCCCTCAGCTACCAATTGCTGTTGAAGTGTGTAAACCATATCGCCGTTTTCTGCGTGAACCATTATAGTTATTCCATAATCTTTGGCAATCTGCATACTTTTAAAGATTAGGTCATCTTGCACCATGAATGGTGTATATTTATACGCCATAAAAAATTTAAGTGTCGTAATACCAGCTTCCGCCATTTTGGGAATTTCTTCTAAAAGTTTTTCGCTGGTATCCATAACCATTCCGTGAAAAGAATAATCTGCAGTGGATACGCCGGCGGCGAATTTTTCGTTTTGTTCATTGACAGAATCAATTATGCCCTTTCCTTTGAGCTGCGGAGGAAAGTCCACGATAGTGGTCGTGCCGCCGACAACAGCAGCGTGGGAAGTTTCAAAAGAGAGGGTCGCGAAAGAACCCATGTGAACATGTTCATCCACTCCACCGGGAAAGACAAACTTGCCGCGTGCATCTATAACTTCATGTCCCTCTTCGGGCAGATTTACGCCAACTTGAGATATTTTTTCGCCTTCGACGAGGATGTCGCCTTCAAATTCATCTATTGCAGATACGATAGTTCCATTTTTAATAAGAAGTCCCATGCTCATTCTCCTTCCTATAATACGAGGAGACATTATCAATGCCTCCTCGCCTGTTACGGTATATCGTTATGCAACTGCTTTCTTATTTATCAAATTTCCTCTCGTGTTTGTGATAAACAGAGGGGTCGATACCTTCAAGGTATTTTACAACTTCTTCTACCGGAACGACATCACAGAACTTAGCTTCCATATCGAAGAGGTTCCATTCGATAACTCCGGGAACACGGTCGCCTACTGTGCCTTCTGGAACGATGGTCTTAAATCCGTAGCCGGTGGAATCCATAACTGTGTGACGGACACAGGCGCATGCGGTTGCACCCATTACGATCAGTGTGTCTACGCCAAGGAAGTTAAGAGTGGCTGCAAGGTGGGTGCCAAAGAAGTTGGAGGCGTACTTTTTGTGGATAACGGGCTCCTCAGGACGCGGCTTAAGCTTCGGGTCGATCTCAAGCCAATGGGTGCTGATGTCAAGTTTACTCATGGGGATTTTTTCGTCCCATCTGGGAAGATCCCACTGCTGTTCGCCGATGTATCCTGTTGTGGTGTGGAAAATAGGAACGCCTGATTTTCTTCCGGCTTCAAGAACTTTAAGGGCCTCAGCGCATACCTCTTCTGAGTGATCGCATGTAAAGGGGTGCCCCTCGCTCATCCAGGCTTTTGCCATGTCAACGGTCGTAATAGCCGGTGCCTTGCCGTATCCCATCTTTCTCATGAACCCGCGTTCTTTGTATATTGCGCGAGCCTCTGCAAATGCCTTTTTCAGAAGTTCCGTGTCAAATTCATAGTTGTTTACAAACTTATAATCCTTATTTTCTGCCATAATAATTACCCCTCTCAAATAGTTATTATAGGAACATTAAGATTAGATTTGACTCTTCCAAGCTGCTCCGGCTACAGCGTGGGCTGAAATATAAAAGCGAAATTTTTACATAGGCCTTTTGCATTAGTTATAAAGTATCTTTTATGATAACATCTCACTAGGCTCTACTGTTTCGCTTGCAATGACAGATTATCATGTGTAACATAATTTGTATATAGATATCTCTTATTTGTCATACATGTGACATTGACAAAAAATTGACAGGTATTATGCGGGGGCGATGCATTTTGACTGTAAAAACTAAAAAACTCTCTCCTTTGGGCTTTCTGCTTGACACGTTGGAAATATC